>ENA-OOXF01002459-OOXF01002459.1-human-gut-metagenome-genome-assembly--contig:-NODE-2459-length-10335-cov-2.626070_pt1 | contig 10335 bp, 9 predicted proteins | sample MGYA00241586_ERZ501341 | MGnify/ENA primary metagenome ERZ501341 (study PRJEB25962, sample SAMEA2042985) | human gut metagenome | biome: human gut; feature: human-associated habitat; material: faeces... | reverse complement strand
GGCGACCATCAAGGGCAACACGACGGTCTACGTCGATTGGCCTTGGAGCGGCTACGACGGCGTCATGAGCGCCCGGTCGTAGCGGATATTGAAAGAGGGGCAGATGGAGTTTCATCTGCCCCTCTTTTTTACTATGAGTTTTCAAACGTGAATATTAAGACAAAGAAAAAGGGCGAGACCTAGAGCGTTTGGCCGGGATCCAGTTTCCCGAATACTACTCTAAGTCCGCCTCTGATACTATTATACAAAACCATCTTTGTATTTGCAACCGCGGAAACAAGCCGGTCTCCTCTGCCACTAATCCATAGGTTGAACAAGGAAAAGAATACATGCGCTCTATTCAAGAAATGAAAAAGCCTCATCTTTCATTGCAAATGAAAGATGAATCCACCCGTTAAAATTCGCAAGCGCTTGCGAATAAAAAAAAGAAGAAGGCTGCGGAGAGAGACCGCAATCTTCTTCTTTTCCTGTATAAAAATAGGCTGATGCCGGTAGATAGGAATACCGGCCAACAAGGTGATTCCCGAAGGAATCTTCGAAAACAATACTACTATAGCATAGTATAGACAGTTTGTCTACTTCCTCTGTTGCGCCGGCAAGACATCGTCGGGATCGATCTCATAGAGCCCGAATGCCGCCGCGATCTTCATCATGTCACGCATACCGGCAAGATAGGCCGTATCGACCTGGTCACAGGCATGGACGCGGACAGCGCGGATAAAGCGATCCGTCACATCCCGAAGCTCCTGCGGAATCTCATGAGAAATCTTGAGCCAATCCTGCTCCGCAAGATGTTCTTCCATCTCACTTTGTCGGAAGCCGGGGTCACGCTCGCTCAACTCGACCATCGACCCGTCCTTCAGCTCAGACAGGGCCGAGCGCAAAGCGACCTGAAAGCTATTTTCCTCCATACGTATCCTCCTTCCGTTAATGCAATATGCTAGTATTATAGCACTATAGCATCCGAAAGGCAACCGTATGTTCGAGTGTCCAAGGTATATCGCGCCTTTCAAAACCGATGCAGACTATAGCCCGATTTATCCGGCACGAGCCCGTAAATGCTTTTCGGAAAATACTCTTCAACTGGGACTGATTCCCTTGCCGCATCGAAGAGGCCGGATTTCAAGGCATGAATTATCCGCTCTTCCGCAACTACCGCCATGAGCTCGCAGTTACTCAATGCGAAGAATATGATCTTCTCCGTGCCGAATAATTTGGCGGCACTCTCCCATACCGATGACAAGAGCAGCGCCGAAGCCCCTCCAACTCCCCCGCTCAGCCTACCGATCTCCAACATAGCGAGCTGCCCCGTTGTGCCGGTGAAGCCGATCCGTATATCCGATTTGAGGTTGCGGGATGCATATTCGAACAGCTTCCCTCTCGGCAAGTCGAATGTATCGAGATTGTCATACGTCACGATTGCGGCCGCGTAGCCGTCCGTTTCGGATTCACCCTCGACGACGTAGGTGACAAGCAGATCGAGATAGCGATCGTAGATGATCCCCAGCTCGTCATAGCCGTCAGCCTTCCAGGTCGGCGACAGCACCGGATAGATCCTGTACGGTATGACTTCTTTAGCAGGGACCTTATATATCCCGTATTCCATTTCAAGGTCGCATATCGGCTGCCCCACATCGAACGCATCAACCATTTCATTTCCCATCCGATCTCCTATCGGATGGAAGCGGCGATACCCACCGCGCCACATCCTTCCCATATTCAATTCCTCCTGTAATGCTTTGTGTAATAATACTATAGCATCAAAAAAGCGTATTGATACAGCCGACTACATTTACGATGGCTTTCGATCCATTTCGATGAAATCCTTCCCGACACTTCCTATAGTCGCTTGAAACAGGGAGGCACGGCGAACGCTAAAAAAGGGGCAAAAAGCCCCTTTCATTACCGTTCTCTTTCAGTTCTTGAAACTGAGTCATTCATCCGCGGTGTCTGCAAAACCTTATCACGCTTGACACGCAATGGCTCCTTTTGCCCGACTGCCAACTTTTCAATATGCCGTTGAACACCGCCGATGTTTCGCTCGATGCGACTTTCGATAACGTCAAGTCGAGCCTGGATACCATAATTCCCATGGGACAAGATCTCCTTTGCCTCAAGAGGGAAACCGACAAGCTTGCCCCTATCGAACCAGCTGTAATCTCTGAAAAGGCTGAGCTGCTTGTCCGGAGCCATACCTTTCGGTCCAAACGGTTTCGCGATATAGCTATCTTCCGCGAGAATGTTGTAGGCGTGACACCAAAGGCTTGTCCCATTATCGAAAATCGGCGCAATCCTTGTAAATTCAAGTGTTTCAACATTTCGGATTACCCCGAAGTTACGCCAGTGCCGGTCTTGATTGGCAAGGATGTAATCACAGGTGAACATTTTTGCCAGACCTTCCTCTACATTGTTGAGACCAAGGCTCTTGTAGGTGTCCACCAGAAAGTCATAGTCACTCATAGAATCAGGTTTCTTTCGTGTTGAAAGTACGTCATATGCGGTGACTAGCTCCTCATCCTGTCCGAGCATGTTCTCACATGCGGAATAGATTCGTCCCTTCTCCTCAAATAGGAAGTAGGGGATGTAATCGTTTCTGCTTAGCAGGCGGTTATACAGCGCCGTCGCCACAACTTCGTTCAGAACCTCCTGCTGTGTCGACCCAGTCCCGCCTTTCATGAGGATTCGCTTGCCATTGACGATCTTCCATTTTTTATTGAGATCGCCGCCAAGCGTCGAGTTCGGCGACATTAGGTTCGGATTGCCGGACGATTCCTGTCCAAGAGTCAACATTCCAAGATCGTCTGTAAAGTCATTGTCGAAGAAATTGACATCCTCCCATTTCAAAGGATTCTTGTTGTCGTTGATCCAGTAACGATCAGACAGCGAAAGTCCAAAATTCTCCTCCGCCAGCTCCAATGTGCTATTGAGATTCAAAGAATCGAGAAGTTGCTGAATCTGATGTCGGGACGGCGGAATCGCACGCCGGCGCCACCAGTCGTTGAGCGCACGCCTAGTCACAATACCTTTTGAATCAGCGAGAGCCACGGGTGCATATCTGAGATCATGGACATCAACAATCTTCACCACTGCGTGAATATCGCGGTCATATCTGAAAGAAACAACGGGGTGGTTCTTGTTCATCAATGTGTATTCAGCCATCTTCATGATTTCCCCTTTTGATATAATAATACAATTATACCACTAACGGCACGACGATTCAATCTCGAGCGCTCAGCTTGATTCGAGACATTCGAGCAGCGCGAATCAGATGCCACCCGAATGCCCCGAGGGGCCGCCCTTTATTTAGGGCGGATAACTGAAAGGCGGTACTCGCCGTCTGCAAGGCACATCGGATAGATACTGTCCGTGAGCCGTTCCTCCAGCGCGACTTCCATCTCATTGATTTCATGAACCATTGCGAGAAGCGTTTCCGGTTCACCGGCTGTCTGCGGTACAGCAATGACCTCTGAAATGCTCGATGGAAGGAAGACAAGGCTATCGGTCCCGAACATCTCGGCAAGTCTCCTGCGAACCGACGGGAGCAACATCGACGCCGCCCCGCCGAACTGTTTGTCTTTCCTGGTCGCCGCAACCATCTTGAAGCCGGATGCGTCATCACGCAGCGTCATGAAATCGACAATCCCTTCAAGGTTGGCAAATGCAGCTTCTCGGATCTTCTGACGGGAAATTCCGAAAGTCTCAAGATGGCTGTCCTGAAGTCGAATCGTCCCGATTCCATCATTCATCTGCATCAGTTCGACGCGATATGTAACCAGCATGTCGAGATATCGATCGAATGTGATACCAGCCTCCGCAAAGTTTTCCTTATTGTTTTCGGATACGACAACTGGATAGATTTTCTCGAACAGCTCGCCGCTCTTGAAAAGGGCGTTCAGCCTCTCCCCGATCGTCTCCTGGTCTTCCGTCACACAGTATCTTCCATCGAGATCGTTCAGGGTATCGAAAAGCTCCTCGTCCGGCATCTGCACCCAGCTCTCGTTCTGGTAAACGTTTACAGACACCCTTGTTCCGGCATCCAAGGTGTACCCACGCTCGATACCATTGTTTACCGTCTTCTCAGCGTAGCGAAGTCTGAATTTGGCATCCCTCTGTTCCGCGATATGATTCAGTGCCGGCAATCTCATCTCCAGTTCCTTCCTGGTCATCATTCTCTGTCCATTCATTTCTCTTCTTTCTTCCATTTGGTTTTCCTCCTTGTTTTTCAACCTACTGTTTTCTTTGGTGCCTTTGCAGGTTCGGCACTCAACATCCGCTCTTCCGTCGGCGCTTCCGAACCCTGTTCAGTTTTCAATGTGCTGGCGATTTCCCGTCGCCGGTATCCGTTCAAGACCACGATGGGACTGAAACGACAAGGGACAAGTGAAACGATGCGCCGTAGGGCAGCCCTTGCGTTTCCGGATCTCGGTGGGCTAGGAAACCCGCGAGCGACGGGGACCGCTCACATGGAACTAACAGGGTCCGGTCGTAAAGATGGACAGATGTCGCGGCTTTGACGAAATCCGCAAGCGTTTGCCAAAATACAGTTCAGCAAAAACATGGAGAGAAACGTAATGGTCGGATGAGAATGAGTGGTAAAATCTTACAAAACAGGGAAGGAGGCAAGTGTTTGAGGGAAATCATCGTCGACAGGGAAAATGGAGCCAAGGCATTCGTCCTATTCGAACTCACCAAAGGCAACATCGCGGAAATCAAGGACCGATACATTCTGGAGCAACTGCGTTCCTCAATCGATAGCCCATGGAGCACTGCCCTTCCCGACGGAATTCGCTCAGCTCTGACACGTTCGGTTTCAGAAGAGATGGAAGACAGATTCCTTCTCGAGAACATGGACAAAGATACCGATAGGAGCGTCAGGAGCGCTATCAGGAGTGCCGTGATAAAGGTCAAAGGGCAGCATGGGGTCAAAAACGGACCCTGGACCGATGCATACAGCGATGCCGATGTCCTCGATTATGCCTACCAGGAGATTATCACGCGATTCAGCGATGGTCCGGGCGTCCTGCTCGATGAAATCGAAATTCCCGAAGGATACCGAATTATCTCAGGTGAGAAATGGGCAAGCGACCTCTCGGGAATCGGACGGGAATGGATCGACGACATCAAGCCCTTCCTCCTGCTGGCGGATAAGACCGGGGAACTCATGATTTGCGACATCATGTCGAAGCAGACCGTGCCAGTCGTCGCCGTCAGAAGCGATTTCGCAGAGCGGTTTGACAGGCTTGCCGACGAAGACGGCATGATCGGCGATAAGTTCTGGACATATGCCTGCATCGCAGAGGCCAGGGGCCGCAATATGACTTTCGATTTCCGCGGTGCGGTATCGAGGGCATTCGAATTGAAGGGGCGAGTCGAAAAAAGCGATTCGCCAGGGCGAGACGATGGAAAGTTGACCGTGAAGGGCGAGATCGCGCGAGCGGGCGCCGATAAACTCGCCGAAGAGGCCAAAAAGAAGGGAGAGTTGTTGCTTGAAGGGTGATGCAAGAGAGATCGATTCGACTTGCAGGACGGATGGCAACTCGAATGGGCGATGCGTACCGCGACCCGCATTCCATGCGGTGCCTGACGGCACCTATGATTCGCTCGCCAAGGCTCGCTCGATGGATAGATTTTCAGGATCAAAACGACTAGAAGGAGACGACAAATGACAATGACTAAATTCTCCCGCATCAACAAGCAGCGCGAGGAAATCACCATGCGCGTTCTGGAGGACATGGAGAAAGGCGGTAACGAGTGGAAGAAACCGTGGGTAGAGGCCTCCCCTCTCCCACCGCATAACCCGGTCTCCGGTACCCAATACAGCGGACGCAACTTCCTCTACACATATGTCTACGGCATGATGCGAGGCTATGCCGACCCGCGTTGGGCTACCGAGAAGCAGATCAAGGAAATGGGCTGGAAAGTCCCAGAGAACCTGCAGAACGGACGAGGGGGCATCAATGACGAACTCGGCGTAGGCATCGAGCACTGGGGCATGTACGCCTACATTCCGCGCGTCAAGAAAGACGGAACGCCGCTTACCGACAAAGGGGGCACGCAGAAGTTCACCAGGGTCCGCGCCGTCAAAGAGAACGGCGTCTGGGGACGCTACCGTAAAGGCGATAACGGAAAATATGAATTCGAGCAGCTGCCGAGTGGCGTCCATCCGCACCCCGAATGCGACCGCTACTTCAAGGTATTCAACCTCTCACTTATCGAGGGCGTCCCGCCGCTTCCCGACCTCGCGCCGAATGACGATATCGAAGTCGGGCTCCTTGCCGATGACGTGATCGCGTCGAGTAGGTGCGAGGTGTTCGAGGGGAGCACCGACGGCGCCTACTACAACTTCGCCAATGACAAGATTTCGGTTCCGTCCCGCGAGGCGTTCAACAGCAATTCCTCGTTTCTCGCCTCACTGCTCCATGAGATGGGCCATTCTACAGCGCCCGCACTTGACCGTCAGATGACGGGTGACATGCGCAGCAAGGAATATGCACACGAGGAGATCGTCGCTGAGCTAAGCAGCATCTTCAGCTCCGTCGATCTTGCCGTCAAGGCCGAGACCGACCCCGAGGCCGCCGGTTATGGCGAGCATGTCGCCTACCTCGAGTTCTGGAAGGGGCGTCTCGACAGCGTGGCCGGCACGGACGAATATGAGGCGACCAAGGAAGAACTCTGTGACGATTTCTTTGCCGCCGCTTCCCAGGCATCGCAGGCGACCGACTTCATCATCGACCGCTACGAGCAGGAAGTCGGGCATCCGGCAGCCGGCAAGGAGATCGTGCAGAAGCTCGATATGCCCGAAAAGACGGAACAGGAAGACCGCGCCGACCGCAGTCTCTCGCACAAGAAGGAAACGGCTCGCGACGCGTCTGCCCACATGCAGGGCGACCGCGCAGACCTTGTGAACATGCGCGATGAAAATGCCATCGGAGCGTAAGCAAAGGGGAATGGGCAATGGCTAAGTTTGATTTCGATAAACCCGTCGCCAGTTTCAGCTGGTATCTGCAGAACGGCAGCGCCGATGACAAAAGGGAAAACCGTCTTCACGTCGGCACCGGACAGAACGCCCAGATCTATTTCGACCCGGAGAGCGGTGAGTTCATCGGCAAACTCAAATATGTCGACGACTATATCGACCTCTCGAACGGCGCAAAGCAGCATTTCGAGCTGCCCCGCACAGCCCGCGAGTATAAACCGAGCGATTTCAGTCCGAAATTCCCGATCTCTAACGTCAAATTTGAAGTAGATGAGTCCGTGAAGGATTTTATCCACGTCCTGCCGCGCGGTCTCTTCTTCTACCAGAATGAATTCTACGATGCCGTCTTCGGGGACAAGACGGACTACCCGGAATCACTTAAGGATTTTCTCTTCACCCGCACGGGCGACATCGAGGCCGCCGGTGAATTCTATGGAGCAATCGAAAAGTGGCCGCAGAGCGTCTACGGCACCCTCGTGGAAAAGTGCAATGTCGAAAACCGTCCCATTCCGGAATATGAGAACGATCGGGTTCTGCCGCTCGACTACCATAAAGAGCTGCTGGCGTCCCTTAAAGATCATTTCGGATGCGGAGAGAGTAATTACAGGACGCCAGGCGACCTGATCGCTGCCAGGAGCTACGGCTCATATCTCTCCGGTATCTCGCTTAAGTTCAATCCTCAAGACGTTATCGCGGCTGTAGAACATGCTACCGAGACTGTTCAGGCCGAGCTGGTCCCCTATCTCTCAGACAGCTTCGGACCCGATAGATATCTTCCCTGCGGCTGCCATGTCGCCGTCCAGATGAATAATTCGATTGAAAATGCGGCGCAATCGATCAAGGAGCTGCGGGATGCCGGAGTGGATCTTGACGCCTTGCCGAACCTCAGCTGCGATGAATGCAGCCAGCTCGCCGCCAAAGTCATCCCATATGCGGAGAATAAAGCGCAACCGGCGCCCGACCGCAGCCTGGGACATAAACATGAAGTGAACCGCGATGCGGCGCAGCGGATGCAGCACCGGCATATCCTGCGGTGCCTTCTGCAGCAGCGCTTCGTCCAGCTGGTAGCAGCCTTTCAGGCGCAGGTATTCTTCCTCGTTGAAAAAGCGCTCTTGCTGGATACGAGTCATGTACAGCACATCCAGATGCGGCAGCTCGGCTTCAAGGTCAGCCGTTTCCTTATAGATCTGATGGGTCGGCTCCAGCGATTCATTCTTCACATACTGCGGCAGGCGCAGATCTTCCGGCGAGATGAACACGAACCGGTTGCCCTCAAACTGGCTCAGCGCAGCGGTCAGGGAGTGGACCGTGCGGCCAAACTTGAGGTCGCCGCAGAAGCCGATAGTCAAATGATCCAGCCGCCCCTTGCGCTGGCGGATCGTCATGAGGTCGATCATGGTCTGGCTGGGATGCGCGTGCCCACCGTCGCCTGCATTGATCACCGGCACACGTGCAGAAAGGGATGCCCGCAGCGGTGCGCCCTCTTTGGGGTGGCGCATGGCCACGATGTCCGCATAGCAGGACACCACGCGGATGGTGTCGGCAACGCTTTCGCCCTTGCTTGCGCTGGACACGTTCTCACTGGGAAAGCCCAGCACATGGCCGCCCAGGTTCAGCATGGCGGCCTCAAACGAAAGGCGGGTGCGGGTGGACGGCTCATAGAACAGGGTGGCCAGTTTTTTGTGGGTGGCCACATCCTGATAGGCGGCCGGATCGTCGTGGATGCGGTCGGCAAGGTCGAGCAGGGTGGTGATTTCCTGCTGGGTGAAATCCAACGGGTCGATCAGATGACGCATGGTTACGTTACCTCCGTTACATCAAAGCGGTTTAAAGCAGTTTGCGTAAAATGGAAAAATCAAAGAAGTTTGTGTAGTAGCTCAGCGAACGCATCACCGGGCGGCACAAACGATTGAAACACACTTCGTCCAGCAGCAACATGGCCTCGCCGGGGGCAAGCCGCATGGCTGCACGGATGGACTCATCGCCGCAGCTGGCTTTCAGGTGGGCCACGTTCGAGGAGATCTGCTGGTGGCACTCCCGCTCCAGAATATCGAACACACCGCCGGTCAGGTCGATGCGGGTGTAGTCCCGGTTGCCGAACAGGCTGCGCGGCAGATAGTCGATGGAGTAGATCACCGGGGTGGTGTCGGCAAGGATGCGCTTTTTGATGCAGATCACCTCGTCGCCGGGTTCGATGTCCAGATTATGGGCCAGCTCATCCCCCGCCCGGATGGGAAACACCTGAATGCCGTCGGCATGGGGGTAGCTGCCAAAGCTGCGGATCAGCGGGTAATATTCCAGCTTCTGGTCCAGACGGCTGCGCAGGCCCAACACCGAACGGTTCACCACCGTGCCGATGCCGCGCACCCGCTCTACATAGCCTGCACGCTCCATTTCGCTCAGAGCGTCCCGGATCACGGTGCGGCTTACTCCCAGTTCGGCGGCAAGATCCACCTCCGCAGGCAGGCGGTCCGCATGGGCATAGCGCCCGGTGCGCAGTTCGTCCAGCAGGCTGGCGACCACCCGGTCGCTGATCACGGCACCGCCCAGTCGGCTGGAGGCGGCAAGAGTAGATTCCTTCATTTCGGTTCCTCCGTTCACAGGCGGGCAGGCCGCCGGGACTTCAAAAGACCCTGCAGGCCGCATGATGCACTGCCCCAAAGCCCTTTGCTTCTATTATAACATAAATTGACATTTAGAAAAGCGGCATTTATACTGGAAACAAAGAAAAAGTACGATTTTATTTTGGAGGGCATTGCAATCATGGAACTCATTCTGCACAAAGTCTGCGGCCATCCGGCACAGCAGGCGGTCACCCTGCGGCGCTGCACACCGGACGAAGCCCCGGCGGTGTATGCGCTGCAAAACGAGGTGCACGCCGCCATGCCGCACCCGGAGTGGTTCGTTACCGACACGCTGGAACATATCACCGGTTATATCACCGACAGCCTGTGCATCGGGGTGTGGCAGGGCAGTCGGCTGGGCGCGTATCTGACCTTCCATTACTGCGGCCAGAGCCCGCACAACTATGCGGCTTTTCTGGGTGTGCCGCAGGCCGAGTGGCCCCATTGGGCCAATGTCGACAGCGCTGTGGTGCACCCGGACTGGCGGGGCAACGGCCTGCAGCGCCACATGCTGGAAGCTGCCCTGCCGCTTCTGCCGGAGAGCATCACGCACCTGGGAGCCACGGTCAGTCCGGCCAACCCCTACAGTCTGAGCAACGCCCTGGCCTGCGGGTTCACCATCCGTGCCCGCCGCGAAATGTACGGTGGGTTCGACCGCTACCTGCTGGCAAAGGAACTGTAAAAAGAAAAGAGCTGCTGCACGATGAAATGCAGCAGCTCTTTGTGGTATACAAT
>ENA-OOXF01002457-OOXF01002457.1-human-gut-metagenome-genome-assembly--contig:-NODE-2457-length-10344-cov-8.500729_pt1 | contig 10344 bp, 9 predicted proteins | sample MGYA00241586_ERZ501341 | MGnify/ENA primary metagenome ERZ501341 (study PRJEB25962, sample SAMEA2042985) | human gut metagenome | biome: human gut; feature: human-associated habitat; material: faeces... | reverse complement strand
GGTCACATACTTTCCGTTGGCGTTGCCGATCACGCTGCCATCCGAATCGGTGATGAAGAACTCCACATCGGAGATGGGTGCACCGGTCACGGCGTCCTTTTTGACAATGAGGAGGGAACCCATCTTATCATTGCCGAAGGTCACGGTGATCACGTCCTGATCCTTGCCGGAGAGATAGACCGTTTCCGTGGCGTCGGTGATCACATACCCGTCCGGCGCGGAGATCTCTTCGCAGACATAAGTGCCTGCCTTGAGGCCGGTTGCAACGATGGTGCCATTGCTGGATGTTTTGTACTCGCCAACCACAGTGCCGCCTGTACCGGAGGTGCCGCCGAGGTAGCGGATTCTAAACCATGCACCTTCCAGCGGCTGACCACTCTCACTGTCCACCTTGCGGATGACGATGGCGGAAAGGGGCGTATTCTCGAAGGTCAGTACCTTGCTCTCGCCGCCGGAGATGAAGCATTCCTGTGTGGCAGGCTCCTTGATGGAGTAGCCGTGCGGTGCTTCCAGTTCCGTCACTTTGTACCAACCATCTTTGACTTCGGGGAGAATGATCTTGCCGCTTTCATCAGAAAAATAGGTACCGAGGTCGTTCAGTTCACCGGTATCGGTGTGGTTGCTGGCATACCAGACCTGGAACTTAGCGCCCTTGACGGGATCACCGGTGACGCTATCCAACTTGCGGATCTCCAAGCTGGGCTTGAGGGCATTGAAGAAGGTGACGGTAGATGTCTCACCAGCCTTCAACGCCACTTCCTGCGGGATGGGGCAGAGAATGACATGGTTGGGAACATTGATCTCTGTTACCTTAAATGTGCCAACCGGGACAGAGTCGAGGAAGATGCGGCCGTGGTTATCAGTTGTGGCCGTTGTGGAGAAGCTACCGTCGATCTGCTCGATACGGTAGGTTACGCCCTCAATGGGTTCACCGTTGGCGATGTTCTTCTTGATGATCTCCAAACCCGGCTTTTCGTAGTCCACAAAGGTGACTTCGCTTGTTTTGCCGGGGCGCAGTGCCACAGTCTGCTCGGTATTGCTCACGATGTACGGTTCCGGCACGGATTCTTCCCGTACCACATAAACATCAGCAGGGATGGACGAGAGGGTGGCGGAACCGTCCACCCCAGTCGTGACGGAGGTGGAATAATTTCCGGTAACAGACTTAATGGAAAATACTGTACCGGCAATCGGCTTGCCACTCATGGCGTCGCGCTTGGTGATCTTCATATCGGGCTTTTCGTAGTTGACCGCCGCGACGGTGTACTCGCGGTCACCCTCAGATACATCTACGTACACGCTCTTCGGTGTGGGATCAACACAGAAGCCGTCCGGTGCAGCGGTTTCCACGAAGCTCCAAAGGCCGGTGGCGGCGTTCTCAACATAGATCTCACCCTGCGCATTGGTAATGTCGCTGCCGACGATCTGCCCATTGAAATAGATGCTGAAACGTGCACCGGCGAGACCAGTTGTGGTTCTACCAGCAGTTTTTTTCAGCACGATCTTGCCAACGCCTGCAGGCGGTGCAGGTTCTTCTCCGCCGCCTCCGGGCTCATCCTGAGTGACCAGTTTGCGGGGACCATAATAGTTGAAGAACGACTGATTTTTGCGGTTACTGGAAATTGCGTATACCGCCCATTTTGCACTCTGGTCCTCCACAATGGATGCAGACTTACCCTGTGCAGTGTACTCTTCAATCTGGCGCTGGAACTCGGCGTCCTCCTGTGATTTCTGCTCCAAAAGCCAGTCGATGAGGCTCAGATACAGATCATAGGTGTCAGCGTTGGCGTAGCCGCCCGCGTCGCCGTCTCCACCGGGCTCGCCTTTATAGCTTTGGTGATCCCATACATACGTCTGCACGGCCATAAAAAGCTGGCCAACATTGGATGCCTTGCAGTCGTTGAGGTAGGTCATCATCCATTTGACGTTCTCGACGGTCGCGGCGTCCATTTCACTGAGGCCGCTGTTCGTGACAGCCGACTGCAATACGGCATCTGCATCTGCACCGGTGCCGGACGTCCATGTAAAGGAATTCAGGTACGAAGGCGTTGCGTAATGATAGCCGAGGCCGCTATCCATGCAGTACACGAGCTTACCGTCCACAAGCGGCGGGCGGTAGCTGTATGGGGTACCGTTGGCGAGCAGGCGCGTGCTCCAATATGCCTGGTTGGTGGTAATTTTGAGGCCGGAACCCGTGTTCGACGCGGCAAAAGCCGCAGTCGGCAGCAGGCTCAAGATCGTCACCAGCGTCAAAAGCAGTGACAACAAGCGATGTTTAATTGACTTCATGTCTTTCTCCTTTCCAAAAAGCGCAATAAAAAGAGCAGATCTTGACGACCTGCTCTTGCGTGAAAGTTGATGATTTATTTGTTTATGGGGGTATCCACCCGAGTGATGGAATAGCCATCGTAGAGGAAAAGCTGGACACAGTACCAGCACGGGTCACCAGTGTCATTGATACCTCTTGCCAGCCCAACGCCAATCTCAGATAGCTTTGGGTTGACCATGTTCTTGTTGTGGGTTGTCGAAGCGCTCCAATCTGCCACGACCCGTTCGGCAAGTGTCTGGTCAGACAGCACCCAATCTGCGATGCGATGGATATTTTCGGCCATGTAGGGACAATCCGTGACGGTATTGAATTTTCCGCCATTCGGTCTTGTGTGCGAATAGACGGTATGCGCAGCCATCTCATCGGCGCGGACCTGCGCCGCCTGCATGAGCTCGCCGTTGACGGTCAGGACTGATACACCGTTTTCGCGGCGCAAAGCGTTGGTGCGGTCAATGATGTCCTGCTTGGTTGCGGCGTCATCGAAGTATTCTGTTGTTTCCTGCGCGGCAGCTGCATCCGATATTCCATCGGCAGAGAGATTTGACTGTGCCGTTTCGGACAATTTCACATCGTAACCAAGCCTTGCCATCGTGTGGCAGATCAGTACTGCCATATTCCCGCGGGTGATCTCGGCGTCCGCGACAATCTCTTCCGCCGCAAGTCCCATTTGAACAGCAGTCCGGCAGGCAGACTGATAATCCCATACAGCATCAACATCATTCAAGCACCGCAGCATCACCGTGCAGGCCGCCGCAGAAGTAACAGGGTCATTGGAGCCGTAGCGTCCATTGCCATACCCTGCAACCAGATTATTTGCGACGCAGTAGCCCACATAGCTTTTTGCCCATTCCGGAACATCCGTAAAGCTGCAAAGGCTGCGGTAAAAGGCGCTGTCCGTTTCAAATTGCTCGGGATCTGTGACAATTCGGGTGAGCAGCGCCGCCATCTGCGCCCGTGTCAGCCCCTGCTCCAGCATCATGTCGCCAGACTCGTTGCCCAGCATAATGCCGGCTTCACTCAGATAGGCGGCAGCAGACTGCTGCGGACTTTTTTCGGCGGCAAAAGAAGTTACTGTTAAGGATAGTGCAGCAATTACAGCGAGGGAAATAACTCGGATCCGCTTCAAATGATCACGCCCCTTTCCGGTAAAAGACGGTGGTTACACTTGCGGTCATGCGTCGGGTAGCTTCGTCAAAGGTGCATTGATCAAACTCGCAAATGCCCATCCGTTCTGCCTGTTCCGCGACTTCCGCGGGAAGGTCAACAGTGATGTCCATTTTGACCCGTATTTCGTCATCTTTCCTATTTGGTCTGAAATTCTGTATCAAACTGATACTTCCTTTTGATTAAGATTCTCCGGAGTGATTTGAGGATAATACAGAAGATTCAGGCTGTCAAAGGTTTATTTTAAATCCTTACGCCGATAAAACGGAGACACAACATTTTTTGCACAATTCCATCCGTTTTCCATCATTTTATTGAGTTATTTGCACTGCTTGAACGCAAATTCTTTTTTCAGGCTGATTAGCGAGGCAGGTGGTAAGCGTGATACGGTTGTCTGCTGTCGCCTGCAGATAACTCCAGTCGGAATTAGAGATGGTCTTTACCAAAACAACCTCATATGTGCGGGTGCCGTAGATTGTGGTATAGGTGATGGTGTCACCGATTTCCAGATCCTTGATGCTGCCGATGGTGTACTTGGCGCCTCGGTTATGGCCGCACACGCCGATATTGCCGTCCCACGCTGAGGTGGAGCTGTAATGTCCCAGTCCCTTTTTCATGCTCTCGTTGGTTTCTCCTTCCCAGACCTTCATGTTGATGTCCAGAGAGGGAATTTTCAGGGTACCGATGCTGCCGTCCTTTCGCTCCATATCTTTGACACTTGTATAAGCAGGCTCCTGATAGGACGGAATGACGGGTGTGACCGCTGGGATACCTACGCCACTATCCACACCGTAGATACCGGAAGCCGAACCGCCTACAGTCTGCTGTAGGCCGGGGAGTCGGAGCTTTTCCATGACGCCGGTTTGTGTGGTGCTGAGAACGCCGTAGGGAAGTTCGGGAATCTGATAATCCACAAGATTTTTGCTGCCGTAATGATACGCGGTACCGTAGGTGTCCTCATAAGAGGTCGAAGAGTAATAGTCGGTGTCCGCGGCTGTGTCAAAGGTATAGTCCGCGGCAAAAGCGCAAATAGAAAGGGATGCTGTTGCTGTCGCCGTCAATGCCATGCAGACCAGTTTCTGAAAGAGTTTCATGTTTTTACGCCTCCTGATCTTCTTCGTTTTCCTCTGTTTCATCCGCTTCACATTCTGCTTTCACTACGGCCTTTCGGCGGCATACAAGCAGCGTGCCGCCAACTGCGGCGCAAATCAGAACGATTCCACCTAAGATCCAAGGAAATTGATCCGCAAAAAACGCTCCGACCTGAGCGGCAGCCGCGCCCTTGTGGTTCGCTTCTGTCCCGATATAGGTCAGAACATAAGTAACACTTTCAACACCCTCGTGGGTCACATCGCCAACATACTCCGCTGTTGTAACATAGCCTGTAGCCGCCTGATAGGACGCTTTCGCAGAGTAGGTAGCAACAGCCTGATATTGAGAGGGCATCAGCGCCTCACCCACAAGATCGGTGCCGGTGACCTGCCACTCCACATTGGCAAGGCTCAGGGTTCTGCCGTTCTTGATGGTTGTCGCGGGGACATAGGACATATCGTTGCGGTCAAGCTGTCCGATGGTTTTGGTTTCCGTCACCGTGTAGTTTTTCGTAGCATAGCCGGCGGCTACGGTATTGAGACTGGTGTGATCCAATGCGAGGGTGCCCTGAAATCTGCCGTCATCATACTCGATGGTGGGCTTAAGCTGCTCCAGAATCAGAGCAAGGTCATCTTTCGTTGTTTCAACGGTGATAACCTCGGTATGAATCCGCTTTTCTTCCACGGGATTCTCACTTTTTACAATGTCCGCAAAGGTGTAGAGATACCCTTCCAGCTCAAAGGGCTCCTCAATTAGTGCCGCAGGGTCCTGCTCAGGGGATACTGTAAAGGTTTTGATCGCTTGCTGACTGCCGTTGAGGTTTTGAACCACCGTGTCCGTAGGCACCTCCAACGCAAAGGCGTTGGAGGTAAGAACCAGCATCAGCAGCACGCAGGATATTACTCTTTTCATGTTTGGGAGAGCCTCCTTCTCAAATAATTTTTGTGATGCGCATTCCTGCCATACGGTCAGGCGGTATGCCGGATACCTGCTTCATGACGCTTTCTCCTCCTTGATCTTGTATTCTACCGCGCGCTCCGGATGTTCCCGCAGCGCGTCAAGTATTCTGATAGACTGCTCCAGCGCCTGCATTGTATCCCGCTTCTGACGCTTCACAAAGCCATGCAAAAGCAGAACATCTCCATTGGGAAGCGTGCAGAAAATGATGCGTATGAGCACTTTACTTTTTACTCGCAGCTCCCAAAGATCCCGATAGCGCTCGATTGAAAATCGCTTGAAATGTGGTTCTTTCATTTCCGGCTTTTCAAGCTGGGTCAGGAAATACAGCCGCAGGAGGATCTTCTCCCGCAGCCGCGGGTCAAGCCCGTCAATAAAATCGGCGAGCGGAGCGGACTTGCTTGTTGGCTGATAGATCAGGATTCCCTTCATGGCTCTGTCACCTCCATTGCGTCGCTCAGCTTCTTCAGATGGCAGATAAAGCGCTCTGCAAAGTCCCCGGCAAGCTCCGAATCACCGCTGATCCACCAAATCGGATTGGGAAGCGGCTGAGAGAGTGCGTCGTATTGCAGACAGATCAGCAGAAACTTTTGCCGTGGTTCGGCCTGCTCCGCAGCTTCATATAGTCTCCGAAGGATCTCTGTGATCTCACAAGAATTCTGGCAAGTGTCGCACAAGTCATCAAACAATAAGCCGGAATAGGCGCGGCTCAAGGCGTTCAATGTGGCTTCGTCCACACTTCCATCTATCCTCAGAAGGCCCATACGGTGCAAACGGGCCTTCGCCCCATCGTCAAACGGATTTTGCGGTCGTGTTTTGTGGAACTGTATATTCATTTCTTTCATCTTTGTACCTCACAATGGGATAGAAAAAGGCCCGGCACCTTGCGGTGTCGAGCCTTCTGGCATAAGTCTTATTATTCTTTGTCATCTGCTTCGGCTTGCGCCGGCAGCGCGGCGGCTTCTTCGATCATGCCCACAACCAAGGTGTTCATCTGCGCAGTAATAACTGGAGCGCCGGTGCGCTCCTCAAGAGCCTTTCGTGCTACACCGGCAACCTCACCGCCCTGTCGGGCAACCTCCATGCTGCCGGAAAATCCTTCCGGCTTGGAGGCTTTGGAAATATCACGGGTGGACGCCTCGGCCAGCATAGTCAAGACCAATTCGGTATCGCTCATGTTGTCCCGCAGGTTTTCCTTTTTCAGCCCCTTGAGATTCTTGTACTGCCGCGTGGTCATGCCGGACCACGTGCGGGTGATCTCATCGGTCAGAATCGCAAATTCACGCCCCTTTTCCACACCGCGTTTCTGCCACTCATCGGTAAGCTCATTTCGAATGCGGATAGAGAGCAGCCTTTGATGTACCCAATCAGGGTCATAGCCCTTTTTCAGATAGGTTTCCAATGCGCGGTCGATGGCCTGCTCCGGATCAATGGTTTCCTCAATGCGTTCCCTGCCGACCTCTGCCAGCCAACGTTTCACCGGTTCCGCACGGGGGGATGGGATAGACTGAATAATGCGGAGAAGCTGCTCGGTTGTGGCAGCGTCGGTCTTATAGTTCTTTCCATCCGACGATTTCATTTTCAGTTGTACGATATTTTCGTACAACTGAGTTGCTCCCTCAGACTTCAACTTGCGCTTTAAGTCACTCCAATATCTGCGAGGGTTCTCGCTTCCAGTCAGTACATGGATTACATCAACAACAGAGAAGTACCACTCCTCTTGTTCTTCATTCCAAGCCGTGCGAATGGGTTGATTTTCAAAAAGCTGAATTTTATTCTGTTCGCTCATAGCGTTGCTATCCTTTCTCTTTCTTTTTTTGATTATACATCAGCCAATTCGCTGCCGCAAGAACTCCAGAAACAGCTCTTCTAAATCTTCATCGCCGTTCAGTTTGTCCAGATAAGGTGTAAATTTTCTAAGGTCAAAGGTGATTTTCTTAGGCAGTGCAGTGCGGCGCAGCTCCTCATCTGCCCGTGCCTGCCGCCAAGCCGCGTAAATATCTTGATGCTCAGCGGATGGAGGTGGGCAGGTATGGGCGATCTTCTGTATGGTTGACTTATTGAGTACATATCCCTCAATGGTGCACATTTCTACAAATGCCCTTTGAGAGTCTGCATCATAATCGGAAATGCGTTCCGCACAGGCAATCGGCAGCTTGCGTGGACTGTTCTCCAAAATATCAGCAAGCTGTGGAATCAGTGCTGCCAGCTTGATGGCTTTGCGGATCTCATACTCCGTCACGCCGAAGAAATCCGCAACAATTTCGCGGGTGAGGAACTTCTGGCGATTCTCGCCAGAAGTTCCAATGTCCGTTCGTGTGCCTTGACATTTCTGCGCATCCAGCATTGCCTTATACGCTTTCCCCCGTTCAATGATGGTGAGGTCCTGCCGCCGCAGGAGATTAGTGGCAACGGCAATGGAAATCGCTCTTGCGTCATCGGCCTCCACGACCTCCGCAGGAATTGTTGAGTGTCCGGTCAGTCGCCACGCTTCAGTACGATTGTGTCCGGCAAGGATCTCATACTGCTCACTATTTGGAATTGGACGAACAATAATGCGCTCATAGATGCCCTGCTCGGCAAGCTGCTGAGAGAATGCGCGGAGTTTTTCGGGCGGGTAGGGATGAAATCCAATATCTGCCGTGCGAAAAGGGCAAAGGCTTTTGATCGGCAATTCGCAAAATCGGGGAGCTGCCGCATCTGCCTTTGCTTGAAACATGGTTTCATAAGCCTCATTGCCTACTTCCAACTCTGATGCTTGCTGTGCTGCACTCATGCGCCGCTTTAACAGGTCATCCATGCTTTTCTTAGCCAAGCCGCAGCACCTCCTGAGCAAGAGAGCGATAGGAGTCAGCAGCAGGATTCTTAGGTGCATAATCCAGAATGCTCATGCCTGCTGCCGGGCACTCCGCAACCTTGATCGTCTGCTCAATGGGGCGGTCAAATACATGAATGCTGTCACCGTAGATCTCTCCCACGCTGGAGCAAACGCTTTGGCAGAGCTGCGGGCGGGACTGATACATGGTCAAGAGAATGCCCGCAATCTTCAAATCGGGGTTGAATCGATTCTGTACATTGCGCACCATCTCTAAAACATCGGGAATCCCTTCACTTGCAAGGAAGTGCGCCTGCACCGGAATGATGCAGTAATCCGCAGCAGCCAGAGCATTAACGGTCAATAGTTCATGCTTCAGTCCACAGTCTATGATGATGTAATCATACAGTCCACACAGGGGTGCCAACAGCTTGTCCAACACCTTCTCGCAAGGGTCATCCGAGATGCCAGATGCGTTATACTGTGAAAGCTGCATAACCTGCAAGCGGGCTGCAGCGTCCGCTAACCGCTTGTTGGCAGGGATCAGGTCAAGGCCGCTGCTGGTATGTAGGACAGCACGATCGAGGTGGAGTTCCAGATCCTCCGGGGAGTCGATTTGGACGAGCAGCAGCTTTGCCAGCGTGTTTTTCTGTTCACCCGGCGTATAGCCGAGAGCTGCGGTAAGATTGCCCTGGGGGTCATTGTCGATCAGCAGGATCTTTTTATCTTCGGCAGCGAGAGCAGCCGCGAGGTTCAAGGCGGTAGTTGTCTTGCCAACGCCGCCCTTTTGGTTAGTGATTGCGATAGTATGCATACTCATTTTTGAACTCTCCTCAGCAGTTCTATGTGTTTTCTTCCTTTACACGGGAAATTGTAGTAATCCTCTGAAGAAACAAAATCCAACAGTGAAATTTTGGGGAAATATATTTTATTGAAGCATTTTAGAACTCTCAATTCTCCGGTATGTCTCCACTCCGATATTTGTTTAGAGGTATACCCCAAAATTGCGCATACCTGCTTTTCTGTCAGCAGATCTGGCAGAGACGACATTTCCTGCTCCACAGCAAATCGAATAGCAGTAGCCAATTCGATTGAATACGGCTGCGGCGGACAATACTGGGTACAGATACGGCGTCTACTCCTAAGATAGTACACTGGATTCTGTTGACGATCGGCCAAATACCTTTCAACTTCTTCCTTTGCAATTTTGTATCCGAATCCTTTTCGTTTCGGTTTCTCTGCAGATACCCTTCCGGTTTCTATCAACCACAATGCAGTTTCCTTGCATATATGTGCAATTTGGTAAAATTCTTCTTTGCTGATATAGTCTTTGTGAATATCCGAAAGACTAAGCTGCCTGTTTTTCATACCCGCACCTTCAGCCTTCTCTCCGCGTAGTCCTCGCTTAATACATAGTCAATAATGGACTCTTTGAAGATCCAGTAGTGCGGTTTAATGAAGATGGCTTTTACAAGTCCTTCGTGAATTAACTTTCGAGCAAAGCTATCGCCTATTCCACCTAACATTTCACGAAATGTTAGTACAGACACTACATCGGGGTATTGCTTGAATTGTTGTATATATCTCTTCCTTGGTTTTTCCATGATCGAACCTCCGTCTGAATTACCATTGACAGATGGGTTCGATACCTATAGTATGATTCAGTTCTCTCCTAAAACTTCAAAATTCGTTTGAGTTCTCTCCTATGACCACCATTCCTCACGAGAAAATGGGTTGTACCGGAGTTCTCTCCCAGTTCTCTCCAAACCGCTTTTTTGAGCTGTCAGGAGAGAACACCAAGACATTCCGTATTTGCTTAATAAAAACGCGAAAAAATCAAAAAAGCCAGTAACATCAACGCTTCCAGGGAACGGTGGAGTGCAGATTGCTGCGGAAAACAGAATCGATATAACCACTCAAAATCCGCCGCTGGCGACAGCGTACCGGTTCGAGTCCGGTCACCGGCACCATCCGGTCCTTCTGAATA
>ENA-OOXF01002454-OOXF01002454.1-human-gut-metagenome-genome-assembly--contig:-NODE-2454-length-10354-cov-2.041169_pt1 | contig 10354 bp, 10 predicted proteins | sample MGYA00241586_ERZ501341 | MGnify/ENA primary metagenome ERZ501341 (study PRJEB25962, sample SAMEA2042985) | human gut metagenome | biome: human gut; feature: human-associated habitat; material: faeces... | reverse complement strand
ATTGCTGGGAAGCGCCGCCCTGAAGGAAAAGTACCTTATAGTTGTCCGGAATATTCATCAGCTCACGAAGATCCTTCTCAGCTGTGTCAATGATTTCCTGGAATGCAGCACTTCTGTGGCTCATTTCCATAACAGACATTCCGGTACCATTGTAATCCATCATCTCATCTGCGACTTCTTTCAGCACCTCTTCCGGAAGGACTGCTGGTCCTGCGGAAAAATTGTACACTCTGCTCATTTCTTCACATCCTCCTCATCAAATACCTCGTCTAAACTTGCTCCTGCAGGAACCATAGGATATACGCTTAAATCCTGGTCGATCCAGCAATCGAGAACTACCGGACCCTCTGATGAAAGCGCCATCTTAAGTGCAGGCTCTACTTCTTCCATCTTCGTAACACGGATTGCCTTCGCACCCATGCCCTCAGATATTTTCACAAAATCCACTGCGTCATCAAGAACGGTATGTGAATATCTGTGATCATAGAATAAGGTCTGCCACTGACGAACCATACCGAGATAGTTGTTGTTGAGCAGGATGATCTTGGGTGCAACACCCAATTGTTTCGCCGTCGCCAATTCCTGAATATTCATCTGAATAGAACCGTCGCCAGTGACACAGACCACCGGTTTATCCGGATGAGCAACGCAGGCACCGATCGCATAGGGCAGGCCCACACCCATAGTGCCCAAGCCGCCGGAAGTCAGCCAATGGCGAGGCTTACGGAATTTAAGGAATTGAGCACACCACATCTGATGCTGACCGACGTCGGTCGCCACAATCATGTCATCACCGCCGATTTCCTGCAGCTTCTGAAGAACATACTGAGGTTTGATGACCGAAGCGCTGTTTTCATAATGAAGACAGTCTTTTTCACGCCAGCCGTTGATTCTGTTCTGCCAGGCAGCGAGCTTTTCCGGATCAGGACGCTTGTCGGTAGTTTCGAGCAGATTGAGCATGTCGGCGATGACTTCCTTCACGTCGCCGACGATCGGGATGTCGACTTTCACGCGTTTGGAAATCGTGGACGGATCGATATCAATATGAATAATCTTGCGGCCTGTCTGTGCAAAGTTAGACGGCAAGCCGACTACCCGGTCGTCGAATCTGGAACCGATTGCGATCAGAACGTCGCAGTTCTGCATCGCCATGTTAGCTTCGTAGGTTCCGTGCATGCCCACCATACCGAGGAATTTTTTTTCATCGGACGGCATGGCACCCAAGCCCATCAATGTTGAATTAACGGGAATGCCGAGTTCAAAAGCTAAACGCTGGAGCAGTTCGCTCGCATTGGCAGAAACGATACCTCCGCCGATATGGATCAAAGGACGTTCAGCCGAGAAAATTAATTGCAGTGCCTTTTTGATCTGACCCAGATGGCCCTTCGTCAAAGGTTTATATGAACGAAGTTCCATATTTTCCGGATATTGATATTCGCAGATCGCTGCGGAAACATCCTTCGGAATATCGATTAGTACGGGGCCGGGACGGCCTGTTTTGGCTATATAGAAAGCCTTCTTAATCGTCTTGGTCAAATCTTTGACGTCTTTCACTAAAAAATTGTGTTTTACACATGGACGAGAAATGCCCACGATATCCACTTCTTGGAAAGCGTCCTTACCGATCGCGCTGGTATTCACCTGACCGGTAAAAATCACCATCGGAATGCTGTCGGCATACGCAGTTGCGATGCCGGTGACGGCGTTGGTGGCGCCGGGGCCGCTGGTGACCAAGGCAACGCCGACCTTGTTGGAAGCTCTGGAGTAGGCGTCCGCAGCATGTGCTGCCGCCTGCTCATGACGAACAAGGATGTGTTTGAATTTATCCTGTTTGTAGATCGCGTCAAAAATATTTAATACGCTGCCGCCCGGATAACCGAAGACGTATTCCACGCCTTCTTCGGCAAGTGCGCGTACAAGTATCTCCGACCCGTTCAGACGTTCTGCGGCTTTAGACCCTTCTTGAGATTTCATTAGGAAATATCCTTTCAAAGTCCACGGGAAATTGATTGGAGGCGAACACTCTGCTTATGACGGAGGCCCGCATGTTCTAGTACCGACACCGGCTCATTCTTGCGGAATGGTTAGGTTCGGGTTTTTTATTCTTCTTGTAGAAGATTCTTTCAATATAGCGCAATAAAGGCGAGAACTTTAAATCTTGGAAAGAAATTACTTCTTTTCGATTTCGCGGTGAATAATCCGATTAATCTCAGTCGGCGTGACCGGCTTCTGTACGATAAGTGGAAGTTCCATCAGGTTGACCGCCGAATCCGCAAAGTCCAGTCCTTCGGTTTCTTCTTCGTACTGGGCCATAATGGCATCTCGAGAAGTGGCCGTGCTGATAATCGCCGGAATCTTGCGCCCCAGGACGCTTCGAATACGGAAGATCGATTGAAGACCGGTCAAGCGGCCCGGCCCCAAGTTAAAATCCGAGAAAATAATATCCACCGGCGCTTCCTCGATTAACTGAGCAGCGAGTTCTGCATCAAAGTATTCAGCCCTTCTCACCTTAGCGCCCCAGCCTTCTAGCAGCGTTGCCAGACTCTCACGGATCAAAGGATCGTCTTCAATTAAGAGGACGTTGACATTTTCCAAGGAAAAAATCCGATTCGGCTGTACGGGCGGCTGAACCTCTGTAGTATCCACAGACGTTTCAATTGCCATTTCCAAGCGGAAGATAGAACCCTTCCCGACTTTTGAAATGAGCTTAAGTTCAATATTCAGAAGTTTGCAGATCTTATCGACAATCGAAAGACCTAAGCCGAAGCCTTCTCGAGATTTATGACCGGCGCCGCCGCGGTAATAGGCCTGAAAAAGTTTTGCCTGATCTTCTTTCGTAATACCGCAGCCGGAATCAGAGACCGTAACGACCAGCGTATTCTTTTTTGTTTTCTTGGCCCTCAGCAGGACACCGCCGTGCTCGGTATAACGTACGGCGTTTCCGATAAGGTTACGAAGCACCCGTTCAAAAAGCAGTTCGTCGGTGACAATCATCAGGGGCTCGGCCCTCACTTCAAATGTCAGTCCCCTCTGTTCAGCCATCGGCGTAAATTCATTGGCTAATTCAGAGAAGATTGAACGAATGGAAACTTCGGATGGCCGAATCTTCATCGTCTTGGAATCCAGCTTCGAAATAATCAGAATCTGATCCACCAGCGTCGCCACCGTATTGCAGGCCTTCGACAAATTATCAATTAAAGGCTTAGCCTGTTGATCGGCCTGCCCCTGAAGAATAGAGATAAAAATGCCCATAGCCTGGAGCGGTTGACGAAGATCGTGGTTGGCCGCTGCAAAGAATCGTGTTCTTGCAGAGATCGCCATTTCGGACGCTTCGCGGATATAGTCGGCCTTCTGCCGCTGGAAAATCAGCTGCTCCATCAAGAACTCTCGTTCAAACGAACGATAGATACCTTGGAGATAAATCTTATTCAGACGGACGCCGAAGTAGAAAATAATGAGGAAAAGAATAAGCGTCCAGAATAAAGCGATAAACAAGGACGGCTGGTATATCAGGACGAGCTTCAGAATCGTCGGAAGCAACGTCGCCGGAACGAATATCCAAAGGGCTGGAAGCCAGATGGCGTAAAGCGGCACACTGCCGAATGTCACGCCCACAATCATGGCCAAGAGAATCATCTCGACAATGACGTTATCCGGAACCATGAAATAAAAGCCTGCAAAACCGATAGAGAGACCCGACACCAAAATCATCTGGAGCGTGCGGTTCTTCCAGTAATGGAAACGCTTGTCCATGGACGGTTCATTGAAGAAGTCGTCCGCAGATTTCATGCTCGCCAGCGTATGCATCACATTAAAAGCCAGCCAGAGCGCCATGACCCAGCCCCCGACATAGCTCCAGCAAGTCAAGGTAAAGATGAGGTACAGCAGCATGCGGATGGCGACCACAGCTGTCGTACGATGCTTCAAAACCGACAGCTGGCGGAGCTGCACCTTTGAAGCTAAACGAGCGCCGGAAAGATGAAGATGATAATTGGTCGCCTCAGGAGGGTCCGGCTCAAAAATGGTTTTTAGGCGCTTAATCGCAGAAAAAATCATTTCTGCACCCCAGAAGCTTTGAAGTTAGGACAGCCGGTCATCCTGAGTTCGGCCATATTTGACTGAACGTTGAGATGAGCCTCGGCGCCGACCACAAGCGTGGCGGTTTTCATTTCGTGCCCAAACGGCAATCCTGAGATAAACGGTGTTTTCGTTTGGGCTGCGATATAACTCAGAGCGTCTTCGAGCCCGTATCCGAAATCGTGCTCAGAGGACTTAATTTTTGAGAAGTCCCCCAAGATCACGGCGTTTTGATTATCGATCACTCCAGCCTGCAGAAGATGATTCAAATCACGTTCTATTTTGTAGGCCGGTTCAGCAATGTCTTCAACAAAAAGAATGCCGCCTTCGACTTTCGGAAAGTATTTAGTTCCGAGCATCGAACACAAGACGGTCAGATTTCCTCCCCATAGCAGTCCTGATGTTTGAAGGTCCGGGAACGGCGTCGGAAAAAAGAGTTTGTATTCCTCTGCCGCTAATAGTTCAAAGAAAGTTTGAATGGTGTAAGGGTCGCACTTGAGATCGCCGAGCACGGAAGCCGTCGGCGCCTGCAGGCTCTTTCCGCCGGTGAGCGCCAAATAAGCCGTAGTGAAAAAAGTAATATCGGAAAAACCGGCAACCCAAGTTCCATTAGATTTGATTTTGTTGAAATCAAGGTTCGGTAGGAGCCGGGAAAAACCGTAACCGCCCCGAGCGCACAAAACAAGTTCGGTGTCGCTGCAGGCCTGCTGAAAATCATTCAAACGAGCGGAGTCGCTGGAACCGCCGAAACGGCCGAAGCTGGTGTAAACATCTTCTCCAATCGTTACGTCCCAACCTCTTTCTCCGAATAGTTCGGCCGCCCTCTCGACGGATTTGAAATGAATGACATTACCGGAAGGGGCGTTAATACCGACTTTATCCATTTGATTTACCACGGCTCTTTCTTAATTCGACAAAAAAACTTCGGAGCATCCGGAGACAGTCTTCCTCCAGTACTCCTGCTGTCACATCAGTGTGATGATTGACTCTTCTCTCGTCAAATAGTTTAAACACACTTTCGACGGCTCCCGCTTTTTGGTCTTTGGCCCCGTAAACCAATCGGGTAAGTCTGGCACCGATAATCGCGCCGGAGCACATCGAGCACGGTTCAAGCGTCACATAGATCGCGCAGTTATCGAGTCGATAGTTTTTAATATTTTGAGAAGCATTCCTAAGGGCAATGATTTCAGCGTGTCCGCTCGGATCATGACCGGCAACCACCAAGTTATGACCTCTGCCGATGATTCTGCCTTCTTTATCGACAACAACTGCGCCGACCGGAACTTCTCCGGCCTGATGAGCCTTTTCTGCCTCGGCGAGGGCTTCGCGCATGAAGTATTCATCACGTGACCGATCGATTCTTGAAAGTCGAACTTCTTCTTCTCGACTTAAAGCCTGCTGTTTTCTTTTTTGCCGAATTTCTTCTCGAAAGACCTCGACCGCCGAAGTTAACTCCGAGAGCGAAAATTTGTTGACATGCTCATTGGGTGGGGAGACCGAAGCATCCAAAAGATTTTGGGCTGAATCGGTTATCCAGCTACCGGCTTCGACTAAAAATTTTTTTGCATCTTCTTCGTCCGGATCAAGCGGATCACGGGCCGTTGCCCTAAACGCATCTACAACTGTACGGAGATGTTCGGGAGATTTTGAAAGAGAAGCAAGAGAAGAGCCTCGCCGAATAGACAATTTCACAAATTTCGAAATTAGATCCGTCTGCTGAGGCATCTTGTCATAGAAAATTAATTAAGACGCGGCTGTTTCCAATTAATATCGGTGCTTTGGTTTGCCACGCCTTCCTTGAGCTCACACTCAAGGCCTTCTTCGTCGCTGGTTAATTGACCAAATTTCTTTAATCGTTCTAAAGCATCCAGCATTGTTCTTGCGCCGTGTTCTCCGACATAAATATCCATATCGTCGCAGCCGTACTGATTTTCTTCCATGGCAGCCAGCGCAGAAGATGCTGCCTCATATCTCTTAGTTAACTGGCGGAAATCCTCTTCGAGAAAAACCATCAGTTCTAATACGGCAATATAAGGCGTGCCGGAAAGCTCCGGATGCCTGACAAAAACCGTAAAGACTTCAGTCAGCATTTCATCAACTTCTCTTCTGGTGCTAAAGAGCTCATCGATATGATTCTCGGCGACTTCCATAAAATCGTCTAAGTTACTGTAGTCTTCCGGCTGAGGCGTGTGCCGCTCATACGATTGTATTCTTCCGTTCGCCATCGCGTGAACCTTATGGCCTTCTTCTATCATCTTTGCCAGGTCAGGCGTGGTTTTAAATTGCTTTATTCCGATCTTTTTCATGGCCAAAGTATAACTGAGTTGCCCGCCTAGCATGTTAACGCGCAGACCTCAAAAACGAGGGTAAAGCCGTGCGAATCGAGTAATTTAAATTCTTTTCCTGCAGTTCTTGTTTCGAAATTATTCTTTTATCGAACCATGAGTAGAAACAACTTTTTGATGAAACCATGGCAAAAAACTCATGGCCCTAAGAATTACGGTCCGTCGGAACCATGAAGAAATAACTTGAAAAATCCCCGTCCCGCAAATAGAGCTATCTTGAAGCATCAATCTTTAAAATTTCTAACCTATTGAAAATTAGTACAAAAAAGGGCGCCCTCAAGGCACCCTGATGCTTTTATAAGCGAATTAAAATGCTACCTGATCACTCCCACTCAATTGTTAAATTGATTTATAACAATCTGTTTTCAAAAATAAGTTTTAATGGAATAGAAGTAAATACCATGAAAAATACCATCAAAACATGTTCTCTCAATCTGAGAAATTATTTATGACCGCAGCATTTCTTTTCATCAAAGTATTTCCGCTCCATAACCTCCCCTTGCTTGCCGATATTAAATGAATCGACCGGACGGTGGTATCCCATCACCCTCGTCCACACTTCGCATTTGGTTCTGTCACTGTTTTTGATACCGTACTTCTGTAATTCGTTCTCCATCTCTTCCTCCTGTTACTTATCGCCGGCGCCACTATTTCCAGCTAAGTGCCCTTCTACAGTACTCAATAGCCGATCTTGCCTCAAGAAGTAATCCTCTAGCCTCTTGTTCCAATCGGAGGCATTGAACTGTGTCTCGAGCTGCAGTGGTTTTAGCTCTATTTTCGAGGACGTTGATTCGGTTGCGCATCCGTTCAACATCATTACGAGCGCTAGATTCAGCGATACGAAGCTCAGCCAGTGCGATCGCCTGATTTTTGTATTGCGTTTCATAATTCCGGACCGTTGCTGTAAGTTGGGAAATTTGAGATCGAGCAGTTTTTAATTGCTCTGAGTTCTGGCCCTGGTTGAGGCCAAAAAAATAGGCGCCAAGCACAATCAAAGCGCCGGCGCCGTATTTGAAAATTGATAATGGGTTCACATTAGGTCCACCTCCTCCTGCCTACGATTCAACAATCCCGGAACTGTTTTCATGTCCGGAGTTCCGTCTGGTTTCCGTTTGATCGATCCATCCGGATTGAACTGTTTCTGTTTAGAAAACGATAGAAAACCTTTTTTGGCTTTCTCCAAATCTCCGGCATTCAAATACTGCAGCGTGTGTGATTTAGCGACTGCCGGAACCCCGAGGTTAAAGGCCAAGTCCAGCAGCGCGATGTATTGTCCTCGCGTCAATCTGCAGGTTACATAAGGCGCCAAGTCCTCGGCATGATCTTCTAAATCGTCCCGGAGAAACCTTTCAGCCTGCAGGAGTGAAATAACCTGCCCCGGCCTGACGCCCTTTGTGTGGCCATACCCAATTGTCCACGTGCCGGCGGAGCACTTATAAGCCTTAAGCTTGAGTCCTTCCCATTTCTTAACAAAATTCTCAGCAATGATGGGATTCCATTGCGAGAAAGGTAGTTTCTGTTCTGTCATTTGTTATGTAATCCTTTCAAGGTAGCCATCTCCAGCCTGATCGCTGTCAGCTCATAACGTATTTCAGCTATTGCGGCCAGATTGTTTGAGTTTTCTGAAACTCGTTTTGTGAGATTGTCGATTTCAACGCGCTGCGTCTCTGTCTCGGTTTCCAGTTCGCTGATCCGCGCCTTTTGAGAGTCGATTGTGAGTAGAGCCAACTGGCTTTCAGTCAGGGCCCGGCAATGTAAAACGCCGACATCAAAATCAATTTGATCGTTCCGTTAAGAACTCTTCTGGGAGTAACAGTGATTTCACTTTTGTTCGTCATCTTTTTTCCTCCCTTCGTCTTTTGAGGAGTCCAAAAAAATGATCTTGAGTCGTCCGACAAGCAGTCCATACAGAACGTTCATCAGCCTCGTTCCGTAGAAAGAAGCGACCCCGGTAAGTGCCGCAATCCATTCCTCAGGAATGTCTGTGACTTTAAGAAGCAAAAACACCACAACGCCGGCAATTGCCGATGTGGCAACTTCAACGATGTATCGATAGAACATAAATTGCCTTTCGCCTTTTACGTACGGCATTGCCGCTCCGGCCAGCGCACTGACAAATCCGAGCGCAAATGAGATCAGGGACAATGCCGTCATGAATTCATCGAATTTTTGCGGGTTTTTCATTCCCGCCTCCTTGAAATTATTCGTTTGCTAGAACTTCTTCCTCTACGGGCCATTCAATGTCGTAGGGATAACCGCTCTGCTGATAAACCTGCTGCAGTGCTGCAGTCAGTTTTGTTTTCTGCTCTTCGTCCAAATCAGTCCGGGCCTGGATTGCTTCGATTCTCTTTTTGATTTCTGCGCCTACTTGAGCGGACTTCCAATATTTATGAGCCGCTTTGGCAACTGCAGGAGGCTCCGGCCAAACAATGCCTTCCGGGAAGGCTCGAGCCTGCGGAATATCTCGAAGCGCCTGGCGGTACTCGAGCACCTGTTCGCGTTCTTCATTTGTGATCGGATAGTCGTTTACAACGAGATAATCGGTCATCGTCAGGTAATAGTCTCTCGTAGAACGTGCTGCGGCTTCCTTTTGGGCTTTCTTCTCTGCTTCAGTGAGTTCCGGAATCGCCTCAACTGTCGTGGCAATTTTGTCGCCGTTTTTGTCGTTTACTGCAACTTCACGGAAATGCTCCGGATCTTTCTTTACATAGTCACTGAGCAGGGATCGGAGCATGTGGTTGTGAAGCGTGCGGCTCTTGTGCGGGATTTCGACCCCAACGAAATCAGCGGCTGACTGCGGAAACGGGATTTCATCCCACCCTGAGTTTTCATCGCCCACCGTTTTAATTTTGTAGAAAAATTTCGGCTTGAGGTCGGGCTTCACCAGCGTACAGCGGGGCGGCATCAGATATGCCCCGGGACGCTTTGGATTGACCTGCGCAATGTGCGTGTCCTCGAAAAATCCGTCCTCATCATAGACAAACACTGTTTTAACTAATTTCTCAACTTTTTTAGACATGCTGACTCCCAAAGAAATCCGGGCTCTAAAGCCCAAATCAAAGCGCTATCAAATAACAGACTCTCCCGGACTCGCGCTCAGAGTCCAGACGTCCGGAGTGAAATCGTGGGTTTTTAGGTTTTCTAGAAACGGCCGCGTTACAGATCAGACAATTGGTCATTGGCCGGAAATTTCATTGCTGCAGGCTCGGGCCATTGTTCGCAGAAAACAGAGAGAACTCGAAATCGAGCCGACCGGTTCTTTTACAGTTCGCGATGCATTTAAGTTCTGGTGCACAAAAAAGAAGGGCAAAATCCTCAGTTACAGAGATGAGCGACTCCGGCTTGAGAAATACGTCATATCGAAAATCGGTTCCAGGCAATTGGATTCCATTACGCCTCCTGTGATCATCAGGCTCATGGAGCCGCTGGAAGCGGAAGGAAAAGCCTCCACCATTAAAAGGCTTCTCATGCGCACCCGGGAGATTTTTGATATGACGGTCAACGCCGGATATCTTGTCTCAAACCCTTTATCCAAAATAACCAAAGTTTTTCCAGTCCCGGCGGTCACCCACATGCCGGCCGTGGATTGGAAAGAATTGCCTGTCGTCCTCTCACAGATTGAGAGCCTCGCCCCTGAAAAATATCGGGCGCTGTTTTATTTTTCGCTGGCTACCCTGCTCCGCCCTAAAGAAGTCATCTCAATCCGGACAGAATGGATCACCGACGAGGCAATCACCATCCCTGCTGAAAAAATGAAAATGAAGCGACTTCATAGAGTCCCGATGACACCCTACCTTGCCTCCTTGATTGAGGAAGCGAAGAACATGAGAAAAAACAAGCGCAGCCCTTATCTGTTCCCTGCTTCTTATGCCAACAAACCCATCAGCAGCCAGGCCTTAGCGAAATGGATGCACGAGCAAAAAGAGGTTTCA
>ENA-OOXF01002442-OOXF01002442.1-human-gut-metagenome-genome-assembly--contig:-NODE-2442-length-10388-cov-2.262654_pt1 | contig 10388 bp, 9 predicted proteins | sample MGYA00241586_ERZ501341 | MGnify/ENA primary metagenome ERZ501341 (study PRJEB25962, sample SAMEA2042985) | human gut metagenome | biome: human gut; feature: human-associated habitat; material: faeces... | reverse complement strand
TTTTGTGCCTGCCTCTTTTGCTATAGGGGGTCAATCGTCCTGCTCCATATCGTATTCCAGCACAGCGCCGGTATAGGCATCGATGACATATTCGTACTCCATGCCATCCGCCTTGAATTCCACCTCGTATACCCAGCGGCCATCCTCGTCATCCAGCTCCACATCCGTGTCGTAGACCTGACTCTCTGACACACCGGCGTGGGTCAGGGCAGCGGCCTTGGCAGCGGCGTGGCTGATCTGCCCGGTGGGCTGGGCACTGCCGGTGGGCTGGGCATCGTCGTCATCATCATGGTCATCATCATGGTCATCGTGGTCATCCGCATCGTCGTGACTGTCCGGCTCCACATAGGAGGTGAGCACAGCGCCGGTATAGGCATCGATGCGATACTCGTACTCCGTACCGCTGCGGTCCTCCAGCTCCACCTCGTAGTGGGCGGGAACCTCGTCCAGCTCAGCGTCCACCTCCTGCTTGGTCAGCTGGTCGGCGGACTGCCCGCAGGTGAGCAGGGCAATCTCCAGTGCTCGCTCCATGCCGATGGGCATGGCAGGAGCGCCGGTCTCGGCCAGATCCTTCAGCTCACCGATGGAGAGCCTGGACAGTTCCTCAAAGGACAGACTGTCGTTCAGGGCGAGGATACGGTTCACCAGCGCCGCCTTGCCGGTGGAGATGTGGTGGTCCTTGGCCTGCTTCTCCAGAGACGTGTCCTGCGTGACCGTCTGGGTCAATACGGAGGCCTGAGAGGCGCTGTCCCGCAGGATGCCGTCCACGGCGGCGGAGAGGTCCTGCTGCAGTCGGTGAGCCCGGCTCTGATCCCGATCCTCTACGGAGATCATGATGGCGGAGGAGATGCTCTCCAGATAGCCGTTGCGGACCAGACTGCCGACGATGGCGTTTACTGCCACATCCAGCTTGGCCCCCTTCAGATCCTCGCCGTCGCCCATATCCGCCAGAATGGCATGGGCGTCGTCGTTCATAGGCACGCAGGCCAGAACCTTTTCATTTTGGTTGACCCGCAGTTCGATGCTGGGGTTGACGTCGATGGAGACCACGGAGGCCACAGCATTGGCCTGCCGCAGAAACAGCCCGCCGCCGCACAGCAGCAGAAGGGCCAGACAGGCCGCCATCGCCATCCATTTTTTCAGGGAGTGAGGTTTTGTTTTCATGGGGATTTCCGTTCCTTTCCGCTTCTCACAGCGGGAGAGAACGCCGTCCACGTCATGGGGGGCTGTTTTTTCCAGCGCTTGTGCAAGGCACTGCTCCAGCTTTTCATTTGTCATGGGCGTTATCTCCTTCCAGATCAGCACGCATTTTTCGGATTGCTCGGTGATACTTCGACAGGACGGTGGGGAGGGGCAGCTCCAGCAGAGCGGCGATCTCCCGGTGCTTTAGCCCGGTGACGGCATGGAGCAGTACGATGCGCCGCTCCTCCTCCCCCAGACGGGACAGAACGTGCTGCAGCAGCGTTCGCTCCTCTGTGGTCAGACCGGTCTCCTGCTGGGGAATGGCGTCCCATTCTGCCTCGCTGAGAACGGCGTGGCGCTCCGTGCGCCGCAGGCGCATCAGACACAGATTCCGGCAGACCGTCAGCAGCCAGCCCATGGGAGAGCCGGTGGGGCGATACTGCGGGGCGTGATCCCACACATGAACGAATACATCCTGCGTGATATCCTGTGCGTCGTGGGTGTTTTTCAGGTACGACAGCGACAGACCATACACCGCCGTTCGGGTGAGATGGTAGAGCTGCGCCAGCGCATCCTGCTGCCCGGCGGCGATGGCGGCCAGCAGCTCCGTCAGATGAGCACTGCTGCCGGCATATTCGGTTGTGGCGGGCCATGCAGTCATAGGCTTTTATCTCCTGTCATCCCTGTAATGCGTGGAGATTCGGTTTTATTGCGTGAAAAATAAAAAAATTTGCCAAGCCCGCAAAGAAGGACTCTGCAGGCCTGACAGACAGCTTAATTGTTGCCGGTGGGGATATAGGGCAGCAGGGCGGCGGCCACGCCGGAGATGGGCATGGTCTGCAGCCAGATACGTCCGGGACCGGTGAGGACGGTGTTGAAAAGGCCCTCGCCGCCCAACAGCTTGTTCTTCATGCCGGGAACCTGACGGATCTCCATCTGCACCCCGGCGGTGAAGCCCGCCACGTTGCCGGTGTCCACCACGATCTGCTGACCCGGCTGGAGGTCATACTCCACCAGCGTGCCGTCGATCTCGGCAAAGGCCATGCCGCTGCCGCTGAGGCGCTGCATGATGAAGCCCTCGCCGCCGAAGAGGCCTGCGCCCAGCCGCTGGTTGAAGTGGATGGACAGCTCTACTCCCGGCACGGCGGCCAGAAAGGCGCTCTTCTGGAGGATCATATCGTGGCCGGGAGTGATGGCGATCTCCTTGATCTGGCCGGGGAAGCTGGAGCCGAAGGCGATCATCCCGGCGCCGTGAGCGGTGTAGATGTTCTGGAACATACTCTCGCCGGAGAACATTTTAGAGAACATCCGCCCCAGTCCACCGCCATGGGTCTGCATCTCCATATTAGGGCTCATCCAGACCATGGAGCCACGCTCCGTGACCATCTGCTCGCCGTTTTCCAGCTGACAGATCACCACGGGGAAGGGAGTGCCTTTGATTTCATAACGCATGGTGGTATCCTCCTTACGATTTTCCGGCAGAGAAGGGAAGAACCTCCGCCGTGTGTTTCCTGGTATGGCTCCAGTATAGCAGAGAAACGGAACGAAAGGAAGAAGAAAATATACCCGAAGCCTTACACTTTGCAAGAAGCGGCTCAGGACTCCGTCGTCTCCGGCTCCTTGCGGAGGGTCTTGACGAAGCAGAGGAAGTACACCAGATGCTCTGTCTGCCGCGCCGACAGCGTGCTCCATTTTGCGGGCATCCTTGGCAGCGGTGGCCTCGCTGACGCCCAGCCGGATGAGAAAATCCCGGAGCATTTGATTTTATTCGTAGATGCTCTGAGCGACCCCGCTCCCCAGAGCCGTCAGATGGATGGTCTTGGCTGGCGCTGCCTCGCAGAGAGGCGTTGCCCATGGAATACTGCTGCGGATTGCTGGCGTTCTTCATGTTGATGCTGGCGTAGTAAACACCGTCGGTAGCGCTCCTCCGTGGCCCGGACGGCCTCCATGGTGCTGTCGGAGCAGTAAAGCGCCCAGTAAAAGGAATCCCGCTGGGCGCTCTCCAAGTCCACCTCCCCAGAGAAGGGGTGCAGTGCGCTGGTGGATGCGGCCAAGGTGGTGACGGAGCTGGAGCGCATCGAGTATGTGGAGGACCCGCATCTGGGCAAGGGCTCCTACTGCGTGGTGGAGATGCACGCAGACGGCGGGGCGTGCAGTGTGCCGGACTACGCCGTCATCAAGCTCTTCCACGAGAAGGGCTCCGACGCCTGGTTCACCGACGCTCCCGAGAGCTACCTGGGCGAGGCCTGTGTGTGCCCCAAGTGCGGCGGCCATCACCTCAAGGCCGATAAGGACATCCTCGACGTGTGGTGGGACTCCGGCGTCTCCTGGAAGGCCGTCTGCGAGTACCGTCCCGAGCTGGAGTACCCGGCGGACGTGTACCTCGAGGGCTCCGACCAGCACCGCGGTTGGTTCCAGAGCTCGCTGCTCACCTCGGTGGGTGCCAATGGTCACGCCCCGTACAAGGCGGTCGTCTCGCAGGGCTTCACCCTCGACGGCCAGGGCCGCAAGATGTCCAAGTCGCTCGGTAACGTCATCGATCCCAACAAGGTCTGCGACGAGATGGGCGCCGACATCATCCGTCTGTGGGTTGCATCCGTCGATACCAGCTCCGACGTGTCCATCGACCACGAGATCCTTGCTCGTACGTCCGATGCCTATCGTCGTTTCCGCAACACGCTGCGCTTCCTGCTCTCCGAGCTCGAGGGTCAGTTTGAGCCCGAGACCGACGGCGTCGCCTTTGTCGACCTGCTGCCGCTCGACAAGCTCATGGTTGCCCGCCTGACTCAGGTCCAGGACGAGGTCGACGATGCCTACGCCAGCTACGAGTTCCCGCGCGCCTACCGTGCGCTCTACGACTTCGTGGTTACCGAGCTCTCCAACGTGTACCTCGACGCCCTGAAGGACCGTCTGTACTGCGAAAAGCCCGGCTCGCTCGAGCGCCGCAGCGCCCAGACCGTGCTGGCCGAGCTCTTCTCGATGCTCATGCGCGACCTGCAGCCGATCCTTTCCTACACGGTCGACGAGGCCATGGCCTATGCGCCCGCCGGCTGCGTCGATCACCAGAAGTACGCCGCGCTGCTCGATTGGTACAAGTCGCCCATCACGGTCGACGAGGCCAATGAGTTCGAGGGTGTGCTCGAGGCTTCGCTCGAGCTCCGTAGCGCCGTGACCAAGGCCCTTGAGGATGCCCGCTCCGCCGGCACCTTTACCAAGAGCCAGCAGGTCCGCGTCAAGGCGGTCGTTCCCGCCGAGATGTACGCGCTGCTGACCGGTGATAAGGCCGTTGACCTGGCCGAGTTCTACATCGTCTCCGATGTTGAGCTTACCCAGGGCGAGGAGCTTTCCGTTGCCATCGAGGCTGCCGAGGGCGAGTGCTGCGACCGTTGCTGGAACTACCGCACCACCGTCGGCGAGTACAACGGCCACGCTCACATCTGCAAACGCTGCGCGAATGCCCTTTAAGGCACGGTAACTCGGCATTTTAGTTATTGGGAGAATTTGGACGCCTTCGGCCCATTTGCTCCGCTGAATAAAAGCGGCATTCTGTTTTTCGGAATGCCGCTTTCTTTTTATGCTGGTTATTTATCTGGCGTTAGCGAATATGTCGTGCGCTCTGCGTGTGACAATATAAGATGGTTATTTGCGTTATGCGGAATTTGAGTTCTTAGGGTAGGGGATTGATTTGGGTCGTACTGGGGATATGACGCCGCCTTTGCGTTGGCGGTTGGGTGTTGCTGGTGGGGTGGCGCTGGTTGTGCTGCTTGTTGACCAGCTGACTAAGCTTGCGGTTCGTGCCGTGGGTGACGCTTTGCATGTGACTGTTATCCCCGGTGTGATCGACTTTCTATTTGTCCGCAATATCGGTGCTGCCTTTAGCATGGGCGAGGGGCATGGCATCGCGTTTGCCGTGCTGGCGTTGGCGGTCATTATCGCTATTGCCGTGTACCTCGTTCGTGCACCCCAGCTCGCCCATCTTGAGGTTGTGGGCATGGCGATGGTTGCGGGCGGTGCTATCGGCAACGCTATCGATCGTTTGGCCTTTGGCTTCGTGACCGATTTTATTGCCACCACCTTCATCGACTTCCCTGTTTTCAATGTGGCCGATATCGGCATTACCTTGGGCGTCGTGCTCGCCCTCTTCGGCTATATGTTCTTGAGCCCCGCGGCCCGTGAGGTCGATGCGACCGCTCAGCTTAACGCCCGTGACGAGGCCCGCGCCAAGCGCAAGGCTAAACAACGTGGGGAGCGTGCCCGCAAGATTCGCGAAAGGAATGAGCGCTAATGGCCGACATCCATATCCTTGTTGCCGACGATGCCGCTGGTCAGCGTCTTGACGCCTATCTGGGCGCCAATGACGGCTGCCCTACGCGCTCTGCCTGCGCGCATCTGATTGAGGGCGGTGCCGTATGCGTCAATGGCGAGACCTGCCTGTCCAAAAAGTACGCCGTGCGAGCCGGCGACCGTATTTCGGTCGATTTGCCCGAGCCGCACGATCCCACCGATGTGATTCCCGAAGCCATCCCGCTCGACATTCGCTTTGAGGACGACTATCTCATTGTGCTCTCCAAGCAGCGCGGCCTGGTATGCCATCCTGCGCATGGTCATGAGAGCGGTACGCTCGCGAATGCCCTGGTCTTTCACTGCGGTATCGACCATCTGGGTACCGTGCAGGGCGAGGACCGCCCCGGCATCGTGCATCGCTTGGATCGCGATACCTCGGGTCTCATGCTTGCGGCTAAGGACGACGACACCCAGCGCGCGCTCCAAAACCTTATCCGTACGCGCACGCTCGACCGCCGCTACATTACGCTTGTTCACGGTCATATCGCCATGAATGAGGGCACCATTAACACCGGCATAGCCCGTTCTACCCGTGACCGTGTCAAGATGGCGGTTTCGGACGATCCTTTCGCACGCCAGGCCATTACGACCTTTAAGGTTCTCGAGCGCTTTGATTCCACGCGTTTTGACGAAGGCTATACGCTCGTCGAGTGTCATCTGTTTACGGGCCGCACACATCAGATTCGCGTGCATATGCGCCATATCAACCACGCCTGCGTGGGCGATCCGCTCTACGGCAAGTGCGATGCGCGCGCAGATCAGGGCCTGACCAGGCAGTTCCTTCATTCTTGGCGCGTGGCGTTTGACCATCCCGTGACGGGGGAGCGCATTGAGTGCCGTGACGAGCTGCCGTGGGACCTTGCCGCGGTTCTGGATGACCTGGCCCCGCGATCGCTCGGTCGCACTGCCGCCGGTGACGAAATCGTTCCGCAGCTCGGTCTTCTCGAAGCCTAGCCAGTATTAGGTGGTTTCTTGAACTCGGTCACCCTACGGTAATATATACGTTTGTTTACGTAACGCGTTCCTGGGAGCCTGCATGCTCGCCTTTTTACAAACTAACACGCCCATCGTGATCTTCAACCAGATTGTCGTCACGCTGCTCACGGTCTGCTTTCTGTACCAGGTGGTCTTCTTTGTCATTGGCGCTCTTCGTGGCGAGGTCGCGCCTCCCAAGGCCAAAAAGCTCCACCGTTATGCCTTCTTTATTGCGGCGCATAACGAGGAGGCCGTGATCGCCAACCTCGTTCGCTCCATCAAGGATCAGGACTATCCGTCCGAGCTCATCGAGGTCTTTGTCGTTGCCGACGCCTGCACCGACAACACCGCGCAGCTCGCGCGCGAGGCCGGTGCCATTGTTTACGAGCGCAATGACCTGGCCCGCAAGGGCAAGAGTTGGGTCATGGACTTTGGTTTCGATCGCATTCTCAACGAGTATCCCGATACGTTTGAGGGCTACTTTATCTTCGATGCCGACAACGTTATCTCCCGCGATTACGTCTCCAAGATGAATGATGCCTTTGACCAGGGCTTCCATGTGGTCACGAGCTATCGTAACTCTAAGAACTTCGGCAGCTCGTGGATCTCTGCAGCTAATGCCACCTGGTATCTGCGCGAGGCGCGCTTCCTCAACAACGCGCGTAATATCTGCAAGACGTCCTGCGCTGTCTCGGGTTCGGGCTACCTCATCTCCGCCAGTGTTATCGAGGGTATGCACGGTTGGCAGTTCCATACGCTGACCGAGGATATCCAGTTCACCACGTTCTGCGCCATTCACGGCATTCGCATTGGCTATGCACCGGCGGAGTTCTTTGACGAGCAACCCGTGACGTTCAAGGCTTCCTGGAAGCAGCGTATGCGTTGGACTAAGGGCTTCTACCAGGTGTTCTTTACTTACGGTAAGCACCTGGTCAAATCGACCTTCCGCTACCATCGTTTTGCCGCCTACGACATGTTTATGACCATCGCTCCGGGCATGCTGCTGTCCCTGATCTCCATGCTCGCCAACGCCACCTTCCTGATCGTGGGCGGTCTTTCGCACGGCTTTTTGGCCACCGAGGTCGAGATGCAGGCTTGTGCCGCCTCGCTCATTATGACCTTCGCGATGATGTACCAGACCTTCTTTATCCTGGCGCTACTCACGACCATCTTCGAGTACAAGCACATTCATTGCGCGCAAAAGTGGCGTTTGGTGACCAACCTGTTTACCTTCCCGATCTTTATGTTCAGCTATATCCCCATCACCGTGGCTGCACTGTTCCTAAAGGTCGACTGGGTCCCGACGCAGCACGCCGTCAACGTTACCCTTGACGAGGTCATGCAAGGCGCCAAATAACCACGACCAAAACCACCGCAAAGGGGACAGGCACCTTTGTGGTGGTTTTTGCTTTTGCGATGCAGCTCGAGGAGGAGTCCGATGGTCTATATCCCGTTTTGGATTTGCATCTTTGCCGGCGCGGCGATTGATGCCCGTCAGCGACGTTTTCCCAATGAGCTTGCCGGTGCGTGTGCGGTGACGGCGTTAGTGGGCGTTTGGCTCGACAAAGGCGTTAACACGGCGCTTGACCATGCCGGTCTTGCGGTCATCGTCTACCTTGCCCTTGTGTTGACTGAGTCCCTCTGGCGTCGTTTTCGCCAAACCTCGGGTATTGGCATGGGGGACGCCAAGGCACTCTTCGCGCTTTGCACGCTCGACCCTATGGGTGGCATTGTGGCATTTGCCGCCGCGCTCCTGGTCCTTGCCCTCTTCTGCGTTATCACAAAATCGCGCTCCCTGCCATTGCTCCCGTTTTTGGTGCCGATTTTTGCCATAATCGAGGTCGTGGGCTGCACTTTGTAACCGATTGCGCATCCTTCATAAGGAGCATGCCATGGCAACTAATCAAGAAACGGCCGTCATTAAGGCGCGCATGGACCGTATTCCCTCGGCGTTGTCGCCCGAACTTGTCGAGCGCATTTCCGCCGATCGTGCTTTGGGCGCCGTCAACCAGTATCGTTGCAACGACGACCAGGTCATTCGTCGTATTGATCGTGCTGCCGACAAAGGCACGCTTATGCGTCCGGCCTTTATGCGCGATACCGAAAAGATACTTCATCTTCCGGCGTACACCCGTTATGCAGGCAAAACGCAGGTCTTTAGCTTCCGTAGCAATGACGATCTGTCACGCCGCGGTTTGCACGTGCAGCTTGTCTCCCGCATTGCGCGCGATATCGGTCGCGCCTTGGGGCTCAACTGCGATCTGATCGAGGCGATTGGCCTGGGCCACGACTTGGGACACACGCCTTTCGGCCATGCCGGTGAGCGCTTTCTCAACGATATCTATCACGAGCGTACCGGCCGCTTCTTTTTCCATAACGTGCAGTCGGTCCGCGTGCTCGATGCGCTGTATGGCCGCAACGTGTCGCTCCAGACGCTCGACGGCGTGCTATGCCATAACGGCGAGTACGAGCAGCGTGTGTTTGAGCTCTCGGACATGGGCTCCTTTGACCAGTTCGATCAGACGGTTGAGGACTGCATTGCCAAGGGCTATAGCGCAATTGAGCACCTGCGTCCCATGACGCTCGAGGGCTGCGTGGTTCGCATCTCGGATATCCTTGCCTACGTTGGGCGCGATCGCCAGGACGCCATTGCGGCTGGCCTGCTGTCGCCGGACGCTTTTGACGATGGTCGGGGCGGCGCCTATAACAGCTGGATCCTCACGCACGCTTCCATCGATATCGTTGAGCATAGCTACGGCAAACCGCGCATCGAGATGAGCGAGGGTCTGTTTGAGGAGATCCGCCGGGCCAAGCGCGAGAACTACGAGAAGATCTATAGCAAGGGCGGTATCGAGGGCGATTCCGAGGCGGAGCTGTGCGAGGCCTTTGAAAAGCTTTACGACCGTTGCCTGCAGGATATAAACGAAGGCGACGAGTCCTCTTACATCTTTAAGCATCATATTTCGCGCATCGAGCAGCAGCTTTCCTACTACGATCGAACCTATACCTGGCAGGACGACAAGGATCAAGCGGTGGTAGATTACATCGCGAGCATGACGGACGGCTATTTCTGCGAGCTGACGAGCAAGTTGTTCCCTGGTCTGGAGTTTCCGCACCGTACCTATATTAACGAACGGTAGTTCGTATCTTTTCGGTATACTGTTGACGAACAAAGCTTTTGATTGATGCATGGGATGGCTATGGACGACCTTTTTTCTGCCTCAACGCGCGAGCGTTCCTTTAAAAATGCGCCGCTCGCGGTGCGCATGCGTCCCAATTCGCTCGACGAGTACGTGGGCCAGCAAAAGGCCGTGGGCAAGGGTTCGTGGTTGCGTGCGGCGATTGAGCATGACGTGCTGTCGAGTGTGATTTTGTATGGGCCGGCCGGCACGGGCAAGACGACGCTGGCCCACATTATCGCTAACCATACCAAGAGCGAGTTTGTCGAGGTCAGCGCCGTGACGGGTACCGTGAAGGACCTGCGTCGCGTGATTGACGAGGCCAAGACGCGCATGAATACGTACGACCGTCGCACCATCTTGTTCATCGACGAGATTCATCGTTTTTCGAAGTCGCAGCAGGATGCGCTTTTGCATGCAGTTGAAAACCGTACCGTCATTATGATTGGCGCCACGACGGAGAATCCGTACTTCGAGGTCAACTCGGCGTTGCTCTCGCGTGGTCGCGTGGTGGAGCTTGAGCACTTAAAGGATGAGGATATCGCGACGCTCATCGATCGTTCGCTCGAGGCACCGCAGGGTCTGAACGGTAAGTTCTCTGCCGATGAGGATACGGTTAAGTCCATCTGCACGCTGGCCGCGGGTGATGCTCGCTCGGCGCTCACGACGCTCGAGCTTGCAAGCGAGATTGCCGTAACGCGTCCCGAT
>ENA-OOXF01002441-OOXF01002441.1-human-gut-metagenome-genome-assembly--contig:-NODE-2441-length-10390-cov-1.762554_pt1 | contig 10390 bp, 9 predicted proteins | sample MGYA00241586_ERZ501341 | MGnify/ENA primary metagenome ERZ501341 (study PRJEB25962, sample SAMEA2042985) | human gut metagenome | biome: human gut; feature: human-associated habitat; material: faeces... | reverse complement strand
TATAGGAAGAGGCTGTCGGGAAATAGACAGTTCTAAGAGAGGGAGGGTGTGACTCATATAAACACAATTAACAAAATGAAATCAAAAATGTAGTGGGATTTGAGGAATCAAAACGACTTCCAGATGGATCGTTCTTGATTCCTTTTTCTTTACAAATCGGTTACGTTCGCAGTACTGAAATTAGTGTATAATTGTAATAGTAAAAATCACGCACAATAAAGAAATAATCGGGTTTGTGTAAAATGAAAGGAACATTATTATGAAAGCAAGAATACTGGTGATAGAAGATGAAATGGCAATCAATGATCTGCTTTGTATGAATCTGGAAGCTGCTGGCTATGAAACAGTAGGTTATCTGGATGGAAATGATGCAAGTGAAGGCGTCGCACAGGACCATGAATTTCAGTGCGCACTTGTGGATATTATGCTTCCGGGAAAGGATGGTTATACCCTTTTACCGGAATTAAAAAAGTTTGGTATTCCGGTTATATTTCTTACGGCAAAGGCTGATGTTACAAGTAAAGTAAAAGGGTTAAAAGACGGAGCCGAGGATTACATAGTAAAACCTTTTGAAATGCTGGAGGTAATGGTGCGTTTGGAAAAAGTATTAGATCGTTATGGAACGGCACCGAAACAGATTCAGATAGACGATGTCATAATTGATACCGTAAGTCACATAGTTACGAAAAATGGAGAAGAAATATATTTAAAACCTATGGAATATAACTGCCTTATGGTGTTCGTAAAAAACCCAAATAAAGCACTTACCAGAAGCCAGATCTTGCAGGAACTGTGGAAGGAGGAATTCTGCGGAGAAACAAGAACTGTGGATGCACACGTTGGACGCATCAGAAAAAAACTAAGCTGGCAGGATAAAATCAAAACCATTCCCAGAATTGGTTATCGACTTGAGGTGGATTTATGAAGCTATTTACAAAAATTTTTTTACAGGTAATCTGCATGGTGCTTCTGCTGTCATCTGGAATTTTTTTCTATACAACTTACAGGTGGAAAAATCAGAGCATACAGAATATCAACAGTTATGAAAATAGCAGGTTTCAAACAAATATTTCTAAGTTTGAAAACATGCTAATGCGGATTAAAAGTAAAACACAGGACTCTGATGATAAAATCCGGGAAAAAATGATTATTTATACTTTTCGTCAGGTATTCCACGACAGTGCCGTTTTATATCAGGATGGAAAAGAACAATATAATGGGACAAAATATGAGTTTGATCTGCAAAATATCAGAAACCTAACAAAAAACAAACACGATGGATTCGAAAATGACAGCTATTGTGATAAACCACTGATCAGCAAAACAAATGGCAACGTATTTTTGCTCTTTTATTTTTCCAGCTACAGTTCTACAGACATGAACTATCAGATTGTCACCTACAAAGATATTACCAGTGTACAAAAACAGAGTCAGACACTGTTTTATCAGGCAGGAGGGTTTACCCTGTTTCTGGTTCTGTTTGTTGGCTTTTTCCTGTTTTTGACTTTGCGGAAAATTATGGAACCGCTCACAAGGCTAAAGGAAGCGGCTGTTTCTGTGGCAAATGGAAATTATGAGATAAAAGTGCCATCAGAAGGAAAAACGGAACTGGCACAGGTTGGGAAAAGCTTTAATCTTATGACAGGTAAAGTAAGGGAGCAGATTGAAAAGCTTTCTTCCGTAAACCAGGCACAGAGACAGCTGCTTGGAAGTTTGGCCCATGAATTAAAGACACCGATGACTGCAATCATAGGATATGCAGATACACTTCTAACGGTACGCCTATCTCCCAAGAGGCAGGAGATAGCGCTTGATTATATTAGAAATGAATGCCAAAGGCTTTCCAGGCTTTCAGTGAAAATGCTGGAACTTACCGGATTATATGAAACAGGTGAAGCAGAATTTGTTCCAGTGGAAGTTCAGATGAATCAATTTCTGGAAGCTGTAAAAAAACTTGTTACTTACAGGCTTCAGGAGAAAAAAATTTGTCTTGAGATTCATTGTAATCCAGAGGAGCTTAGAAAAACTTTTGATCCGGACCTTATGATGAGTGCAGTGACAAATTTTATTGATAATGCAGTCAAGGCTTCCGATGAGAATTCAAAAATCGTACTGGAGGCAACCCAAAATCATTTATCCGTTCAGGATTATGGAAAGGGAATTCCAGAGGAAGATCTGAAAAGAGTAACAGAAGCTTTTTATATGGTCGATAAATCACGTTCCAGAGTAAAGGGAAGTGTTGGGCTTGGTCTTGCGCTATGCCAGAAAATTGCAGATATACATGGATTCCAGCTGGAAATTACAAGTCATCTGGGAAAAGGAACGATCATATCTGTTTTATGGTAAATAATTTGAATTTACAGAACAGTTACAACTTGCGGAAGATTTGGTGCAATGAAAGATGCTATACTTGTGGACATAAACAGGAAGGAGAATTTATTCAACATGAGAAAAAACATAAATAAAATTGTAGGATTAACACTTTGTATAGGAATGCTCACTGGATGTGCCCATACCCCGGAATCTTCCCTTGTAAAACCAAAAGGGAGCAAGGTAGAAAATGCTTATACAGAAACTGAAGGCGTAGATATGGTGAACGAGGACTCTTCTGAAAATACAAAGGATAAGAACACAGCGGTAAGAACAACTATTCGAGACCTGCTCAATGCTCCGGAAACCTATAAAAGTCAGACTACAGATGACAGTGCAAAACTTGTAGTGAACACGGATGCCACCGTAGAAATACCGGATGTAGAAAAGATATCCGCAATTTCTGTCACGCCTGCAGAAGTTACACAGGATCTTCTTGACCGTATTACAGATGCCTTTTTCTCAGAGGCAAAGCTGTATACATCGGATAGCTATTATACCCAGACAAAGGATGAAATCAAAAAAACGTTGGATGAACTAAAAGAAGATGTAGCAAACGGAAATCTGGATCCCTATAACTATGGAACAGATGAAGATGGAAATTATATTTATGACATTTATGGAGAAATTGAGATGTATGAGCAGGAATATGAGTCTGCTCCGGAAACGAAGACTCTGGTAGAAGGAAGACCTGTTGCAGGCTCCCAGGAGACAGAAAATGGTACTGCGGAAAATGAATTCTCCGGTGTTGCACAGATGCCGGATGGATCGGAATATTTTTACAAGACATCTTCCTCCGGATCCGATACCTTATCTGTCAAAATCCGAAAAACGGCAAAATCTGGCGGGGAAAAGCTGCCTGCGGACACGACCTGGTCTGAGTATACTTCTTTCAGTGAAGGAGAAAAACCTACTGAGGAGTCCATTGGGATTTCATTAGATGAAGCAAAAAAAATGGTACAGGAAAAAGTAGATAAAATGGGGATTACAGATCTGCAGTTTTCAGACTGGAGTTATGCATTGTGCAATAATCTTGAAGAGGATAATAGTTTAAGTAATCTTGGAAGCGGATATGCGATTTATTACACACGTACTATAAACGGTGTTCCGATTACTCAGACAATGGCAGATGGCGGTGCTTTGGAAGATATGGACAGCACTATGGAAACCTGGTCTTATGAAAGTCTTTATTTCTTTGTCGATAAAGATGGAATTGAAAGCATGTCTTATTCAAACCCTTATACCATAGGAGAGACAAAAACAGAAAATTTAAACCTTCTTCCATTTTCTGAGATTATGAAAACATATGAAAAAATGATGGTAGTAACCAATGCAGATAATATGGAATATGAAAAATCAAGAGTTTATGACATTGACCGGATTGTTCTGGGCTATGCCAGAATTTATGAACCATCCACAGATCCACATACAGGTCTTCTGGTTCCCGTTTGGGATTTCTTTGGAAGCAGAAAAGTGGAAGGTGACTATGATGGGAATAGTTACTCGGACATCACAGACTATCCAAGCTGGAGCTTCCTTACCATTAACGCCGTGGATGGCAGTATTATAGACAGGGATCTGGGCTACTGATATGAAGCAGGTACTTGGAATTGTACATTACAATTTCTTTGGCTATTTTCGAAATCCAAAAGTCATTTTTACCTTCCTTCTGGAATTTGTACTTAGCTTTCTTCTCACTGGAAGAATCATGGTTGTTATGGAAAACTATGATACACCGGTACAGGCCGTAGAGCCATTTCTTTGGACCTTTGGGGATGGAACAGCAGTACTGCTCAGTTCTCTTCTGTTGCTTCTGCTGTTCTCAGACCTGCCAAAGATGACACCAGTTACTCCATATCAGTTAATTCGAACAACAAAGAAAAAATGGCTTTTGGGACAGTTTATTTATATTATTCTTGTGACTGCTCTTTATACAGTATTGATGCTGCTATTTACATCTGTACTGTGTATGAAGGACAGTTATCCGGGCAACCTGTGGAGCGAGACTGCTGCCATGCTCGGATATTCTGAACTGGGGAAAAACTTGCAGGTCCCCTCTACAGTAAGAGTCATGGAGAGTATCTCTCCGTATGGCTGTATGCTGCAGGTTTTTCTCCTGTTATTCTGCTATTCCCTGACACTTGGTTTTGTGATCCTTGTTGGAAATCTTTATAAAGGAAAAACAAAAGGCATGGTGTTTGGACTACTTTATAGTGTATTTGGATTTTTACTGGAACCCAGTGTGGTAGCCGCAATTTTGCATAAGGAAAAATATGAAATGTATCAGGTGAATGTACTGATCTGCTGGATCAGTCCTTTGAACCAGGCTGTATATGGAAAACATAACTTTGGCTATGATCCATTACTTCCGACCATCTGGCAGTCCTGTATGTTCTTCGCAGGTATTTTATTTGTTCTTATGGTTCTGGCACTTCGCAGGATGAAAAAATATCCCTTTGAATTTCTGGGAGAAAAAACATAATCAGAAAGGGAAATATCTATGCGGGTAGAAACAAAACGTATGCTTCTTGGCAGGAGTTTCCTGGCGGCATGGCTGATTGCCTGCTTTTCTATCGCAGCAGGTCAGACTTATCCAAGTTTGAAAAAAGCATTAACATGTGGAACTTTTATCAGCCTGCTGGATGGTTCATTGAAAAGTCAGATGGTATCTTTTGCCATCCCTGTAGCTGCGGTACTGCCGTGGAGTGATTCTTTTTTACAGGAGTATAAAAGTGGATTTTTAAAAGCTGCATTTCCCAGGACAAACCGCAGGCTATATGTGGAAGGAAAAGTCTTTTCTGTTATGGCATCTGGATTTTTAGTCTGGATATTTGCTATAAGCACCATACTTCTTGTTAATTTTGTTATATTTTATCCTATGGAAATAAAAGGCAGCTTTCCAAAGGAACAGTTTCTGGAGCTGCTTATGAAAGCTCTTAGGATGGGACTGGTCGGAAGTATTCTAAGCACTTTTGGTGGAATCTGTGGTACCTTATGGAATTCAGCTTATATGGCATATGGGATTCCTTTTGTCAGCTATTATTTTGGAATTATACTTCATGACCGCTATTTCAAAGACCAGATCTGGTTTTACCCAGTGGAATGGATTCTGGCAGATGGAAACTGGGGAACGGATAAAGCGGGATTGTGGTTATTTCTGCTATTATTTTTATTGGTGTTAATGGGAATTTTTGGAGGTGTTTTAAATGGAAAAGTGGAAGAAATCTGAATTTCAAAATACCTGTGTGAAAATAGAACACGTAACCAAAAGGTTCGGGGAAGATCTGGTATTAAAAGAAGTAAATCTTACCTTAAAGGTGGGACAGGTTTACGGCGTTGTAGGAAATAATGGCTCTGGCAAAACAGTACTTATGAAATGTATCTGCGGATTCCTTCCTGTTACCACAGGCACCATCCGTGTTTTCGGAAAAGAAATTGGTCGTGATGTAGATTTTCCAGAAAGCCTTGGTGTCATCATTGAGACGCCTGGCTTTCTTACCCAGTATACCGGTGTAAAGAACCTGGAAATACTGGCAGATATGAAAAGAATGATTTCAAAGGCAGATATCCGCCTGATCCTAAAAAAAGTAGGACTGGATCCGGATATGAAAAAGCCGGTTGGAAAGTACTCTCTTGGAATGCGGCAACGCCTTGGAATTGCACAGGCCATTATGGAAGATCCTCGCTTCCTGATTCTGGATGAACCATTTAACGGTCTGGATAAACACGGCGTGGCAGAGATCAGGGAACTTTTGCTTGATTTAAAGGCAGCTGGAAAAACCATTTTATTGGCAAGCCATAATGATGAGGATATCCGGATTTTATGTGATCACGTATATGAGATGGATGGCGGAGTTTTAAGAGAAAGGACAGCCTGAAAATGGGAAAAAAATTTGTGAAAACCACATTCGCAATATTAAGTTTCATGATGCTTCTGCCGACATCTGTTTTTGCAGAAGATGCAGGGAATATGGAAGCTGCTTTTGTGGGAGAGTCTGTTCTGGAAGCAGATCAGTCAGCTTCTTATAGTGATGCAGACAGTACATTGCCTTTTGAAGAGGAAAAAAACAATCCTACAGATGAGAAGATTCCGGAAACTGAGGAACAGACTCCTGAAAAAACGGATTCGGAAAATCAAAATTCTGACCTGGATGGATTTATATCAGGAGACGCTTCTGCTGAGGACGAAAAGAAGACAATCCATGTCATAATAGAAAATGGAAATACTGATACAGATAATGGAATACAGATCACAGATCCTGTTATAGATAGTGGGGATTATTCTGCTGGAGAGTATAGTGGAGGCGGTTCTTCTGCCAGCTCGTCTGGTGAGAAAATACTGCATAAACCGCAGGTCCTTTTAGAGGATAACAATCTTTCCGGACAAAATCTAAAAGCAGGCTCTGTCACAGAAATGTCACTGACATTCCGGAATAAAAGCCGTAGCCAGAATGTATTTGGTCTAAAGATTTCTATTTCTGCGGATACAAAGGGAATTGAATTTGAGAGAAACTCTTTTTATGTTCAGAGACTGACTCCAGGAGAAGCAATTACCCTGAAGCAAAAGGTCACTATAGCAGAGGACTGTACTCCAGGTCAGGCAACAGTTTCTTTTTCTCTGGATTACGAAGATTCAAAAGCGACGGGAGCGACAGGTACAGAAACGCTGTCCTTTCAGATCACTCAGCCGGCGCGTGCAAAACTGGAAGCTTCTGATATTCCTTCCGTTTTATATACCATGGATACGGTAGAAATTCCGGTGAAAGCAATGAATCTTGGAAGGGATAAGATATATAATGCAAGTGTCCGGCTGGAAGCAGACGGATTGAACCCAAAAGAGTCCGCTTTTTTAGGAACATTAGAAGCTGGAACCGCAGTACAGGGAAGTCTCCGTGTGTATGTAAAAGGAAAATCAGAAGAAGATGACGGTTCTTTTCCTGGCAGGATTACCGGAAAACTGATTCTTACTTATGAGGATGCAGCCGGCAATTCCTATGAGGAAAGTACAGAGTTTGAGTCTGAGATTAAAGAAGCTAAAATCCAGTCTTTAAAAATAGAGGATGACCAGGAAGAAACAAACAGCTGGTGGTATTCCGTTATTGCAGTTATTGCAGTACTGCTTGTTTCTGTGATTCTACTTCTTTTGGGTAAGCTTCATAAGAAAAACATACTTCTGGAAGAAACCAGAAAGGTGGATGCCCATTGAAAAAGAATAGAATAGACAGTTTTACCTGTTTTGTAGGTTTTCTTCTGATATTGGCATTATTTTTCTCTATAAAGCTTTTTTTAGGAATACAGGACGGGAAAAAACAATACTCAGCACTGGTTTCCCTTGGAGATCTTACTTATGATGATGATTTTTTGAAAAAGGCAAAAAAAATAGAAGGGATAAAAGAGATATGGCCCGTTGTGGAAATTCCAGTAACCATCAAGATTGAAGATTATACGGAAACAGCCACCTTTTTAGGAATCGATCTGAATGCGTTTGGAGAAAATCCAGAGCAGAATGATTTAGGAAATACACCGGTGTTGTTGCTTGGAAGTAAATCATTGCAAAACATGAAAGACTCAAATAATCATTCCATTTCAAAAAAACAACAGGAAAAATTCCTGCAAATGGGAGAAAATCTAACCATTTCTTATGCACTTTCTGAAAATACAAAAGAGCTTTCTGGCGCGGCAGATTATCCGGTATCCTTAACTGGACACGAAGAAAATGAACAGCAAACTGTTTATCTTCCATGTAAAGTAACTGCCGTAACGGAAAATGAAGATATCTATATTCCTTTATCACAGGCGCAGGAGCTTTGCAGTGAGATAGGTGAGCCGCTTAAAATTACAAAAATTTATTTGAAAGTGAATGGAAAAATGAATCTGGAGAAGGCAAAAAAAATATTTGAATAAGGTATTCTTGCAAAATTAATTTGTATCAATCTCTGGTATTCATTTGACTAACTATTGTATTTTGTGCATGTTTTATGTAATTTTATCCATGTACTTATTTAAAAGAAAAGTATATACTTTATTCTTGTAAATAAAAGTATTTTATTCCCCTAAGGCTTGCTCCATTGTCTGCATGACAGGCAATGGAGGCCTTCTTCCAACGTATTAATCATAATAAATTGGTATTTTTGTAAATTGTACCATATAATGGAAAACTGTTAGATTGTGATCTTTTAGATACAATTTAGCAGTTTTTTATATGATGGAAATCCAATACAAAAAACCACTTTTTCATGCTATACTTCATTTATGAATTATAGCAAGATCAACACCAATAAAAAGGTCTGGGCAGGTTTCCGTTTTGGGAAAGAATGTAATTTATAGTAAATGAGTAGAAATTGCGATTGTTTTTTGGTACAATATATTGATTAGTAGTGAAATAGCTGGCGGGATTTATGCGTAAGAGTGAAACTTTTATCCTGCCTTAGCCGAAGATATCCCAGACTTTGTTCGGGAAAAGGGTGTGAATATATGGTAAAAATTATTTCAGACAGTACCTGCGACCTTTCACAGGAATTATTGCGAAAATATGAGATTGACATTCTTCCGCTTCATATTCTTCTGGGTGATAAAGAATATGAAGATGGAAAAAACATTACTCCGGATCAGATCTATGCCTGGTCTGATGCAAACAAGACAACACCTAAAACTTCTGCACCTGCCCTGGCAGATGCCATGGAGCTTTTTCGCCCCTATGCAGAGGCTGGAAGGGAAATTGTCTGCTTTTCTATTTCAGCAGGTATGTCCACCTCTGGAAATGTGATGCGCCTTGCTGCTGAAGAACTGGGGGCTTCTGACCGAATAAAAGTAATCGATTCTGCAAACCTTTCTACCGGTATCGGCCTTCTTGTAGTAGAAGCTGCAATTATGGCAAAGAATAACCGGACAGCTTCCCAGATTGTTTCTGAGATAGAGAAGTTAAAACCAAATGTGAGAGCAAGCTTTGTGGTAGATACCCTTACTTATTTATACCGTGGCGGACGCTGCAATGCAGTAGCGGCTATGGCCGGAGGTATTTTAAAACTGCATCCCAGGATTGTAGTGGAAGATGGTGCAATGAATGCATCTAAGAAATACCGTGGAAAAATTGCTTCTGTTGTCATGAACTATGTAAAAGATATGGAAAAAGATTTAAAAAAGCGAGACCTGAACGCGTATTTATAACACATTCTGGCTGTGAACAGGAAACTGTAGAAAAAGTGAGGGCTTATCTGAAAGAACTTGACATTTTTGATGAGATACTGGAAACCAGGGCTGGCGGTGTTGTATCAAGTCATTGCGGACCTGGTACGCTAAGTGTTTTGTATATTGCAAAATAAAGAATGCATTGCGATATCTGCTATATGCTTCATTACTATAAACCCGCAGTAACACGAATATATTTCGTATTTACAGAAGCACTGGAAGAAAATGGTATTCTGACTCCGAAATAATAAAAAACAGGACAGCAAAGGAGAACAAGCCTATGCCAACATTAACAATCATTATATCACTCATTATTTTAGCCGTTTACATTTTCTTACTGGTTGCTAATAAAAGTAATCCAAAAACAAATGGAATGCTGATGGTTGTACAGGGAGCTTTATGGACTGTGATCGCAGTAAGCAACTGGGCTGAGAATACGGTTGTAAACCGGAGTTGTTACATTATAGTAATTGTTTTATCGTTTATCTGTGGAATCCGGGAGCTTATTAAGCAGCATTAAAAAATGAGAATGGCTAAAACTGTTCCTTTAGGTGGAGATGTTAAAAATGATTCATGATTTAATGTACATTGAACTTAAAACGGGATATTCAGATGATGGTCCGGCATGGATCGGACGTGTGAAAACTTCAAAGAGTAAGAAAACAATCTATTTTAATAACCATGCCTTTCAAAAATATAATGGCAATTATTCCAATTATATAGATATTGAGAATGGCGACGAATATTGGATTTCCGGGTTGAAGAAGAAAGAGAGTAATCGTCATTGGGATGGGCATGGAAAAATCATGATCGACTGCAGAGCTGTTAAAGA
>ENA-OOXF01002436-OOXF01002436.1-human-gut-metagenome-genome-assembly--contig:-NODE-2436-length-10398-cov-4.129846_pt1 | contig 10398 bp, 7 predicted proteins | sample MGYA00241586_ERZ501341 | MGnify/ENA primary metagenome ERZ501341 (study PRJEB25962, sample SAMEA2042985) | human gut metagenome | biome: human gut; feature: human-associated habitat; material: faeces... | reverse complement strand
GCACCTCCGCCACCAGCCCACCTACTTGATAACACATCACCCCCGCTGCGCCCACAACCAGCAGCGCATAGCACCCAACAGGACAAATTAGCAGCGAACAGCACAAAACAAGACGAAACAGCACAAAATAGCACGTTTTAGCAAATAAACCTGTGCTATGATAGTATCGTCGGAAGACCGCGGCCACCGACAGAGGCAATCAGCGTCATGTTGACTGCCTTTTTTGCATCCCGCTGCGCATTTTGAAAGGAGGTGGTCGCCTTGATTGCCAGCAACTGACCCCAATTTTCGCAGGCAGACTGCACCCGCAGCCTGTCTATTTTGTTGCCGCAAAAGCGGAGAAAGTGAGAAGTATATGAGGGTATTTGGCAAAATCAACATCATCGGGCTGGATAACGGCTACGGGAACATCAAGACGGCGAACGGCATTTTTCCGGCGAGCGTTACTTGCTGCGAGGCTGAACCGGCGCACGCGCAGGACGTGCTGGTGTACGATGGCAAGTATTACGTCATCGGTGCGGGGCATCGGGAGTTCACGCTCGATAAGGTCGGCAATCAGGATCACTACCTGCTGACGCTGGCGGCCATCGCAAAAGAAATCCGGCAGCGCGGCTTGCCGCCCAAATGCTCGGTGCGCATTGCGGCGGGTCTGCCGCTGACCAGTTTCGGGCGCGACAAACCCAAGTTCAAAGATTATCTGCTGCGGAGCAACCAGCCCGTGAATTTCAAATTCGAGGGCGTGGAGTACAGCATTACCATCGAGGAAGTTGCCATCTTCCCCCAAGGCTACGCCGCCCTTATGACCGAAGTGGGGCTTTTGCAGGACGAACCGTCCATGCTCCTCATGGATTTGGGCGGCTGGACAGTGGACCTTATGCGCATCGACAACGCCATCCCTGCGGCTGACACTGCGCACAGCTTGGAGCTCGGCATGATCCGCTGCGTAGATGACATCCGGGAGCAGGTGCGGCGCGAAACCGGGCTGTCCCTCACGGATGCCCAAATCGAAAATATGCTGGCGGGTCAGCCCTGCACGGTCAGCGATACGGTGCGCGACATTGTGAACAAACAAGGTCGCAAGTACACAGAGCATCTTCTGTCTGCCACGCTGGAAGCGGGATTCGATTTGCACGCCATCCCCGCCGTGTTGCTGGGCGGCGGCGCATCGGTGGTGAGCCGCCACCTCAGCCCCAAAGACGGCCTTTGTAAGACGATTTTCCTGCTGGACGACAAGGTGAACGCGGTCGGATTCGAGCGTGCGTTGGCCGCCGTGTCGCGCCGCAAAAGCGAGGTATGAAGCGACCGCAATATGTTTTCCGCCCGAACCTTAACGAACTGCAACACCGCCGCGCGTGGGCGTTGTTGCAGCAGGTGCCGCCTGCCAAACGCAAAGAGTTTCTGGTGCAGAGTATCCTTGCGGCAGAACAGACGGATAGGCTGGAGAAAAGCATCCGCAAGGTGGTTGCGCGAAGAATTGCAGACGGCCAGCATAGCCACTGCTGTTCCCAGTCTGCCGCCGGACGATGCAATTCCAGATTCCGCGCTCAATTTCTTATCTACACTTTAGAGGGGGTGGTTCCCATACACTAAGGTTTTGTTGGTTATGGCTTCTTTGACAACAAAATTCAATGAATTGTCGTTGGTTCTTGTGAATGGCTTTGCTTCTGCCGCTGTGGTATGCTTGCTTTGCAAACACAGAAAGGAGCGCACCCATGAGCAAATTGACCGTAACCATCCCGGATGACCTGCACCAGAAAATCCGTGAAGAACTGGAATGACAGGGCATCACCACATCGCAGTTCATTGAACAGGCCGTAACCACATTTTTTGAGAAACCGAAGGGAGTCAGCAACATGGCAACACGCACGTTAGCATTTCAGGTACAAGCGCGTGACTTGGAACATCCACGGCCGAAAAGAAATCGTCTGGCGCTGTGTTAGCCGTACAGCCTACGGAACAAGATATTGTCATACCTCACCATCCGTGAAAGAAACGGTTTTGCATAATACACTGTTGAAAGCTATTCAAAATCTTGCAGACAGTTATACTAAGGAAACCGCCATGCAGATTAACGGCATCCTGCACGATTTGCAAGGTGGCACAACAGAACTGGAGAAATTACAGCAAAAGGTTGCAGATGCCCAGCAGGAATTCGATCACCTGTTGGACTTATCTCTCGAAATGCAATGCGTCATTTCTGGACGATAAAGTAAAACGCGCCAGTAAAGAAATCGACGGTCTGAAAAAGAAAATAGAAGTTCTGACTGCGAACCAGCAAAAAGCTGCCGATCCCCAATATCAGTTGAGCGCCGAATATTTCCGGATCAAAGAATACTCAGATGCCTTGATTGCACGGATTGTAGAGAAAGTCATTGTGCTATCTGCTGATGAGATAAAGATTGAATTTGTGGGTGGGTATACGGTGAAGGCGATTTTACAGGAATGATTTAATAATTTGTAAAAAGTTACATTAATGACATAGGCCTTGTTATATTTTTGTGTTCACTTATAAAAAGCTGTAGAAATGAGGTGTAGTGGTGAGCAATGCATAGCGAGAAAACTCAAAAATTTGGTAACCATGTGAAAGTTCAAAAGCCGAACTTTGTGAAAACGATTGATTTAAAATGAATCATCAATAATCAAGGCGCTGATTTCAAAAAAACATGATATTTTGCAAGAAATTCAAGTTGAATTATCTTGACGTTTGAATTGATTTCCGCTATCCTTAATGTGGGAGGTGTCAGATATGATTTTGAAGTCGTTGATGGTCGGTGGGTTTAAGAACGTGAAGTCCACAAAGCTGAATTTCACTAGTAAGACCCTTGCAATCGTTTCACCTAACAATTACGGAAAGAGCAATCTGCTGGAAGCATTAGACTTTGCAACAGATTTTATTTCTGCTGGCGCGAAGCAACGTACAATGATGATGGCGTGGTCCGATGGGATTCCCATCGCCAGAAATTTGGATTGCGCTCCATTCCAATTTGATATAGAATTTGAGTTGCCGGAGCAAAAAGAATATAGATTCGTTCACTATGGCTTCACATTCTTATGGTATCGTGATGATAAAACAGGTCAAAAAATCATAGATGAGTGTCTCGAAATGCGACCAACGGAAAGCGTACGATACTCGGCATACTTAAAGCGACCAACCAATCAGTATCGAAAAGGAAAGTCTACCAGTGCGTTCCGTAACCTTATGCTCGAATCAAATGTGCTGGCAATAGATGTTCTTTCCTCCATTGATGACTTGGAGTATACATCTGTCATTCAAGCACTCAAAGAATTTGAATATCGAGTATGCGACACATTAGATGTCAAAGACAGGTTTCAACCGACCCCCATTAGAATAGCGGATGACGATGATATGCACATTCGCTTTGATGATGAAGATATTCCGCGTGCGCTTCACCAGCTCAAGAAAATGTATCCGGAACAATATTATCAGTTCGAAGATGCTGTGTATTCTCTCTTCCCCGACTTTTCATCTATTGATATACAGGCACATGAGTTAAATTTGGGTGAAAGAAAAAGTTTGCGATTGGTTTACTCTAATGCAATTGACCAAAAAGATGATAATATACCGCAAAATGATAATATTCCGCCTGTACCATTTCACCTCAAAGATAAGGTATATCGAGTTACTATTTTCAGTGATGCGCTTAATCAACCGGTTAGTCTTGCTTCTATGTCCACCGGAACCAAGAGAATATTTTGGTTGTTAGCTAATATTTTTATTGCTAGCTGTAACCACGTTTCCTGCATTGGAATCGAAGAATTAGAGACCAGCATCCATCCTAAAATGCTAAAGGATTTACTGAGTATCATTTCTGAAACGTTGGAAAATACTTGTCTTGTGATTTCTAGTCACTCACCTTATTTGGTACAGTACCTTAAGCCTAGACAGCTCTATGTGGGTTCTATGCAAGAGCTCGGTATTGCTCAATTCAGAAGAATTGCATCAACTAAAGAGAAAAAGCTGTTAAACGCTGCGCGATCTTATGGTCTGTCAGTCGGAGAGTATCTGTTTGAATTGATGTCAGGAGAAAGTTCATCTTTCCAAACCCTGCAGAATTATTTGGAGGGTTTCTGATGGAAAATTCTTACGAATCCGGTTTTGCATTTGTTCTAGAAGGGGCTACAGAGCGTGTCTTTTACGAAAGATTATTGTATTTTTTTGCTCGAAAACATCCAAATTGTTCGATAGAAAAGAATCAAGACTCAGAAACATTTGAGACGTTTTTCACTGTGCGTGGACCATTCGGTGTTCGAATTATCAAAATGAATGCAGTTGGAACAATCACCCAGATTCACAATTCAGCAAACTGGTTCCAAAACAATTGTGTCCAAGCAAAGGGAAAGAAAATTCCATGGACGGTTTTTCTCTGCTATGATACAGATTCATATAATGCTGATGTAACAAAGTTTTATAAAGGCGACTGGGAAACTTTTCGAAAGATGATAAACACTCAACGCGGTGTCAAAAAAATCGTTGACATGGCTGTCGACGCAGACATAGAAGATATATTTTTGTTGGACCTTCATGGAATCAGTTGCTTTATGGGATTGGATTCTGATTTGACGCAAGAGGACATTCCTTCCGGACGGAAGGGCAGTGCAAAGCTAAAACAATTGTTTATTGAGCAACGTCGACTATGCCGTACACAAGCCGTCTATCATAAAGGGGAGCGAGCAAAAAAACTGATTGATGCATTAGATATGCAAAAGATTTTGGATTGCTCAGTTTTGCCTTTTGAACAAGTAGAACAAATCTTTAAAATGGAATGAATCCAACTTTTAAGATGAGAAAAGTGAAACTCATTGATTCAATTGGGGCGTTTTGGCTGCGTTTCAAAAAATGAGTTCAACCCAAAAGCCGATTTCATTATTTCATGTATCTCATGAGAATGGAAATTGAACGGTTTAACTAAGTTCTTGCAAGGGGTATCTCTTTTGTCACACAGACACAACAAAAGCTCGTTGAAGCGAAAAGTTTCAACGAGCTTTTTTCTACAATATGGAAAAAGTGGTAACATTCTGGTAACTTTGACCCCAAAACGATAAAACGACTGCGCCCGGACGGATGAAATTTTCAACCGCCCGGGCGCTTTTTGTGGATAAATTTTGCGGAGTTGGCAGGTAAATATAGGAGCGGTCAGTGTAGTCAGCTCGCCTTGACGAGTACCAACACGCTGTTGTCTGGCACGACGATCTGTTCCTGTTTGGTGGGAATGGGCGTTTTTTGTACTGGCGTAGGGCTTTTTCGATTTGCTGCTTGACTTCCAGCAGGGCGGCATCCAGCGTAGCTGCTTGGGTAGCGATTTTTGGGAAGTCGGAAAGATGAGCGGTGCAGCCATCCGGGGATAAGGTGCAGAGTACAGGGTACGAGAAACACAAAATCAGAATGACGCAGATGACGCTAATGACGCAGAATCCGGGATATGGTATAGGGATATCCCCAAAACAGCGTCACAAGCGTCATCAGCGTCACTATCGTCACGCAAGAACAGCGCGGGGGTCTGGGGTACGCCCCGGAAATGCGTTTGTGGATATCCAAACGCTATGCTAGCAAAACACGTCTACCCCAAAACGATGACAAACAAACCCGATACCCGCACAAATTCGTATATGTTCTCAAGAGTGAATCACTTCTGATTCATCCAAAAATCTTGACTCGAAAAAGTGAATCCGTTCTGATTCATTTCCTGCGGCAGCCAGCCAAAAATTACAATTGCATCACGAAAATTACAATACGCAGATTCCACGGCACGCTATACTGGATACAGAATTCATTCGCGAGAGGGAGGAAAACTGTATGCGTGCAAAATTGAGCAACTTACAAAGCATCCCGCAGGTGGTTGCGGAGATGACGCTGGATGAAAAATTGGATATGGTGGGGTGCTACCGCGCCTGCCACACACGACCTATCCCGGATATGGATGTGCCCGCCATCTATCTGATGGACGGCGCGACCGGGCTGAATGGCACCCATGTGGTGCTGGACTACTTAACAGACCCCTGCCGTGCCGATGACCCGCGTACGGCGTATGCCACGCCGGAAATGGTGGCACTGAACCGCGTTGATCTCAACGAGGCCGCGGCAAAGTACAAGGGCGATGCACTGATGACCGACCTTGTGGAGCAGGCGGCAAAATACCGTCCGGGTGGTCGGCAGCATATCAGCTTCCCGTCAGGCATCAACATCGGCGCGTCGTTTGACCCGATCACAGCCGAGACCATCGGCCGCGCGGTCGGACAGGAATTGCGTGACGTCGGGGTGGATGTCTGCTTTGGTCCCAATGTGGATGTTGCCCGCGACCCGCTGGGCGGCCGTAACTATGAAATGTACGGCGAGGACCCGGAGTTGGTGGCTCAGACCGCGGCAGCCTTTGTACGCGGTATGCAGAGCGCCGGCATTGCGGCCTGTGCCAAGCATTTCCTCGCAAACAACCAGGAATCGAACCGCAACACAACAAGCTCTAACCTTTCAAAACGGGTTATGATGGAACTGTATGCCCGTGGGTTTGAGGCAGCCATCGAGGATGGTCACGTCCTGTGTATCATGAGCGCCTACAATGCCGTGAACGGAGAGTTCACCTCGTATAGCAAAAAGCTGCTGACAGATTTGCTGCGCGGGGAACTGCACTTCGACGGCGCCATTGTCAGCGACTGGGGCGCAGCCGGACAGAACAAGGAAGGTACGCTGGCGGCGGGTATGGATTTGATTCAGCCCGGTCCAAACGATATGACCGCCTGCAAACAGGCGGTGCAGGAGGGGCGGCTTTCCGAGGAAGTTCTGAACGACCGCGTGACCCATATCCTGCAGCTTATCGTGGAGATCAAACAAAATCAACGCCGCATCCCCGCGCAGTATGACGCCGATGCACTGCTGCAAACCGCCTGCAGGACCATTGAAGACGGCGCGGTGCTATTGAAAAACGAGAATGGCGTCCTACCGCTGGCCGAGACCCAGCGTGTTGTGTTCTGGGGGGTGCGCAGCCGCGACACACTGGAGTATGGCAGCGGCTCCACGGCGGTGGAGACGGCCCTGCACAGCAATGTGCTGGACGAATACCGCAAACTGCGCGGCGCGGCGGCCTTTGAGGAATGGACCGATGCCGACACGCTGGTGTACACGGCGGCTGCCCCGGCTGGGGAAAATGTGGACCGCGAAAGCATGGCGGTAGAGGAACAAGACCGCACCCGCATGACCGAGGTGCTGAAGCAGGCAAAGCAGAAAGGCATGAAAACCGTCGTGCTGTTGAATATTTCCGGGCCGGTAGAGATGGCGGACTGGCTGCCTTACGCGGATGCAGTGCTTTGCATCTTCATTCCCGGCTGCATGGGCGGCGTGGCAGCGGCACGTCTGCTGACGGGGCTGGCCGAGCCGGGAGGCCGCCTGCCGGTGACGTTCCCGATTCGTTACGAGGACACGCCCGCCTACCCAAACTTCCCCGGTGAGGGCAACGATGCCTACTACGGTGAGGGCGTGTTTGTGGGCTACCGCAGCTATGCAAAGCGCAAGTTAGCTGTGCAGTATCCGTTCGGATGCGGCTTGAGCTACACAGATTTTTCTGTGGAATTGTGTGAAAATGACTTCCGCTGGGATATGCGCACACAGGAGACACTGAATGTGCCTGTGCGGGTAAAAAACGTCGGCAGCCGCCCCGGCAGCGAGGTCGTACAGCTTTATACCCGCGAGGAAAAGCCCCATATGCTGCGCCCCGACCGCACACTGGTGGGGTATGCCAAGGTGCGCCTTGCCCCCGGTGAGGAAACAGTTGTGAATGTATCGGTCAGCAAAAAGGCATTGCGCTGCTATGACGCACGAATGGATAAGTGGGTGCAGCCTATCGGGGCGCACACGCTGTATCTGGCATTGTCGGCGGAGAACATTTTGGCACAAGCCCCGCTGATGATAGAGGGTAAGAACCCCTATCCCTTGAACGGTGAAAGCACAATTGGGGAAATTCTTGAAAATCCGCGCGCAAAAGAAATCGTAAATCAATTCACGAACGGTATGTTCGATATGATACCGAAAGAAACACTGGACTTCATGGTGTACCGCAAGCTGAATGATATTCTGTCGGTGGGCATGATTCAAGTCATCCCCGACACAGTAAAACTGAGTGCAATTCTGCAGGGGCTGTATGACCGGCTTGCAGAACTATAAAGGAGGAAACAAGATGGGCTTTCCGAAGAATTTTCTCTGGGGTGCGGCCAGTGCTGCTTACCAGATTGAGGGTGCCTACAATGAGGACGGCAAGGTTCCCGGTATCTGGGATGCTTTGAGCGAGGGGCACGTCAAGCACGGCGAGAACGGTAATATCGCCTGTGATCACTACCACCGCTACAAGGAGGATGTAGCGCTGCTGAAAAAGCTGGGCGTCAAGGTGTATCGCTTTTCCGTCAGCTGGCCGCGCGTGATGTCCGGTCCAGACACGGTCAACCCCAAGGGTCTTGCCTTTTACAGCGACTTGGTGGACGAACTGAAAGCAGCGGGCATTGAGCCGATGGTGACGATTTTCCACTGGAATTTGCCCATGTGGGCGCACGAAAAAGGCGGCTGGTACAATGCGGAAATCAGTGATGATTTCGCCAACTACGCCCGCGTAGTGGCGGATGCCTTGTCCGACCGGGTGCGGTTCTGGTTCACCGTCAATGAGCCGACGACCTTCATCGGCAACGGCTACTTTACGGGGGCGCACGCGCCGTTTGAAAGCCTGATGCAGGAGCAGCCCGCCGTGATGATGAACAAGCTGGCGGCGCTGACAAAAAATGTGCTGCTGGCCCACGGCAAGGCGGTTCGCGTGCTGCGCAGCCGCGCCAAGCTGGCCCCGAAAATCGGTATGGCGCTGAACGGCAGTGTCTACCTGCCGGAAAACGAATCGCCGGATGCCATAGAAAAAGCCCGCACCCAGATGTTTCCGGAGCAGGCATTCTTCTCGCATTTCAACTGGTGGGCAGACCCGGCCGTTCTCGGCTGTGTCCCGGCGGGTCTGCAGCCTTTCTTCACGGCGGAGGAACTGAAGGTCATCTGCCAGCCGCTGGACTTCTTCGGCTTTAACTGCTACAATGCCTCCAACTATGAGGAGTACATGGGTCCCAACCCCGCCGTTGTGCCGGGTATGCCCCGCACGGCAATGGACTGGCCCATTACGCCGGATGCTCTGTACTGGGCGGCACGTTTCTTGACGGAGCGCTACCATCTGCCCATTATCGTCACGGAAAACGGTATGGCAAACATAGACTTCGTCATGAGCGATGGCGCAGTGCATGACCCCCAGCGCATCGACTTTGTCAAGCGCTATTTGGCAGGTTTACAGCGTGCCGTGGACGAGAACATCCCGGTGAAAGGGTATCTCTACTGGTCCATCATGGACAACTTTGAATGGGCGGAGGGCTACGATAAGCGCTTTGGTCTTGTGTATGTAGACTATCAGACCCAACAGCGCATCCCGAAGGATTCGTTCTACTGGTATGCGGATGTAATTAAAAACAACAGAATATCATGATTCGGTATGGTGTTGCCTGCGATATTGCATCGGGGTAACACCATATTCTTTTTTGAATACGTTCTGAAAATAGCTCTGGCTCGAAAAGCAGAGGTAGCTGCTGATTTCGGCCAACGTCATATCAGTATAATACAAAAGGCTTTTGGCTTCTTCCAGCCGACATTCCGCAATATAATTGCCCAATGTCTGACCGGTTTCTTTCTTAAAGAGATTCCCGGTGTAGGACACACTGCGCCCGATAGAGGCAGCCACATCGTCAAGGCTCAAAGGGGTGTTCACATGATTGCGGATGTAGGACATACAGGTATATACCTCGCGACTGATACCCGCAGGCAGGCGCAGTTCTCCGAGGCGGCGGCAGAAATCCAATGCAGCGCTTAATTGTAAACGATCAATTTCCGGCACTGTCGCGGCGCGCTCACAGTCCAGCACATAGCTGTCTATCAGCTGGTAGGTTAGTTCGACGTCCATTCCGGCAGGGATGGCGGACATCATACCGATTTTAGTAATGCAACCGATGAAAATGTTTTTTGCCTGCCGCAACGGGGTATCAGCCATTGTGCCGTGACCCAGCCGGGCTGAACTATCCTGCATCAGAAAAGCCATTAACCTCTCCGGGTCGCCCTGCCGAATCAAATCGTAAAACCTCAGTTCCCACTGGTAGCTGTTGTGGAATTTCTCATTTTCCTTGCGCTCCAGCAGGTTCTCGACGGCATCGCGGCCAACAGTAAAGCTGTCGCGGTCGTTCGTCAAATCAAAGTAGACGGACGGGTCAAGGATTTCACCGTCCATGCAGTAGTAGAGATATGCGGCCTTGTCGAAAAATTCCAGCAGACTCAGATTTGGTGCGGCCTCCAGAATTGTATCGGCTGCGTGGCGCTGC
>ENA-OOXF01002427-OOXF01002427.1-human-gut-metagenome-genome-assembly--contig:-NODE-2427-length-10429-cov-1.799692_pt1 | contig 10429 bp, 10 predicted proteins | sample MGYA00241586_ERZ501341 | MGnify/ENA primary metagenome ERZ501341 (study PRJEB25962, sample SAMEA2042985) | human gut metagenome | biome: human gut; feature: human-associated habitat; material: faeces... | reverse complement strand
GCGCCGCGCCGCAGGTTCCGACAGGTCTGCTCACGCACCAGGTCGCGCGGTTCTAGCAAGACCAGACCGCCCAACACAAAAATCGGCAGTTCAACAAACAGGGGGCGGAGATGCAGCAGGTAAATGCATCTCCGCCCCTTTTGCGTCGAGAAGTTAGCCGGCGACCCGTGCCGCCGCGCTCACGTTATCCGCGCTGCGGACCCGCAGTAGCCACGAGCGGTTCAAGCCCCAGCTCGCGCGCGTAGTCTTCCTGCGTAAAGATCTCAACCAGTTCAAACGTATCCGTCGCATCATCAAACGCAAAGTGCAGCACCGAGCAGTTGCCCGGCACGCGTTCGCGCTCGTCGGCCGCCGCGCCCCGCACCTGGTCAAAAAACTCCTTGATAGCCGATCCGTGGCTTACCGCGAGCACGCACGAATGGTCCGGGCGTCGCATAAGATCGGTCAACGTCGCCACCATGCGCTGGCGCACCTGCATCTGCCCCTCGCCGCCAAACTGGCGATAGAAGTCGCGCCACGGGCGCTCGGGCATGAGCATCACGCGCTCGGCCTCAAAGTCGCCAAAGAACCACTCACGCAGGCCGTCCAGGCGCTCGTACGCCAAGCCCGGCCACAAGTTGGCGATAGTCTGCTCGGTGCGATGAAGTGTGGAGGTGTAGGCGTGGTCGGGCTCAATGCCGCGCGCACGCAAGAACATGCCGGCACGCGCCGCCTGGTCGCAACCCAGCTGCGTGAGCGGCGAGTCGCTCCAACCCTGAATAATGCGCTTGAGGTTAAATATCGTCTGTCCGTGACGGACCAGATACAGATCTTTATTCATAGGGGGTCCTTTCGTTTGTTACAAACCCAAGAGCGAAAACGCCCCGTCGCAATAGCCAAAATGAAGCACGGCGCCGTTGTCGGGTAGCTCCCCCTCGCCAGTCACATACTCAAGAAACTCCTGGCAGGCTGAGCCGTGGGAAACCGCCAGCACGCAGTCGTGCTGCGGCCTGGCCATGATGCGGGACAGCGCCGCGACCATGCGCGACTGAAGCTCACTTTCCGACTCGCCACCAAAGGCAACCGGATAATCACCCCAGGGCTGCGGCGGCATCTCGCGATTTGATGTGCCCTCCAGCGAGCCAAAATGCCACTCACGCAGGTCATCGACCAGCTCTATGGAACGGCCCTCGCCAACGATAAGCTCGGCCGTATGCCGCGCCCGGCCCAACGGCGAGGAATACACATGATCAAAGGCCACGCCACGCGCCGCAAACGCCGTACGCGCCGTCAGCGCCTGCTCGCGCCCGCGCGCCGTAAGCGACGAATCGTGCCAGCCCTGCAAAATGCTCTGCACATTGAGCTCAGTCTGCCCATGCCGAACCAAATACAGATCTGCCACACACCCTCCCCTCGTACCACCACAAAGGGGACAGGCACCTTTGTGGTGGTTTACCGCCGGATCACACCGCGGTGACACTCAACTACACCAGCACGTCGGCGAGCGAACGCTTGGGTACGTGGTGCACCTGCGCCTCGTCGCGCCAATAATTGATGGAGCCGTCGGGGTTGGAATCGATCGCATCGATCACCTGTGTCTCGGCCGGAACGCCAAACGCCATGATCAGCTTGAGCTCATATTTGTCGTTATCGAGCCCCATGGCATCGATCGCGCGGGGCGTAAAGGCCTTGAACATGCAGGCCGCCACCTCGGGCGTGGCGCTGCGAGCGGCGAGCATCATCGTCTGGGCGGCAATGCCCGTGTCGACCTCGGTAATGGGAGCGGCGGGCTTGCCCGGAACGGCGCGCTCGGCCAGAATCGCGATGTAGCCGGTCGGGCGCTCACCCTCATCGGGGCCCGGCCAATCCTTGAGCGCACCGGCCCATGCAAGCTCGTCAAATACACGCGCGCAGTCCTCTGCACCGCTTACCACATGAAAACGCAGACGCTGAGCATTGGCGCCACAGGGAGCCAGGTGCGCCAGTTCCGCCAGCTCGAGCAAAAACTCGCGCGGCACGCGCATGGACTCGTCAAAGCGGCGGCACGTGCGAGCGCGGCGAACCAACGCATCGAACGCATCCAGGCCGAGCTTTTCGCAACCTTGCTTTGCCATCGATTCGACACTCGACGGTGCCTCGGGAACTGCTTCGTTCATAGGGACCCCCAATACAAGCCAATTGTCCTTAGGAGAATCTAACCTAAAACCTAGGCAATTACATACAGCGGCGTAATGTTCTACAATTGTTGATTAATCCTCACTGGAGCGGGAACAAAAGTAACAATTCGGGAATGTGGGGCGGCAATTCGTCCTTCCCGCCCCATGCATCGGCGCCCTTGGGCGATACTTGTTGCAGCACTTTTGGCGTACGCCGCACGGAGAGCAATGAACGCGACGTGCACCGCACGGAAAGGAGACATTATGGGCATCTTTAAGAATGATGACCAAAAATCGAGCCAGTTTGGATTTGACGAGAAAAGCATGGCAGGCAAGGCCGTCAAGGCCGTGCGCTGGATTTACGCCATCACGGGCGTCTTGGCGCTCGTCGCCGGCATCGCACTGCTGTTTGCGCCTGCCAAGTCCCTCGTCTTCCTAACGACCGTCTTGGGCTTCTACTTTGTGATCACGGCCGCGATCAGGCTGTTTACCGCTGTTTTCGAGCCGCTGCTGCCCACCGGCTGGCGCGTTACGAGCATCATCTCCAACCTGCTCATCATTCTGGGCGGCGTCATAATCCTGCGCAACCAGGCCTTCTCGACCGCGACGCTCACCACGATGGTGGTTATCGTGGCCGGCTTTGGCTGGATCGTCGAAGGTGTCATGTCCATTCTGGAGTCCGAGCTTTCGTCCAACCGTGCCCTCGCCATCCTGAGCGGCGCACTCTCCATCATCGCCGGCATGTTCGTGTTTATCTATCCGCTGTGGTCGGCCAAGATGCTCGTCATCTTTAGTGGTGCCGCGCTGCTGGTGTTTGGCGTGACGCTGATTGTTCGCGCCATGCAATTTGGCAAACTGGTGCGCTAGATGCCAAAGACGCTTTTTATTGATGCCGACGCCTGCCCGGTCACGCGCGAGTCAATTGATTGCGCGCGGCGGGCGGGCGTCGCCGTTGTTATCGCCGGCAACAGCACGCAAAACCTGGAACGGCACATTCGCCGCGACGACCCGCGCGATGCCGAGCACGCGCGTCGGGGCTTTTGGGTCACGACGCTCGATGTGAGCGTGGGCGCCGACAGCGCCGACTTTGCCATTGTCGAACGCCTGCAGGCGGGCGACGTAGTCGTGACGCAGGACATTGGCTTGGCGAGCATGGTGCTCGGGCGCGATGCCGCCGCCATCGGTGTGCGCGGGCGCGTCTACGACAAAGCGACCATCGACATGCAGTTGTTTATTCGCCACGAGGAAAAGAAGGTGCGCCGCGCCGGGGGACGCACCCGCGGTCCGGCAGCCTTCACCAGCGAGGACCGATCCCGCTTTAAACGCAACCTCACCGAGCTGCTGCGCTAACCAAGGTAGATTTTTGGGACATGTCCGGAAATCTGCTTTTTTGCTTTGGCGATTGACACGCATCCAACGCCCAGGTCATGGCGGTAGATTTTACGGCATGCCCCAGTTTTTACGGCATGCCCCAAGCATCTACTTAGAGGCCAAAGGCAGAAAGGATAAGACCCCAGCCCGCACCGATGACGTACATCATGATCAGGAACAGGACGTTTTCGCGGGCGCTGCGGTTGGTGCGGAACAGGACCAGGTAGCCCACGCCGGCGGAAATGAGCGTGCCGGCGAGCATCGGGGCCAGCTGCAGCGCGCCCTCCAGGTACAGTTGCGTGATGACGACGCTGGCCGAGCAGTTGGGAATCAGGCCGACAAGCGCCGAACCCAGGACGGCGAGCGTCTCGTTGCCACGCAGGAACTGCTCGATCGCGGACTCGCCGAAGGTCTCGAGCACGGCGACCAGAATCAGCGTCACCAGGAAAATAAATACCGACACCTGCACGGTGTGCGAGATCGCGCTGCGGATGATCGACAGAATGGGCGCGCCCTCGTGGGAGTGGCTGTGGTCGTGGTGGTGCTCGTGCTTGTCCGCGTGACCATGGTCGTGGCTGTGGTCGTGCCCGTGCTCGTCCTCGTCTTCATCACAGCCGCAATGATCGCGTTCGCACAGCTCGTGAATGTGATCGGCACTTACGCCCGCCTCGGCCACTTCGTCAATGATGTCGCCCCCGGTATGGTCGTCGTGCGCGCAATTCACATGAGCCGGATTGGCAGCGGTCCCCAGCACGGTACGGCGAATCGCCGCATGTGCGCGAGCGTTACGACGCAGGCCGCGAATGGCGGCGTCCACGATAAAGCCCGTGACCAGCGCGATCAGCGCCTTCGAAGCCAGAAGCATCGCCATGGTCTGCACGGGAACTTGCTCGGCGAGCAACAGCGGCAACATCTCGTCGGAGGTCGAGAGGAACACGGCAACCAGCGTGCCCAGCGTCACGACACGGCCGGCGTACAGCGTTGCTGCCATGGCCGAAAATCCGCACTGCGGCACCATGCCCAGCAACGAGCCAACCACGGGGCCCGCAGCGCCAGCGCGCTTGATAGCGCCGTTGACGCGGTCGCCCGCAACGTGCTCAAGGGTTTCAAGAGCCAAGTACGTCACCAACAAAAACGGCACTAGCGACAGCGTGTCCTTGCCAGCGTCGAGCAGAATATCTATCAGTAAATCCATGACGGATGGAACCTTTCGTGTCTTTCGGCAGCATTGTAAAAGTCCTAGCGGTCAACTAGGGTATTGTAGTTGTCCCGGGCGCGGTGCCAATAGTTGCCCATGGTAAACTATCATCTCGCCACAACTCAGTAACCCCGAGCCGCGCGACGCGGCCCGTCCAAGGAGCATCCTATGAACGTTTCGCAAGCACTCGAATACGAGCGCCAGCCGTTTATCCCCATGTTTATCTACGGCGACCACGGCGCCATGGAGTCCGAGCGTCAGAAGGGCGAGGAGGCCCTCAAGGTGCTCGAGACCGAGTACTATACCGCCGAGGGCGACCCCGGCTTCGACTTTGCCACCGTGCGCGACCTGGCCGACCGCAACCGCGACCTGTGCGACCAGATTGGCGAGGCGCGTCTGCGCAACGTGACGCCCGCGACGCTCTCGCGCGGCCTGTCCGACGCCGACACCTGCGCCGCCATCGGCAAGATGCAAAAGCGCACCGCCGCGTCCGTTATGCGCGAGATCCGCGGTGACCGCGATGCACTCGGCGTGGCCTATGCCCGAAAGCCCATCCAAGGCACGGTTCTGGGCATCGACATCGAGACCACCGGCCGTGCACCCGAGCGCGGCTATATCATCAACGTGGGCTGGGAGATCATGGATCTCACCAGCGACGCCGTGCCGCATGACGCCGAGGCACACTACTGCGGCCTGCCCGACATCTACCGCGGCGAGGATGTGCCGCTATCGAACATCCATCACATCACCTGGAACGACATCGATGGCAAAAAGCCGTTCCGCGAGAACAAGAAGCTGCAGAAGCAGTTGCTCAAGCTCATGAAGAAGTATCCCTATATGGCGCACAATGCCGCCTTCGAGGACAGCTGGTTCAAAATTCATCTGGACGGTTACGCCGAGGCACGCCGCACAGGCAAGATTATCGTCATCGACTCGCGCCAGATCTGCCGCAGCCTGGACGCCGACGTGCGCTCGCTCCCCCGCGAGTCCGCCCCCGCTGCGCTCGAGAACTGGGCGCGCCGCCGTGGAACCCTCGCCGCCGACGCCAACGAGCAGCATCTGGGCCTGGACGACACCGACCTCATGCTCCGCACCGTCCAAGCCGAGTTCAACCTCAAGAACCTATTCGCGAAATAACCGATCCATCTGCGGGAGCGCCTGCCAGGCACAGCGCAATCCGTCTGGGCACACCGACACGCAGTAAACTAGGGCGCAGCCTTATGGCTGCACCCTAGTTTTCATCAAAACGAGCAAATACGCGTGCTTCACACAGTCGACAGGTTGCTCACCTACATTTTTCGAGTTGTTCGGCCAGCTGAACCACTAGTCAAGGCCCCTTGAACCGCAATCGAAGCTAAAATCGCCTTAATTTCGCAACCAAGCCCCATAAATCTACCTGAATCAATTCGAATAGGACGTTGCGATCGCACCATTTGTATAGGATAAGGCCGAATAACTCAAATTATGTTGGTGAGGCATCTGGACGGTCAGCAAAAACGCTTAGAGGCTACGAATTCGCAACTAAAGTTCACCAAAAAAGGCGCAGCTGGCAGAAACCTCCCCAGCCGAAGCTGCTCCCTCGATACGACAGCTCAAAAGCCCACCGTTTGCAGAAGATAAGCCGCGCCCCAATACCGTTGCCCGAAGTTTCGGGCGTATGCGGCGTCCGCTATGCCATCATGCGCGTATGGGAATCATTCTGTCACATACCACGGCACGCGCTGTATACCAAACAGCCAACTCGCTCGCAAGCTACGCGATCGATCCCTTACCTATGGAAAAGATCAGGGTGTCTGCGCCGACCACGTCCGACCTGGAAGCGGCACGAGCATGGCTCAACAGAAAGAATGTCGATTCTGAAAGCATCCATGTGCTGACGTTTTCCAATAATGCCAAAAGGCACCGTAAGGGCTGCATCTGCCACTGCTCGCGCTATACGTTTGATGCAGAAAGCTACCTAGAACTCGAGCCGAACGTCTACATCGTCGATATCAAGCTGTGCGCGTTAGAAGCAACAGCCGACCTCAACCTTACTGAGCTCGTTGAGTATTACTTTGAAATCTGCGGCTCCTACGCGCTTGGAACGTCCGACGAAACTCAATATCGCGAGCGCCCAGCCCTAACCAGCGTTGAAGAGCTCAGAGCCTTCTTTTCAGAGGCACCGGGGTATCGTGGATCTAATAAAGCACTTAAGGCACTTTCTTATGTACACGAAGGCTGTCGCTCCCCACTCGAAACGGCGTTTGTCATGATGCTGACAATGCCCAAGTCAATGGGTGGCTTAGCCATACGCGCTATCAAAACGGATTATCCGATCCCAGTCCCCAAAAGATACGCCGCCCTAACGCGACGGACGGTTTTCTACCTCGACGCGCTGCTCGAAAATTCGATGACCGATATCGAATACAACGGCTTTTACCACGACGAGCCCGAGCAGCAATCAATTGACGAGGAACGCCGAAACACGCTGCGAAACATGGGATATGCCGTTATCACAGTTAATCGTCATTCGTTTTTCAAGCAGTCCGCTTTTAAACGGGTCATGGAAGCGATTCGCATTCGCGAGAAGATCTGGCCCGGTCGACTCCCGGATAACTTCGCCATCCTGCAAGAAAATCTTCGTCAATTTGTCTTGCGGCGCTACTTCGAATACGGTCGCCGCATCCTGGAGGCGCACAAAGAAGAAGAGGCCACCAAGCGCGAAATTGCAAGCCAATATCCGCAAGCTGATGACCCGAGCATCAACGATGTGCCCGAACCCGATGACATGCAACACGTTGGGGCCCTTGCTGAAGAAATCAATGGGCCATGGGAATGCGAAATGTCCGCAAAAATCGATGAAAACCGCGCGGAAGACGACGCGATTATTGATCTAATTGAGAATTCGCTCTTCTAAAGGCGGTCTCTGCGGATGTCCACCTACATTTTTCGACTTATTCGGCCACCGATGTGCCAGATTGGCTGCAGCAATGCTCAATATAACTTTAGATAAAACTGATTCTGCAGAAACTCCCGTAGAGGAAGAACTGATTCTCGCGGTATTTGACACGATAAAGTACAAATATGAACAGTTCTAATGCTTCTCAAGGTGGCTTTCTTAGCATGCTAGCCGAACATCTCGAAATATGTTGGCGAGCATTGCGTCGATGTCTCCCAACCCACAGAAAATCGCAGAGGCGGCAAGCAGTCATCGAAATTAACGCAAATTGTATTGACATATGAACATGCACTCATATAATCGAAAGTAAATTATATGAGCGCATGTTCATATGAAAGGATATTGCAATGAGCATCCGCGTTGATGAAACGAAACTCGACATCGAGGCCACCGAACCCGCGATCCCGACCACCTGCTCGCCCGAGGACCTTCCCGACGAGGAGCTTCTCTACGACCTCGCCGACCTGTTCAAGGTCTTCAGCGACACCACGCGCATCAAGATCCTCTATGCCCTCATGGGCCGCGAGCTCTGCGTGGCAGACATCGCCGAAGCGACCGAAACCTCGCAGTCCGCGGTTTCGCACCAGCTGCGCACACTCAAGCAGTCGCACCTGGTTAAATTCCGGCGCGACGGGCGCAATATCCTCTACTCGCTCGCCGACGACCACGTCTACACCATGCTCAACCAAGGCATGAGCCACATCTGCGAATAGCGACCAACCACGGTACCAGCGCGGCCTGCACCCAAGCCGCAAATACAGAGAAAGGAACCCACCATGAAAAAGCAGTTTAAACTCGACGAGATCGACTGCGCCAACTGCGCACGCGAGCTTCAAGACGAGCTGGCCAAGCTCGAGGGCGTCAAATCCGTGTCCGTCAACTTTATGACCCAGAAGCTGACGCTCGAGGCTGATGATGCTGAGTTCGACGAGGTGCTCAACCGCGTTGTAGAGTTTACGGCCGACGCCGAGCCGGACTGCGAGATCATTCTCTAGCCCAGGTTTACGCCAACCTGCAAGGCCGCGATTGCCGCTGCCTTTGCTCGCGAAATTATATGAGCGAGTGTTCATACATTCAATTGGGAGGATACGAGTCATGGCCACTGCCGACCCCAAAAAGACAAAGAAGAAGCGCAAGAAAAAAGAGTCGCTCGAGCATAAGCGCAACCGCATCCTGGTAGCGCTGGGCATTTTTGCCGTGGTGTACGCCCTCGATGAGTTCGGCACCCTCACCGCCGCATTCGGTACCCCGGGCGACATCTACGCCAGCTTTATGCTGTTCCTCATACCGTTTTTGATTGCCGGCTACGACGTGCTGCAAAAGGCATTCAATAACATCCGCCGCGGCAAGGCCTTCGACGAGAGCTTCCTCATGGCCGTCGCGACCATCGGCGCGTTTGCCATGGTGCTCTTCCCCGATACCGACCCGCACATGGCCGAAGGCGCCGCTGTCATGCTGTTCTACCAGGTCGGCGAGCTGTTCCAGGCATACGCCGTGGGCAAGAGCCGCAAGTCGATCAGCGCCATGATGGACATCGCGCCCGACTACGCTAACGTCGAGCAAGCCGACGGCACACTCGAACAGGTCTTTCCCGATGACATCGCCGTCGGCACCGTGATCGTGGTCAAACCCGGCGAGCGCGTGCCTATCGACGGCATCATCGTCGAGGGCGAAACCCAGCTCGACACCGCCGCCCTTACCGGTGAGTCGGTCCCCCGCCCGGCCAAAACCGGAGACGATATCATCAGCGGCTGCATCAACATGACGGGGCTCATCCACGTGCGCACCACCAAGCCCTTTGGCGAGTCCACCGTCGCGCGCGTCCTGGAGCTCGTAGAAAACGCCAGCGAAAAGAAGGCGCGCACCGAGAACTTCATCACGCGCTTTGCCCGCATCTACACGCCCGCCGTCACCGGCGCTGCCGCGGTGCTCGCGCTCGGCGGTGGCCTGGTCACCGGTGCCTGGTCCGACTGGATTCTGCGCGGCCTGACCTTCCTGGTCGTCAGCTGCCCGTGCGCGCTCGTGATCAGCGTCCCGCTCAGCTTCTTTGGCGGCATCGGCGGCGCGTCCAAGCTGGGCGTTCTCATCAAGGGTTCTAACTACCTCGAGACGCTCGCCGACGTGGACACCGTCGTCTTTGACAAGACGGGCACCCTCACCAACGGCACGTTCTCGGTGGTCGCGGTGCACCCCGAAGCTGGCTATACCGAGCAGTCGTTGCTCGAGGTCGCAGCCCTTGCGGAGTCGTTCTCCGATCACCCCATCGCGCAGTCCGTACGTGTCGCCTACCAGGGCGAGGTCGACCCCAAGCGCGTGACGGATTCCGCTAATGATGCGGGTCACGGCGTAACGGCGACCATCGACGGCAAGCATGTCGTCGTCGGCAACGCCAAGATGCTCGCCGCGGCCGGCGCTGAAGCACCCGATTGCGAGGTCGTCGGAACGATTCTGCATGTGCTCGTTGACGGCGTGTACGCCGGCTACATCGTGATTACAGACACCGTTAAGGCCGATGCCGAGCAGACGATCCGCGATCTGCACGCCGCCGGCGTCAAGCGCACCGTCATGCTCACGGGCGACATCAAGAAGGTCGCCGATCACGTGGCGCAGGAGCTCGGCGTCGACGAAGTGCACGCAGAGCTGCTCCCGGGCGACAAGGTCGCGCGCCTCGAGCGCCTGCTGGGTGAAAAGGGCAAGGATGACTGCCTCGCTTTCGTCGGCGACGGCATCAACGACGCGCCCGTGCTCTCCCGCGCGGATATCGGCATCGCGATGGGCGCGATGGGC
>ENA-OOXF01002426-OOXF01002426.1-human-gut-metagenome-genome-assembly--contig:-NODE-2426-length-10431-cov-4.621916_pt1 | contig 10431 bp, 9 predicted proteins | sample MGYA00241586_ERZ501341 | MGnify/ENA primary metagenome ERZ501341 (study PRJEB25962, sample SAMEA2042985) | human gut metagenome | biome: human gut; feature: human-associated habitat; material: faeces... | reverse complement strand
ATGTGCCAGATATGACTTTAAGCATTTTATATGGAAAGAGCGGCTTAAAGGACATGAACCAGTTGATTACATACCAGTATGAAGCTGATCGTATGAACAGGCAATGGTATTCTGTACTTTAGAAATATAATATTTTTGAAAAAATATAGGGAAGTGTGTCAAGTATAGTAATATAGTTTTTTAGATAAAATATATGATTCGAAATTTTTAAATTAAAAAATAAACAATAGAGGGAGGGAAAGCGTTTTAATAATGAATCTATATAAATCAAAAAACTATAAAATAAAGAACTATGAACAGAAAGGAATTATTCATGAAAAAGAGAAAAATAGCAACAATATTATTGGCAGCATGTTTGCTGTTAGGAAATGTCTCAGTAGCGAATGCGGCAAGTATTGATAATGGCAATAAAGTACATTTCAATACAGAAGATAACGACACGGATTTAACATTATTACAATCGAAAATTGCAACCGAAGAAGTGACTTGTGACTTTACGGATGCAACAAATGATGGAGCAAGTGCATATGCAGATACAAGAAGGGTGTCAAATAAATATATGTGGAGTGCAAGCACGATGGAATATAATTTCTCTGATCAGAAATGGACATCGAATACAGAAATTTTTAGTACATATGCAAAAACATCAGAAGGGTTTGTAATGTCTGGTTTCTTACTGAATCCAAAAGGTCAGAGCAACTATAATTCGGCATTAAGAGAGGGGTATCTGAATGATTCTGCATATGATGAAAATCAGGGACATTATTATCAATGTGTTGTTTCGGATGAGGACTGTAATAATATTACATTTATGTTAGAATCTAATGTTAATGTATTTATTTTTGACAATGATATAAATTTAATATATCGTTCATCGGATGAGGCGGGAGTTACCAGTTATTTTGACAGATATTATTCAACAACTAAAACGATTGCAGGAACGTCGAATAAGGTAATTAGTTTAGGTCTTATTGATGGAAATTATTATATTGTTTTTAAGGTAAAAGATGCAACAGCAACTACCGGTTATCATTATGGATATTATGCTGGACAACCATTGCCAATAGCACAAACAACAACCTTTTCGGATCTTACACATTATACAACAATAAAGTGGAATCGAAGCTCATCTAGCCAATCAGCAAGTACGCAAACATTGACCATTAATTGTCCTAGTGGAAGTGAAGATGAGTATGCATTGACAGGTGTGAAATTTTCGGATAAATCAAAAGCATTTGCTAATAATACATACGCATCAAGCATTGACTATTATTATACGCCAGCAACTGCTAGTTATTCAAAAAAACTAGCACAAACAGGTGGTTGGTGGAGTGACTTGGTTGACAATAATCCACCATCAGGATCAATTGATGGAAACTATGCAACATCTGTTACAGTACATTGGGTAAGTGGTATTTCTTATGTAAATGCTAGTTGCACTACAATGACACAGATGACATTGGATTATTTAGTTCCTTTCGGAATAATAGTGGGCTAAATATTTAGAAAGATAAATAAATTACGGATGGTATTTTTATACAATCCGTGGATTCCAAGAGGTGACGATAAGATGGGACACTATGTACATTATATAGGTGGCGGAATAGTAGATAGTAAAATATATGAGACAGGAAATGCAGCAAAAAGTTTTAAATCGCCGATGAAAGAATTAAATGAGCAAACGGTGTTAATAGAAAATGCCAAAACAAATAAGAATGATAGTTATCATCAGCATACGAAATACGATGATCAGGTAGATCGCTATTACAGTACATATGATATAGGAACATTGTTGCATAATAATGAAAGTTATTTAGAGGGAACAATCGATTCAAAATATGATGTAGATTACTATTCTTTTTCTTATCCGCAAAAAAGTTTTTACTCTAAAATGGGTATATCTTCAGAGATAACGATTTCATTGGAAAGCAAGAATAGTCAGGCATATAATTTAGTATTGTACGATTTATATGGCAATCAGATTGGAATAGCGACAGATGATGGACATGGTAATAAACAGCTTACGGTACCTAATTGGGACTGCGTTACATCAGATTATGTGATCAGAGTAGAAAATTCCAATATGACATCGGATTCCGGGGAAGGTTCCTATAGAATAAAAATTACGGAAACGAAAAACAGGGATACTTCAAGTAGTAATGTGCAGCACTCACAAGAAATAGCAAATGCAGATAATTCAGAAGAAAAAAATGCAATAAAGCAGAAATATGAAAAAACATATCAAAGCGAAATTGACAAATTACATCAGATGCAATTTGAAGCGTTGCCGGAAGATGAAAAATATTCGGGAACGGATAGTGTAGAAGAATTATTAAATAAGATGAAAAAGGGGGAGCAGTTAAGTGTGTCGGAAATGGCATATGTGAAAATATTTGCCAATTTATCTGATTATGAGAGAGCAGAGAAGTCGAATTATATAAAAAACGATTTTTATGCAGAAATAGAAAGAATAGCAAATGAAAAAGGAATTGAACTGCCAGATACATCATGGAAAATTGAAATAGATGTATCTGGAACTATTACGATTAACGGGGACATTACAGAAGAAAACAAAGAACAGATAAAAAATATGATATCGGAAAATTTTGCTGATGATATGTGGGAAAAATATATTCAGACAGCAGATATTTCTAACACACAATATAGATTAGTAAATGCTTACTATGAAGTGGAACAGTTCATTCAGAAAGCAACAAATGGACAGTATTCATTTGACGATATAAACGTAGATGACAATGGGAAGATTACCGGACTTCCAGAGAAAATGTGTAAAATAATGAACTCCCAGGAAGCCAATGCGAAATATGAGGAAATACGAGATAATATCTATATGCTGACGGATTATAAAAATCAATATGGATTGGAGGATATTCTTGCATTTAAGGCAGGGTATAATATTTCGGACTCTGAGGTAAGTACTGTGGGTACATCTGGCAATAATAGTGTTATGGATAATGCAGGATACTATAAAAATATGAAAACTATAATATAATGATAGAACCTAATAGAAATGGCGGGTTTAAAAGACATGAATCAGTTGATTACATATCAGTATGAAGCTGATAGTATGGACAGACAATGGTATTCTATACTGTAGCAATATAATTTGGGGGGAAAATATAGGAAATGTGCCGTCAAGATGATGGCACATTTTCTATATATATGATATTTATTTAGAGCCTATTTAGATAATATGCAGAGTACTTTATATTTATTTAATGGAAAAATAAAAATTACCGATATAGTAGGAAGATAGGAAGAAGGTGAGTAATATGCTGGAAATTGCTGTTTGTGATGACGATATAGCAGATCTTGAGTGTGCAGTGAATATGCTGCATAAGATTTTTACAAGTCAAAAGATTGCTTATCATATAGAGAAATTTATGTCTGCAAATCAAATGCTTGAAAATATCAGTCGTATTGATATCGGAATTTTAGATATTTCGATGGAAGAACTGAATGGTATTAAACTGGGGAGAAAATTGAAAGAAAAATTTCCAGATGTGAAATTAGTGTATATTACGAGTTATGAAGAATATTGTATGCAGGTCATTAACGAAGTTCACGCATTTTCATTTCTATGTAAGCCATTGGAATATGATAAATTGGAAACGCAGATGTTGGAACTGCTGGATCAACTGCCGGATACCGGAGCAGAAAAGGATTTTTATAAAGTGACGGACAGCAATGGGAAAGAGTATCTGTCGATTAAATTGAAACTCAGGGACATTTTATATTTTGAATACATAAAAAGATCAAGAAAAGTACTGATAGCGTTGTCTGATATCACATATGAGTATGACTGCATTTTTGAAAAACTGGTTGAGGAACTGCAGCCCTATGATTTTGTTGTGAATTGCAGAGGAAATCTGGTTAATTTAAGGCATATTGAAAAAATAAAGGGTTTTATTATTTATATGGATAATGGAAAAGAACTCCAGATTGCGCAAAAGAGAAGCAGCGATTTTAGAGAAGAAGTAAATAAATTTTTGCAGAAAAATTCATAGGAGAAACGATGAATACGATTTTACTGATATTATGTAATGCTCTTTCCTGTTTTATCATAAGTACCATACTGTTCCAGTTTATGAATGGAAAGTATAAAAAGAGTAGTCAAAGTAGATATGTATATATTGTGATCGAGACTGTCACAGTGATTTTTACAACCTGTATCAATATGCTCAATCATTCCATATTAAATTTGGTGGTCTGGGGCGTGTTGACGGGGATAATAGCATATGCTCTGTATTATGAGGATATGGATAAACCGTTAAGACGTATCATTGAATGTGAGGCATTGGTATTTTGCATGTCTGTCTGTGAATCATTAGGAGTGATTCTTTTACAATGTATTTTGCAGGCAGCAGATATAAAAAATGTGAATGAAACGATGCTTTACTGCCTTGAGGTAACATTTTCAAAAGTAATACTTATTTTTTTGTATTATACATTCATAAACAGGTTTGTGAAAAAGAGCGATATTCCTTATGCAAAGACAAGGTACATCATGTATGGAATTATACTCCTATACAATCTGATTAACATGGGTGTAATTGTAGAGAATTTTAAAAATGGAGAAGAAAATTATTTATGTGCAGTCAATATGGGGTGTATTGTTCTGGCAGATCTATACCTTTTATATTTTGTTAAAATGGCAGATGAAAAGAACTATTATGAAAAGCAGCTCATCGCTTTAGAGCAACAGGCAAAGGTACAATACGAATACTATTTGACGCAGACAAAAAAATATGATCAAACCGTCCACATATTACATGATGTAAATAAGCATATTAAAGCAATCGAAGGATTATATGGTGCAGAGCAGGGGAATACGGCAGGAGAATATGCAGCGGAAATCAGAGAACTGTTAAAGCCGCTCATTCCGGTTCAATACACAGAAAATCCGATCTTGAACATTCTTCTTACCGATAAAGAATCCGTTATGAGGGAAAAAGGTATTTCAGTAACCATAAAGGTGGATAATGTGAATCTGAATTTCCTTGCACCAATCGACATTACAACTATTTTTGGAAATTTATTAGATAATGCGATTGAGGCAGCAGAGAAGCTGGAAGGAGAGAAATATATTTCGATTAAGATTGGCTCATACCATAAAATGATAGCTGCCAGCATCGAAAATAACTGCGGAGAGGTAAAGTGGAAAAATGGTTTTCCGGTATCAGCGAAAGGAAAAGGCGGTGGAATAGGACTGCTGAATGTTCAGAGCAGTGTAAAAAAATATGATGGAAATTTAATATTGAAAAGTGATGGAAATAAATTTATTGCTGAGTTATTCCTCAATTCATAAAAAGAGCATTCGTGCTCTTTTTTGGTAAAAAGTCTTACTTCGTGCAAAAAAATCGTACTTGGTGCAGAAAAGGTAAAATATTAGAAGTGGGTTGTCGATAGAAAAAGAAAAATAAAGCGGATGATAGATATAAAAAATTTAATGATGGGAGGTTTCGATTATGTCAAGAATTACGGACTACGGTTTTTTATTTCAAACGACATTTGGAACATCAAAAACAAATTTAGTCAACAATATTCAGTTGTCCCAAATGAACAGCAGTTCTGTACAGAAACAATTAAAAGCAGCAGGGATCGACACAAACAGTAAAAAGTATAAAGCAGCACTGAGTGAGATGATGAAAAATGGAAACGGTGCAATGTTTACAAATGTTCAGGCAATTAAGAACCTGATGAGCCAGTATGACAAAAATGGAGACTGGATTGATCCGAATACCGGATTAACAGGACTTGCTGTAACGGATGAGAACAGAAACAGTTATAAACATATCATTTCTATTCCAGAGAGCAGCCGGGAAGAAATGTTTGAACTGGCAAAGAAAGAATTCTTAAATGAAAACGGTACTTTAAATGGTGATACTACCAAAAGGGAGAGTGTATATAACAATTTATACAGAAAAATGGATAAGGATGACCGCTTATCAGCAGGCTGGACAATGGAACAATATGAACATCAATACAGACAGGCATTTGCAGAAGCAGCAAAAGCCGCTGATCCTACATGGAAAGCGGGTAAACCAATACCGGCTGGTGCATTGGATGGTATTACAAGAGAGTCTGTTGAGAGTGGCAAGAAGTCAGTAGATATAAAAATATAGTATGTTTTTTATGTGGAATATATTTCATTTTTGAAGGAGGTTGCTAATATGAGAATATCAGAAAAAGCTAAAAAGACGGTTTCAAGAAAAACGTTTATGGCAGTTGTTGTAAGTATGATGGTTTGTTTGCTTTTTGTAACACCAGTATTTGCAGCTTCAAGTTTTTATAGTAAGACAACTACTAAGCTGAATGCTATTAATGGAGGAAAATCAACAACCAGCAGTTTGTCATCTGGTAGTATAATTGGATCAGATGCTTCAATCACACAGGTTAAATTGGCAATCAATGTTTCGAGTGGAACTGATCCATATACCCTTTGGATAAAGAGTCCAAATGGAAGTTGGCATTCTTATACAGGTCCGACATCTAGTAAAATATGGTATTTAGACGATTTTAATGGAGAAAATCCGTCAGGTACATGGCAGATATATATTGTGAATTCAGGAACAACAACTCATGGAAACATATATCCTGTATCAACGGTTACAGTAGGACTGACTGTGTATTATAATTAAGAATCAATGGTGCTGTTAAATAAGAAATGAAGTATATGCCATAAATAAAGTCCTCTTGAAAGGAACAGTAAGTTCGGTACAAGAGGACTTTTTTGTATGTTTTTATAAAGTATTATATTGTATGGATTCAAAAAAGCGGCAAATAGGATTCATTTCAATGACAAGTGTTTATTATTAAGAAAAATGTCACTTGATAGATAATTATGGAAATAATTACATTGGTTTGTTATACTAAATAAAAAGCAAAGGGGGAAAGTTATGTTTAAGAAGATGCCGGTATGCAGACTGATGATTTCGTGTCCTTCTGATGTAAAAACAGAGGTAGAGATTATAAATAGAGTTGTGGATAATATAAATGATTCTATAGGTATTTCTATGGATATTTTTGTAAAAACGCTGTATTGGTCAAAGAATGTTATGCCAGAAGCGGGAAATTATCCACAAAGCATTATCAATAAACAGATTTTAGATAAATCGGATGCAATTATTGCTATATTTGGTAATAGAATAGGAAGTCCTACACAACATTATGAATCAGGAACAATAGAAGAAATTGAATTGATGATACAGAAGGGAAAACAGGTATTTGTATATTTTTCTGATAAGCCAGTACGAAAAAGTGAAATTGATATGGAAGCGGAGACAAAGATACAGGCATTTAAGGAGAAATACAAGGACAGAGGAATATATGTTGTTTATGCTTCTGATGAGGAATTTAATGATTATGTCAGTATGCACCTTACACGCTATCTTACAACGGAACTTGCAAATGAAGTAAATCGTGTGAATGAGCATACAAGATTTGACGATTCTATATCACAGAGAAAAGAAGTTGATTTAATTTACGATTATACTAAGTTTTATGATATAAAGCAGGTTAGTTCTTATACTGATTCAAATATTATGAAAATAAGAACACATAAAGACAGTTTTGAAATGGATATTGACATAATCAATGTAAATAAAATAGAAAATCAGGAATTTGCAATGGCATTATTTGAATATGCTCCATGTGATAACTGGTCAGCTTTTTTTGAAGCAGGATATTTTTTTGAATTTGATGCGGCAAGTAGTGGAGATATAAGAGCTTTTCAATTGGAAATAAAAGATGATATACGAAATAAGGTAATTGATAGAACATTACAGATTAGCTGCGAGGAAGAACATTTCCGAATATGGATTCCTTCTACAACAAGAGATTCAACTGCGTGGAAAAAAATATCGCAGGTTTGTTTTGTTGTATTTTTCAATAGTACATATATTGATGGAGAAAAAGGTCTGTTGACAATCAGAAATCTTAAAATGGTGCCCCGATAGGATAATACTTTGAAAGTATGCAGAAAAGTCTGAAAGATATCGAGGAAAATCATGTAAGAGGTAATGATAGACTTATTTAGGTAGGTAAGCAATTTTCGGATTTAAAGCAGTAACAGAAAATTAAAATTGTAGATAAGTAAAATAATAGAAAAAATTATATGCATCTAATCCATTTGCGGTTTAGGTGCTATTTTTTTGACAATATGAATGCGATCGCTCGTAATATCAATATGTTTATCAATAAAAATATATGAAGCAACAGAACAGTTGATATTATATTCATCAGCATTTTTGCTTTTTAATAAGTGAAAAGTCTTACTTCGCGCAAAAAAATCGTACTTGGTGCAAAAAAGGTAAAATTTTATAAGATGCTTGTCGATAGAAAAAGAAAAAATAAGGAGGTTTTCAAGCATGAAAAAACTTAATGATGTAGCATTGAAATTACTTGCAAAAGCAGCATATGCAAACGCAGAGAAAGAGGCAAATTCAGCGTGCCTGTTTATTGGCTATCAGCCTAAAATGCCACAGAAAGTAAAAGAACTGAAAGAAAGAAAATAGTATTTTCCTATGGACAAATTGCTGAAAAATGTTCTATCTTGCATGAGGACAAAAGGACTTCTGGATGAAAATGAGGAAGATGTATATCGCTTTGGCTTAGAATGCTTATTGTTAGAGGTGGTACATTACTTGTCATACATAGTAATTGGTTTTGCTATGCGAATGATAATACCCATGATTGTAACTGCAATGGTGTTAATACCATTGCGTAGAAAATCGGGTGGCTTTCATGCGAGAACAAGGAGTGGATGCTATTTATTTTCATGTTCCATAGAGAAAAGATTCATCTGGTCATCCATTGTTGTATTTAAAACAGATGGGTCGATATTCAGGGAATCATCCATAAACATTGGATAATATTTTCCGTCAGCGCCTGTATTTCTTGTGATCTTAAACTGATATTTATCTTTACCAAAATCAAGGCCGCTGATCATACGGTTTAATTCATCTCTTCGCTGATAAGCTTCACGGATTGCACTTCGGATCTTATAGACAAAGTCATCTTTAAAATGTTCCATCGCTGTCTTTGCCTGTTTTGCAGCTTTTTCACGATAGATTTCCATATGATCAGAAGACAATTCATTGTAAAGTTTATCATATGCATCATTGTTCTCATCAATAGCTGAAAATGTACGGTTTGGATACTCTCTTAAATATGCCGTTCTGACTTCCACAAGTTTTCGATATTCTTCTTCCTTCTTCGTTCCAGCATCATAGTATTTTCTTGCTGCACGTTTTTTGAGACGTTCATAGTCGTCTGTATCTGTCTTCTCGATTTCCTGTGTAAACTGCTGGTCATACTCTCCATTTGCTGGTAATTCATTCTGTGCACGGATCAATGCTTCATTCTGATCAATGATCTGCTGTCTGCATTCTTTTAACGCATTCTGTGTTGCCCAGATCGTTTCTTTCATCTCATTGATCTCTCGTTTGCAATCTTCCTGTGTTGCCCTGTTCTGGTCTCTTTCCTCTTCCAGACCTTTTAAGGCACCTTCTCTTAATTTTGTCAGCTGATTTTCTAAATCTTCATATTCTTCCTGACGTTTTTTCGCACGTTCCAGTGTTTCCTGTTGTTTTAGATACTCTTCGGCTGGCTGTGGAAGATATTCATACTTTAAGATAACGTCTGCACTTAAAACTTCTTTTTCCAATGGATCTATCTTGTCAAAGATCTTATCTTTTTCTTTTTCTAATTCTTTGATCCTGTGGCGTAAACTATTATCTCCAATGTAAGAGTTTCTTGTATACTGCTTTGGATCTAATCGTTTTAACTGGAAGTTCTTATATAACATTCCATCTGGTGTGATACCTGTATGACATTTTCTTAACTCATCGATCGTTTCACATTTGATCACTCTTCCCATTAATGATTCTATCAACTTTTTCACATAAGATTCTTCTGCAAGAACTTCTTCTGATAACGCATTTTCCTCAACTTTGATATCCTGCTTGTTAATCTTCTGCGTATCTGCGATCGAAATCCTCCAGTATTTCTTCTGATCCATATCACGATAGATTTCCATGGCATCTTTAACGTATTTCGGTTCCACGATCAATGTCAGTTTATTGGATCCTAAATAACCTTCGACTGATTTATGCCATGTCTCATCTTTCATATCAAGAAGGTCAGCAAGTACATTTACTTTTACAAAATTCCCTCGTTTTTCACTTAATTTCGTCTGTAATTCATATCTTGCATCGAGAACTTCTTTTGGATATGCTTTGTTACCCTTTTTCAGTTCTTTCAACTCATCTGAAATGGATTTCTCCTGTTTCTTTAAAGCTCTTAATGTGGATGTATTATCCTGTCGTTCTTCTTCGGTTTCTTTTCTCAAGATATCCAATGTATGTTTCAAGCGATTCAAATCATCTTCTGTGATATTTCCCTGTTCAA
>ENA-OOXF01002423-OOXF01002423.1-human-gut-metagenome-genome-assembly--contig:-NODE-2423-length-10448-cov-4.300010_pt1 | contig 10448 bp, 9 predicted proteins | sample MGYA00241586_ERZ501341 | MGnify/ENA primary metagenome ERZ501341 (study PRJEB25962, sample SAMEA2042985) | human gut metagenome | biome: human gut; feature: human-associated habitat; material: faeces... | reverse complement strand
CGATGGCCACGCGCTGCTGCTGGCCGCCGGACATCTGGCTGATGCTGCGGCGCTCGAAGCCTTTCAGGCCAACAACTTCCAGCATGTTGCGCACCTTGCGGCGGATGGTCTCTTCGTCCATCTTTTTGAGCCGCAGACCGAAGGCCACGTTCTCGAACACGTTCAGGTGCGGGAACAGTGCGTATTTCTGAAAAACGGTGTTCACCGGGCGCTTATAGGGCGGCACGCCGGTAATGTCCTCACCTTTCAGCAGCACTTTGCCGGAATTGGGTTCCAGAAAACCTGCGATCAGACGCAGGGTGGTGGTTTTGCCGCAGCCGGAAGGGCCCAGCAGCGTTACGAACTCTTTGTCATGGATGTCGAGGTTCAGCCCATCCAGAATGCGCTGACCGTCAAATTCCACTACGATATCCCGCAGTGAAACGATCACCGAGTTGTCCATTTTTTACTTTATCCTCCTTGTAACTCAGATACGAAAAAAGACAGGGCCATGCCCCATCCCTCGTACCAGGGCGACCCAGCCCCGCACAACATCCATGACGACCGGAGAACCTGCAAAAGCAGGCTCTTATATTGCGCAGTTATTCTGCCCTGTCTCGTCTATCTTAATCAATCTTTGCTGAAATGTCAATCACTCTGCCAATGTTTGCCGAAGCTTTACACGCCGCAACAAAAAAACATGCGCCGCAGCGGGCTTTCCGCATACGGCGCACAAAGATTTTTATTCCGCTTTTAAGGCAGCGGCCGTTATCAGAAGGGCCTGCACAGTGTCAAGGTCAACCGCATAGACGGAACTGTCCCCTTCCACCATCATCCAGCAGCCGTCTGCATTTTCGGCGTAGTGGAGGGTCACGGTCCCATCGGCAGAGGCGGCCCGCACCGTTGCAAGCGGTGCAGCAAAGCCATAGGCCGAAGGGTCGGCATCCGTGATTTGTGCGGTCACATAGCCTGCCAGAGCAGAGAGGATGCTCTGCACCTTGCTGTCGTCCAGATCGGCAGAGGGTTCATCGGCCAGCCGCCACACGGTCTGATAGGTGGTGGAATCGGCCGCACTTTTCGAGGAATCGCTCTCCGCTTCCGCAGGCTCAGAGACTGCATTCAGTGCAAGGGTGCCGCTGCCCGTCGTAATGGAAACACTTTCCAGCGCGGAGGCTGTCAGTCCCGCCGGGTTGAACGCGCCAAAAAGGTCCGCTTTGGTCAGCTCAAAGCAGGCCGCCTTGTTGCCAGAAACGGTGTACACGGCATCGTCCCCTGCCTTCTGCACATACAGATCTCCTGTGACCGGGTTCTCGGTGCCAAAGGCAAAGGTGTTCGTCTCGCCTGCCGCCGTCACCGTGACCGTAACAGCCGGATCGGCAAGGCCGTAGTCCTCGCCGGGCTGAGCCGTGAGCTGACGCTTGGCGTTCAGGGATGCCAGCGCCGTGACCATGGTATTGCAGGCAGATGCATCCAGATGATAGTCCGGGTCATCCGCCAGCGTCCAGCTGCCGGAATCGTAATTTAGGGTAAGCGTTTCGCCGCCATAGGCATACCGGATGCTGGTCACATCGCCTGCCGCAAAAGAAGAAAGCAGGATGCTGCCCTCTGCGGCGGCGCTGGAAGCAGCCTCTTCTGCGGCATTGCTGCGGCTGACAAACCACAGCAGCCCGCCCAGTACAAGCACAAGCACCAGAAGCACCGCAAGGGTGCGCTGTTTTGTTTTCATGGCAGTGCCCCCTTACCTGCGGCGGCGCAGCAGCACCTCCACAGCACCTGCAATGAGCACTGCTGCGGGCAGCACGAATACGAACACCATGCCCAGCGTCATGGATGCGGAAGCCGGGACCGTGATGGGTGCAGCTTCCAGTGCTTTGGTGTCGATGAGCAGGCTCTGCCCTACCAGCGAAGCGGCACAGCCCTGCAGGAAGGTCAGGTTGCCCGGAATGGACTGGTACACCTGCTCGTTGTCCATGTTGGGGCAGCCGATCCAGATCACCTCGGCACCGGTGGAGTCATTGCGCGCCCATACGGCCAGCGAGAACGGGCCGTCGGTATCGCCGGCTTCCTTTGCGGAAGAAGAGCTGGCATCAAAGTCCTGCTTGCTGTAGGCATCCTCGGTGGTATACAGCAGCGGTTCCGCCGTCACATCGTCTGTCTCGGTAATGGTGATGCCCTGTGCCACCGAGAGCATCACATGGGTGCTCTGATTCACGCCGTCCAGCGCGGTGCTTTCGTCGGCGGCCGCGTAGTCCGGGAACAGCGAGTACGGGTAGCCGTACAGCGCGTGGCCCGCATCGCCCTCCACCACAAGGCCCGGCTCACGTGCAAGGCCGAACTGTGCCATCACTGCATCCAGATTGGGCGTTTCGGTATAGCCGCTGGTGGTCAGCAGCACCTTGCCGCCGTTTTCCAGATAGGTCTGCAGCTGCGCGATCTCATCCACAAGGCCGTCAGCTGCAAAATCCGAAGCGGGGTTGCTGATGATGAGCAGATCACAGTCCTCCGGGATGGTGCCGGTGAGCAGATCCAGCGGCTGGGCATCGATATTCTGCGCCTTGAGTGCCTCGGTCAGCGAGGAGGTAAGCGCCTGCTCGCCGTGGTTGGTGGTGTAGTAGGCATGACTTTCTGCTGCGGCAGTCAGCTTGTAGATGGCAGAGCTGATCTGCTTTTCGCCGCCAAAGGTCACGTTGGCAGCACCGGTGGTGTAGTAATCGGAGTAATCGTACTCGTAAAGTTCGGCGGCGTTCAGCACTTCGCTGTTCTCACCGCTGACCACGATCAGACTGCCGGTGGATGCATTCTCTGCGCCGTACTGCGCTGCAAAGGTCGGGTAAAGCGCCGGGTCCTTCTGCTCCCAGTGGAAGTGACCGCTCTCGTCGGCGTAGTGATCCAGCAGCTTGGTGATAATGGCATCCTCGCTGCCGGTCTCACAGAGATAATAAACGGTCACGTCCTGATCCAGGCTCTGCATCAGCTGCCTGGAGCTGTCGCCCAGCGTGTACATTTTGGCGGCAGAGAGGTCGAACTCGGTGTATTTTTTCGGGATGGCCCCCACCAGCAGATTGATCAGCACGGCCAACACGATGGCTGCTGCCAGAATGGCCGTGGAGTACAGCCCATTGCGGAACACCTTGCCGTTTGCGGAGGAAGAAACTTTGAAATTTTTCATGTTGTTCCCCTCCCCTCAGTTCCAGCGGCGCTTTTCCAGCCCCTGCGCCGTGAAGAACAAAAACAGCATGGTCACGGTCAGGTAGTACACCAGCGTCGGGATGGAAAAGCTGTTGTTGACAAACTCTTCAAACGGCGTGAACAGGCACAGCCCGCTGAGCACCGCGCTGAACGCTTCGGTCAGCCAGCTGCTCTGCAGCAGGAACAGTGCCGTCAGCACCACACAGCAGCCCGCAAAGGTCAGGCAGCCCAGCGTAAAGCTGCGGGTACGCAGGCCTGCCACCACACTGAGCACTGCCGCAATGGCGGTGAACAGGGCCAGCGCCACTGCGCTGCCTGCGGTGAACATGCTGCGCAGGCTGGGCATCATGTAGGCCAGCAGCAGTGCGGCAACACCTGCCACCGCAGCAATGATCTGATTCTCGGTCAGGCTGGAAAGAAACACGCCAATGGCAATGGCGGCGCAGCCCATGAGATAATAGCACAGCAGAGCGGCCAAGTTTGCCAGCGTGGCCGTGCCGGTGGCACCCAGTGCGGCCAGTACAAGGATCATGACCGCATCGGCAAGGCACGGCAGTGCAAAGATGACGCACAGGGCAAAGAATTTGCCCAGCACGATCTCCCACACAGACACCGGGCTGGTAAGCAGCAGCTGATCGGTGCGGGTGCGGCGTTCCTCTGCAAAGGAGCGCATGGTGAGCACCGGGATATACAAAAGCAGCACAAACGTGGTGCGGTAAAGCGTGTAATAGCCAAAATCCGTCAGGCCGTAGCCCAGATTCAGGGCAACAAAATAGATGGCCGTTGCCGCCAGCATAAAGGCGGTGAGCACGTAGCCGATCATGCCATGAAAGCTGCTGCGGACTTCGCGTTTGAAAATGGCGATCATTCCGTTTTCTCCTCCCCTTCATCCGATGGTGTTTCAGACTCATTTTCGGTCAGTGCAAGGAACACTTCCTCCAGCGTCCTGTTTTCCGCTGCCAGCGCCAGCACCGTGCATCCGGCCTGCGAAAGGGCGCGGGACACCTCGGCGCGGCGGTCAGAAGCATCGGCACTTTCTGCGGTAAAGGTCACCTGTCCGTCGGCCTCGGATTCGATCTCCACCTTGCGGATGCCCGGAATGGAGCCGACTGCTTTCAGCACGGTCTGCCCCCCGCCCAGAGCGGTAGCGCGCAGACGGCTGCCGGGGTTCAGCTTTTCGGCCAGCTGTTCCGGCGCACCCACCGCCACCAGATGCCCCTTGGAAAGGATCAGCACCTGACTGCACACTGCCTGCACCTCGCTGAGGATGTGGCTGGACAGGATGACCGTGTGGCTTTTCCCCAGCTCCCGGATCAGTCTACGGATTTCGATGACCTGTGCAGGGTCAAGGCCTACGGTAGGCTCGTCCAGAATGATGAGCTGCGGCGCGCCCAGCAGTGCCTGCGCAATGCCCACGCGCTGGCGGTAGCCCTTGGACAGACTGCGAATGAGCCGGGGCAGCACCTCTTCCAGCCCGGTGCGGCGGGCAGCTTTGCGCACCTGTTCTTTGCGGTCGGCCTTCTTTTTGATGCCTTTCAGCTCTGCAGCAAAATCCAGATATTCCTGCACCGTCATTTCCGGGTAGAGCGGCGGCTGCTCGGGCAGATAGCCCACACAGGCCTTGGCCTGCTGGGCCTGCTCCGGCAGGCTGAAGCCCGCCACCTTCACTTCACCGGAGGTGGGGGCAAGGTAGCCGGTGAGGATATTCATGATCGTGGATTTGCCCGCGCCGTTGGGGCCGAGCAGGCCGAAGATCTGGCCGTCGCCCACCGTAAAGGACAAATCTTCAATGGCAGGGTGCGTGCCATACTTTTTGCTCAGATGCGATACTTCGATCACAGCAAACGCTCCTTTTTCATCTAGTTCAATGCTGGTATATTTTAGACTGAAAATGTGTAAAAATTAAGACAATCCTGTGGCGGGATGCAAAAAGAATTCTTAAGAATGATTAAGGCCGCCCTTTCATATGCCAAAAAGGCAGCAAAAAAGCACCGTCTCCCAAAGGAAACGGTGCTCAGAAAACCATAATTACTTACGGCCGAAACGCTTGTTGAAGCGCTCAACACGTCCGCCGGTGTCAACCAGCTTCTGCTTGCCAGTGTAGAAAGGATGGCACTTGGAGCAAACTTCGACGTGGATCTCGGGCTTGGTGGAACGAGTCTTGATCACGTTGCCGCATGCGCAGGTGATGGTGCAGTCAACGTAGTTCGGATGGATACCCTGTTTCATTCTTTTCACCTCATTTCTGGTTCTGACTTATTGGGGCCATATTATAAATGTATGTGCCCATCACAACCTTCAATATCGGCTACCCCGTCGAGCGGCCTTGGAAACGATTGCCTTACTATTATAGCACGATTCCGACAGAATGCAAGAGGAAAAATAAAGTTTTTAGCATACAAAAAGTCCCCTGCACTTTCATGCAGAGGACTTTAACGGTTTTACCTTACGCCGTCAGGCCATCAGTGGATGAACACAGGACCCAGCGGGTTGGTGATGGGGCTGACGTAGCCGCCCAGCAGCTTGGGGATCGCCAGGCTGATGTCGGGCACGAAGGTCAGCAGCAGCAGTGCAACGAACATGCACAGGTAGAACGGCAGGGTCGCCTTGACGACCTTTTCCATCGGGCGCTTTGCAACGGCAGAGCCGATGAACAGTACAGCACCGACAGGAGGAGTCAGCAGACCGATGCCGCAGTTCAGAACCACGATGATACCGAACTGGATGGGATCGATACCGATGGAGGTTGCGATGGGCAGCAGGATGGGAGTAGCGATCAGGATGATGGGAGCCATATCCATGATGCAGCCCAGAACCAAGATGATCAGGTCGATCAGCAGAGCGATGATGTAGGGGTTATCGGTGACGCTGGTAATGGCATTTGCAGCCAGATCCGGCACATGCAGCATGGTCAGGCAGTTGCCGAAGACTGCAGAGGTAGCGATCAGGATCAGCACGATGGACAGAGTGTTCACGCACTCATCCAGTGCATGCCAGACGCCCTTCCAGTCCAGACCCTTGTAGACGAACACCGACACGAACAGAGAGTAGACAACTGCAATAGCTGCAGACTCGGTAGCGGTGAACACACCGCCAACAACGCCGAACACAACGATAATAACAGCGGCCAGTGCCCAGATGGAAGTGCCCAGCTGCTTAACAAAGGCCTTGATGCTGAACGGAGAGCCCTTGGGGTAATTCTCCTTGACCGAGATGATGTAGGAACCGATCATCAGGACGATGGCCAGCAGAGCACCGGGCAGATAACCTGCCAGGAACAGGCTGCCGACCGAGATGCCGCCGGCAGTGGTGGCATAAATGACCATGTTGTGGCTCGGAGGAACCAGCAGACCCTCGCAGGAGGAGGTGATGGTAACAGCAGTGGAGAAGTCGGCATCGTAGCCCTGATCGACCATCATGGGGATCATGATGGAGCCGATGGAAGCGGTATCTGCAGAAGCAGAACCGGAAATGCCGCCGAAGAAGTAGGAAGCAACGATGTTGACCATTGCCATGCCGCCGCGCATCCAGCCCACGCAGGCATCAGCCAGAGCGATCAGCTTTTCAGAAATGCCGCCGGAGCCCATGAGCACACCCATGGTGATGAAGAACGGCACGGCCATCAGGCTGAAGGAAGAGATGCCCTTGACCATCAGACGGCAGACATCGGTCAGTGCCTGACCCTGCACCATCATGCACAGCACGCTGGAAAGACCAACGGCGTATGCAATGGGGAAACGCAGGAAGATCATTACAAAGAAGCTGACAAGAAGGACAATGATTGCCAGTGTCTGAACTGTCATATTACACTTCCTCCTTTACAAAAATGCTCTTGATGTGGTTGTACAGTGCCTCGATCTCGAAGATGATCATGGCAACACCGGCCAGCGGCACCGGGAAGTACATCCAGAAGCGGCTCAGCCAGGGCATGGACACGTAGAAGCCGCGGCCGCCCAGAGTGGTGGCATAGTTCCAGCCGACCACCATCATGATGACACCCAGAATGCACACGGCAAGATCGGCCAGAATATCCAGCACCTTGACGGCGGTTTTGGGCAGATACACGTCAAACGCAGTCATGCGGATATGGGCACCGCGGCGGATGGCCAGAGCAGCACTCAGCACGGCCATGTAGCTCATACAGGTCAGCACAACTTCTTCCGACCATGCCGGGTCCGGGATGAACGAGACGTAACGACCGATGACCGACATGGTAGTGATGAGGATATCTGCGATCAGCAGCAGCTTGCAGATAAACAGGACCACTTTGTAGGTGATGTCGTACGCCGGCTTGATCTTATCCAAAGTGGTAAAGATTTTCGGCATATGAATTCCTCCATATAAAAAAACCCGGCAGGTCTGCGGGCGTATCCCGTAGTCCCCCGCCGGGCTATGTACTATCTCAGAACAGGAAAGGCTTTTTCAATTATGCCTTCATGTCCAGCAGCTGCTGATACAGCTCAGCCTGATCGGAGGTGTTCTCGCTGATGACCTTCTGGCAAGCTTCCTGCCAAGGTGCCTTATCGGGAACATCCACGACATTGCAGCCGGAGCTCTTCAGCTCATCCAGAACCTTGTTCTCAGCGGTCTCGGACAGGTCTGCATTGAAGGCCTGCGTATCAGCACCGGCCTCCATGATGGCAGCCTGCTGGTTCTCGGTCAGCTTGCCCCATGCGTTATCAGTGATAACAGCCTGAACAGCGCCCAAAGTGTGGCCGTCCAGGATCAGGTTGTTGGCAACCTCGGGGAATGCATTGGACTTGTAGTTTGCGATGGGCTGCTCAGCACCATCCACAACGCCGGTCTGCAGTGCGCTGTACAGCTCACCGAAGGAAACGACGGTGGGGTTAGCGCCCAGACTCTCGACCATGCCGTTCATAACGGGGTCGTTGGATACGCGCAGCTTCAGGCCCTTGAAATCATCGATGCCGGAGACCGGGTTGACCGTGAAGAAGTGACGGAAGCCCTCTTCGCCGTAGAAGACACCACGAACGGGCAGGCCCAGCTCCTGAGGCTCGTTCAGGAACTCAGGTGCCAGATCGCTGTTGGCGAAGTTCCAGAAGTGTGCGCGGTTCTCGAAGGTGAAGGGGATGGACAGCAGCTTGGACTTGTTGCAGCCGTAGCTGGTCAGTGCGAAAGCGGAGATACGGCTCATATCGATGGAGGTAGAACCGCCCAGAATTGCATCCAGAACGTCGTTCTCAGAACCCAGAACGCCGGAAGCCTGCACGTCGATGACGACGGAGCCGCCGGTCAGCTCCTCGACCTTCTCCTTGAAGTGGGTAGCGGTCTGGCCAACGATGGTATCCAGCGGGTTGACCTCGGCGTAGACCAGAGTCACCTTGGGATCGTTTGCAGCAGCAGTAGCATCACCAGCAGCAGAAGCTGCGGTGGAAGAAGCTGCGGTAGAGGTGGAAGCAGCAGAATTGCTGGAGCCACCACATGCGGTCAGAGCCAGAGCAGCGGCGGAAACACCGGCTGCTGCCAGAAAGCTGCGACGAGTGATCTTTTTCATAATAAATCGTCCTCCTTAAATCTCCCGAACGGCCCGGTCTGCACAGGACCCGCATGCCGTTCATTTACTGTACACACTTTAGCAAATTTTTTTAACCAAAACAAGGGCTTTCAAAAAATGTCCTGTTTTTTGAAAAAATATCAGAATTTCTTTTGTGAAAAACGCCAAACGCTTTACTTTTTGTTTGTGCATCTTCGCCTAACAGATGGATACATTCCTGTATTCAATAGAAAAACAAAGTGCTGGATGCCCTCCCCCTTTGGGGTCCAGAGCACACAGCACTTTGCCGGTTCTTTATTCTGTTTTCCTGATTTCTTTGCCCATCTTTTCCGGGCTTTTCTGTGGGGCTTATGCCTGCCGGATGCGGGTGATCAATTCGCCCTGCTGGGCGAACCGATCATACATCGGCTGCACAGCAGCACGGAACCTTGCCTTTTCTTCTTCGTCCAGCTCTGTCACCTCAATGCCTGCTGCACGCAGATCACTTTCCGATTCCGCCTCCTGCTGCGCCCAGAGCCTGCGCTCCACCTTGGCGCTCTCCCGGGCACACAGGCGGATGATCTCCGGGTAGCGCTCGTCCAGTGCGGCCAGCTTTTCCATCACAGCAGGGCTTGCAAGCTGCACCTCCGGCACGCGGGTATGCTCATCCTTTAAAAAGTAAGGTGCCACCTCGTAGTGACCCATGGCTTCGTAGCTGGGCCAGTTGTTCTCTGCGCCATCGATCTCACCGTTGTGCAGGGCGGCATACACCTTGCTGTACACTACCTTTACCGGCTTTGCGCCGAGGTCGGTGATCATTTCGCTCATCATGTCCGATTCCTGCACGCGGATGGTCAGGCCCTGCAGATCTGCAAGGCCTGTCACCTTCTGCCGGGTGTAGATGCTGCGCACACCGGCATCGAACCAGGAAAGGCCGGTCAGCTCCAGCGACTCCAGCGTGGAGAGGAACTCGTCGCCGATGGTCCCATCCAGCACGCGCCACATCTGGTCAGCGTCGGTGTAAAGGTACGGCAGCTGCAAAACGCTCAGCGCCGGCTCGTACTCTGCCAGCTGGCTGAGGGACACGCGGGAGAAGTCAATGCCGCCGAACTGCATCTGCTGGATCACGCTCTGCTCCGCGCCCAGCTCTCCCCCGCTGTACACCAGCACTTTCACGCGGCCATCGGTGCGCTGGGCCACAAGATCCGCAAAGGCCAGCGCCGCCTGCGTAGTAGGATAATCCTTCGGCTGGTTCTCCGCATAGCGCAGGATCAGTTCCGCCCCCTGTTGTTCCTGCACCGGCTGATGGCCGCAGCCCGCCACCGGCAGTGCCAGCACGGCTGCGCCAAACAGGGCGGTGAGCATCTGGCGGCGGGTCACAGTCGGGCCTCCCGTGCAGCCTTGGCCGCTTCCCTGCGGTACTGGGTGGGGGTCATGCCGGTGCGTTTTTTAAAGGTGCGGGCAAAATAGCTGGAATCCTCGTAGCCCACCATGGAAGCTACCTCTGCTGCCGAACGGAACGGGTCGGTGAGCAGCTCCTTGGCAGCGTTGATCCGCAGTTCGGTCAGGCAGTCCAGAAAGTTCATCTTCTGGTACTTCTTGAACTGTGCCGAGAGATACGCCGGGCTGATATGCAGGATCTCGCTCACACTGTCCAGCGAGAGGTCGAACATATAGTTATCCTCCATATACTTGCGCACATGGGCCATGACCAGTGCATTGCGGTCGTTCTCCCCTGCTTCGGCGGCATCGCTCTCCGGATCAGCTTCCGGCTCCGGTTCCACCG
>ENA-OOXF01002421-OOXF01002421.1-human-gut-metagenome-genome-assembly--contig:-NODE-2421-length-10456-cov-2.108355_pt1 | contig 10456 bp, 8 predicted proteins | sample MGYA00241586_ERZ501341 | MGnify/ENA primary metagenome ERZ501341 (study PRJEB25962, sample SAMEA2042985) | human gut metagenome | biome: human gut; feature: human-associated habitat; material: faeces... | reverse complement strand
CAGCAGCTGCTTTGCCAGCTCGCCGCCGCCCTCGCCCACGGCCATGGTGCCCAGAGCGCCGTAGCGGGTGTGCGAGTCGGAGCCCAAGATCATCTTGCCGCAACCGGCGAAGTTCTCACGCATAAAGGAGTGGATGACGGCGATGTGCGGCGGGACGAAAATGCCGCCGTACTTCTTGGCAGCCGAAAGGCCAAAGACGTGGTCGTCCTCGTTGATGGTGCCGCCCACGGCGCACAGCGAGTTATGGCAGTTGGTGAGCACGTAGGGCAGCGGGAACTGCTCCATGCCCGAGGCACGCGCCGTTTGGATGATGCCGACAAAGGTGATGTCGTGGCTCGCCATGGCATCGAAGCGAATCTTGAGCGCCTCGGGGTCTCCGGACGTATTGTGTGCCTGGAGGATCGAATACGCGATGGTGCCACGCTTGGCATCCTCGGGTGTCTGCGTAATACCGCGCTCGGCAGCCTCGGCCGCAGGCACAACCTCGCTGCCGCCGCGCAGGTAGATGCCGTCCTCGTACAGCTTGACCATACTGTCTCCCACTCTGCCCAAAAGATTTGGGCGCATAGCATACATTCGTTCAATATCGTGCCATAGAACGGTTGCGAGTGGGTTACGAATCTGCACGTTCACTTTATCTCGGTAAAGCATAGAACGAGCCCAGTGTAGTGACATCAGACTTGGTGCAAGGAGTGTCCCAAAGTGCCGGCACAAAAGGAACGTCCCCAAGCGCCAGCCAAAAATGGGAGTGGATAATCCCCCGTTTCTAGCCCTCAAGCGGACCAAAAGTGGGAGATTATCCACTCTCATATTGTTAGGATTTGCGTCGTAGAGCCGCCGTAACTAAAGATCGGTTCCCGCGCCTAGCAGCTTGCGCATGACTTGCTCGGGGTTAACCGAGCCGTCGCGCGGGGCCAGGGCGGTGATCTTCTTCTGCATCTTGTACTCGTGCAGCTCGTCCTCGAGCTGGCGCACGCGGGCACGAAGCTTTTCGTTCTCGCGCTCGCGCTCCTCGGCACGCTCCTTCATATCGAGAATACGCACCACGCCGGCAAGGTTGATGCCCTCGTCGGTCAGCTGGTTGATGAGCTCCAGGCGCTCGATATCGGCACGCGAATACAGACGCGTGTTGCCGCCCGAGCGCTGGGGGTTCACCAGGCCCTTGGACTCGTAGACGCGCAGAGTCTGCGGATGCATGCCGGTCAGCTCGGCCGCCACGCTGATCATGTACAGCGGTTTGTTCCTATTGTCCTCGGCCATGCTACCTGACCCCTTTCCGTCTCGTTATCGTCCATCATAAGCCCGCGGGCGTGGGCGTGCGCCGCGACCGCCCTAGTACGTCGCCTTGTAACGGTTGACCTTCTCGCGATAGTCGCGTGTGTCGGTCTCGCGCAGCTTGGTCATGGCATCGCGCTCGTCATCGGATAGGTTCGTGGGGACCTGCACCTTGATCTCGACGAGCAGCGCGCCCGTACGGCCACGGTGCTTAACGTCGGGCGCCCCCATTTCCTTAAAGCGGAACTTCTTGCCCGTCTGGGTACCCGCAGGCACCTTCAGACGAACCGTCGCGCCGCCGGGCGTGGGCACGTCCACCGTGCAGCCGAGCGCCGCCTCGTAGACCGAGACCGGTACCTCCATGGTCACGTCGGCACCTTTACGCTTAAACAGCGGATGCTCCTCCACGTGCGTGGTCACGACCAGGTCGCCGCGCTCGCCACCCGCAACGCCATACTCGCCGCGACGCTTGTAGCGCAGCTTGCCGCCGTCGACCGCGCCCGCGGGCACCGAGACCGTAATGGTCTGCTGCTCGCCCGTCGAGGGAATGCGATAGGTGACCTTGTGCGTCACGCCGCGAAACGCGTCCTCGGCCGTCACATCGACGGTCAGCGACAGGTCGCCGCCCTTGCGCGCGCGGTTGCGACCCGCACCGGCACCGGCAGCGCCCGCAGCCCCGGCAAAGCCCGAGCCCCAATCGCTGCCCCAGGCGCCGTTGCCGCTAAAGATGCTGTCGAAGATGTCGCCCCAGCCGCTGGCACCCGCGCCGGCACCGTAGCCGCCGCCATACGCGCCGCCTGCGCCCGGCATGCCGCCAAACATGAGCATCTGGTCGTACTCTTTGCGCTTCTTCTCGTCCGAAAGCGTCTCGTAGGCCTCGCTGATCTCCTTGAACTTGGCCTCGTCGCCGCCGGCATCGGGGTGATATTTTTGCGCGAGCTTGCGAAACGCGCTCTTGATCTCTTTGTCGGAGGCGCTCTTGGATACGCCCAGGATGTCATAGAAGGTTTTGCCTGCAGCCATCGTAGCTCCTCTCCTGTTACGTCCGCCGCCCATGCAGACGACGGTTCATGCTTTCATATGGCACTAGGCCAGAAAGGGCCCCGGGTGTTGCCCCGGGGCCCTTCTCAATTACTCCTCGGTGCTCTCGGCCGTATCGGCCGCAGCATCCTCGGGCGCCGCTTCGGGCTCCGGTGCGGGGCGCTTCTCGCCACCGTAGGTCACCGTCACCATCGCGGAACGCAGGATGCGATCCGCCATGCGGTAGCCCTTCTGGTACACATCGTTGACGGTCTCGTCGTACTGCGACGCGTCCTCGACGCGACCCACGGCCTGGTGCTCGAGCGGATCGAACGCCTCGCCCTTGGGGTCGATTGGCTCAACGCCCTCGTGCGCGAACACGTCGAGCAGCTTGGCATGTACCGCGTCAACGCCATCGACGAACTGCTTAAAGTCGTCGGAAAGCTCTTGACTGCGGGCATGGTCAATCGCGCGCTCGATATCGTCGATCACCGGCAACAGCGCGGTGACAAGCTTCTCGGTCGCGCGCTCGCGCTCGGCGATACGCTCATTGGCGGTGCGGCGACGGAAGTTCTCCCAGTCGGCCTGCAGACGGGCGGTGCGCTCGGTGGCGTCCTTTGCCTTGTCCTCTGCGGCCTTCTGAGCCTCTGCCGCAGCATCGAGCTCGCTGCGCACGTCGGCGAGCTCCTTTTGAGCCTGCTCGAACTTGAGCTTAAAGTCGTTGTCGGCGGCTTCCTCACCGGCGCGGATAGCAGCTTCCACCATCTCGTCCTCGGTCATCGTCGCCTCCTTGTTGGAATCCTCTACCTGGTTCTCGGCAGCCGCCTCGGCCTCGTTGGCCTCGGTATCGTCGACGGCCTCTACGGGAATCTTCACGTCCTTCTCCTCAGAGTCAACGGGGGCGGCGCCAGCGGCAACCGCCTCCGTGCGAGCTTTACGGGCGGACATGATTACTTGTCCTCGTCGTCCACAACCTCGTAGTCGGCGTCGACGACGTCATCGTCGGCAGGCTGGGCGCCGGCGGCACCGTCGGTCTGCTGCTGAGCGTCGGCGTAGACAACCTGAGCCAACTCGTAGGCCACGGACTGCAGGGACTCGCCAGCGGCCTTGATGGCCTCGACGTCAGAGCCCTCGAGCGCCTTCTTGGCGTCGGCGATAGCGGCCTCGGCCTTGGACTTCACGTCGGCGGAAACCTTGTCGCCCAGCTCGTTGAGGGTCTGCTCGGTGGAGTAGCACAGGCTGTCGGTCTGGTTGCGGACCTCGACCTCTTCCTTCTGCTTCTTGTCCTCCTCGGCATGAGCCTCGGCGTCCTTGACCATGCGATCGACTTCGTCGTCAGACAGAGCGGTGGAGCCGGAGATAGTGATCTGCTGCTCCTTGCCGGTGCCCTTGTCCTTAGCGGAGACCTTGACGATGCCGTTGGCGTCGATGTCGAAGGTGACCTCGATCTGCGGCACGCCGCGGCGGGCAGCCGGGATACCGGTCAGCTGGAACTTACCGAGCGACTTGTTGTCGCGGGCAAGCTCACGCTCGCCCTGGAGCACGTTGATCTCGACGCTGGTCTGGTTGTCGGCAGCGGTGGAGTAGACCTCGGTCTTGGAGGTCGGGATCGTGGTGTTGCGGTCGATCATCTTGGTCATGATGCCGCCCATGGTCTCGACGCCCAGCGACAGCGGGGTAACGTCGAGCAGCAGGATGCCCTCGACGTCACCGGTGAGCACGCCGCCCTGGACGGCAGCGCCGTCGGCAACGACCTCGTCGGGGTTCACGGACATGTTGGGCTGCTTGCCGGTCATGGTCTTGACCAGATCCTGGACAGCGGGCATACGGGTGGAGCCGCCGACGAGGATGACCTCGGTCAGATCGGAGAGCTTAAGCTTGGCGTCGCGCAGGGCGTTGGTGACAGGCTGCTTGCAGCGCTCGAGCAGGTCGCGGGTGATCTTCTCGAACTCGGCGCGGGTCAGCGTGTAGTTGAGGTGCAGCGGGCCGGACTGGTTCATGGTGATGAACGGCAGGTTGATGGTGGTCTGCTGGGCAGCGGAGAGCTCCTTCTTGGCGTTCTCGGCGGCCTCCTTCAGACGCTGCAGGGCCATGGGGTCCTGACGCAGGTCGACACCGTTCTCCTGCTGGAACTTATCGGCCATCCAGTCGATGACGCGCTGATCCCAGTCGTCGCCGCCCAGGTGGTTGTCGCCCGAAGTGGACAGAACCTCAAACACGCCGTCGGCGAGGTCGAGGATGGAGACGTCGAAGGTGCCGCCGCCCAGGTCGAAGACCAGGATGCGCTGGTCGGTGCCCTGCTTGTCCAGGCCATAGGCAAGAGCAGCAGCGGTCGGCTCGTTGACGATACGCTTGACGTTGAGGCCGGCGATCTTACCGGCGTCCTTGGTGGCCTGACGCTGGGCGTCGTTGAAGTAGGCCGGGACGGTGATGACGGCGTCGGTGACGGTCTCGCCCAGATACTTCTCGGCGTCGGCCTTCATCTTTGCGAGCGTCATGGCGCTCACCTGCTCGGCGGTGTAGTCCTTGCCCTCGATGTCGACGACGGCACGGCCACCCTGGCCCTCCTTGACCTCGTACGGCACGGTCTTGATCTCGGAGGTGCACTCGGAGTACTTGCGGCCCATGAAGCGCTTGATGGAGAACACGGTGTTCTTGGGGTTGGTGACAGCCTGGTTCTTAGCGGCCTTACCCACGACGCGGTCGCCGTCGGCACGGAAGCCCACGACGGACGGGGTGGTGCGGTCGCCCTCGGCGTTCACGATAATGGTCGGAGAACCGCCCTCGAGAACGGCCATTGCGGAGTTAGTAGTACCAAGGTCGATACCAAGAATCTTGCCCATTAGAAATTCCCTCTCTCTTGTGCGTTTGCACCGACTCGGCGGTCTGCCGAGCGGTGTTTCGGCTTGTCTTTCAGGATGTAGTGTATCCCCTTATGGGCCGGAATATACAAAATCTAAGTCAATTCATATAAGATTTCTTATTGCCAAGAGTTTAGGTTCTTAAATGCGCAGGTAGATGCGCTGTTTGAGTTCTAGACAAATCTATCGAGATCTATGTAGAGATGACTGAGGTTTGGGTCCGGGGGCGCCTGGGGGCCGTCTTGCGGAAAGCTCATCCCAGTTTGAGCGTGGATTCCGGGTCGCAGTTTCCGTCTGAAGGCTCAACCGGAAACCGTATCCCGTTTTGAGAGCTGATACCGGGTCGCAGTTTCCTCTAGCGGGCCCAACCGGAAACTGCGACCCGGTTTTCGGCCAAATAACGGGATGCCCTTTCCGCAGGCGCGCTCAATAGCTCAATATTTCAAGTCACCTTTAGCTAACATTTGCGCAGCTCAACGGCCCCACCTGCGTGTTTTTTAGTAAACCTTGGCATACTCGGCGAACGGTATGAAGATGCCGGTCAGAGGGTATTGCAAACGGTCGCTCCCGTGGTATGTTTTTGCCCGAATCAAACCGGCGCGCATCGCCTGTAGCGTCGGTCAACAGAGAGGAAACTACCATGGCTCATCCCGTAATTGATGCCGACGAGTGCATCGCTTGTGGCGTTTGCGTCGACTCCTGCCCCGCTGGCGTTCTGGAGCTCCAGGACGTCGCTACCGTCGCTGACGAGGACTCCTGCGTCGCCTGTGGCGCTTGCCAGGACGCTTGCCCCGCTGGCGCGATCACCGAGATCGTCGAGGAGTAACAACTCCCCCACTTGCACACTCACAAGTACACCGTGCACAAAAAGGAGGCTTCCGCATCGCCGCGGAGGCCTCCTTTTGCATATGTGGGCAGTTGCGGTGGAATAGTTCCTGGCTCATTGCTTAGGTGCCGATTGTAGGAACTATTTCTCCGCAACTTATAAAGACGGTGTCGGGCTAGGACAAATCATCCTCATAGGGCATTAAATCGGCAAGGTAGCCTTTCTCCTTGAGCATCGCCTCGATCTCGTCGAGGGTCTGTTCGTCCTCCGCCGCAATGCGATGGAAGTGATAGCCGCTCGTCACCGTTAGCAGCGGAAAGCTCTTGCCGCTCTCGATATCGCGCAGATAGCGCTCGACATCGCGGCGATTGCGGATGTCCAGATCAGCCGTGATCTTACCGTATACGCGGTGATTGACGATCACATTGAGCACGGAGCCGCCGGCGTCGACGATACTCGTGAGCTCATCGCCTGCCTGCTCCACGCTGTGGCGAACCTTGACCAAGCGCGTAGGCACGGCGGGGCTGCTGGGGGCCTCCTGCAGCACATAACCACGGTTGGTCGCCACGATATCGTGCCCATCGGCGCGCAGCAGGGCGATGTCCTGCACCACGATCTGGCGGCTCACACCTACCTCGCGGGCAAGCGCGCTGCCCGATACGGGCCCCTTAGCCCCCTCGAGCACGGCCATGATGGCACGGCGACGCTCGCGGGCGTCCATTATTTACCGTCCAGCAGACGCAGGTGCTTAAGCGAGAGGTCGAGAATCGGCGCAGAATGCGTCAACGCCCCCGAGCTAATAAAGTCAACGCCCAGGTCGGCAAGCACGCGGATATTGCTGGCATCCACGTTGCCCGAGCACTCGGTCTTGGCGCGACCGGCGATAAGCTCAATCGCGGCAGCCATATCGTCGTGGGTCATGTTATCGAACATGATGATATCGGCTCCGGCCTCCACGGCCTCGCGCACCATGTCCAGGTTCTCGCACTCAATCTCGACCGTCGTGGTAAACGACGCATGGGCGCGCGCCATCTCGATCGCGCGCGCCACGCCACCGGCGGCATCGATGTGGTTGTCCTTGAGCATGACGGCCGTCGACAGGTTGTAGCGGTGGTTGCTGCCGCCGCCGATCTCGACCGCCGCCTTCTCAAACACGCGCATGCCCGGCGTGGTCTTGCGCGTGTCGACGAGCACGGTCTTGGTGCCCTCGAGCGCCGCAGCCATCTGGTGCGTATAGGTAGCGATACCGCTCATGCGCTGCAGGTAGTTGAGCGCCACGCGCTCGCCCGAAAGCAGCACGCGCGCGTCGCCGCGCACCTGACCCACATGGTCGCCGGCGTGCACCTCCTCGCCATCGGCAACGTCAAGCAGCACCGAGCTCTGCGAATCCAGCAGCTCAAAGGTGCGAGCGAACACATCCAGGCCCGCGATGATGCCATCGGCCTTGGCGATAAGCTCCACCGTGGCGGGACGCGCCGTGGGACACACGCTCGCCGTGCTCACGTCCTCAAAGGTAATGTCCTCGCGCAGAGCCTGCAGAATCAGATCATCGACGACGAGCTTCATGGTAATGGGATTCATGGTCTACTCCTCCACGGCCTGCGTGCCGGCAGCACGGGCCAAATCATCGATTGCCAGGGTGTCGGCGCTTAGGGCGCGATGACGGCCATCGAGCGCGGGATCGCCCGCCTGCTCCACGGCCAGCGACTCGCCGGTACGCATGCACCACGCGGCGCGACGACCCCAGACCAGCGCCTCGAGCAGGCTGTTTGATGCAAGGCGATTCTTGCCGTGAACGCCATTGCAAGCCGTCTCGCCCGCGGCGTAGAGCTCTGGCATCGAAGTGCGGCCGTCCTTATCGACCCATACGCCGCCCATAAAGTAGTGCTGCGTGGGCGTAACGGGAATGGGCTCGTCCAAGATGTCGCGGCCGTCCTCCAGGCAGCGTGCGCGAATGTTGGCAAAGTGCCCAGTCACCACGTCGCGCTCGACAGGGGCAAAGCTCAGCCACTCGTGCTCGGTGCCGTCCTGCTTCATCTGCTCGCGAATAGCGGCGGCGACCACATCGCGCGGCTGAAGCTCGTCGGTAAAGCGCTCGCCGGCGGCGTTGAGCAAAATCGCGCCCTCGCCGCGGCAGCTCTCGCTGATCAGGAAGGTGCGGCCCGGCTGCGGCGAGAACAGTCCCGTGGGGTGAATCTGCACGTAGTCCAGGTGCTCCATCTTAATGCCATGCTCCTGAGCAATGTAGCAGGCATCGCCCGTGAGCTGCGGGTAGTTGGTCGAATGGTCGTATACGCCGCCGATGCCGCCCGTTGCCCACAGCGTGTGGCGGGCATGGATCTTAAACGGCTCGCCGGCATGCACGCCCTCGGCGGCATTTGCCAGCTCGTCGGCGGGACGAACCGAGTTGTCCTCGTCCACGGGAACGGCGACGACGCCGGTGCACACCGTGGCACCGTCACGCTCGCCCGTTAGGATGTCGGTCATGGCCACGTGCTCCAAAATCTGCACGTTATCCAGCTTGCGAACGGCCTGGAGCAGCTTGGTCGTGATCTCCTTGCCCGTAATGTCGGCATGGAAGGCAATGCGCGGACGGCTGTGCGCGCCCTCGCGGGTAAAGTCGAGGCTGCCGTCGGCCTTGCGCTCAAAATCCACGCCCATGGCCAGCAGGTCGTTGATGACCGAGCGGCTCGAGCGGATCATGATGTCGACGCTCTCGCGGCGGTTCTCGTAATGACCGGCGTGCATGGTGTCCTCAAAGAAGGCATCGTAGTCTGAGCCTTCGGGCAGCACGCAGATACCGCCCTGCGCGAGCATCGAATCGCACTCGTCGACAGCGCCCTTGGAAAGCATGATCACGCGCGTGCTCGTCGGCAGGTTGAGAGCTGCGTACAGGCCCGCCACGCCGCAGCCGGCAATAACGACGTCGCACTCCATGTCGGGGTATTGTTTGGTTTTCACAGGAATCCTCTCCCTTGTAATGTGGCATAAGGGACTGCCCCTCATGTCACATTGTTCTAGCGCGCTGCGTACTCGAGCATACGGTCGAGCGTAAGTTTTGCCTGGTCGGCAGCCTCGTCCGACACACCGATCTGCACCTCGCCCTCGCCCGTCTCCAGGCAGCGCACGAGCTTTTCGAGCGTGATGAGATCCATGTTGACGCAGGTGGGCTGCACCGCGGGGAAGTAGAACTTCTTGCCGGTGCCCTGGCAGCGGCGCTCGAGTTCGTAAAGCACGCCGCGGACCGTCACGATGATGAATTCGCTGGCGTCCGACTCCTCGGCATACTTGATGATGCCGGCAGTGGAGCCGATGTAGTCGGCCTCGGCCAGGACGTCGGCCTTGCACTCAGGATGCGCCAGCACGAGCGCGTCGGGGTGGGCCTCCGTCGCGTCGACGATCTGCTCGACGGTGATGATGTGATGGCGCGGGCAGTAGCCGTTGTTGAGGATGATGTGCTTTTGCGGCACCTGCTCGGCTACGAAGCGTCCCAGGTTTTGGTCGGGAATGAACAGAATATGCTGCTGCGGCAGCTCGGACACGATCTTAACGGCGTTGGAACTGGTGACGCACACATCACTCCAGCTCTTGATCTCGACCGTGGAGTTGACGTAGCACACCACGGCCAAGTCGTCGCCGTACTCGGCGCGGGCAGCGTCGACCGTCTCGCGCTTGACCATATGAGCCATGGGGCAATCCGCGCCCGGCTCGGGCAGCAGCACGGTCTTAGTGGGATTGAGCAGCTTGGCGCTCTCGCCCATAAACTCCACGCCGCACAGCACGATGGTCCGCTGTGGCAGGCTCTTGGCGAGCTTGGCCAGGTAGAAGCTGTCGCCGACGTAATCGGCAACGGCTTGGACCTCGGGCGCCACGTAGTAGTGCGCCAGGATTACCGCGTCACGTTGGGTTTTTAGTTGCTGAATGGCCTCGACGAGCTCTGCGGGCACCAGTGCCGCGCGCTCCGTTGCCGTCGTTGCCGATGCCAGGCCGGCCGCGATATCGCGTGCAAGCTCCGACGCATCCATGTTCGCGCTCTGTGCCATCAAGGCCCCTCTCTTTTGGCGAATCTTGGGGCTTTAGTATGACACCTAGGTTTACAGCTGACAAGACAGCTGTAAACCTAGGTGTAAAGTTGAAATAAAGATTCAATCATGTGGCAGGTCCATTTTTGAACTGGCAAGCTGAGGCTAGCCGAGCTCTCGATAGCGCAGGAGGCATCTTTCGCCACCGCAATACCGCTTGGCGCGAGTTGCACGCCGTGGGGCGCAAACGGTCCGCACCTCCGCAAGCGGCGCGTGCCCGATGTGGCAAAATCGAACTACTTAAGGGGGCCGAATGCTCAAGATTATTGCCTGCGACGATGACGTCGCTTTTCTAGATAGACTGCACCGAATGATCGATCGTTGGTCGACCGAGACGGGCACGGCGGTCGATGTTGCGCTCGTCACGCGCGGCGAGGACCTACTGGCCCGCC
>ENA-OOXF01002419-OOXF01002419.1-human-gut-metagenome-genome-assembly--contig:-NODE-2419-length-10460-cov-3.302066_pt1 | contig 10460 bp, 7 predicted proteins | sample MGYA00241586_ERZ501341 | MGnify/ENA primary metagenome ERZ501341 (study PRJEB25962, sample SAMEA2042985) | human gut metagenome | biome: human gut; feature: human-associated habitat; material: faeces... | reverse complement strand
TCCCATACCACGGAAGCGATCACTGCTCCCACGCCAGCCTGCATCCCGTCCAAAAGCTCACTGATGATGAAATTATCCCGAAATATCTGATAAAAAACAGAGATCACAGAGATAATAAGAAAAGGTGGCAGAACTGTTCCGAAAATTGCTGTCAGTACCCCTGCAAGACCGGCCAGTTTATAGCCAACCACAATTGCTCCATTTACCGCGATCGCCCCAGGTGCCGACTGTGCAATAGCAATCAGATCCAACATCTCATTTTCTTCGATCCAATGGTACTTATCCACGAACTTATCCTTCATCAGCGTAACGATCACATACCCGCCACCAAAAGTAAAGGCACTCAGATATAACGTGGACAAAAACAATTTCCAAAGCACCTTTTGTTTTTTCCTCACATTCTTCCTCCTGATTTTCATCTCTTTTATCTTTTCAGCAACATACGCTTTTATTGTATCAGTTTCTTTTTTTCTTTACAATCACTTCCGTAGTTCAACAGAACAAAGAACGTGTTCTGACACATCCGCCTGAAACATTTTTCATTTACAGAAAAGCCTTTTTTGACGTAGAAAAGGGTGCATCGATTTTTACAAAAATCGATGCACCCATCTCTAATGATCCGACAGCATTTTTTTGCCTTTATTTTTTGATGTTGAATGCTTCTTTTCCAGGAAATACTGCTGCTTCACCGAGTTCTTCCTCGATTCTTAACAGCTGGTTGTATTTTGCCACACGTTCGCTTCGGCTTGGTGCACCGGTCTTGATCTGACAGGTGTTCAGTGCTACTGCAAGATCTGCGATCGTGGTGTCTTCTGTTTCACCGGAACGGTGAGAGGAAATGGCGGTATATCCTGCTTTGTGTGCCATCTTGATAGCTTCCAGTGTCTCGGATACAGAACCGATCTGGTTCAGTTTGATCAGGATGGAGTTTGCACAGCCAAGGCCGATTCCTTTTGCCAGGCGTTCGGTGTTGGTTACGAACAGATCATCGCCAACCAGCTGTACCGTATCTCCCAGCTCTTTGGTCATCATCTGCCATCCTTCCCAGTCTTCCTCATCCAGACCGTCTTCAATGGAGTAGATCGGATATTTGCTGCACAGTTCTTTCCAGTGTGCTACCAGTTCTTCCGATGTAAATTTCTTTCCGCATTTTGGCAGAACGTATTCGCCCTTCTTGCTTCCTTTCCACTCACTGGATGCTGCATCCATAGCCAGTACGAAATCTTTGCCCGGTTCATAGCCTGCTCTTTTAATCGCCTCCAGAATGCACTCGATGGCTTCTTCATCGCTGCCAAGATCCGGTGCGAATCCACCTTCGTCACCTACGGAAGTAGCCAGACCTTTCTCTTTTAACAGAGCTGCCAGTGCGTGGAAGACTTCCGTACACCAGCGCAGACCTTCTTTGAAGCTTGCTGCGCCTGCAGGCATGATCATGAATTCCTGTACATCTACCGTGTTGGCTGCATGTGCACCACCATTCAAGATGTTCATCATCGGCAGTGGCAGGCGATTGCCGTTTACACCGCCCAGGAAACGATACAGTGGCAAATCCAGTGCGTTTGCTGCTGCTCTTGCACTTGCGATCGATACTGCCAGGATTGCGTTTGCACCCAGATTGGATTTGTCTTTGGTTCCGTCTGCTTTGATCATAGCTGCATCTATCGCATAGATATCCAGCGCATTGATGCCTTTTAATGTTTCATTGATTACTGTGTTTACATTGGCAACAGCCTTGGATACGCCTTTGCCTCCGAATTTTTCTTTATCTCCGTCTCTCAGCTCCAGTGCTTCGAATTCTCCGGTAGATGCGCCGCTGGGTGCGGTTCCTCTTCCCATGGTTCCGTCTGACAGATAAACCTCTGCTTCTACGGTAGGATTACCTCTGGAGTCAATAATTTCACGTCCGATTACTTTTTCAATTGTCAAATGTTTCATCTTATCCCTGACCCTTTCCCATGAATGATCCTCTGCCCCCATTTTGCAGAAGCAGAAAGGATCTTCCCACGACTTATTCACATGATGGTTAGCTTTTACTAACTGCAATAAGTGTATCACAACTTTATGGGATTTTCAATAGGCTTAAACAGGATTTTTTCTCATTTACTTTTTTCTTTTTCTGTGTTTTTTCCAGCCGTGCCGCTTCCTTACGGTATGTCTGTGTCCGATTCTGACAAACGGGACATACTGAAGGGGCACTCTTCAAAGGTTCTCTGCAATCTCATATGCCTGTTCATAGAAATATTCCTGGGCATTCAGCGGTTCTTCATCCGTTGGCAGGATCCGGTAGATTCCCTCACCGTTTTCCTGACGGGCCTGCTGATTGTCTTTCAGCATGATCCGGAACATTTCCAGAAGGCGTGCTTTGATTTCTTCGTCATAAACCGGAGCAGCTACTTCCACACGGCGCAGAGTGTTTCTGGTCATAAAGTCTGCGGACGCAATATAGATTTTTTCTCTTCCTTCACTTCCGAAAATATAGATTCTGGAATGTTCCAGAAAACGTCCGACGATACTTCGTACATGAATATTTTCCGTCTTGCCTGGAACCTGTGGAATCAGACAGCAGATCCCACGGATCACCATATCGATTCGTACACCGGCACAGGAGGCTTCCACCAGTTTCTCCATGATTTTCTTATCCGTAAGGGAATTCATCTTCAGTCCAATGTAAGCCGGTTCCCCTGCTCTGGCATGTGCAATCTCTTCATCAATCATATCCAGAATCTTATTCTGCAGGCATTTCGGAGCCACCAGCAGATGATCCACATGTTTGATCGTCTCTCCCATGGCAAGAGCCTGGAATACATTAGCTGCTTCCAGTCCGATATCTACATTATAAGTCATCAGCGACAGATCCGTATAAAGCCGTGAAGTTTTTTCGTTATAGTTTCCGGTACCGATCTGTGTATAATATTCAATCTGTTCATCTGTTTTTTTCGTGATCAGACAGAGTTTTGAATGAACTTTATAGCCATCCAGTCCGTAGATGACACGACACCCTGCATCCTCCAGCAAACGGGACCATCCAATATTGTTTTCTTCATCAAAACGTGCTTTCAGTTCCACCAGTACCAGCACTTCTTTTCCATTTTCTGCCGCTTCGATCAGTGCTTCTACTACTTTACTCTGTTTGGCCACACGATACAGCGTCATCTTGATGGAAACCACATCTTTATCGTTGGCTGCTTCGTGGAGCATATTCAGAAACGGATTGATACTTTCATACGGATAGGAAAGCAGTTTGTCCTTCTCTTTAATCTGATCCAGAATCGGACGGTCACCGGTAAAGGCCGGGGATTTTCTTGGTGTTCTTCTTTCATAGAATAATTCCGGAATCTTACGAAGAGCATCCTCGATCTGGAAAACGAAGGACAGATCCAGCGGTGCCTGACTGTGGAATACATACTGTGATTTTATTGCCAGATGTTCACAGATCAGTTTCACACTGCCCTCGCTGAGTTTTCTGGAAAGTTCGATCCGCACCGGTGCAAGTTTCTTTCTTTTTTTGATCAGATCTGCCATAAATTCCCGGTAATCCAGATCTTCATCGTACAGCGCATCGGCATCAATATCTGCATTTCTGGTTACACGAAGCAGGGATTTTTCTTTTACCTGATACCCCTTGAATACTTTTGGAATGTAGTGGAGGATCAGTTCTTCCGACAGCATATACGTATTGCCTCCCGGCAGGTGGATCAGCCGTTCAAATACACCGCTTCCACACGGTATAATCCCCAGGCGTTCTTTTCCGCTCTTGGTGGTCAGGACAACCACCGCATAGATTTCTTTATTTTTCAGGAATGGGAATGGCTGTCGTTTTCCCACAATGGTCGGTGAAATCAAGCCGGAAATCTCCATATCAAAATATGCTTCCAGAAATTTATTTTCTTCTTCCGTGATCTTACTGAAATCCACCAGACGAACGCCGTATTCCTCAATCTTTTCCATGAGTTTTCCATACACTTCATCTTTTCTCCTGTTCAGGATCTCCACCTGTGGAAGAATCGCCTGAATCTGTTCTTTCGGCGTCATATGTGTTTTATTATCTCTGGAATCTTTTGCCACCAGCATCTGATCGATCAGCGAGCCTACACGCACCATAAAGAATTCATCCAGATTGCTCTGATAGATCGATGCAAATGTCAGGCGCTCACACAGCGGCACCTTCGGGTTCTCCGCTTCTTCCAGTACACGTTCATTAAATTTCAGCCAGGACAGTTCCCGGTTCATATAAATTGTCTCGTTCATTGCTTATCCCTTTACTTTCTTCTACCTTTTATCCAATTGTCACATTCACAAAAGTACTATATCAACTTTTCTTTAATTCTATGTTGATGCTCTGTAAAATTCATGTTAAAAACTCATTTTGCTACACATTATTTTCCTTTCAGTTCATACAGATCCGTTCTCCGTGCGGATAATAATGGTAGCTGTTCGCGGATCGCATCCACGCGGTCCAGATCTATTTCCGTGATCTGAATGCCCGGTTTCTCATCCATCTGTGTCACCACATCCCCCCAGGGTGACACGACAAGAGAATGACCCCAGGAGATATATCCTGCCTGCTCGTCTCTTGCATCGGAAGTTCCGATCATATAGCACTGATTGTCCACCGCTCTTCCCCTGAACATTAACTCCCAGTGTGCCGGTCCGGTTGTCATGTTAAAGGCTGCCGGTACCAGGATCATTCTGGCGCCCCGCAATGTCATCAGCCGTACAATCTCCGGAAATCTGCAGTCAAAGCAGATACAGATTCCCATTTTCCCAAACTCCGTATCAAAAACGGTAATCTGATCTCCGGCGGTCAGTGTCGCGGACTCCTGATAGCACTGTCCGTCCTTCACGGCGATATCAAACAGATGCACTTTGCGGTGTTTTGCAATCTGGTTGCCCTGCCGCTCAAAGACATAAGCGGTATTGTACACATGTCCTTCCTTATCTTTTTCCGGTACACTTCCGGCTGACAGATAAATCTTGTATTTTTTTGCAAGAGCACTTAACCGTTGCCAGGTTTCTCCCTGTTCCATTTCCGCATAGACCGGAAAACAAGGTGTCTGGTACGGGCAGTTGAACATTTCGCCCAGGGTTACCAGATCAATGTTTTCGTCCTTTATACGTTTCAGATTCCGCTCCAGTTCTTCCAGATTTTTGCTTTTTTCTTCATAAACATGAGCCTGAATCTGGGCGATTTTCACCTTCATTTTTTCTCCCCCTTTCTGTCACAAATATTTGTAATTCTCTGACTTTAGTATAGATTTTCCATAACTTTTTGTCAATTTATCCTTAAAAAAAGGAGGGGATTTTCCTCATGAAAAGCCTTTTTCAAACACGCTCTAACATATTTTACTTCCGTTCGCGGTAAGTTTAAATCTGCAGCCCAGCATTTCCGCTGCACGTCTGCACATCAACATCCGTTTTAAAAAAATTTCAAAATAATCCATCACACTGCAGATGGAATCGTCCAACTCCAGTCTCATGTGAATGACTTTTTTCTCAGGATCAATCTCAAGGTTTGAAGAAAGTGCCGCATAATTTACCCGGTCATGGATATCAAAATTTGCCGGTACCGGATTCTGTACCCGATTTCTGCGCACATCTGTTTTATCTGCCAGGATCAGTGCCGCAGAAACCGCATCTACCGCCGTACCGGTTTCTTCATCGTGTTGTCCAATAGCCGAAGTAATCGTCAGAATATCTTCCAGCTTCATTTCCCGTTCTTTTAAGATTCCATATGCAAGCACAGCACTGCTGTGTGCATGATCATAGCGATTCACGGTATTTCCGATATCATGCATATAGCCTGCAATTTTTGCCATCTTCACCTGTCGTCTCCGATACCCCAGTTCCTTCAGGATCCTTCCTGCCGTCTCCGCCACTTTCACCGCATGTTTTCTGGAATGTTCGGTATATCCCAGTACTTTCAGGTTACGGTTTCCCTGTTCAATTAAAAGGTTGATCTCCCGATCATTTCTTATCTGTTCATATCCCGGTTTCATCTGTATTCCTTCTTTTCTGTTCTCTTTTCCAGCCGTTGAATTGCGTCCATGGCCAGTTCTGACCGCTCACATTCCTCCGGACTCATGGTGATCTGCCAGCATAACGAACTTCCTTTCATATGCTCTGCTGCATAAGAAAGTCCGTTGGTGCGCTCATCCAGGAATGGCCGGTCAATCTGATTGGGATCTCCCAGCAGAATAATCTTTGTATTTTTCCCCGCACGGGTGATGATTCCTTTGATCTGATTTGGGGTAGTATTCTGTGCTTCGTCGATAATCAGATACGTTTGAATCAGGGAACGGCCACGGATAAAGTTCAAAGCTTCGGCCTGGATCAGCTCCCGCTCAAAAATCTCTTCTATCTTCCCTTTTAATTCATTTTCATCTTTATAGCGTTCCTCTTCATTGGAATCGATCAGCTGTTCCAGATTATCCATGATCGGCCGCATCAGCGGAGAAATTTTTTCCTGTTCGTCACCTGGAAGGAAGCCAATATCATCGTCAAACTGGGCATTTGGACGGCAGATCAGAATCCGGCGATACTCTCCTGACGGATGATTCAGAACTTTCTCCAGTCCAACGGCCAGCGAATAAAAAGTTTTACTGGTTCCCGCCATCCCTTTTACGATCACAAGCGGTGCTTTCTCCGCCGGCTGCATCAGTGCTTCCTGGAAAAAATACTGCCCTGCATTTCTCGGATGGATGCCATATGGCTCGGCTTTTCGATAGGCCAGTTTACGGATCATCTCTCCCTCTACTCTTCCCAACTGGCTTTTTTTCTCCGACTGATCACTTCTCAGAATCAGAAACTGATTCTCTGTAAGTTCCGGATAAACCTTTTCTCCCTGCTCATCTGCTTTATACACAACCGCGACAGGTATTCCCTTTTTCTTAAAATCTTTGAAATACTCTTCCGGTACAAATACTTCATCCCTTCCGGTATATTGAAGTTTCTGTTCTTCTACCTGCTCCGCCTCAAAATCTTCTGCCTGGATTCCAAGAAGTTGTGCTTTCAACCGCAACAGCAGATCTTTGGTTACCAGGATCACCGGATCTTTTTCTTTCTCACGCATCCCAACACACACCTGAAGAATACGATTGTCTGCTCTGTCATCCGGAAGTTCCTCCGGCAGTTCCACATATACAAAGTTTTTTTCGATCCGAAGAATTCCTTCCTGTCCGATTCTGACCCCTTTCAGAAGATCTCCCTGATGTCTCAGCTGTTCCAGACAGCGAATGACTTTTCTGGCATTGGCTCCTTTTTCTCCTTCTGCTTTTTTCAAATGATCCAGTTCTTCCACAACCACCAGCGGAATCACAATCCGATTTTCCTGAAAAGCCCACAGAGCATTTGGTGCTTGAATCAGTACATTCGTATCAATTACATAATTTTTCATGCCTGTTTATCCCTCCTGCAAAATCTTCCGAAATCTGTTTCATCGCACATCAGGTGCGATGAAACAGATTTAAAAAAAATGATGAATCACCCTTTTACAGGTGTTTCATCATTTTATGAAATCAATATGAAATTTCAGATATCTTTTAGAAAAATCAACGTAAAATATTTTTATTTTCCCATCGACTGCTTTTCTCACTGCAGATTTCATTCCACTCACAGTCCCCGCAGATCTTCTCCCGCAATCCTGTATCGATTACCTTTTTCTGGACTTTCTGCGCAAATTCCAGAAAGTTCAGTTCTTCTCCTTCTGTCAGCCCGCAGGCCTCCAGCACGCCATGATCATACCGGAACACTTTTTCCTGCGCTTCACAGATTTCCTTTTTTTCTCCGGGATTTTCCTCATCGGTAAGGAACTGATGATTCGGGCACGCACTGCAGATCTCGTCCAGCGAAACCACCAGCTGGATCGACACATCCTGTTCCAGAATGTGTAACATTTTCTCCATATGTGCGGAAAATCCTTCGCTGTATCCTTTTCCTATAAAATACGCCAGACACATCCCGTGATGCGGACGCACCGGTATTCGCTTTTTCTCCATAGTTTTCTCATTTCTCACAGCCATCTGCTGTATTGTTATTTCTGATTCCGATATGCTTCCACGCCCCGTTTCAGCCGTTCACAGCCATCCGCGATCCGGCTTCTCTGGCATGCCAGGTTGATGCGTAAAAACTGTTCGCCAGTTTTTCCGTACTGCGCGCCTTCCGACACATAAAGACCTGTCGTTTTGCGAATCGCATCGGCAAGTTCTTTCGCGCTGCATCCGAGCGCACTGCAGTCCAACCACAGAAGGTAGGTCGCATCTGCCTCTGTCACTTTCAACTGCGGAATCTCTTTTCGGATATAGTCGGTCATGTATGCACGGTTTTCGAAAAGATATGCACGGAGTTCTTCCAGCCAGTCTTCCCCCTTGGTAAATGCCGCGATCGCCGCACCGATGGCAAATACATTCGGTTCTGCCACCTCATCCGTATTCAGTGCACGCCACACTTTATGGTGCAGTGCCTCGTTCGGGATCATCACGGCTGCTGTCTGGATGCCTGCAATGTTAAATGCCTTCGTCGGTGCGATACAGGTCACACTGATATTTTTACACGTCTCGGAAGCCGCCGCAAACGGAAGGTATCCGGTGCCAGGTCGGGTGATATCACAGTGGATCTCGTCCGACAGAACAGTTACATGATATTTTTCGCACAGTTCTCCCACCCGTGCCAGTGTCTCCCGCTCCCAGATTCTTCCCACCGGGTTGTGCGGGTTACACAGGATCATCAGTGAAGTCTGCGGATCCGATAATTTTTCCTCCAGCGCCTCAAAATCCATCTCATACTGTTCCCCGTCATATGCCAGCGGGCATTCCACAACATTTCTTCCGTTGTTGACGATGGAATTAAAGAAAATATTATACACCGGTGTCTGGATCAGCACATTTTCTCCCGGTGTGGTCAGCTTGCGGACCGTACTTGAGATCGCCGGTACAACACCGGTACAGAAGGTCAGCCATTCTTTTTTGATGGAAAACTGATGGCGTCTCTCCCACCAGTCCATGTAGGCCTGATACCAGTCTTCTTCCACATCCGTGTAGCCGAACACACCGTGTGCGGCCCGCTTTTCAATCGCCTCCCGTACAGCCGGGGCCGTCTGAAAATCCATATCTGCCACCCACATCGGCAGTTCACCTTCTGCCACATCCCATTTCAGAGATCCGGTATTTCTCCGGTCTGTGATCTGATCAAAATCATAGTTGCTCATGCTGTATCTTCCTCTCTGTTTTTTGCAGTCTGTCCTATGCCTCGACTTCTTTTCCCTGTACAAAAATCTTCGTCTTTGACGGATCTACCTTATCTTTTTCCACCGTCAGTTCTTTGATCTCATCCGCACGGATCACACCGCTCGACGGATTCAGCACGCTGTCGATGGTTCCGTGGATCTTGGCATCTACAGAAGAGTATTCAAATGCCAGTGTCGTATTGATCAGCTTACAGTTTTTCATCACCAGATTGTCAATATAACACATGCCCTGCAGACTCTCGATCGTACAGTTTACCAGTGTCAGATTCTTCGCATTCCATCCCAGATATTCTCCGGAGATAAAGGAATCGTACACCGTTACATTTTCACTGTTCCAGAATGCATCCTTGGACAGCATTGTTGCATTGTGCACTTCCATATTTTTTACACCGTCGAAGGAATAATTTCCCACCAGACGGAAGTTTTTCAACACCAGATCCTGGCAGTTCATGCCGAAATAATCGCCTTTTGCATCCACATGATCCAATTCCACGTTCTGACAGCTCCACAAGGTCTCTGCCGCATTCGGGAAGGTCACATTGGTCAGTTTCAGTCCGTTACACCGGCGAAAATTCTTCGGTGCTTCGATCACTGCATTGTTCACTTCGATCCGGTCGGTATACCACACACCCGCGCGTGCCATCTCAAACCAGGTACAATCCACCGCCTTGATATCTTTCGCATACCACAGCGGATATTTCCATTTGAACATGCTTCCGTATAATTCAATATTTCTGCTCTCTTTTAACGGAGACTCTCCGTCGTCAAAAATAGTATCATAAATTTTCAGATCCTTCCCCTGAAACAGCGCACGCTCGCCGGTCAGGAACTCCTGATGAATCTCTTTCATTTCTCTTCCATCTCCCATAATTCTCTTCTCCCATTCTGCTGCCATTGATTTCGTTATTCTGACAGGCTTATTTATATAGAATTATTGTATTCTATTTTGTCAGATATGGCAAATACTTGTTTTGTACCACTGCATTATTATTTCGTTACTGTTCATAACGTTATTACGCCACCGCAATCCACAAAAGCACTCTGCACACAACCGGCAGCGTCACGATTCCGCATAGTGTGGTTATCATCACGCCGCCCAGCGAATATGCTCCATCGGAACCGGAGGAATTGGCGAGCATAACCACAGAGGACATAGTCGGCATCGCGGTGATCATTGCGGTGTGGGTGTTGTGGGGCATCATCAGCCAGATCGGAAGAG
>ENA-OOXF01002407-OOXF01002407.1-human-gut-metagenome-genome-assembly--contig:-NODE-2407-length-10503-cov-3.239376_pt1 | contig 10503 bp, 10 predicted proteins | sample MGYA00241586_ERZ501341 | MGnify/ENA primary metagenome ERZ501341 (study PRJEB25962, sample SAMEA2042985) | human gut metagenome | biome: human gut; feature: human-associated habitat; material: faeces... | reverse complement strand
ATCGTTTTCGAAATAACTGTATCATTCACTTGTCTACGAATCCGATTGCACAGTTTAAAAAGCCTCAGCGTAGCCCGCTACGCCTACGTTTTTTTAACTGCACACTCGAATCCGTATCCTGCGCGAATGATACAGTTATTTACGAAACGATGTACTAGTATTAACCTTTTGACCCCGACATCCTATCAAAGGAGTAATATATATGAATGCACGAGCTATGTTAGAGCAGGCGGTTGCAGAGAATGCGTCCGATATTTTCCTAGTTGCCGGACGTCCGCTTTCGCTTCGGAAAAACGGTGTCCTTTCCATGGAGAATGAGGAACGTCTTTTACCGGATGATACCGCTGCTTTCTTAAAAGAAATTTATGAACTTGCTGACAACAGAGATATGAGATCTCTGCTTTCTCACGGGGATGATGACTTTTCTTTTGCCATCCCGGGCGTATCCCGTTTTCGTGTCAGTGCTTATAAGCAAAGAGGTACACTCTCTGCTGTGATCCGTGTGATCACTTTCCGACTTCCGGATTATCATATGCTGGGAATCCCGGATGCGATCATCAATCTCGGTCTGGGCGGAAAAGGAATGACACTGATCACCGGTCCTGCAGGAAGCGGAAAATCAACAACCCTTGCCTGTATCATTGACCAGATCAACCAGAATCAGGAAAAACATATTATCACTCTGGAAGACCCTCTGGAATTTCTCCACCGGCACAACAAGAGTATCGTCAGTCAGCGGGAGATTCATGTGGACACTGACAGTTATGTAGCTGCCCTGCGCGCAGCTCTGCGTCAGAGTCCGGATGTGATTCTTCTGGGAGAAATGCGTGATTACGAGACGATCAATGTGGCAATGACCGCCGCAGAAACCGGCCATCTGCTTTTCTCAACGCTTCATACCATCGGCGCAGCCAATACCATCGACCGTATCATCGATGTATTTCCACCTAATCAGCAACACCAGATTGCAGTACAGCTTTCCATGGTGCTAAATGCAGTTGTATCCCAACAGCTGATTCCTACTGTTGACGGTGGTGTTGCTCCGGCATTTGAAATTATGACCGTAACTCCGGCAATCCGTAATATGATCCGGGACAATAAGATTCCACAGATCGACGGAATCCTCTATTCTTCTGCGAAGCCGGACATGATCTCCATGGACAACAGTCTGCTCGCCCTGTACAAGTCCGGAAAGATTTCAAAAGAAATCGCCTTGACTTATGCAACCAATCCGGATATGCTTATGAGAAAACTGTAATATTTTGCCACAACACAAAAAACGGAACGTTATAACACTTTATATAAGGAGGAACCACTGGGATGAACCCATTAGATATGATGAAATTCTCCAGTCTCTGGAGTACATTTACCGCAAACCACCCAAAATTTCCAAAATTTATTGCCGCCGCTTCCCGAAAAGGCGTACTGGCAGAAGGTTCTGTGATCGCAATGCAGATTACTACCCCGAACGGTGAAACACTGGAAACCAACCTGAAAATAACCGCTTCCGATCTGGAACTGGTTCAGCAGCTCAAAAAAATGCGCTAGAGAGTGTCTGAAAATCATCGTTTTATACGCAAAAAGAGAGATTCCGCCGTTTCTTACAAAACTATAGATGGCAAAATCTCTCTTTTTTATTATATCTATTTGTAATCCTGAAAAAAATCCCGCAGGTTCGTAAGTGCCGATACCAAGGTCTTCGTCTCTTCTTCCGACAGGTCTTTAAGCAATGACTGAATCATATCTTCATGGAACTTCTCATGGTGATGATATGCTTTCTCCCCTTTTTCTGTCAGCGACACCAGTACTACTCTCCGGTCAGCATCACTTCGCACCCGATGCACATAACCTTTTTTTACCAGACCGTTGATGGATATCGTCAGGGTTCCTACCGTAATCCCCAGTGTTTTCGCTACCGAAGACATATTCCTCGGCTCCCGGATCCCCACCGCCTCGATCACATGCATATCATTATTGGTGATATCTCTAAATTCCGGCGTTATAATTGCTTTTGCTTCGATATTCATAATATCATTGAACAGTTTTACCAACACCTCATGAAACATTTCATACGCCTGATCCATAAATCTCACCTCTCACATCCGGATTTTCTGTTGTATCTTAAAATATGTCAGTCGATGGACATCCATTTCTGTAATTATACCACACTCCCGTCGCATTCCTCAACAAAAACCGCTTGATTTCTCTTTATCACGATGATACGATATTTTTATAAAACATCGTAACTGTTTGACACTCTTACAGTTACGAGTCGCAATGTATTCCAACTATCTGATCATTACAAGAGTGCAATTTACAGATAACAGCTTCACTTTATTTTTACAGGAGGTAAAACTATGGCAATAACAGCAACCATGGCCGAAGCACAAAACGACTATTATAAAGCGATGCGCGCCGGCAAAAGAGAAGGCGAGACTCTTCCCAATCTTGATGATATATTAAAAGAAAAAAACATTGTCGCTGTCCGGGAGGTTCCTCTTGGACTGGTTCAGATCCCTTCTGAACTGATCGTAGGAACCAAAACTGCAGGCAGAAGTTCCGCATTCAGCAAAGGTTTCAAACCTCTGCTGAAAGAAAACACAGAATTTGCATACAAATGGATGGCCCTGTACAAGGCGCATCTGAATGAAGGGATCCGTGAACCCATCAAAGCATATGAATTCATGAACAAATTCTATGTGGAAGAAGGGAACAAACGGGTCAGCGTATTAAAGTTCTTCGATGCAGTATCTATTCCGGGCAATGTTACCCGTATCGTTCCCCCGAGAACGGAAGAAAAAGAAAATAAAATTTATTATGAGTTCATGGACTTTTACGCCTTGTCTCGTATCAACTATATCTGGTTCACCCAACTGGGAAGCTTTGCCAAACTGCAGCGTCTCGTTGGCAAACGCCCGGATGAAGCATGGAGCGATGACGACAGACTGGATTTTGCATCTGCTTACAACCGTTTCCGTGCCGAATACAAGGCAAATGGCGGTGATAAAATCCCGATTACTACCGGTGATGCGTTCCTTTATTTTATCGGTCTGTATGACTACCGTTCACTCGACAATATGACTGCCGTGGAGCTGAAAGAACAGCTGGCAAAATCCTGGGATGAGTTCCGGCTTCTGACTACCGACGAATCTGTGGAACTGCAGATGGATCCTACCGACGAAAGCGAAGTAAAGAAAAACTTCTTCGCCCGTCTGATCCCTACCAGCACCCCAAAACTTCTTGTGGCTTTCATCCACGAGAAAAACGCCGAAATATCCGGCTGGACTTATGCACATGAACTTGGCCGTATGCATCTGCAGCAGACCTTTGAGGATCAGATATCCACAACCTGCTACGATAACGCCACCGAAGAAAATGCTGACGATCTGCTTGCAAAAGCCATCGCCGACGGCAACAACCTGATTTTTACCACTTCCCCGCCGCTTCTGAAAGCCAGCCTGAAGGCAGCCATCGAGCACCCGGAAGTGAAGATCCTGAACTGTTCTCTGAACACTTCCCATCGTTATATCCGTACCTACTATGCACGTATGTATGAAGCAAAATTTCTGATGGGAGCTATCGCAGGAGCAATGTCCAAAAACGGTAAGATCGGTTATATTGCCGACTATCCGATTTTCGGTATGACTGCCAACATCAATGCCTTCGCCCTTGGTGCAAAAATGGTTAATCCACGTGCGAAAGTATACCTGGAATGGTCCACCCTGAAAGATCACGATGTGGCAAAAAGTTTCGCCGAAAACGAAGTCCACTATATTTCCGGTCAGGATATGACGATTCCCGGAGAACCGTCCAGACATTTCGGTCTGTACCGTGATTCCGAAGATATGCCTCTGAACCTTGCGATGCCTATCTGGCACTGGGGTAAATTCTATGAACAGATGATTCGTAACATCATGAACGGAGCATGGAAAATCGACGACACCAGCGATTCCACCAAAGGTCTGAACTACTGGTGGGGTATGTCCGCAGGCATCATCGACGTGATCTGCTCCCAACACCTGCCGATCGGTACCGCCCGTCTGGTCGATCTGTTAAAAAAGAGTATCTGCGAAATGAATTATAATCCGTTCTCCGGTGTACTGTATTCTCAGTCCGGTATTGTTCAGAAGAATGCAGACGCCGTTATGGATCCGGAAGAGATCATCACCATGGACTGGCTTGCTGAGAATGTCATCGGTTATATTCCAAAGATGGAAGATCTGATTGAAAAAGCAAAACCTGTAGTGATGCTGCAGGGTATCGACAACCCGGAGATTTAGACAACAAAGCGCAGCTTACAACAAAAAGGGATTTTAATTATGAGGATATTAGCAATTGCAGACGAAGAATCCAAGTATCTCTGGGATTATTTCCAGAAAGAAAAGCTTGAGGGAATCGATCTGATTCTCTCAAGCGGAGATCTGAACCCCAACTATCTGTCTTTTCTCGCCACCTTTACCACAGCACCGGTTTTATATGTAAGGGGAAATCACGATGACAAGTACGAAAAGACACCGCCGGATGGATGTATCTGTATCGAAGATCAGATCTATGTCCATGAAGGGGTTCGTATTCTGGGACTGGGCGGTTCCATGCGCTATCGCCCCGGGATTAATCAGTATACTGAAAAAGAAATGAAAAAACGGGTCAAAAAACTATGGTTTCCACTGCTGTACCGCGGCGGATTTGATATTCTTCTGACCCATTCTCCCGCCTACCAGTTAAACGATGGTCTGGATCTCCCACACCAGGGATTTCAGGTCTTCAACACTCTGATGGACAAGTACCACCCGAGATTTTTTATCCACGGGCATGTACATATGTCTTACGGACGGAATCAAAAACGCTACGATCAGTATAATCAGACTCATGTGATCAATGCTTACGATCGCTGTGTATTTGATTATGAAGATGATAATCTGAGGGAACATTTGAAACGGTGATTTTTATCATGCCAGACAAAAAACAGGAGCAAAACGGTATCGCATCCGTCTCTGCTCCTGTTTTTTCTCTTCCTGTATCTCTGTTTTCTCACCGTTGAGTACTCTCTGCCGGTCAGATCTGTATACTCCGTCCTTATAGGTTTCTTCTCATGATTTACAGTATCTGTCCTTTCAGGATAACCCCTTTAATTTCCAGAGTTTCCTGGTCAAGGAGTACTGCATTTGCTACTTTTCCCGGTGTGATGCTGCCATATTGGTCGTAGATACCGATGCTTTTTGCCGGATTGACTGCTGCACATTTTACCGCTTTTTCCAGAGGAATTCCCATCTGCTTCACAGCGGTACGCATACATTTCATCAGGTTGGTGTTGGAACCTGCAATAGTTCCGTCTTCCAGGGTCGCACGGTTTCCTTTTACGATCACCGGCTGTCCGCCCAGCTCATACATGCCATCTTCCAGACCGGCTGCTTCCATGGTGTCACTGATGAAGATCACACGATCCTCTCCGAACATCTTGAATGTATTTCTCACGATTGCCGGATGGATATGTACGTTATCGCAGATCAGTTCGGCCTCACAGTATTCGTCATCTGCTGCCGCGATGATCGGTCCCGGCGCGCGGTGATTGATCGGGTTCATCGCATTGTACAGATGTGTCATATGAGTGACACCTGCTTCGATCGCTGCTTTTGCTGTCTCATAATCCGCTGTTGTATGTGCGATCGACAGCACGACTTTTCCTTTTTCCGCCCGGATAAATTCCATCGCACCTTCTTCTTCCGGTGCCAGATCTACCAGTTTGAACAGACCTCCTGCGGCTTCCTGCAGCCGTTCAAACATTGCCACATCCGGTTTATGGATGTATTTTCCGTTCTGTGCCCCTTTTTTTGCCATGGAGATAAACGGGCCTTCCATATTGATTCCGCAAAGAATCGCACCTTTTTCATTTTTATGGGCTTTCGCCGCTTTCGCGATCCGTGTCAGCCGCTCCTCATCAAACGTCATGGTTGCCGGTGCGATCGTTGTCACGCCCTGGCTGGCCTCATAATCTGCCATTACCTGAATGGACTCTTCCGTTCCGTCACAGAAATCCTTTCCCATGCAGCCATGAAAATGAATATCTGTCAGTCCCGGAATCAGATAACAGCCGCTGCCATCTACCACTTTTTCTCCGTCCCCACTGGTTTCTGTAAAAACTTCCCCTTCTGTGCAGACTTCTTTCTCTGCAAATGTTCCCTCTTCGGTATAGACTTTTGCTCCCTTGATGATCATTGTTTCCCTTCTCCTCCTTCGTCCTTATCCTGAATCTGTCTTGACTTTAAGAGCATGACAGAATTATCATGCCGTGCCTGTTTGACAGATGAATCGATCTCCAGATAATATCCGTATAAAATATCCGTCATCACAAGAATCGGATACTGCGGAGAGATGATATTGCCAAAGTCCAGGTTTTTCTTTGCCGCCAGACATACCACTTCTTCACAGAATTCACTGTATTCCGGGCGGTCGTTGGCTGTCAGCAGTGCCGTGTAGGCTCCCTGCCGGTGTGCCTGTTTCAGACATTCCATCACTTCTTCCGTCCTGCCACTGATACTGATGCCGATCGCCATACAGTCTTCCTGTACGATCGTCGAATGAAACCGCATCATATGGGTCTCATCCACCGCATCCATATCCAGTCCCAGACGCATGAACCGAAACTGCATCTCTCTGGCTGCCAGGCTGGAACTTCCTTTCCCGTAAACAAAAACCCGCCGGCACTCTGACATCTTCCCGGCAATCCGGCGAAGCTGCGCCTCATCTGCCAGATTATAACTTTTGTTCAGTAACTCCTGATAAGAGTCAAATACTTCTCTCATCTGTCCTGTGATCTGGTGACCTTTTTCTCCGAACGATTCTTTGTATTTGAACACAAATTCCCGATAGCCCTTATAACCACATTTTTTCGCGAATCGGGACAGAGATGCCTCTGACACATACAGCATCGAAGAAATATGTCTGGATGAAAAATCCATATCTTCCTCATTGGAAATAAAAAAATCAGCGATATTTTTTTCCACTGCAGATAGATTTTCATAATGGGCTTCTATGTTGGGTACTATTGTTTTTCTGTAATAACTCATCTTCCAATCCTTTCCGGCATCTGCTTGCAGCTGTTCCGGTCCTTCACAGCTACCTTTTCCTGTCATAAAATAATTACTATATTTCTACATACAGTATAACATGTTTTCTTCCACTTTCAAGTACTTTCATCTTCCTTGAAAATTCATAATTTCATACTTCCACCCATTGACTTTCCGGATGGTTTCGCTTATGCTGAACATAAGAGCGCTGCATGTTTCATGGGGGAAAATGCAGGGCGTTTTTTTACACAGGAGGGTTTTTACACAAATGAAGAAAGAAACTGTTACAACCAATCAGATCACCGAGGGCGTGATCTGGAAACAACTTTTATTGTTCTTTTTCCCCATTGTTCTGGGAACATTTTTTCAGCAGCTGTACAACACGGCAGATACGATCGTTGTCGGACGTTTTGTCAGCAAAGAAGCTCTTGCCGCCGTCGGTGGTTCCGCCGCACAGATTGTGGGGCTGATCGTGGGCTTCTTCGTCGGACTGGCTTCCGGTGCTTCGGTTATCATTTCCCAGTTTTACGGTGCAAAGAACAGAGTGCAGCTGAACCGTGCTCTGCATACTGCCTATGCATTCTCTATCATTGGAAGTATTTTCATCACCGTTCTGGGAATTCTGATTGCTCCCTGGATGCTTGAACTGATGCACACACCACAGGAAACCATGGCGGATGCACTGCTCTATCTGCGGATCTACTTCGCCGGTATTATCTTTGTCTTTATCTATAATGTGGGTTCCAGTATCCTTCGTGCAATGGGAGACTCCCGCAGACCGTTATATTATCTGATCGTCTGCTGTTTCCTGAATATTGTGCTGGATATCGTGCTGGTGATCGTTTTTCATATGGGAGTTGCCGGTGTGTCAATCGCCACGATTTTTTCTCAGGGAGTCAGTGCCGTTTTGATCACCCGCGCCCTGATGCATTCCGACGATCTGTATCAGCTGGAGTTCCGAAAGATCCGATTCCACAAAGCTGCTCTGATCAGTCTGATCTGGGTGGGCTGTCCTACCGGCATCCAGTCAGTTTTATACAGTGTCACCAACATGCTGATCCAGACGTTCTTAAATAATCTGGGAACCGATACAGTGGCCGCCTGGAGTGCTTTCGGAAAGATCGATTCTTTATACTGGATGGTCAATAATGCGTTCGGTATCGCCGTTACGACTTTCGTAGGACAGAACTTTGGTGCCGGAAAATACGACCGCATGAAAAAGAGTGTCCGCATCGGGCTTTGTATGGGGCTTTGTACAGCTCTGACATTGACTCTCATATTCTATAACTTCGGAACTCCGCTGTTTCGTCTGTTTACCTCCGATGAAAATGTAGTCTCTATCGGTATGCAGATGTTATACCACGTTGCTCCGGCATACTGCCTGTTCGTCTTCATCGAACTGCTCTCCGGTGCACTCCGCGGAACCGGAGATGTTGTGATCCCGATGCTTATCACCTGTTTCGGTGTCTGCCTGCTGCGTATCGCCTGGCTCTTCTTCATCGTACCACTCGCTCCGGGTCTCAACACCATCGTCCTCAGCTACCCGGTCACCTGGGCGATCACGGCGGTAATGTTTATCGTTTACTACTGTTACCAGGCAAAGAAATGGCCGAAATCTTCTGCGAAAAAAACGGCTTAATCTTATGCCGATAACATTCTTTAACTGTTTGTCCGTATAACGTAAGGAAAGGGACTGTCTGGAATGACAGTCCCTCTTTGTATACTCTTGTAAGCCGATATTTTCGTAACTATTCAGCAGGTAATATTTCGCGAGGTTGTTTTGCCATGAATATGCCAAAATCCCGAAACATACAAGCAAAATGCCCTTGCCAAAGGTAATTTCAAATGCATTTTTGCTCGTACCTGTAAAAGTACTGAACAGTTACAAATTTTCATTTATCGTGTACATGTATAAACATATAGCATATCTTGTGAACTACTCATAAGCATGATCAGCTCAGCGTCCCCCTTTTTCCTTCTTATGCAATAATTAATTTCAGAAAAAGAAGGATACATTACAGGATCAATATTCATATTTTCTAAATGTCCTATCATTTCTTCCTCCCAATACTTTGTTGGTATCTGCTTGTACAATGATGTTTTTAGAACCTTTTTGTCATTTTCTGAGCACAAATAAATATTATATGATTCCCACATGCCGTCAACCGTATAATAAGATTCAACAAATGGAAAGTTAATATCCCATTGAGTTTTAAACCATATACTATTCACAATTTTTTTACCCATCAGTATGAAAACGAACATTATCAATGCAACCAGAACCCCAGTGATTAGAATTCTTTTCTTCATGTACTTTCCCGTCCTCTTTCCGCATATATTTACAAAGAACAATCCTTCCCGGAGCTTTGTATGCGTATCCTGCTTTTTCTCTCAGATCTGATGATCCCACTCCTCTTTTTCTACATCATCGGCTTCGGTCTTCTGATGAAAAAGGACATCTACAACGACTTCGTCACCGGTGCTTTCGACGGTTTGAAAACAGTGGTAAAAATCATGCCAACGTTAATCGGTCTGATGACCGGTGTGGGGATCCTACGCGCCTCCGGCTTCCTGGATGCCCTCGCATCCCTCCTCGAAAACCTCCTGAAACCCACCGGCTTCCCCTCCGCCCTGGTTCCCCTCTCCATCGTAAAAATGTTCTCCTCCAGCGCCGCCACCAGCGGGTCCTGCCCCGGGCGGGCCAGGTTGACAAAGGCTGCAAAGCACTGCAGCATGTAGTCACCTTTTTGCAGCTTTTTCAGGTCGATCTGTAAATCGTTTTCCGCAAAACTCTTGGGCTGGCCTGCCTCCTCGGCATACCGCAGCTCACTGAGCGTGTCGCAATGTAAATCAAAGACTTTCATCATATCCGCCTTCCGTTCTCAAAAGATACTTCCCACCGCATTCAGGCACTTGACCAGATCTTCCCGGTACAGCGGGTCGGCTGGGTCAAGGCTGTTGATGACCACGCCGCCGCTGACGGACGCGCCGGTGGAGTGGATGTAGCGGCCCTCGCCGAGGTAAAGGGCGATATGGCCGGGGAAATAGAGGGCATCGCCCCGCTTTTTGTCTGCAAAGGGGATCTGGTGCATGGGCCAGCCCTCCACGATCCTGGCATCCCGGTAGATGAGCACGCCGCACTGCATATAGGCGCTGCTGACAAGGCCGGAACAATCAATGCCCCGGCCCGATTTGCCGCCCCAGCGGTACTCGGTGCCCAGATACTTTTTCGCCTGCGCGCAGACGGCATCCCGGAACGCTTCCTCGCTGCCGTCGTACCACGCCTGCAGTGCCTGCGGCACCAGCTCCCCGGCGGTAATCTTCCGGGCCTCAGCCAGCGCGTCATCAAAGGCCAGCCCCTCCCGCTGGGAGAACACTGCGGTCATCTCAAACCGCACCGGCTGCTGATCCACGTCCCGGACCGACAGATACATCA
>ENA-OOXF01002405-OOXF01002405.1-human-gut-metagenome-genome-assembly--contig:-NODE-2405-length-10512-cov-2.353447_pt1 | contig 10512 bp, 8 predicted proteins | sample MGYA00241586_ERZ501341 | MGnify/ENA primary metagenome ERZ501341 (study PRJEB25962, sample SAMEA2042985) | human gut metagenome | biome: human gut; feature: human-associated habitat; material: faeces... | reverse complement strand
GGAAAGCGGAACATAATACCGCCGGTCAACAAAAAAGCTGTTCAAATAGAGGGCATGCCTGCCGATGCCGCACGGACCGATTTTCCGACAGGTTTTTTTATCCTCGGCAAGCGCTGCGTCATCAATGCGCCCCGCGCTGAGCGGATAAGGTTTCAACATTTTCCGTCACCCCGCAATTATCGTTATGGATGGCCGCAGCCGACCGCACAAAGGAACGGCCGGCTGCAGCAATGCTATTATATTCAAGCAGATTTCTTTGCGCTGCGCTTCTTGGTCGCACGAATGAACAGTGCGAGCAGCAGTGCCGCGAATACAATACCGATCGGGTACGCCACTGCGGTATTGTAGATTACCGTGCCGTCCGCTGTCTTGCTGTTCAGCAGGCTGCCGAGGCACTCCGGCGCGAGGATGAAATAGGTGCAGGAAACTGCACTCATGAACGTAGCCGGAACAGCTGCCATCCAGAAGTTCTTCTTCTCGGTGAACAGGTACATAGCCGCTGCCCACAGAACGATCATAGCGAGCGTCTGGTTGGTCCAGCTGAAGTAACGCCAGATAACCGTGTAGTCGATCAGACCGGTCGCATTGCCGATGCCGAGGATAGCGCCGATACCCAGTACCGGGATACACAGCTTCAGGCGGTTTGCGTACGAACCCTGATCCATGTTGAACCAATCGGACAGCGTCAGACGAGCGGAACGGAATGCGGTATCACCGGAAGTGATCGGGCAGACAACAACGCCGATCATGGCCAGAGCAATACCAACGCCGCCCATAGTCTTGGAGCATACATCGTAGATCGCTGCGGACTGACCGCCTGCAAGCGCCTCTGCCAGACCGGTGTTGAGACCGCCGGTGACCTCATACAGAGCACAGCCGGCTGCCGCCCAGATCAGTGCGATAATGCCTTCGGCTACCATTGCGCCGTAGAATACGAAGTGACCCTGCTTCTCGTTCTTCATGCAGCGAGCCATCAGCGGCGACTGCGTGGAATGGAAGCCGGAAATTGCACCGCATGCAACCGTGATGAACATGAAGCTCCAAATCGGCGTGCCGGACGGATGCATATTGTACAGGTGAGACCAAATCTCCGGAATGGTGTAATTCGGATTGGTGAAGATACCGATGATAACACCGACCGCCATGATGATCAGGCACATGCCGAACAGCGGGTATATCTTGCCGATGATCTTATCAATCGAAATAAAGGTTGCAATAAAGTAGTAAACCAGGATGACGATCAGCCAGAACAGCGTGGTCGAAAGCATACCGGACATACCGTTGTTCTTGCACAGCGTAACGATCAGACCGGCCGGACCGACTGCAAATACCGTACCGACCATGATCAGCAGTATGACCGAGAACACACGCATGATATTCTGCATGGTGTGACCGAGGTACTTGCCGGTAACCTCTGCGATGGAAGCACCGTCATTTCGCTCACTGATCATGCCGGAGAAGTAATCGTGTACGCCGCCGGCAAAAATGGTGCCGAATGTGATCCACAGGAATACGACCGGGCCCCAGAGGGCGCCCTGCAGGGCACCGAAGATCGGGCCAAGGCCGGCGATGTTCAGCAGCTGTACCAGAAACAGCTTCCACTGCGGCATGACAACGTAGTCAACGCCATCGTTAATACGAACCGCCGGCGTTTCACGGTCATCCGGGCCAAAGGTTTTGTCTACAATTTTACCATAAGTAAGATAGCCGGTGATCAATAATAATAAGCATACGATAAAGCTGATCATATTATCTCCTCCTCTATACCGGCTGCGAAAGCATGGTTTTCGCATAAAAATTACCGAAAAGCCTACTTTTTCATTCCTCTTTTCCCTTTCGGCAATCTCTATTATGAACCTATGATATAAAAACCACAAGGGCAATATGTTATAATTTTAACAAGAAAAATTTATTGAAATTTGTCTCCTTTAGAAAAAACTATCAGTGCAATAAAATCCCCCGACCAATGGCCGGGGGATTCGTTCGCCCTTACAGGAAAGTATTTACTTTTCCAGTTCGGTCCAATCACGAGTTTCGCGCAGCTTGCTCCACTTCTCGTGCTTGTTTTCCTTGAGGTCGTAATAGTGGCTGTTCGTAGCCTCCTGTACGGCCAGGTAGTACCATGCGGAAGTATCGGAGTTGTCGCTCCACTTGATCATGTCGTTGTGCAGGTCCTCTGCGGTCTCCGGAAGACGCTTGAGAACGCGGTTTACGAGCGTCATCGCCTCGGCACGGGTGATCTTGTTATTCGGACGGAAAGTGCCGTCGGTATAACCGTTGATCCAGCCGTTGTTGGCAGCGGCGCTGATTTCGTCCTTTGCCCAGTGGGATGCAATGTCGCTGAAGTCAACAGCAGTCGTGTTGGCCTTGTCGTCAAAACGAGCTGCGATCGCAGCAAACTCCGCACGGGTGATCGGCGCATTCGGATTGAACTTGCCGTGGCTGTCACCCTTTACGATGCCCATAGCGCTCAGCGTAGAAACAGCGTGGTTGTACCATGCGCCGGCTGCTACGTCGGAGTAGCTGTTGGACTTCGTAGAGTTTGCATTGCGGGTCTCATCGGTCAGCAGACGGAAGAAGATGGTTGCCACTTCTGCGCGGGTGATGTTGCCATTCGGCTCGACGTTGCCGTTCGGGTAGCCGACAATGTACGCAAAGTGATCGTCACCGTTCAGACCGGTCGGTACATCATCCGGAATGTCAACGGTCGGTTTGCTGCTGCCGCCGCCACCGCCGGACGATCTGCGGGTCCATACGCCGATCAGCTTGACATCCCGCTGAATGTCCTTGATCTCGGTTACAACATCGCCAACGCCGTTGATCCGCCAGCCGCTGAACGTGTAGCGGCTCTGCGAGGTGGTCTGTACCGGTGCTACGGTGTAGCTGCCGCCCTTCTTAACCTTGGCTGCTGCCGGAACTGCGCCTGCATCAGACGGAATGTCGCCGGTTACTTCGTAGGTTACGCTGCAGAGCTGACCGTGTGCAGCCTTGAGCGCCAGCGCATCGGAAACAGCCTCTTTACCAACCGTATATTCGTCAGCGTAATAGGCATCGCCTTCACCATCGCCCTTCCAGCGCTTTTCCTTGCCGTCGTGATACCAGCCTACGATCGGGTGCTCTTCTTTGCAGTCATCCAGAATCCAGCCGTCACCGACAGGTGCAAAGGTGAGCGAAGGATTGTAGGTAACCTTATTTTTATCAAAGCTGTTACTATAAATATCGTCACCTGCAATATCTGCATGGTTATTGTAGATTTCAGCCTTGCCGCTAATCTTAGCAGTGCCGCCGCGATTGTACAGGCCACCGCCGTAGCTATTGCTATGGTTGAGTGTCACCGTGCCATCCTGCATATCCAGAATACCTTCTGGAAGGATTTCAATGCCATTTGCATTACCGGAAGCAGTGAACTTTGCACCTTCCTCAATCTTTACATTGCCATACCAGTAACCTCCACTGGTATAGACAAGCAGACCCGCCTTACCATTGTTATTCAGCATAACGGTTGAACCAGTAGCAAACTTGCTCTGGTCACCAAGTTTGTCACCAATCTCTATGCCATAAGCGGTATTACCACAAGCACTGAGCGAAGAAGTAGAATCAACAGATACACCTCTAATAAATGCACCCCAACTACGTCCAACATTGTTGTCAGTAATCAGCGAAGAATAGTCAGAAATTTCAACTGAGCCGTAATAACATCCAAAGCCGCCTCTGCCGCCGTTTTTACCGCAGTCAGAAATATCAATCGTAGAATGACCATCAATTTTTATATCCGTGGGATTAACTGTCATGCCATTCCATTTGCAGTCGGTAATCTTAATAGCAGAAGAATTGCTGACCTCAATCGTGTTGTGAATTGGCTCCTCTTTTTCATCATGCTCGGACGCATCTATATAAATACCACTCACATCCGCTTGATTAAAACCGGAGATAATAATTTGCGAGTTATTGGTTACATACATGTCACTCGACTGATACAAGAACATGCCGTGACGTTTGCTACCCTCACCTACTCCATTCAAAACAAGCGTAGAATTATCAAACGTCAGAATACCATCATCAAAAAGATTAGTCGTATTGCCACTATGAATCGGATTGTCCGAAACGCCTTCTTCAACAACCTTAATATTCTGGAATGTCACATTGGTCTCGTTAAAGTACATGCCCAGACCATTCAGGGTAATCGTCGGTTCAGTGCCTTCCGCACTCTTAATCGTCAAATTACCTTTTCCGTTGATAGTCAGACCGTCAGCACCAACGGTAATATCCTTACCGACTTCAATCGTATCGCCGTCGTCAGCCTCAGCAATCGCTTCCTCGAGGCTGCCATACTCCTTCTTACCGTCAATCTTAGCCGTGAACTCTGCCGCCGGAGGTGTAACCGGCGCATTATCGTTGCCCGAGCCGCCTACTTCGCCCTCCTGCTGATTAGCTGCGGCTGTATCGTCACTGCCGCCGTTGCTGTCGTCAGCGGATTCCTGTACATTCTCGGTGTCACCGCTGCTGGCGTCAGCGGATTTCTGTGCATTCTCGGTGCCGCCGTTTTCTGTAATATTTACATCGTTATTCTCAGCCGGCTGACCGTTTTTACCGTCGCTTACCACGTTTACAATATTATTCGAGGTGTCGGATGCAGCATCGCCGTCCGCGCCTTCCTGCGCCGCAAGCGCGGTAACAGGCAGCATGGTCAGCATCATCAATCCGGCGAGGGTACCGGCAAGAAAACGGTTATTTCTCTTTTTCATGCAAAAAACCTCCTCTGCGTGCATACAGACGCAAAGGAGGCGTGAATTCTGCTGTTCGGCAACCGGCTGTCCTACGGAGTCATTACTCCGGGTAGACCCATGGCTTTGCGACACCGGCTTTCACCGGCTGTGCCTTTTTCTGTACAGACACGCCCTTGGCGCATGATGCACAGATCAAGTTGTCTAAGCTGAATGAACCGGTTGTTCCGGGCACATGGAATCTGATTGGTTCATCCGCGCAGCAGGTAATTTCTGCTACACATAAATTATAGCATAGTTCAGCAGAAATGTTTCCTTTTATTTTCCAGATTTTCGCACAAAATTCATTTGTGATTTTTGTGCGAACTGTATAAATCTACACAAATTTTCAATTTTCAGACAAAAGAAGGACGTGCCTTTGGGCACGTCCTTCCGCTTACGCTTTATCCAGCAGCTTGATGATTTCTGCAATCTTCTGCTCGCGTTCGTTCTGATCTCCGGTCTCAAACGCATCCTGCACGCAGCCGGAAAGGTGTCCGCGAAGAACCTCTCTCTGCGCCTTATGCACCAGCGATTCAACCGCCTGCAGCTGCATCATAATATCTATGCAGTAGCGGTTGTCCTCGATCATTTTGAGCACGCCGTCGATCTGCCCGCGCGCGGTCCTGAGCAGCGGCTCGACCTTTTTACGATCTGCCATCATTTGATGTCAACCACCTTATAGCCCGCCTCGGTGACGGCTGCGGTCAGAACAGCATCCTCCGGCAGCGTTTTGCCCGAAACGACTGCCTTGCCTGCATCCAGATCGACCGCAACATTACAGCCGGCTGCTGCACCCTCGAGCGCCTTTTTGACGTGTGCCACGCAGTGCTGACACATCATGCCCTCAACCTTGATTGTCTTTTCCATAACATTTTCCTCCTTTTTATGTGCCGTAAGCGGCTTTTCGCCGCTGACGGGCAAAACAGCAGGCGTCCCCGCCGTTTTTCTCGGTGTTGCGCTGAAAAAGCGCAGGCGCAGCGCGTTTGAGACCACGCAGACGGACGACAGGCTCATTGCCGCCGCGCCAATCATCGGACTGAGCTTGATGCCGAACGGCACCCACAGCAGACCTGCCGCAATCGGAATGCCGATGCAGTTGTAGAAGAACGCCCAGAACAGGTTCTGGCGAATGTTGCGCATGGTCCGGCGCGACAGCCGGATGGCGTCCACCGCGTCCATCAGGTCGCTCTTCATCAGCACAACGTCCGCAGACGAGATAGCCACGTCCGTGCCCGCACCAATCGCAATGCCGACATCGGCACGCGCAAGCGCCGGTGCATCGTTGATGCCGTCGCCAATCATGGCAACCTTGCGGCCCGCGGCCTGCTTCTCGCGCACGATACGCTCCTTGTCCTGCGGGAGCACCTCAGCGATCACATCGGTCACGCCCAGCTCGGACGCGATGGACTGCGCGGTTTTCTGGTTGTCGCCGGTGAGCAGTGTTACGTCAATGTGCATACTGCGCAGTGCTTCGACTGCCGCCTTACTGGTCGGCTTGAGCACATCAGCGACCGCAAAAATGCCGACGATCTGACGGTTTGCCGCAAAGAACAGCGGCGTTTTGCCTGCTGCGGCGAACTCGTCACCCAGCTTCTGCATCGAGCCGGACAGCGCCAGTCCGTTGGCGAGCAGCATGCGGCGGTTGCCCGCAAAGCACGGCACGCCGTCCACAGTTGCGCGAATACCCTGTCCCTCTATCATCTCAAAGTCGGTGACCGAACGCTCCTGCGCATTCTTCTCGCGGGCATAGCGCACGATGGCGTCCGCCAGCGGATGGTCACTGCGGCTCTCGAGTGACAGTGCCAGCGAGAGCAGGTCACCGGACTCCACGCCGAAGGATTTTACGTCGGTTACGACCGGACGTCCTTCGGTTACGGTACCGGTCTTGTCCATGATGACCGCGTTTACGTTGTGCAGATTCTCGAGCGCCTCCGCCGACTGGAACAGCACGCCGTTTTTCGCACCGACACCTGTGCCGACCATGATAGCGACCGGCGTAGCCAGTCCCAGTGCGCACGGGCACGAGATAACCAGCACCGAAATCGCGCGTGTGAGCGCAAAGCTCGGCGTTTCGCCGACCAGCAGCCAGATGATTGCCGTCACGAGCGCAATACCCATAACGACCGGCACAAACACGCCTGCCACCTTATCTGCCAGCTTGGCGATTGGCGCCTTGGACGCGCCTGCCTCCTCTACCAGACGGATAATCTGGCTCAGGGTCGTATCGTCGCCGACACGCAATGCCTTCATGACAACATAGCCGCTCTTGGATACGGTTGCGCCGATTACGGTATCGCCGACATGCTTTTCGACCGGCATACTCTCGCCGGTGAGGGCCGCCTCATTGACCGAGGAAAGCCCCTCGGTGACGGTGCCGTCCACAGGGATGCTCTCGCCGGTCAGCGCGGCCTCGTTCACGGCGCTGCTGCCCTCCAGCACAATACCGTCCACCGGGATGTTCTCGCCCGGGCGCACCACAAAGATGTCCCCCTTCTGCACCTGCTCAATGGGCACGGTCACTTCGGCACCGTCCCGCAGCAGGGTGGCCGTTTTGGGGGCCAGCTTCATCAGGCTCTTCAGTGCATCGGTGGTCTTGCCCTTGGAGCGGGCCTCCAGCATCTTGCCCACCGTGATCAGGGTCAGGATCATAGCCGCCGACTCAAAGTAGAACTCCATCATATAGTGCATGACCAGCTCGTCGTTGCCGTCCACCTGTGCGCGGGTCATGGCAAACAGGGCGTAGGTGCTCCACACAAAGCTGGCCATGGAGCCCATGGCCACCAGCGTGTCCATGTTGGGGGAGCCGTGGATCAGCCCCTTGAAGCCGTTGATGAAGAACTTCTGGTTGATGACCATCACGATGCCCGCCAGCAGCAGCTGGACAAGGCCCATGGCAACATGGTTGCCGTCAAACCAGTGGGGCAGGGGCCAGCCCCACATCATGTGGCCCATGGAGAAGTACATCAGTACCAGCAGAAAGCCCAGCGAAGCGATCAGCCGCCGCTTGAGCTTGGGCGTCTCGTGGTCGGCCAGCGCGTCAAGGTCGGCGCTGGTGGAGCTGGCAGCCGCCGCGCCCGCACGCTTGGGGCTGGCACCGTAACCGGCTTCCTGCACGGCCTGAATGATCGCCGCGCTGGATGCGGTGCCCTCTACGCCCATGGAGTTGGTCAGCAGGCTCACCGAACAGCTGGTCACACCCGGTACCTTTTTTACGGCCTTTTCCACCCGGGCAGAGCAGGCCGCGCAGCTCATACCCGTTACATTGTATTGTTCCATCGTATTCACTCCTGATAAGTCCAGTATGTCCGCCGCAGGGTCACTTCATGAGCCGGGGCAGCAGCTTGATCAACTCGTTCAGCTTTTCGTCGCTGCCGGCACGCAGGTCATCGGCCACACAGGTGCTCATGTGCTGGGCCAGCAGCTCCTTGGCAAAGCTGTTCAGCGCCGAGTTCACCGCTGCCACCTGTACCAGAATGTCTACACAGTAGGCGTCCTTTTCCAGCATGCCGCGCACGCCGCGCACCTGGCCTTCGATGCGGCTCAGCCGGTTGACCAGTGCTTTGTATTCCTCCGGGCTGCGGTCTTTGTGGCGGCAGCAGGAGGGGACAGCGTCCGGCACATCGGCGGGGGAAACCGTGTCCGCCGCAGGCTCTTCGGTGCTGCAGCAACAGCAGGGCTTCTTTTCGGTGGATTCCATGATGCAGGCTCCTTTCACAAACCCCTTGGGGGTATCTTTTGCTTCCAGCAGGAGTATACCACACCATATCCGACAAATCAAGTAGGAATTTGAAATAAAAGAAAAAAGAGGGAAAACCCGCAGGCTTTCCCTCACACAGAACCGTGATAAAGTTACTTTTCCAGAATGCGCGGAGCAAACAGGCTCCACATCTTGCCCCACCAGTACCAGTCGTGGGACACATCACCGCCCCACAGTTCCAGATGGGCGGGCAGGCCCTGGGCCTGCAGCACATCGGCCAGTGCCTGGGTGTCGGCCTTGGCGTCATCCTCGTAGGCACCCTGACCGGCGCAGAGGATGAGGCTGTTTTCCTCGGCCTTGACCAGTGCCAGCTTGTTGGCGATGCCGTTCTCCTGCAGGTACAGCAGGGGAGAGCAGCGCAGCACCAGATCGTCGTTCTCGGCACCCCAGAAGCGGCTCAGGTCGTAGATGCCGCCCATGCCCACGGCACCGGCAAACAGGTTGGGGCGGCGCAGACGGCAGTTCACGGCCTGATAAGCGCCCAGATCCACACCGGCGCACCAGATCTTGGTACCCTTCTCGGCCTTGTTCAGGGTCAGGATGCGGGGAGCCAGCTCGGCAGTCAGGTAAACAAAATACTTCTCCTGTGCCTCGGCCCGGCGGCGCAGCGGCAGATCCCCGTTCAGCACACCTTCGCCGTCCACGCTGTCGGCGCAGAACAGCTGGATCTTGCCCTCGTTCAGCAGCTGGGCAATGGCGTTCGGCATGCCGTTGTTCTCCCAGTCGAAAAAGCGGCCGCCGCGGGCGGGCAGAGCCAGCACCGGCACACCGGCGCTGCCATATACCTTAAACTCCATCTCGCGGTTCAGCACACTGCTCCACTCTTTGTAATAGGTACCCTGCATCATAATCAATCAAGCACTCCTTTTTTATCATGATCCGGCCCCGGCGCACAGTCGCTGCACGTCCAGCCGGCAGTAGCGTTTCAGGATAAATCAGACAAACTGGTTGCGCTGTGCGTCGTACTCGTAGCCGACGGCACGCAGCTTTGCACACAGATCAGTCTTGTCGGCGTCCAGATCTTCGCACAAAGCATCGAGGTTTTTGAAATAATCCCGGAGTTTGAGGTTCACCACGCTCAGCAGCATGATGGGATCGGTGGGAAGAGCCATGCGTTCATCTCCTTTAAGGCAACAAAAAAAGCCGGCCACTCGACAAAGTGACCGGCCACATACACCAAATTAGACAGCGCGGGTAACTTTGCCAGCGCGCAGGCAACGGGAGCATGCGTAGACATACTTGGGGGAGCCATCCACGACCGCCTTGACACGACGGACATTCGGCTTCCAGGTACGGTTGGAACGGCGATGGGAGTGAGAGACCTTAATACCAAAGGTAACGCCCTTGCCGCAGCATTCACACTTAGCCATGGTACTTGCACCTCCTAGAGTGAAGTAAGGAATCAAAATAATCAGCTTGACTATTTTACCAGAGACGCGGGCAAAATGCAAGCCTTTTTTCAAAATTTCCGTCATCTTTTTCCAATCTTATGCAGCAAGGGTTGCTCAACCGGCCAAAAGATAGTATTATAATAGAAAATGTTGTTTTTCAGGAGATGCTTATGACACGGGCAACCTATTATCTCGTCCGCGCGTTGGTGGCACTGGTGGCCATCCCGTTCCATGAGGCTGGTCATGCGCTGGCTGCCTGGCTGCTGGGGGACCCCACCGCCAAACGCGAAGGCCGCCTTTCGCTGAATCCGTTTGCTCATTTTGACCTGCTGGGCACGTTGTGCATGGTATTTGCGGGCGTGGGCTGGGCAAAGCCGGTCTCCACCAACCCCCGCAACTTCAAAAACCCCAAGTGGGGCATGGCCCTCACCGCGTTGGCGGGCCCGGTGGCCAACATTGTGCTGGCCTATCTTGCCATGGTGCTGTGGAAGGTACTGTACTATTGGGCCCCGGTAAACCAGGCCACTTATTACCTGGCCTACTTCCTCCAGTATATGGTGCTGATGAACGTGAGCCTGGCGGTGTTCAATTTTATTCC
>ENA-OOXF01002398-OOXF01002398.1-human-gut-metagenome-genome-assembly--contig:-NODE-2398-length-10551-cov-2.600133_pt1 | contig 10551 bp, 7 predicted proteins | sample MGYA00241586_ERZ501341 | MGnify/ENA primary metagenome ERZ501341 (study PRJEB25962, sample SAMEA2042985) | human gut metagenome | biome: human gut; feature: human-associated habitat; material: faeces... | reverse complement strand
CCGTGCGCAAGCCGGACGGCACCATCGAGACCAAGACCGAGCCTACGCCTACCCATGGCATCTGGACAAAGATCCCGCTGGTGCGGGGAGCGATTTCCATGATCGAAAGCCTGATCATGGGTTACCGCTATATGATGTACTCGGCCCAGGTCAGCATGGGCGATGACTACGACCCCGAAGAGGAAGAGACCGCTTTTGAAAAGTGGGTAGGGGAGCATCTGGGCAAAAAGGCCGAGGACGCTCTGCTGGCCTGCGCAGCCGTTCTGGGCGGGCTGCTGGCCATTCTGCTGTTCACTGTGCTGCCCACCCTTATCGTGGGCGGCGTGAACCATTTTGTCACGCTGGGCCGCTGGGCCAAGGTGGTGCTGGAAGCGGTGCTCAAGGTGGGCATCTTCCTGACCTATATGGTGGGCATCTCCAAAATGAAGGAGATCCACCGGGTGTTCGAGTACCACGGGGCCGAGCACAAGACCATTGCCTGCTACGAGGCCGGAGACCCCCTCACGGTGGAAAATGTGCGCAAGTACACCCGCTTCCACCCGCGCTGTGGCACCAGCTTCCTGATCTTGGTGGTCATCGTGAGCGTATTCCTGTACAGCGTGCTGCCCTGGGGCAGCATCGGCCTGCGGGTGCTGTTCAAGCTGCTGCTTCTGCCGCTGGTCATGGGCATCAGCTATGAGCTGCTCAAGTGGTGCGGCCGGTCCGATAACATTGCCACCCGCATCATCCGCCAGCCCGGTATCTGGGTGCAGCACCTGACCGTGTTTGAACCGGACGACAGCATGATCGAGGTGGCTATTGCCGCCGTGACCCCTGTGCTGCCCGAGGACCCGGAGGATGGCAGATGGTAATTGCTGGTTTGACCCCACGCGAAGCGGTGCGGGCCGTGGAAGCCCGGCTTTCCGCTGCAGGGTGTCCGGATGCCGATTATGATGCACGGGAGCTGTTCCGCGTGGCAGCCGGGCGGGATGCCCGCCTTTCCGACCAGGTGCTGACCACGGAGGAAGCGGAAAAGCTGGAGGCCCTCTGCACGCGCCGTGAGCAGCGGGAACCGCTGCAATACCTGTGCGGGATCTGGAGCTTTCTGGATTTTGACCTTGCCGTTGGCCCCGGTGTGCTCTGCCCCCGCGCAGACAGTGAGGTGGTGTGCGAAACTGCCATTGAGCTGTTGCAGCAGATGGGAAAACCTGAGCCCCGGGTGCTGGACCTGTGCGCCGGAACTGGCTGCCTGGGCATTGGCATCCGCCATTTTGTGCCAAGTGCCAGCGTGAGCTGCGTGGAAAAAAGCCCGCAGGCGCTGCAATACCTGCAAGCCAACGTACATGGCACCGGTGTGCAGGCAAAGGCAGCGGATGTGCTGCAATACTGGCGAGAGCTTATGCCCCAAAGCGTGCAGCTGATCATCTCCAACCCGCCGTACCTGACCGGGGCAGAGATGCAGGCCCTGATGCCGGAGACCGCCCACGAGCCAGCTATGGCGCTGGACGGCGGAACGGATGGGTTGGATTTTTACCGCGCCATTGCCGCCCACTACCGTGATATTGTCTGCCCCGGTGGGTGGCTGGTGTTTGAGATTGGCTGTGCCCAGCGGGCGGATGTGATGGAGATATGCCGCCAAAACGGCTGGCAGCAAGTGCAGGCAAGGAAGGATTACGGCGGCAACGACCGTGTGGTGTACGCCCAACAGGTGAAATAAATCTGATTTTCAACGTTTTGCAGCTGAAATGTGGAAAGTGCGAAGAAAATTTTGAAAAGATGACAACAAATGGTTGTAATTCGTGCCGCGATTGGTTATAATAATACCTGATAAACGCAGGACGACCATTTGGATAGCGGCGCACCTGCCGTACAAAATAAAAACAGCACCGCAGTTGCCTGTGGTGCATATGGGATACAACGCACGATCGCTCAGATAAGGAGATATAAACTTATGGCAGCAAAAAAGGAAAGTTCATCCAAGCAGCTCCCCACCGGCCCGGCAGGGGATAAAAAGGCAGCGCTGGAGACGGCACTGGCCCAGATCGAAAAGCAGTTTGGCAAAGGCGCCGTGATGAAGCTTGGGACCAACGTTGCCATGCAGGTGGATGCCATTTCCACCGGCAGCCTGGGGCTGGACCTGGCGCTGGGCATCGGAGGCCTGCCACGCGGACGCATCATTGAGGTATATGGGCCGGAATCTTCCGGTAAAACCACCCTGGCCCTGCATGTTCTGGCTGAAGCCCAGAAGCTGGGCGGCGAGGTTGCCTTTATCGACGTTGAGCACGCCCTGGATCCCACCTATGCCCGCGCCCTTGGCGTTGACATTGACAGCCTGCTGGTCAGCCAGCCGGATACCGGCGAGCAGGCCATGGAAATCTGCGAAGCTCTGGTACGCTCCGGCGCGATTGACGCTATTGTTGTGGACTCTGTTGCTGCCATGGTGCCCAAAGCCGAAATTGAAGGCGAAATGGGCGATTCCCACGTTGGCCTGCAGGCCCGCCTGATGAGCCAGGCTCTGCGTAAGCTGACCGGCATCATCGGCAAGACAAACACCGTCTGCATCTTTATTAACCAGCTGCGCGAAAAAGTCGGTGTGATGTACGGCAACCCTGAAGTGACCACCGGCGGCCGCGCCCTGAAATATTATTCCTCTGTACGTATTGATGTGCGCCGCATTGAGGGCCTGAAGGACGCCAGCGGTTCCTTTATCGGCAACCGTACCCGCGCCAAGATTGTCAAGAACAAAGTGGCACCCCCGTTCCGTGAGGCCGAGTTTGACATCATGTTCGGCGAGGGAATCTCCAAACTGGGCGAAATGATCGATCTGGGTGCTAAGCTGGGCATTGTGCAAAAGAGCGGCGCATGGTTCAACTATGGCGATATCCGCCTGGGCCAGGGCCGCGATAACGCCAAGCTCTACCTGAAAGAACACCCTGATGTGGCTGCTGAGATTGAAAAGCAGGTGCGCGAAAATGCGGACCGTCTGCTGGCGGCCGGCAAAAAGGGAACCGTGAAGCCGCTGGAGAAGCCGGCTGTTACCCCCGTTGCTGCTGAAGATGCCCCTGCCGCTCCCATGGCGGATGCACCCAAGACCACCGGCAGCGAGATGGACCTCGACATCATGGTTGACGAATAAGCGATGCCGAAGCTGACACAGGTAAAAGAAACAAAAAGAGGCCGCTATGCGCTGTTCTTTGACGGAGAGTTTGCCTTTTCGCTGGACGAGGACACCTTTGCCATGGCGGGGCTGCATACCGGGGATGAGCTGGAAGAATGGCAGATCCATGACCTGCAGACCAAAAGCGACACCCGCAAGGCTGTGGATAAAGCCATGGACCTGCTGGCCCTGCGGGACCATGCAGCCGGGGAGCTTTATCAAAAGCTCTGCCGCAGCTTTGACCCCCACAGCGCTGCCGCCGCCGTGGCAAAAATGCAGGAGCTGAACCTGCTGGATGACGCCGGTTTTGCCCGCCGCCGTGCGGCGGAGCTGCTGCGCAAGCGCAAGAGCCGCCGTGCAATTCTGGATGATCTGCACGCCAAAGGCATTGACCGCGACGCAGCCGCCGAAGCGGTGGAAGCTCTGTTTGCCCAAAGCGAGGAGGACGAGGAGAAAAACCCGGAGCTGGCCAATGCCCGCGCACTGGTGGAACGCCACTATGCCGCAAAGCTGGCACAGGGCAAATGGCAGCAGGTAGCTGCCGCTTTGGCACGGCGCGGGTTCTCCCACAGCGTGATCCGCCAGGCATTGGCAGATGCCGAGACAGAAGAAACCGAAGCGTAACACAAAAAAGTACACACCGCAGGGGCAAAAAATGCTCCTGCGGCATTGTGGTATCAATGCACCGAACGGATAGCTTTGCCTGAATTTTGCCCAAGCAAGCGGCAGAGCCCAACATAACATACTGAAAAGAGAGACAGGAACAACCATACATGAATATTGCAATTATTTCCCTTGGATGCCCCAAAAACCAGGTCGATGCTGATGTATTCTGCCACGCGCTGATCAAGGCGGGCCACCAGACGGTTGCGGACCCCGAACAGGCGGACATTATTATTGTCAACACCTGCGGCTTTATCCAGTCCGCTAAAGAGGAAGCCATTGAAAACATTTTGATGGCCTGCCAGTATAAGCAGCAGAACCCCAACCTGAAGGTGATCGTGACCGGCTGCCTGGCTGAGCGCTATAAAACCCAGATTGTGAGCGAAATGCCGGAAGTGGACGCCGTTGTGGGCATTGGCTCCAACGCCGCTCTGCCCGCCATTGTGGAGCGCCTGACCGCCAACGGCGCGGGCCAGGTGGAAAGCTATGGCCCCAAATGCAATATGGAGCTGGGCGGTGCCCGTGTTATCAGCACGCCGCGCCACTATGCTTACCTGAAAATTGCCGAAGGCTGCAACAACCGCTGCCATTACTGTGCCATCCCGCTCATCCGCGGCCCGCTGCGCAGCCGCCCCATTGATGACTGTGTTGCCGAAGCTCGCTGGCTGGCCGGCGAGGGTGTGAAAGAGCTGATCCTGGTGGCGCAGGACCCCACCGCTTACGGCGAGGACTGGGGCAAACCCGGCGCAGTTTGCGAACTGTTGGATAAGCTGAACACCATTGAGGGCATCCGCTGGATCCGTGTGCTGTACGCCTACCCGGAGCGTATCTCCGATGAATTCATCGCAGCCCTTGTGCGCAACAATAAGGTTGTGCCGTATCTCGATCTGCCCATCCAGCACTGCGATGACGAGGTGCTGAAAAACATGAACCGCCGCGGCGGCCGCAAAGAAATTGAGGATGCCATCCGCCGCCTGCGCGCGGCCATCCCCAACATCACGCTGCGCACCACCCTGATTGCAGGTTTCCCTGGTGAGACCGAGGAACAGTACAGCGAGCTGTGCGACTTTGTCAAAACCGTCAAGTTTGACCGCCTGGGCTGCTTTGCCTATTCCGCCGAGGAAAACACCGTGGCCGCCAAGATGGACAACCAGATTGACGAGGAAGTCAAGCAGCGCCGCGCAGACCACATTATGGAGCTGCAGGCCGAGATCAGCACGGAAAAGGAAGCAGAAAAGGTCGGCAAGACCTATGAGTGCATCTGCGATGGCGTGGACGATGAAACCGGCATGTACCTGCTGCGCTCCGCAGCAGACTGCCCGGAAATTGATGGCAGCATCATGACCCCGGCAGATACCCCGCTGGAAGCCGGCGCGTTCTATAACGTTACCATCACCGATGCCGATACTTATGATCTTTATGGTTATGCGGAAAGCAAAGTGGAGGAATAAACCATGAATCTGCCTAACAAATTAACGATGATGCGTGTCATCATGGTGCCGTTCTTTATGGTATTTGCTGCCATGAGCCATATGGGCACGCCCCAGTTCAATGCAACGTATGCCTTGATAGCGGGCATTCTGTTTGCTGTGGCCAGCTTTACGGATTTCCTGGATGGCTACCTGGCCCGCAAGAACCACCTGGTAACGGACTTTGGCAAGTTTATGGACCCGCTGGCTGATAAAATGCTCACCACCGCCGCCATTATTTATATGGTGGTGGACGGTGTCTGCTCCCCCGTGGTGCTGGCCATCATCATGTTCCGCGAGTTTGCTGTAGCCGGTGTGCGCATGATTGCGGCAGAGTCCGGTACCGTCATTGCCGCAAACATGTGGGGCAAGGTCAAAACCGTGCTGCAGATGGTCACCATCATCTTCTATTACTTTGCCATGGCGCTTGCCCCGGCGGACGGCGTTGGGGTTATCAGCTTTACCACCCAGGTGCTGTGCTGGGCCGTTGCTGCCGTTACCGCACTTTCCGGCTGCATCTACCTGTGGCAGAATCGTTCCTGCTTTATGCAGGCAAAATGATGCTGCCCCCTTGCAACCGCTTATCAGGGCGGCTATAATAAATCTGAACGGTTTGCAGGTTTAGCCGCGCCGTACCAGCAAAGTTGGGAAAGGAAGTTCCTGTCCATGCAGATTTTTAATACCATGACCCGCAAAAAGGAAGATTTTATCCCGCAGGAGCCGGGCGTTTATCGCATTTACGTCTGCGGCCCTACGGTGTATAACTATATCCATATCGGCAATGCGCGCCCCATGATCGTGTTTGACACGCTGCGCCGCTATCTGGAGTACCTTGGCAACAAGGTGCTGTATGTCTCCAATATCACCGATATTGACGATAAACTGATCAAAAAAGGCCAGGAGAACGGCACCACCATGCAGGAGGTTGCCCGCAAGTTCGAGGCCGAGTACATCAAAGATTCCGAGGGCCTGAACGTTAAGACCCCCACCGTGCGCCCCCGCGCAACCGAGCATATCGGTGAGATCATCAAGATCGTCAAGGACCTGGTCGAATCCGGACATGCTTACGTTGCCCACAACGGCGATGTCTACTTCCGCGTTAAGTCTGATCCCGGTTACGGCAAGCTGAGCCACCTGAACCTGGACGACCTGGAAAGCGGCAACCGCGAACTGCGCAGCCAGATGGATGACGACCTGAAAGAAGACCCCGCAGATTTTGCTGTCTGGAAGGCCGCCAAGCCGGGCGAGCCTTCCTGGAACAGCCCCTGGGGCCAGGGCCGTCCGGGCTGGCACATTGAGTGCAGCGCCATGGCCCGTAAGCACCTGGGCAAGACCATCGACCTGCATGCAGGCGGCCAGGACCTGATCTTCCCCCATCACGAAAACGAGATTGCACAGTCGGAGTGCGCCAACGGCTGCACCTTCAGCCATTACTGGATGCACAACGGCTTTTTGAACATCAACAACCAGAAGATGTCCAAGAGCGCCAACAACTTTTTTACCGTGCGTGAAATTGCCGATAAGTACGGCTATGAGCCGATCCGTTATTTTATGCTCACCGCTGGTTACCGCATGCCGCTGAACTATACGGTGGACCTGATCGAGAGCTGCAAGAACAGCTTGGAGCGCCTGTACACCTGCCGCGATAACCTGGATTTTGCCATCCGCAATGCCCATGGCACTGACACTGCCCTGACTGAAAAGTGCGAAGAAGCACGCAAAAAGTTCAAGACCGCCATGGATGACGACCTGAACACCCCCGATGCTCTGGCCGCCATTTTTGAGTTCGTCAAGGACATCAACACCATGTCCGATGCTGCCGATAAGGCTACGTTGGAAAAGGCCGCCGCCACGTTTGACGAGCTGACCGGTGTGCTGGGCCTGATGTACAACCGCAAGGCCGAGGAAGCCCCCGACGAAGTGAAGCAGCTGGTGGAAGAGCGCGCCGCAGCCAAAAAGGCCAAGGACTTTGCCCGCGCCGATGCTCTGCGCGCCAAAATCACTGAGCTGGGCTGGAATGTGATGGACACCGCCAAGGGCCCGCAGCTGACCAAGCTATAATTATTACTGCACAATCACGGCAAAACAAAGGAATTGGAAACAGGGAAGCATCTGCCTCTGCTTCCAGTTCCTTATTTTATTGCAGCGGCAAATACGCTGCATTATCTGGAGAGTTCAGAATGACAAATACCAGAACCAAACAGGAAGAGCGAACGCTGTATATTATATTGGCCGCAGCGCTTGCCGCGCGTCTGCTGCTGGCCCTTGTTACTGAAGGCTACACCTATGATATGAGCTGCTTTGTGGCCTGGGGGGATAAGCTGGCCAGCGAAGGTCCCGCGGCCTTTTACAGCGCCGATTATTTTGCGGACTACCCGCCCGGCTACATCCTTGTGCTGGGGCTGGTCAGCCTGGTGCGCAAGGCGCTCCAACTGAGCTATGAATCCCGCTGGACCTATTTTTTGCTGGCACTGATCCCCGCAATCTGTGATTGTGCCGCCGTGGTGCTGCTGGACCATATCAGCCGCCGGTATATGGGGCAGGGCAGGGCACAGCGCTGCCTGGTGCTGTTTGCGGCGTTCTGCCCGCTGACCTTGTTTGATACTGGCATCTGGAAGCAGATCGATGGGGCTTTTGCGCTGCCGCTGCTGCTCTGCTTCTGGCTGCTGGAAGAGCGCCGCTACCTGCTCGCTGCAGTGCTGTACGGCGTGGCGCTGGCCATCAAGCCGCAGGCACTGTTGGCTGGGCCGGTGCTGGCCGTCTGCTTTTTGGTGGCTATTGCGGATGCCGTGCGGGATGGCAAAAGTCCGCTGAAATCGGTCGGCCAGATTTTTGGCGGTGCTGCGCTGGCTTTGCTGCCGCCGCTGCTGGCGGGCCTGCCGTTTTACGGGGCAAAAAATCTGGTGCCGTCCTTGATCGATAAGTACATCACCACGGCGTCTGGCTACCAGTATGCCACCATCAATGCGTTCAACTGGTTTGCAGCGCTGGGCGGCAACTGGCAGGCGCTGGATGCTTGCCCGGTGTTTAACCTGAGCTGGAAAGTGCTGGGCATTTTCAACATCGCTGTTATCACGGTACTGCTTGTGGTGCTGGCGGTCATCAGCTGGCGGGCGGGGCGGTTTTCCCCGCTGCTGCTGGCAGCGTTTTACACGGTGGGGATTTTTACCTTTGCCCATTGCATGCACGAGCGTTACCTGGTGCTGGGCATGCTGCTGGTACTGCTTGCTGCGGCGCGCTGGAATGACATCCGTCTGTATGGCGCCGGGTTTGGTCTGTCGATAACGGGCTTCTTGAACCTGGAAACTGTGTATACCCTGGTAGGCAGCGATGACGAGTGGCTCAGCAGCGATACCAGCCGCGAGTTTGCCATGGCAGTCGGCTTTGCCGAAACGGCAGCCTTTGTGCTGCTGGCTTTCACCGCGTGGGCCATCTGCCGCCATGGAGCGATTTCTCCACTGGCAAAAGTGGAAACCATCGAAAAAGATAAAACAAAAACAGTGCAGAAAAAGCTGGAACTGTGCACCCTGCGCATTGATCCGCAGCCTGCCTGGTCGGCTAAAGAGAAGAAAGCCTTGGCAACGCTGACGTTGATCGTTGCTGTGGTGAGCTTTGCCTACCTTGGCAGCATGAAAGCACCGCAGAACCCTGTGGATGCTACGGACAGCACGGCAACCATCGACTTTACCCCGCAGCAGGACGCGGTGGAAATCTGGGTGTACCCTGGCATTTCCACCGGCGGCAGCCTGCGCATCACGGATGCAGCGGGCAATGAGCTGTACCAGAAGGAACTGAGCTATGCAACGCCGTTCTGCTGGACCAAAACGGCCATCACGGCTCCGGCAGGGCAGACCCTGACCGCAACGATTGAAAATGCGCAGATGTTTGAACTGGCCCTGCGGGATGCCACCGGTGCGCTGGTGCCGGTAACGGGCGGTGATGCCCTGTTTGATGAGCAGAGCGAAGTGCCAGATACCATCAGCCAGCTGAACAGCATGTATTTCGATGAAATCTATCATGGCCGTACTGGGTACGAAATGCTGCACCGCATGACGGCATACGAAACCACCCACCCGCCGCTGGGCAAAGATTTTATCATGCTGGGCATTGCTATTTTTGGAATGACAGCCTTTGGCTGGCGCTGTGCCGGAACGCTGTTCGGCGTGATGCTGGTGCCGCTGATGTGGTGCTTTGCCCGCCGTCTGACCCACAAACGCTGGGCCGGGGCCATGGCAGGTGCGCTGATTGCTGCTGGGTTCATGCGATTTTCCCAAAGCCGCATTGCCACAATCGATATTTACGGTACGTTCTTTATCCTGTTAGGCGCATATTTTATGGTATGGTATTGCCAGAGCGTGCTGCAAAACGGTGTAAACGGCTCGCTGCTGCCCATGGCGCTGGGAGGCGTGGCATTTGGGCTTGGGTGTGCATCCAAGTGGACCGGAATTTATGCCGGGGCAGGGCTTGCGGTATTGTACCTGGGTGTGCTGTATGCCCGCTGGAAGCAAAAACAGCCGGGCTTCTGGAAAGAATTCCGGATGGCTGCTGTGGGCGGTGTGGCGTTTTACATCGTTGTGCCGTTCCTGATCTATCTTGCATCCTACCTGCCTTATTGGTGGAAAGACCCTACCTTTGGTTTGCGGGATTGGTGGGATTGCCAAACCTACATGTACTGGTATCATTCCACCCTGAAAGCAACCCACCCGTTTGAAAGCCGCTGGTACACCTGGCTGCTGGACCTGCGCCCAGTGTGGTATTACAAAAATTCTTACCTGGAAGCTGGGCTTCAGGGCAGCATTGCGGGTTTTTATAATCCGGTCATTTGCTGGGCGGGGCTGTTCTGCATTTTGCTGCTGCTGTGGCGCCAGGTTTCGGCTCGCGGCACGGCAAAGGGAGCGGGCGTTCTGATCTTGTACGCCAGCCAGCTGCTTTCCTGGATGCTGGTATCGCGCTGCACTTTCATGTACCATTACTTCCCCAGCTCGGTCTTTGCGTTGACGGCCGTTGTGCTGGTTTTAACGCAGATGAAGCGGCAGGACCGCGCCAAAAAGATTGGCGCGGGGCTGTGCATTGCGGCGCTGATGTGCTTTGCCTGGTTCTATCCCGTTCTGTCCGGCTTGCCCGTGCCGACCCTGTGGGCGCAGAGCACCAAGATTTTGCCGAGTTACGGGTTCTATTAAGGCAGTTACGGGGAGTCTTTTCGGCCTTTTTGAAAAAAGGCCTGGCGAAAAACTTTAATTATTTTCACTAAGGCAACACCGCACAATTCCCGCCTTACGGCTT
>ENA-OOXF01002377-OOXF01002377.1-human-gut-metagenome-genome-assembly--contig:-NODE-2377-length-10633-cov-2.118170_pt1 | contig 10633 bp, 9 predicted proteins | sample MGYA00241586_ERZ501341 | MGnify/ENA primary metagenome ERZ501341 (study PRJEB25962, sample SAMEA2042985) | human gut metagenome | biome: human gut; feature: human-associated habitat; material: faeces... | reverse complement strand
GGAATGTCAATCCTGGTCTAACAGAGCCTTTTTTAATCCCCGTCCCAGAATAATCATTTAGGTGGAAGGAAAGACGGATGTCCAAGCCGCGTCGTCGTAAGCAGAAAAAGCAGGTTAAGCCCGAGCTCAAGCTTAGGCAGTTTGCTGCTACCGAGCTTTCCGACCAGCTTGCCGCCCTTCCCTGCGCCGCCGACCTGCCGCGCTTTATGGTCGATACGGTCGCCGGCGCCTATGCCCCCGCCGATGCCGAGCTCATGATCGAGGGCTTTGGCGCCGCGGTCACACGCCCGGTCACGCTGCGCGCCAACACGCTCAAGGCGAGCGCCGAGGACATCGCTGCGGCGCTCGATGCCGCCGGCATCGCCCACTACCCCGTCGCCTGGTACCCAGACGCCTTTATCCTGCCCGAGGCCCAGGTTTCCGATCTGTGGGATCTCGACATCTACCGCGACGGCAAGATCTACCTACAGAGCCTGTCGTCCATGATGCCGCCTTTGGTGTTGGGCGCCCAGACAGGCGAGGACATCCTGGACATGTGCGCGGCCCCCGGTGGCAAGACGACGCAGATCACTGCCCTCACCCAGGGCCAGGCACGCCTCACGGCCTGCGAGATGAGCATTCCCCGCGCCGAAAAGCTCGAGTCAAACCTCCATCGCCAGGGTGCCAAAAACGTGCCCGTCATGCGCATCGACGCACGCGAGCTCGACGAGTTCTTCCGCTTTGACCGCATCCTGCTCGACGCTCCCTGCACCGGCACGGGCACCGTCATCAGCGGCAACGAGAAGAGTCTGCGCGGCCTCACCGAGCAGTTGCTCGGCAAGTGCGCCCGCTCGCAGCGAGCACTTCTGGACCGCGCCATGGGAGCCCTCAAACCAGGCGGCACGCTCGTCTATTCGACCTGTTCGATCTTGCCGCAGGAAAACGAGGACGCCCTGCAAGAGGCCCTCGACAAGCACATGGACTGCGAGCTCATCCCCCTCGACGGCACGCCGAGCGAAAGCGAAACGCGCCGTGCTCAGGAAGCTGGTGAAGAGCCGCGCGTCGAGAGCAACGCCCTCACCGAGGCCAACGCCGCCGGCCACGTCTCGTCCGTCGCCAACGGCATGCCCGGCACGCTGACCATTCCGCCCAGCCGCGACTTTGAGGGCTTCTACATCGCCCTGATCCGAAAACGCAGCTAGCGCACGGATTCAAAACTCAACAAACTATCTCCGTGCGCGCTTGTCCTGCTGGTCACGGTGTTGCTTAAGTGCCTCGCGTTCCTTGCGCTCGGCTCTTTTGCCCTTAATGGCCGTGACCACCAAGTAGATGATCGCGGCGGCAACGATTGCGCCCACACACAGGCCAATCGAGCCCAACATTGCTGTAAATTCCATTCCGCGTCACCTCTCTTTTAAACGGGACATTCAAGATAGCACCTCAATACCCGCCACCACAGCTCCTTCACGTTCGCCGGCCCTTCGGTCTAACAGATGGCGCAGCGGGGAAAAATCAACTCGTCAAACGATTTAGCAAGCACAACGCTGCCGGCACCTTGCCGGCCACCATCGCATAGAATCGAGGATCCATGGATACCCTCAACGACCTAAACGAGCGCGTCGACGCCTTTGTCGGCACCAGCTCCTTCGATATGCCTGCCGCGCCAGACAACCAAGCCCCCATCGATGTTCCCGCCGAGGTTCACGAGGACATCGTCGCCTCGGTCGATTTTTCCGAGGTCGAGCTCGCAGACGAGTTCACCGAGCCCCAAGTAGCCGTCACGCCCAACGGCCTGCTCCCCATGGAGCCGCTGCCCATCGACGGGCGTTTGCGCAAGGCGGCCCTTCGCATGCCCGACGAGATCGAGGAGGCCAGCGGTTTTACGCTCTTCGGCCGTCGCATCAAGTCGCTTATCTACACAACCGACGTCGCGGTCATCCGCAACTCCAATGCCGATGCCGTCTTTGCCGTTTACCCCTTCACGCCACAGCCGGCCATTACGCAGGCGCTGTTGACCGTCGCCGAGTGCCCGGTCTTTGTAGGCGTGGGCGGCGGAACTACGACCGGTAAGCGCTCCGTGCAGATGGCAGCCGTCTCCGAGATGCAGGGCGCGGCGGGCTGCGTGGTCAACTCCCCCGCCACTGCCGAGATGGTCGAGCACATCACCAACATCGCCGACATCCCCGTCATCGCCACGGTCGTTCGCTGCGACGACGATGCTCACGCCAAGGTGCGCGCCGGAGCCAAGATTCTCAACATCGCCGCCGGCAAGAACACGCCCCAGGTCCTACGCGAGCTGCGCGAACACTATCCCAACCTGCCGCTCATCGCACCGGGCGGCAAGACGCCCGAGAGCATCCGTGAAACCATCGCCGCCGGCGCCAACGCCATCATCTGGACGCCGCCTTCGGCCCAGCAGCTACAGACCGACATGATGCAGCGTTATCGCAAGATGAAGGAAGACGCCACACCTGTCATCTCGCGCGACGATGTGCCCATTATCGACCAGGTCGCCGCCGCCGAGGTCAGTCAGGTCGAGAACATGAATCCCGACGTGCCGATTCCCGACGAAGTCATCGAGCGCGTCGCTTCGATCCACGAGCGCGTCGAGGAGCATCGCGCCAATCGCGGCCTCAAGCCGTCACTGCACGGCTTCTTCTTCCGCGGAAAGAAACGCTAGCCGCAACAGCAAGGCCCGCTCCACAGACAACGGAACGGGCCCTTTCTGTTATCGAATGTCAGGAGGGACAGGCGCAGCGGTTAAAACTGTCAGCCAGCCCACGAACGTTAATCCACGCGCTTGTCGCCCATAAAGAAGAGCGCCACCGTACCAGGACCGGTGTGCGAACCGATCAGAGCACCGATATTGTTGATCTCAATCTTGCCTTTGAGCTGCGGAACTTGTTCCTCAATCAGCGCCGCAACGGCCTCGGCATCCTCGCGGCACGCCGAATGGGACAAGATGCACTTACCCGAATAATCCGCACCGTCCTGCACGTGTGCCATCATGGTCTTAGCCATCTCGGAAATCGCGCGCTTCTTAGTGCGAATCTTCTCACGTGGCGACAGCTTACCTTCGCAATCGACCGTCATAAGTGGGCAAATCTTAAGCGCCGTGCCGATGATTGCGCTCGCAGCCGAAATGCGACCGCCGCGTAGGTAGCTCGACAGATCGGTCGAGAAGAACCAGTGGTGAAGGTTGAGTTTATGCTCCTCAATCCAAGCGGCCGTCTCGTCGAGCGAAGCGCCGCTATCGCGCACGTCGGCGGCATATTCCAGCAATAGGCCAAAGCCCGAAGACGCCCCCAGCGAATCGATGACGCGCACCTTGCCGCCCTCGGGATAGCGATCCGCAAGCATCTGCGCCGCGACGCAGGCCGATCCATACGTGCCCGAAATACCCGACGACAACGTCAGGTGCAGCACGTCTTTACCCTCGGCAACAAACGGCTCCCAAAACTCCTCGTACTCACCCACGCTTACCTGAGACGTCTTGGGCATGGCGCCCGCGGCAATCTGGGCAAAAAACTCGTCCGGTGAAATCGACTGGTACAGATCGTCCGTATGGACAACACCATCAATCTCGTAATGAAAACACACGACAGGGATATTGCGCGACGCAAAGAACTCACGGGTTCGATCGGCGGCGGATTCACAGGTCAGGACAAAATCACTCATATGAGGCTCCTTACTCATTGCTGCGCAAATTATCGCACAGTGAGCCTACATGCGGTACATATGTCCACTATTTACCAAATCGAACCAAAAATAGTGAACATCTTTACCACCATCGTCTCCACCGACCCGACGCATAAATATCTGAGAAAACACCCTCTGTCGTCTCCACCCAACCAACACATCTACCTTCACTAAATCGATTTACCAAACCATTCAGCCGACAATTCAGCCGCTGGCGCAAAATCGAAACAAAAGCGGCGCATACTGATAAACGTTTGACGCTGTTTATCAGTTTTACCAGCCCCATCGGAAGGTGTTTCATGGTCGCATTCGATCGCAACCCGCAAGACTTCAAGTATCTGCGCCTGCTGTCGAGACAGTTCCCCACCGAACAATCCGCATTTACCGAAATTATCAACCTCTCGGCCATCCTCAACCTACCCAAGGGCACCGAGCATTTTATGAGCGACGTGCATGGCGAGTACGAAGCCTTTATGCACATCCTCAACAACTGCTCGGGCGTCGTGCGCGAGCATGTCGACGAAATTTTTGGCGACACGCTCTCCTTTGACGAAAAGGGCGAGCTGTGCACGCTCATCTACTACCCGCGCGAGAAGATCGACCTGGTCCGTAGCCAGCGCGAGGACTCGCCAACCTGGTACAAGACGATGCTTGACCAGCTCATCATGGTCGCACGCTCGCTTTCGAGCCGCTACACGCGCTCCAAGGTGCGTAAGGCCATCCCGCGCGACTACGCCTACATCATCGACGAGCTGCTGCACACGCATCCGGACGAGAACAACTATCGCGTGCGTTATCACGAGCGCATCGTTGAGTCCATCCTAGAGACCGCAAGCGCCGACGACTTTATCGAGTCGCTCGCTTCGCTCATCAAGCGCCTGGCCGTCGACCACCTGCACCTGGTGGGCGATATCTTCGACCGTGGCGGCGGCGCTGCCAAGATTATGGACCGCCTGCTCACCTACCATTCGCTCGACATTCAGTGGGGCAACCACGACCTGCTGTGGATGGGCGGCGCTGCGGCCGGTGAGCCCGCCTGCATCGCCACGGTGCTGCGTAACAACCTGCGCTACGACAATTACGAGATCCTCGAGAACGACTACGGCATCTCGCTGCGCGAGCTCGTCGCCTTTGCCGATGCCACCTACACCGCCGGTGAGTCCATCACCCCGCTGATCAAGGCCATCAACGTGCTGCTCTTTAAGCTCGAGGGCCAGATTATCCAGCGCCACCCCGAGTTCGACATGACCGACCGCCTGCTGCTCGACAAGATCGACCACGACACCGGCACGGTCACGCTTGCCGACGGCAGCGTGTGGCCGCTCACGACCAACGACTTCCCCACCGTCGACCCCACGGACCCCTACACACTCACGCCCCAAGAGCAACATATCATCGACAAGCTCGTGTCGGAGTTTGTCACCGCCGATCATCTGCATCGCCATATCGATTTCCTCTATTCCCACGGCTCGATGTACAAGGTCGCCAACGGCAACCTGCTCTTCCACGGCTGCGTTCCGCTCAACGAAGACGGCACCTTTAGCAGCATGAACTGCCTGGGCACCTGGCACGCCGGCCGTGATTATCTCGATTTTTGCGACCGCATCGCCCGCCGCGCCTGGCGCGTGGACGACCGCGACGCCCTCGACTGGATGTGGTACCTGTGGATTGGCTTTAACTCGCCCGCCAGCGGACGCCTGGTGCGTACCTTTGAGCGCGCCTATATCGCCGATAAGAGCACCTGGGTCGAGCCGATGGACCCGTACTTTACGCTTACCAAGTCGCCCTCTGTCTGCGACGACATCATGCGCGAGTTCGGCGTTGCCCCCATGGCATGTTCGCCGACCGGTCACATCATCAATGGCCATACGCCCGTCAAGACCACCAAGGGCGAGCAGCCCATCCGCGCCGAGGGCAAGTTGCTGGTCATCGATGGCGGTTTCTGTCGCGCCTACCATCCCAAGACGGGTATCGCCGGCTACACGCTTATCTCCAGTTCTCGCGGATGTCGTCTTAAGTCTCACCAAGCCTTTACCACGGTTGCCGAAGCACTTACCCGCAATGTAGACATCGAGAGCGAGACCAACCGCTTTGACGAGGCCAACCGCCGCCGCATGGTAAGCGACACCGATACGGGTACCAAGATCCGCAGCCAGATCCAGGACCTACGCCAATTGCTCGATGCATATAGAAACGGTGCTATCGAGGAGCGCGCCTAGCTCCACCCGTGGGGATTGGCTAAACTTGCTGAGTTCATCATCCCCACGGCGCCCCGGCGCCACCCTAAGGCAGGTACCATGCAAAAGCTCCTTGCGCAGATCATGAAGTTTGGCGTCGTCGGCGTCGTCGCCACGGTCATCGACTTTGGCATCATGAATCTGCTCCACTACGGCCTGGGCCTTAACATCCTGATCGCCAATACCAGCGGCTTTATCGTCTCGCTCATCTTTAACTACGTCGCGAGCATGAAGTACGTGTTTGCGCACAAGGGGGGCATGAGCCGCCGCCGCGAGTTCATTATCTTTGTCGTGCTGTCCGTGATCGGCCTGGCGCTCAACGACGGTATCGTGCTGGCGCTCAACGCCGGCCTAGGGCTCGAGGCCAATATCGCCAAGATTTGCGCCACCGCGCTTGTTATGGTCTACAACTTTGTGACCCGAAAGATCTTCCTGGAGGGCGAGGAGACCAAGTAGCTCGGCCTCCTCGTTGCACTACGGGGCCCACGGACGACGTGCGTCGAGCGCTGCGTTGTTCGTGGGCCTTGCTCTTTTACGGAAGGATTTACGACGTTTGCGGATTGTCTCTTGCAAATTTGACGAGTTCGTATAGTTCTTGGCAAAGCCCTTACGTTTCCCTTGCAAAAGCTCTAAAGTATCCTCTGCTCGATTCATCAACGCATTGGATGTGATTACGTGCGCAAGGCACTGGCACAACCTCATACTAAGCAATTCCTCAAGTTCGCTGTCGTGGGTCTTATCTCCTTTGGCATCGACTGGGGCATGCTCATTGCGCTCGTCGAGCTGTTCCATCTCGACTTTTTGATGAGCACCACGATCTCGTTTATCACGTCCGTCGTGGTCAACTACTGGCTCAGCATGAAGTACGTGTTCGACCATCGCGAGGGCATGAGCCGCAAGCGCGAGTTCACGATCTTCACCATCCTGTCGGTGATTGGTCTGGGTCTCAACGACCTGTACATGTTTGTGGGCGTCACGTTTTTGAGCATCGGCTACCAGGCCATGAAGGCCATCGCCACGTTCCTGGTCACCTGGTACAACTACTTTAGCCGTCGCTTTTTCCTCGAGGGCGCACGTTCGTAGTTTGTACGACATTTGCTTGAAGGTATAACCGGTTGGAATTCTCGTTCCAACCGGTTTTTTGTTTGCAGAGCCTGCCGAGGAAGGCGCACAAGGCGAGAAACGGCGTCCCATTCGCATGAAAAACGGGCGGCTCGGATGTTGGTCCGAACCGCCCGTCTGGCGTGTTATGTCGAGGCTCCTAGCCCGTTACGTAATACCACACGACAGTGTCGCCATTGGAGAGAACGTAGTTGCTGCAGGCCGTCATGGGCGTTTCGCCGTTAACGGAGTACATCCAGCCACTCTTGGCGCCGTGCTCCATCTCGGCCAGGCCGCCGATAGCGGCGACATACGTGCCGTACGACGTGCCGCGCGCATTCACGGAAAGGCCTAGGGCGCACAGGGCATCATAGACCGTAGCGCCCTTGTTGAAGGTAAAGGTACCACTAGAAGACACAGGATTGCCCACAGCGCTCGATGTGACCGAGACCGTCACCGTAACGTAGTTGGACTCCTGTGAGCCGCTCTGGCCGCTCGAGGAGGCACTACCGTTATCAGGAACGGCAGAAGGCCCACCGGAGTTTGCCGAATTCTGAGAAGCCGACTGACTGTTGTCAGTCGTTTTATTTCCCGCTCCTTTTTCGCCGGACTTCTTGCTATCCGAGTTCTTGTCCGATTCCTTGTCCGAGGACTCGGAATCTTTCTTGGAGTCAGATTTGTCAGAACCCCTAGACCCGTCATTCGTATCATCAGAAGATTTGGAATCCTTGGACCCGACCTCGCCCGAAGTCGTAGTCGAGCCAGACGCCTTGGTGTCCTTGGTGACGACGCTCTCCCCCGTCACGGTCTGAATGATCCAGTCGATGGACCAGGCACCGCTTGTGGAAGGATGGACGAAACCCAGCGAGACGACGATCAGAATGGTGCACGCAGCAGTCAGAACGCCAAGGAGTTCCTTGCGACGAGGGGCGGACGCCGCCGAAGCGGCGCCCTTTTGCTTTGCATCGTCGAACTGAATGAACGACGAGTCGGGCTGTTTGGAGTCGGCGTCCTGAGGCTTATTGGACACGGCCCTCACCTACCGACGCTTGGTAAACACGAACACGCCGATGACGGCAAGACCGATCACGCCGGCTGCAACACCAACGATGGCAAGCGGGTTGAAGCCAGACTGCTGCACAGGAGCCTCGGCGGACTTCTTGGCAGTGGCCTCAGCAGACGAGCCCGTGTCGGACTTGGAGCTGGACTTGCCGAACTTCTTGTCAGACTTCTTGCTGTCCTTCTTGTCGCCCTTGCCGGAATCCTTCTTGGAATCCTTGCCGTCCTTGGTCTCGGTCTTGGTCGTGGTGGACACCGGCTTTTGGCCCGGAGCAACAGCACCGCCAGTCTGCTGGCCATTTGTGCCGTTACCGGAGCCAGAACCAGCACCGGCATTACCCGAGCCGCCATTGGAGCCAGAGCCACCGCTACCGCCAGGGTTAACGGCATTCTTGATCCACTTGGCGTAGAGCGTCATATCGGCCGTCACGACGTCCTTGGCGAAGTCCCACTTCTCGCCTTCGGCAGTGTACCAGCCGAGGAACGTATATCCGTCGCGGGTAGGGGCGGCCGGCTCGGAAACCATCTTGTTCTTGGCAACATAGCGCGGTGCGACGTACGAACCGCCCTGTGCATCGAACGCAACTCTCCAGGACTCGGCACCCGCTAGCTTAAAGAGACGTCCCGAGTCATTGGCGTAGTACAGGTTGCCCTTCTCATCACAGATGATAGAAGCGGTGCAGTATTCACGATACTTTGCGTCGGGCGTGAATATCATTTGCGCCGCATCGTCGCCCAATTTATAAGCGTAAACGCCACCGGGCAGAGCGTTGCAGGTGAAGTACACGTACGTGTCGTTACCTTGAACCGAGACGAGTGGGGTACTCTTGGACTCGCCCTTGTCTGCGCGGATGCTCTTTTTAACGCTCATAGTGCTCAGATCGATGACAGAGAGTGTTCCGTAACCCTCGATGTCCATGCCGCAGACATACGCCAGGCCGTTGCTCACTGCCGGCGTAGAGGTGGAGATGGCCGCGAAGGCAACGGGCTTGCCCTCGAGGGTCAGCTTGTCCCCGCTGCGACGAATCTTGTAGAGCGTTCCGTTATCGCGGGAGACCGCGAGATACGTGCCGCCGCCGTTCTCGCCAACCTCGACGGCAATGATGCCGGAGCGAACGGGCGTGCCTACGCTTACGCTCGAGAGCTCTTTGCCGTTGGAGCCATCAATGAGGGCAACCTTACCGGACTCGTTACCGATGATGATGTCGTCACCGGAGGCCGCAGCGCCCGCCCAGTAGTAGCCCTCGTTCTCGTTGGTTTCGGACTTCTTTTTGTCTGTTGTCCAGTCCACTTTGCCGGAAGCCAGGTCAACGCACACGAGCGCACCTTCTGAACCGTCGACAACAGTGAAGCCTGCGTAGGCCTTGCCGCCGGAGATGGTCACGGACGTGAGAGCTTGGGTATCTTTGATCCCGAGCGAAGGGGTCTTGTATCGACAGGCTATCGAGTACTGCCCATCCTTCTTGTCCAGAACAAAAATGCCGAGCGAGCCGTCCTCAAAAGGAACAACCAGATAGCCGTCTTTATAGGCGGGACGGCAGAAGTAGCCAATGTTCGCGCCAATAGAGCAGCTCGCAAGCTCCTTCTTTCCGGTTTCAGAATCTATGAGCACAATGCGGTTGCCCTTAACCGCGCAAATATTACCGTCGATAATGAGCAAGTCCGAAACGCCTTTTGCATCGCCCTTGATATCCGCGGGCTCATCCCACGCAGATTCAGCCGCACCAGACGGAGTCGGCACTTCGGCAACCGAGCCATTGACTTTGCCGCCGGCAAACGCAGGCCAGGCAGAGTCGAAGTTAGACTTAGGCGCGTTGGGGTCGGTCGTGAGGGCATCGGGGTCAGGCAGCTTGTCGCCAGCCGTATAGACCCAGGCGATAGACTTCGCGTCCTTCAGCTGGACGCTGCCCGCGCCCAAATCGGAAGGCTTGCCATCGATAAAGAGCTTCCAGTAAGCCCCAGTCGTGGAGTCCCATGCGAGCGTTCGCTCATCAAACGGCGATGTAATTGAGTTGAGGAACCAGCCCCATGTACCCGTACCATAATCCGCAGAGATGCCACTCTGCTTGAAGGCAAGTTCAGTCGCATCAGCCACGGTCGCGGTATCAACCATGGTGTAGTCAGCTGCACGTCTGAACATTACCGCCGCTGTCAACACCGATAATCTGCAGGGAAGCCTTTGCCTGCCCAGGCATAGTACCGTCAGAGCCGTAGACCCAGGAAACCTTGTCACCGGCCTTGAGCGTGTAGTTACCGGCACCGACATTGGCCTTCTTGCCGTTGACAAAGAACTGCCAGAATTTCCAAGTGGAAGCGTCAACCTGTTCGGTCGAGAGCTTTACGTCCTCATCAAACGGAGAGGTGAGCGAGTTGAGGAACCAGCCGTAGGAGCCCGTCCCAGTGTTGGCGCCAATGCCAGCCTGCTTGAACACCTGCTCAGAGAGCTCCGCCGCGGTCGAGCCCTCCTTCACTTGGATAGTCGTGGGCTGAGCCCAGGTCTGCTGGCTACCGTCCTTAGCCTGGCCAACAACCTCGCAGCTCACGGAGAGCTGGTCGGT
>ENA-OOXF01002355-OOXF01002355.1-human-gut-metagenome-genome-assembly--contig:-NODE-2355-length-10701-cov-2.741781_pt1 | contig 10701 bp, 13 predicted proteins | sample MGYA00241586_ERZ501341 | MGnify/ENA primary metagenome ERZ501341 (study PRJEB25962, sample SAMEA2042985) | human gut metagenome | biome: human gut; feature: human-associated habitat; material: faeces... | reverse complement strand
TGAAGATCAGTGCACTTACTGTGAAGAAAGCATATGACAATCTGGAAGCAGAGGGTATGACTGTCACAGTTCATGGAAAAGGAACGTATGTAGCGGCTTCGAACATACAGCTGATGGAAGAAGAGCGCAGGAAAGAAGTTGAGGCGGATCTGGAAGCGGCGATTCAGAAGGGAAGGCGCTGCGGAATGAAAGGGGAAGAGATCCGTTCATTGTTTGAACTCATCATGGAGGATGAATAAGTATGTTAGAAATCAAAGGAGTAAAGAAAAGTTACGGAGAATTTCAGTTAGATTGTTCGTTAAATGTAGAAAAGGGAAGAATTACCGGTCTGGTTGGAGAGAACGGGGCCGGCAAAAGTACTCTGTTTAAGGCGGTGCTCGGACTCATTTCATATGATGCCGGCGAGATAAAGATTCTGGGAAAAACACAGGAAGAGTTAAGTGAAAAAGAGAAAGAGGAGCTGGGAGTCGTCTTGGCAGAAGCCGGATTCACCGGATATTTGAAAGGAAAAGATGTTGAAGCAGTCCTTGCCAGATTGTATCCAAAGTTTGAAGCAGAAAAATTCCATCAGATGTGTGAAGAATATCAGATTCCGTTGAATAAATTCATAAAAGAGTACTCAACAGGAATGAAAGCAAAGCTGAATCTGATCATTGCATTGACACATCAGGCAGAATTCCTGATGCTGGACGAGCCGACAGCAGGGCTTGATGTCGGAGCGAGGGAAGGGATGCTGGATATTTTAAGAGAGTATATGGAAGAGAAGCCGGAGAGAAGTATCCTGATCAGCTCACACATTTCTTCGGATCTGGAACATCTCTGTGATGATATTTATGTGATCCATAAAGGAAAAATTGTGCTTCACGAAGAGATGGATACGATTCTGGAAAAATACGCGGTGTTGAAAGTCAGTGAGGAACAGTATCAGGCAATGGATAAAAGGTATCTTTTAAAAGAGAAAAAGGAGTTTTTTGGAATTGTCTGTCTGACGAACGAGAAGCAGTATTATATGGAAAATTATCCGGAAATCGTAGTGGAGAGCGGATCACTCGATCAGGTGATTCTTATGTTAACAGGAGGCGAGAGATGATGAAAGGAATCAGAGGACTTTTGGAAAAGGATTTTCGGTTGTTTCTTCGGCAAGGCGGCAATCTTTTTCTGGTATTAGCAGTTGTAGCAATATTTTTTATACTCACGGGAAAAATGGGAGCTGACTTCATTGCAGTGTATATTCCATCTGTTATGGCAGTATATTCAGGTAATACGATTAGCTACGATGAAAATGATCATGGATACACATATTTGTTTTCTTTACCCGTAAATAAAAAAATATATGTCAGAGAAAAATATATTTTATCTTTTATTATGACAGTATGTGGATGGTGCATTGGGGCAATCTGTGCAGGAATAGCCACGCTTATAAATCCTGAAGAAGTGTTAAATTTGGAAATGCTGGCAATGGAGGTGATCACATTCTTTGTGGTTCAGGCAGTTGCGGGAATTATGATTGCGATCCGACTAAGGTTTGAAGGAGAGAAGGGACGAATCGTGCTGCCGATCGTAGTTTTAATTATTTTTGCAATTTGTTATACAATTGGTTCTTTTCTGAAGGCTAACCTGGAATTAAAAGAAAGCATTCTGAATGTGATAGGAGGAACAGGAGATCTTGAAATTGCGATTGCACTTATTGTGTTAAGTCTGCTTGTATGGTATGCTTCGTATAAGTATAGTATGAGAGTGATGAGAAAGAAAGAGTTTTGAGATAGGAATTGGCAAAAACGAAAAAACATTAACCATAAATATACTTTTGTAACAGATGGAATCTTTGAAAATGAGTATTCGGAGCAGTTTTGCCAAATGACATGGCAAGTTATATAAAATCGTGTTACAATGGCTTTTGTCAGGCTACCTGGGACTATGGAAAATAATGAGAAAATGAGAGAAAAACAGGTAGCATAGAATCTGCGGACATTAAATAAAAAACAAAGGAAAGTGGGGGGATTTTTTGAATGCAGAGAGCAAAACACGAATGACGGAAGGAAGCATCTCCAGGAAAATTATATTTTTTGCGATTCCGCTGTTTATCGGAAATCTGTTTCAACAGTTGTATAATACGGCAGACTCTCTGATCGTTGGCAATTTTCTTGGCAGTAATGCCCTGGCGGCGGTCAGTTCCTCGGGAAACCTGATCTTTCTGATGGTCGGGTTCATCAACGGAATCGCGCTGGGTGCAGGCGTTGTTATTGCGAGGTATTATGGGGCGAAAAATAAGGAATATTTACAGAAAGCGATCCACACGACAGTAGCGTTTGGGCTGGCGGCAGGTCTTGCATTGACAGCGATCGGGATGTTTCTGGCGCCGAAGATTCTGGTGCTGATGGGAACACCGTCGGAGGTGCTTCCACAGTCGATCGAATATTTCCGTACCTATTTTGCGGGTTCTCTTGGGTTTGTCATGTACAATATTTTTGTCGGTATTTTACAGTCGGTCGGTGACAGCCGGCATCCGCTGATCTATCTGATCGTGTCCTCGTGTATCAATGTGGTGCTGGATATTTTCTTTATCGCAGGCCTTGGCATGGGAGTCGGGGCAGCGGCGCTGGCAACGGCGATTTCTCAGTTTGCCAGTGCGATTTTCTGTATGATTCACCTGATGCGGACAAAAGAAGAATATCGGTTACAGATCAGTAAGATTGGTTTTGACGGGCTCATGATGAAACAGATCATTCAGAATGGTGTGCCGTCCGGTTTTCAGAACTCCGTGATTTCTATCGCCAATGTTTTCGTACAGACCAATATCAATGCTTTTGGAAAAATGGCGATGGCAGGCTGCGGTTCTTATTCAAAGATTGAGGGATTTGCGTTTCTGCCGGTTACATGCTTTACGATGGCGCTGACAACCTTTGTCAGCCAGAATCTTGGTGCGAAGCAGTACGACCGTGCGAAAAAAGGTGCGCGGTTTGGCATCCTGTGCTCCATAGTGATCGCGGAACTGATCGGTGTTCTGATCTATGTGGCGGCTCCGACGCTGATCGCGGCATTTAACGGAGATCCGGAGGTGGTACATTATGGTGTGATGCAGGCGCGGACGATTGCGCTGTTCTATTTTTTGCTGGCGTTTTCTCACTGTATCGCAGCAGTCCTTCGCGGCTCCGGTCATGCAGCAGTTCCTATGATCGTCATGCTCTGTGTCTGGTGTCTGTTCCGTGTCAGCTATATTACCGTTGCTGTGCACTACATTCCGGATATTCGTGTGATCTTCTGGGCATACCCGCTGACCTGGAGCATCAGCTCGGTGATTTTCCTGTATCTGTTTTTACGTGGAAAATGGGTATATGGATTCGAGAAAAAAAGATAAAACAGATAGTTTTATCACAGGTACTATAATTTTCAGAATTGAGGAAGAATGTTCGTATGCTAAATAAAAAAGAATTCTTAAAATACGCATCAAGATTAGCCTTTCCGATTATGATCCAGAATCTGATCGGAACACTGGTAAATATGGCAGATACAGTGATGCTTGGATATGTGAGTCAGACGGCTATGTCGGCATCCTCCCTTGCCAATCAGTTTACATTTATTCTTTTCTGTTTATACTACGGTATGGCAGCGGGAACATCGGTTTTATGTGCCCAGTACTGGGGAAAAGGTGATAAAAAGACGGTAGAAAAGATACTTGGTCTGGCGGAACGAATCTCGCTGATTGTTTCTGCTGTATTCTTTGCTGTCTCCTTTGCCATGCCAACTACTATTATGAAGATTTTTACCAATAGTCCGGAGACGATTGCTTCCGGTGGTGAATATCTGAGGGTGATTTCCTTCTCGTTTGTATTTATGGGATTCTCTCAGGTTTTTATGAGTGCCCTTCGAAGTATCGGGAAGATCATGCTGCCTTCTGTTACGTATGTAGTTTCTCTTTGTGTCAATGTAATCTGTAATGCCACTTTTATCTTTGGTTTGTTTGGACTTCCGAAGCTTGGTGTTACCGGAGTTGCCCTTGGTACGGTGATTGCCAGAATCGTAGAGGTAGTGATCTGCCTCGTTTACTCGTTACATAGTTCCGATGTCAGATTCCGGATAAAATATTTCTTTGCCAAAGCAGGTGTTCTGTTCCAGGATTTTATGAAGATCGCAACGCCGGCTGTGATCAATGATGTTGTCTGGAGCCTGGCCACTTCAGCATTTGCAGCGATCCTTGGTCATATCGGCGATGATATGGTTGCGGCAAATGCAGTTGCTGTTATGGTGGTAAATATTGGTGCCATCGCCTGTCGTGGCTTCTCCAATGCAACTACGATCATTGTCAGTCAGGAGCTGGGCAAAAACGGTGTTGACACAGCCAGAGAATACGGAAAACGCATGCTCAGGATCACAATTGTTGTCAGCCTGATCGGATGTGGCGTTATTCTGGCGATTCGACCAGTGATACTGAATTTCTATCGTGACAAACTGACAGAGACCGCCATCTATTATCTTGGTGTCTTTATCATTATGACAACCTGGCGTCTTATGGGGGAAAGCATCAATACCTGCCTGATATGCGGCTGCTTCAGAGGTGGTGGTGATACCAGATTTGGAATGATCACGGATACGATATTTATGTGGCTTGTTGCAGTTCCCCTTACCTACCTGGCAGCATATGTATTCAAGCTGCCGCCGATCTGGGTATACTTTGTAATGACCCTGGATGAATTCGAGAAAATGCCGGTGGTATTCGTTCATTATATCAGAGGAAAATGGCTTACGAATATTACCAGAGATTTCGAGTAATCAGGGAACGGAATCATTATATAAAAGGAACAGTACAATGAAAACGGGCTGAATGGCATCTTCTGCTATTCAGCCCGTTGCTTATGTATCGTTTTAAAAAATTTTGTGGAACCAGGGGCATGTTTCAGGAAAGGAAGTTATCCCTGAGCTGCGATTTATTCGATTCTTTCTTCGTCTGCACCCGTTGGCTTCTTAAAGTGGCCGACAATTATTTGTACAAGAACCCTGCCTCCGATAAATGTAAGAAGAAGGCCTGCCGGAATTCCTATACAGGCCAGAAGGAACGTTAAAGGGTCGTCGTCACCTTTCATTTTGTATTTGCCTCTTGGTGTCAGATAAACTTCGACATTTTTTTCTTCGCCTATGCTGACTTCCCGGTAGTAGGTACGTTTCCCTGTATATTTTATTCCATCCACTTCATACGAAAGCTTCGTCACATACTCGTCGTAATCGTCATATTCGTCGTCCGAATTCTTTATGTCATAATCGATAACACGGGCTGTTACCGTCCGAACATCCGCTGATTTCTTATATTCTATGCTGGATACAATTCTGTTAACACTCCATAAAAACACCCCTACAACTGCAAACAGGAATAAAAGACCTATTAGTACCTCACCTATAAAGTGTCCTGTTTTCCTTGATTTGTTTTTCATACACAATCCCCCTCTCAGCTTACATGATCCTGCTTTGATTTTTGCAGTACACCGTTATCTATGATTATATTATCGGAAAAACAGAAAAGCTGCACTATCACTTGTGTCAGGATAATTTTTCCGCGCCATGGGTCAGTTATCTGAAGAAGGAATCGCAAAAAAGATCGCCGAACAGATCAGCGTGATCGCCTTTAAGGCGCCTCGCCTGCTTCGCATGGAAAAAGAATTCACACTGCTCCGGGAAGCCGCCCTCCGGGCATATCGGCAGGAGTATCCGAACAGGGAGCACTTCCTGAACAAATAGTAAAGAGAGGGGATCGAGTTACGTTTCCGGTAAAAAGGAAAGCGCATATGCAAGAGAGTCGTTGAGATGAGATTTCATCATCTCGACGGCTTTTTCGATTTGTAATAACCGGGTGGCTGATCGGCGGGATTGGTTACCAGATAGGAAAAATCTACCGGAAATATTGCTGGGATATCATCAGTATTGTGGAAGTTATTACAAGCACAGCCATTGCAATTTATTTTGGAAAACGGATTAAAAATGTTATTCCGATAAATCTCATCACGCTGTTGCTACTGGTGCATGTGGTTTATATTGGAATCAGATGCTATGTGAAAGACTGGATGGAAGAAAGAGGATACTGTTGATATGGAGAATTAGATTTTTAAGAGTCTTTCGATATGTTAGATGAGTGCTATAAGAGATATCTGTTATTAAGGGCAGAGGGACAAAAAGCCTCTCTGCCCTTAATGAACAAAGCACGTTCTTTTAGAAAAATTTAGTCGTTGACAGATAAGATATCTTGCATTATAATACATTTAACAATTAGGTTAAATGTTAAACGAGGAGCGTGATGAATTCTTGGGTATACAAGATACATTAAAAGCACTGGCAGATCCAATACGACGTGAGATTTTAAATTTATTGAAGAATGGACGGCTTTCTGCTGGAGAGATATGTGAACATTTTTCAGTAACGGGAGCTTCTATATCCAGACATCTGGCAATATTAAAGGAGGCTGATTTAATCCGAAATAAAAGAGAGGGAAAATTTATTTATTATGAATTAAACACTTCCGTATTGGAAGATGTCATGTTGTGGATTATAGATTTGAAAGGAGTATCGGACGATGAAGGAAATGATAAAAAAATATAGAGGTTCATTAATTTGTTCTTTTCTGGTAATGCTCATCGGGGTTTTAGTAGGATTCACTAGTACACAGAGCATGTGGGCAAATGTGTTTTTTGTAGTGACGGATTGTGCGCTGGTGGCAATAACATTTTATGATAACCGGAACAGACAGCAGAGCCGCAAGATTATAGGAATGACGATGTGGATTATACCAATTATAACATTACTCTATAATGGTATTGCAAGACTGGTCAATATGGGTGCAGATATGGAAAATCTGTTTATGGCAGTAATTTACTATGGAACTGGACTGCTGTTTATGGTTATTGGAAATTATTTGCCAAAAGTGAAACAGAATAATACCATAGGAATAAGAGTTGTATGGTCTTTAATGGATGAAGAAAACTGGAATGCAACACATAGATTCAGCGGCAAATTATGGATGGCATCAGGTATTTTATGTATGCTTTGTGGACTTTTTGGGGAAAGCATGGCTGCACTGGTTGTGTATATTGTAAGCATTATGGCAGCTGCAATCATTAGCATTCTCTACTCCTACCTTTTTTATAAGAAAAAGCTGGCAACCGGAGAAGGCTTAAAAATTCAGTATAATACAAAAAAAAGTGTGATATATCTGATCATCGCAATTTCCACTATTGTGTTTACTATATGGACTTTGTTTTGTGGAAGCATTCAGATTCGTTGTAATGATCGTGATTTTAACATTGAAGCAAAAGGATGGAATGATTATACAGGGGAGTATTCGCAAATTGACAGCATTTCTTATGAAGTAAATGTATTGCAGAACGATAATGATTACAGAACTAATGGTTTTGGAAACCTGAAGTATGCTATGGGAAACTTCAAAAACGATATCTTCGGAGATTATATCCGCTACACTCATGCCTCCTGCTATTCATATGTTGTCATGAACATAGATGGAAAAATATTAGTTGTAAATGGGGAAAATGACGCAGAGACAAAGGAAATCTATCAGACTATTTGCGAAAAGATGTCAAATGAATTAGAATAGCATCAGGAACGCCGGGAAAATGTTCCGACTCATCAATTGATTTAATTTTTGCCATGCCAGAATTGTCAGGCAAGATGAACTAACATGTCTTGACTGACTTTCTGGCATTTTTTTAATTTTTGTTTTTTGCAGCAAAAAGGCCATTTAACAAGATGTAGTATGTGTCAACTTTTTTCTCATCAATCAATCTTCCTTAGTCCAATCCTCTAACGCTAACCCCTCAACTCTACCGTAACCACTTAAAAGACGGATAGTATCTTACAACAGCTTTTCCCACAAGCTGGTCAAATCGCACGAATTTGTTTTTCCATGAACGTGAATCTTTCGAATCATTCCGGTTATCACCAAGCATGAAATAACAATTTTCCGGAACTGTATACGGGCCATAGCTTCCGACCATTTTCTCCGGAATGAAAGAGTCATCCAATGGAGTGGGAGAACCATCAATATAAACCTTCCCATCCTTAATTTCCACTACCTCTCCCGGCAGTCCGATCACTCTTTTGATAAAAAGACGGCTTTCATCATCTGGGTATTTAAATATTACAATATCAAAACGCTCCGGATCCTTGAACTTTTCAGAGATTTTATAACCAAACAGATCAAGATTAATTCCATACGCAAGCCGAAAGCCGAAAAGGCGGTCTTTCACCATAAGTGTTTTTTCCATGGAGGGTGAAGGGATTTTTGCGTTAATCAAAACAACATTATTGATAACCAGAGTAATCACCACTACTATTACAATCACTTTCACATAGCCTAACAGTTCACGCCAGATTTTCATGCTCTCCACCTACCGTTCTTCATCATTCATATATCTGAACAATCTTTTGTCGTATTTTGCTTCGCGATACCATCCAATTCCGATCATGATCACGCCTAATACAATGGTAACCGTTCTGACCATTGTATCAGCTGAAAACAGGCAGGTGATTACAACTCCAGTTCCTGCACCTGTAAAAAAGTCAATAACAGACTTTTCCCGTTTCAATGATCCAAGCACTCTTTCTTTATCCATGGTTTTTACCATTTTGGCATCTTCCTTTATTAAGATGTCGAGAGAAATATCAAAACGGTTGCTGATGTCTATGAGAATCTGCAGATCCGGATAGCTCTTTTCATTCTCCCAATTAGACACAGTCTGTCTGGTAACATGAAATATTTTTCCAAATTCCTCCTGGGTCAGCCCCTTTTCTTTTCGTATTTTTAATATCTGCATTCCAATGTTCATATTTGCTTGTCTCCTGTTCTTCCAATCGGTTTTGCTTTCTCACTTGGATTATATAAAAATTTCTGCCAAATGAAAAGCAATTTGCCTTTTACAGCGGGAAAAACAGGTATGCAAAGCTTCTTTGACATGGGATTTTTCTTATTCTGTAGTTTTGTACTTCATACTACATTCCCTTGGCTCAGACAACCTCGACCTGACACGCTTTCATAGCCTCCAGAGCCCGTTCATGGCTATCTGGTGTCACACCTGCACAACAGAGGGAATCCACAATAACTGGCACTTCCGGCAAAAATGCTTTCAGCAGCATGGCGTTGGAAATTACGCAGATATCCGTGCAAAGACCAACCAGTGTAATACTGTCGATGGGCTCTGATTTATTAAATTCCTTTAACACTTTCCCCAAGGTTTCGCTTCCAAAGGTTGGCTTATCAATGGGAAGAGATTCCAGAAGCTCTGCAATCTCTTCCCGGATTTCCCAGCCATAGGTGCCACGAATGCAGTGCTCTACAGGAAGCATCCTGCCCTCCTGAGTCTGAAGGTAATCTTCGCCGTGAGTATCTCTCGTTGCCAGCACAAGCCCATTAAAATTCTTTACTTTATCTATGATAGTAGTGTTTGGTGACAATGCCGCAGCCATAATTATATTTTCCGTCACCGTATCGCCACGCTCCGTCAATAAAATCGTTCTGCATATCAATCACAACTAGAATGTTCATATTTTTTCTCCGTATATTATGCTTTACTTATTTCAAAAATTTATTTCGATATGGATAGATCACATCTTGCAGTCTACAGCATTCTTTCAATCATGTCAGCTTTTTCGCTTCTGCCCATCAGCCGATAGTATTTACACCATAATCGCAGCGATTGCAAAGGAACGATTTCTGTTCCAAGTGTCATTCGTTCCACGATTTGTTCTTTGTCAAGAGAACAATCATAAACCTTCCCTTCGCTTACAATAGAAAATCCAGCCATAACATCAATATCAACAGAATCAATGGTGAATTCCATGAATACCTTTGTACGATACATTGGATCAGAAGCAGAAGCCGGTGCGTGAAGTTCTCCCATTTCTGATAAAATTGTTCGGACCTGTTCAGCATCATGAACAGAGACCATTAAATCAATATCATGAAATTCTGAAATAATACCTTTAAAGTACAGCAGCATAGATGCGCCTAAAGCCCACTCTATATTTGCCTCATTAAATCGATGTGCAATTTTCTGTAGTAATTCAATTTTCTTCCGTATTTCAGGCATAATACTTCCCACTTATATATTTATCTGGATAAAACATGTTTGTTACTGATTCCTACGGATCACTCTGCAGGGACTGCCTGCAGCAATCACATTGTCGGGAATATTTTTTGTTACAACACTGCCTGCTCCAATCACAACATTATCTCCGATAGTAACTCCTGGTAAAATAATAGCCCCGCCACCAATCCATACATTATTTCCAATGATAACTGGTGCTGTTTGTGTTTTACAATCATGCTTCTTAAGTCCGTCAGATAAAGGTGGCTTGGAACTGTTTTTTGAGTTTTTGTTTAACTGCTCTTTCAGTTCTCGGATGGTCTGGTTCAGACTTGTAATCTCAGCAGAAAGCTCAGCAATGCGAGCACTTTGTTCTTCGTTTTGCTTCATCAGAAAACGAACGAATTCTTCTGTGATATTAACTGGCATTCAGACCACCTTCTTTCCGCGATTTTTTATATTTCTATTGTAACGGAAATGCCGTAAAACAACCAGTCAGACAAAAAAGATACTTCCTTAATCCAATCCTCTAACGCCAGACCCTCTACAAAACTCTCGCGTATTATTCGTTACTACTATTATCCCTCTGATCCTCATTACAGCCATTGTTCCTTTGACC
>ENA-OOXF01002353-OOXF01002353.1-human-gut-metagenome-genome-assembly--contig:-NODE-2353-length-10706-cov-2.811661_pt1 | contig 10706 bp, 7 predicted proteins | sample MGYA00241586_ERZ501341 | MGnify/ENA primary metagenome ERZ501341 (study PRJEB25962, sample SAMEA2042985) | human gut metagenome | biome: human gut; feature: human-associated habitat; material: faeces... | reverse complement strand
GATTGGCGGCTCCTTCGGTGAAAGTGGGGTTGGTAACTGTCGGTTTGCCGTCTATCGTGTCGCGCTTGCCGTGGGCGTAGATGATCTTTTCGTCCATATTGACCCGCATGAAATCTCCCTTGAGATTCATGTTCTGGTAGTTGATATCGCCCTGGTTGTAGATATAGACCGTGCGGTTGCGTACGTCGTAGTAGAGCGAGTCCTGGTTTTTGCCGCTGATGATGTCGTCCAGGAAAGATTTTTTCCGGGTCGTATCGCGCCGGGTCGTGTCCTGACGCAACGAATCGCGTAGCAGCGAGTCGTTGCCGGTGGGAGCCGTACTGTCGGCGGGGGCGATCGGCGAGAGGGGAGGCGCTCCGAAGATCGAGTCGATCTTGGTGTCGAAAAGCGAATCCTGCTCCTCTTCCGTACGTGTTTCGGCGGTCGGGGGGCGGTCGGCTTCCCGTTGAAGGCGCCGAATCTCCCGGCGGGTTTCGCGGCGGGATTTTTGTACGGCTTGTGTCGGAGTGCTGTCGGGCGGTGTTTGGCGTTCGGGTGTCGCGGGATGCTGCACTCCGCCCGGCAGCGCCATGCCGAGCACCGGAAGCAGGAAGAGCAGCAGGAGTGCTCCCGAGAAGATATATTTTGCCTTTAGCCTGTCCAAAATTCCAAAAAAAATCATACCTTTGCCGACGAGTCGGCAAAACCGCCCGAAAATGGCTCCGAAGGCCTCAGTGCGGGGGTTTTAACATCCGGCAAATATAGGTAAAAAATTCAGAACCGTTAAATTTTCAGCCACTTTTGCTATGCGGAAATCGCTTTTTCTTGTTGCCCTGTTTTTGATTGCGACACTCTCTTTCAACGGAGTTGCCGCGCAGAATATTGCACAGGGCGTGCGGGTCGTCGTAATCGATGCCGGGCACGGGGGGCCGAAGTTTCCGGGAGCTCATTACAGAGGCGTTTATGAGAAAGATCTCAACCTTCAGATCGCTCTGAAGCTCGGGGCCTTGATCGAGAAGGAGATCCCCCAGTTGAAAGTGGTTTACACGCGTAAGACGGACAAGCAGTTTTCCGAAAGTCTGACCCAGGATTTGCAGGCTCGGGCCGATATCGCCAACAAGGCGGGCGGCGACCTGTTCATTTCGATCCATACCAATGCTGCGGCATCGGCGTCGGCACGGGGAGTCGAGACCCTGATTATGGGTGAGAGTCCGCTGGAGAAGAACGCCAACGAGCGGGCCCTCTATTATAACAACCAGGAGGAGCTGCTCGATATGTCGAACGAGAAGACGGCGGCGATCGTTCGGGCTTATATCCAGAACCTGCAGTTCACCTATGGTGAATACAGCGAAGCGATGGCCCGTCTGGTGCAGAAACATTACGTCAAGTCCGGGCGGCACAATCGCGGTGTGAAGCGACAGCCGCTCAAAGTGCTCTACGCTACCGATATGCCCGGTATCCTGACCGAGATAGGTTTCCTTTCCAATTCGGAGGAGTACGCTTATATGAATTCGGCGAAGGGGCAGGCTCAAATCGCACGTGCGCTGTGCGATGCGGTGAAGGATTACGTCGCTTTCGTTCGGGGTGCGCTGCTTGTCGATGACGATGCCATTTACGAACAGGCCGATGCCGATGTCGCAGAGCCGGCTTCGGCTGCCGCTTCGGACAAAGCGGATAAGGGTAGTGTCAAAACCGGGAAAGCCGAACAGGAGAAGACGTTTTATGCCGTGCAGTTGATCGCCAGCGCCAAGCGCGTGCCGCCCAAGGACCGGCAGTTCAAAAGTTACCGGGGAAAAGTCACGGAGTTCGTTACCGGCGGCCGGTTCAGGTATAAGTATTGTGTGGGGCGTTTCGATACCCGCAAGCAGGCCGAAGCCAAGTTGGCCGAGGTGCGCAGGGAGTTCCGCGATGCGTTCGTGGTGAGTTGTCGGGGCGACCGGATCGTACAGTAAATAAAACGAAAAAAACAGGTATATGAGAAGAGAAGTTAAGATCGGCATTTTCGCCGTGCTGATGATCGGCGCCCTCTGGGCGGGTATCCGCTTTCTGAAGGGGTTCGACATCTTCAGTCGCAACGCGGTCTATTATGCCGCTTACGACCAGGTCGATGGCGTGCAGAACGCTTCGCCGATTCTGATCCGGGGCGTGAAGGTGGGAGCCGTGACGGATATTTCGTTCGATCCTTCGATCGGTAACGAGGTCGTACTTCAACTGACGATCCAGCGGAAATACCGGATTCCGTCCAATTCCGAAGCCCGGATCTACAGCAACAGCATCATGGGCGCCAAAGCGATCGAAATCGCTCTGGGCGATGCCGGGACCTACCTGCAATCCGGGGACACCCTCTGTTCGAGCCGCAGCAAGGGCCTGATGGATATGGCGGGTTCGGAACTCGAATTTTTCAAGCAGAAGATGTCGCAGGTCGTGGGGGATTTGAGCCGCACGATGGATAACCTGAATCTGATTATGGAGCAGAACGCCGCGAATATCGAAGGTACGATGTCGCACCTGAATTCGATTACGGGCAGCGTAAACGGTATGTTGCTGTCGCAGCGTGCGAATCTGGAGAGCGCCGTAGCGAATTTGACCCGTTTTTCGGAGATGCTCGGCGAGAACTCTCCGCGTATGGACAGTATTATCCTGAATTTAAGCAATTTTACCGACCAAATACAGCGTGAGAATCTGGCCGGGGCGCTCGATTCGACTCTGATGAACCTCAATGCGATCTTGGCCCGTGTCAATGCCGGGGAGGGGACTGTCGGGCAGCTCGTCAGCGATCCCCGTCTGTACGAATCGCTCAACGAGGCGACTGCGAACTTGGCGTCGCTGCTGGCCAACTTGCAGGCCCATCCTGCTCGTTACGTCCATTTCTCGCTGTTCGGCCGCGATCCCGAAAAGGCCGACCGCAAGCAGCAGAAAAAAGAGGCGAAACATGCCCGGCGCGATTCGCTCAAGGCCCTGAAAGCGGCCCGATAGTTTCGAATGTTTTCTCTGTGCGATGATCTATCCGGCGAACTTTGAACAGAAAGTCGGTTTCGACCGGCTGCGTGAGCAGGTCGCGGCGCTGTGTACGATTCGCGGCGGCCGGGAAAGGTTGTGCGCCGAACAATTCAGCACTTCGCAGGCCGATGTCGAGCGGCGGCTGGCGCTGGCGGACGAGATGCGCCGTCTGCTGGAGATGGAACGGGACTTTCCGGACGACGAGTTCGTCGATGTCGATTATATCCTTTCCAAACTGAAGATCGAAGGCAGTTTCCTCGAAGTCGAGGAGGTCGTGTTGCTGCGCCGGGCGCTGGCTTCGGCGGGGGCGATCGCCGGTTTTATCCTGGGGCGCGGTGAGGAGCTATATCCCGAACTGCGGCTCCGCAGCCGGGGGATCGAGGCTTTCCCGGAGATCGTTCGGGCGATCGACGGTATCGTCGATCAGTACGGCAAGATCCGGGACGACGCTTCGCCGGAGTTGCAGCAGATCCGGCGGATGATCCGCGAGCGGGAGGGGCAGGCCGCCAAACGCCTGCAGCAGGTGTTGTCGAATGCCAAGAAAGCCGGTATCGTGGAGGCCGACGCGATGCTCTCGATCCGCGACGGCCGGGCGGTGATTCCGGTCGCAGCGGCCAATAAACGCAAGTTGCAGGGTTTCATCCACGACGAATCGGCCACGGGCAAGACCTTCTACGTCGAGCCGGTCGAGGTCGTCGAAATCAATAACGAACTCAAGGAGCTGGAGTACGCCGAGCGGCGCGAGATCGTGCGGATCCTCTCGGCCTTCACCGACTCGATTCGCCCCGAAGCGGATCGGATCGCGCTGATTGGCGACTATCTTTCGGATCTGGATATGATCCGTGCCAAAGCCCGCTGGGCCGTTGCCAACGGAGCGGTGAAGCCGATCGTTTCGACGGACGACCGGCTGGTGCTGCGCAATGCGCGGCATCCCTTGTTGCAGCAGACGCTCCGGGCGCAGGGCAAGCAGGTGGTGCCGCTCGATCTGCAACTCGACAAACGGCGTCATATCCTGGTGATTTCGGGGCCGAATGCCGGCGGCAAGTCGGTGTGTCTGAAAACTACGGGCATCATCCAATATATGTTCCAGTGCGGATTCCTGGTTCCGGCATCGGAGAATTCGGAGCTGCCCCTGTTCCGCAACCTAATGATCGACATCGGGGACGAGCAGTCGATCGACGACGATCTTTCGACCTATTCGTCGCACCTGCTCAATATGAAGAACATGCTCGCCGGAGCTTCGAACCGGACGCTGGTGCTTATCGACGAGTTCGGTTCGGGTACGGAGCCTATCATCGGCGGGGCGATCGCGGAGTCGATCCTCGAACGGCTCCGCAGTAAAGGCTGTTACGGGGTGATTACGACCCACTATGCCAACATTAAGTATTATGCGTCGAACACCGAGGGAATCGCCAACGGAGCGATGATGTTCGACGTGCAGAATATCCGGCCGCTGTTTCGGCTCGAGATCGGCAAGCCGGGCAGTTCGTTCGCGGTGGAGATCGCCCGCAAGATCGGGTTGCCGGAGGATATTATCCGCGATGCGGGCGAAAAGGCCGGCAGCGATCATATCAACCTCGAGAAACAGTTGCGTGAAATCGCCCGTGACAAACATTACTGGGAGCAGAAGCGCGACCGCATCCGGATCGCCGACCGCAAGGTCGAGGAGCTGGAACAGACCTATGCCGACCAGCTTTCGCGCATCCGGCAGGAGCGCTCGGAAATCTTGAAAAAGGCCAAGGAGGAGGCGCAGCGGATGATCGCCGACGCCAACCGTCAGATTGAGAATACGATTCGGACGATCCGCGAAGCGCAGGCCGAGAAGGAGCTTACCCAGTTGGCCCGTAAGGAGTTGAACGATTTTCGGGACAGGGTGGAGAGGACGGATGCAGCGGATGCGGCGCACGACGAACGGGTGGCCCGCGAAATGGAGAAACTCGAACGCCGCCGCCAGCGTCGTGCCGAGCGCAGACAGCAGGCCGGCGAGACTCCGGAGGTCGCACAGCCTGCCGTGCCGGAGAAACCCCGCGAGGCGGAGGTCGGCTCGAAGGTGAAGATCGCCGGGCAGGACATTCCCGGCGTGGTGCTTTCGATCAAGGGCCGGAAGGCGCAGGTGGCATTCGGACAGATTCTTACGACGGTGGATAGAAGTTCGCTCGTCGTGATCTCGGGCGCCGAATTCAAGCAGGCGACCAGGCCCGTGCAGCCGCGCACGGTGGTATCGGTCGATGTGTCGGCCCGCAAGCTCAATTTCAAGGATCATATCGATGTGCGGGGCCTGCGTGCCGCCGAAGCATTGGAGGAGGTGCGGGATTTTATCGACGACGCGATCATGGTTGGCGTCGGTACGGTCACGATCCTGCACGGCAAGGGGACGGGGGCGCTCAAGGAGGAGATCCGCCGTTATCTGCGCACGGTGCCGGAGGTCGAACGGGCTGCGGACGAACACGCCGACCGGGGCGGAGCGGGGATTACGGTGGTGACTCTGCGTATGGATTGACGGCAGTTATGTAAAGGAAAGATACGACATGAAATACATGTTATCGGAAATCGCCCGCATTTGCGGGGGCGAACTCATCGGGGAGGATTTGCCGGTGGCACGGGTGCTTACCGACAGCCGCAACTGTTCGTTCGGCGAGGAGCCGCTGTTCGTGGCCATGAAAGGTACCAATCACGACTCCCACGCCTTTATTGGCGAGATGGTTCGCCGGGATGTGAAGGCATTTCTTGCGGAGCGGAAGACGCAACTTCCGGCCGGTTGCGGCTGCGTGGTGGTTCCGAGCGCCATCGCTGCCCTCCAACAGCTTGCGGCCCATCACCGGACTCGGTTCAAGGGGCGCGTGGTCGGTATCACGGGTTCGAACGGGAAGACCGTGGTCAAGGAATGGATCGCCCAGCAGATTCCTGCCGGCGTCAAATATTTCCGGTCGCCGAAAAGTTATAATTCGCAGTTGGGCGTGGCGCTCTCGCTGCTGATGATCGAAGGGGACGAGGAGTTGGCGTTGATCGAAGCGGGGATCTCCTGTCCCGGGGAGATGGTGCGTCTGGAGCGGATGATCCGCCCCGATACGGTGATTTTCACTTCGATCGGCGAGGCGCACCAGGAAAATTTCACCTCGCTCGAGGAGAAGAGTGCCGAAAAGTTGGTGTTGGCGAAGGGAGCGCGAACCATTATTTATCATGGTGGCTCCTCCCTGCTCGAACGGATGATCCGCACGTTATACGGCGGCCGGCAGTTGCAGGACGCTGCGGAATATCCGCTGCCGGAGCAGTTGCCCGCAGGGGTTCTGGAGAGCGGGGCCGGGCGTGTCGATGCCCAGTTGGTCGGGGCGTTCTGTCGGGTGATGGGCTTTCCCGACCCCGATTTCGGCCGGATTCGGCCCGTGGCGATGCGCCTCGAGTTGAAGGAGGGAATCAACGGTTCGCTGCTGATCGACGACGCTTACAATTCGGACATCAACTCCCTCTCCATTGCGCTCGACTACCTGCATAATATGGCCGCCGGCCGTCCCATGACACTTATTCTTTCGGATATCGAGCAGAGCGGCGTCGAGGACGGAGTGCTTTACGGCGAAGTGGCCCGTCTGGTGGCCGCCGCCGGAGTGAGCCGTCTGATCGGCGTGGGAGACCGTATTCGAAATGCCGGGGCGAATTTCGCCTGCGACAGCGCCTTTTACCGCACGACCGACGAGCTGCTGCGCAACCTGCGCCGCGACGATGTGGCCGGGCGCGTGGTGCTCATCAAGGGCAGCCGTGACAGCCACTTCGAGCGGGTGAGTCATGCGCTCGAACGCAAGAGCCATACGACGGTATTGGAGGTCGATCTCGATGCCATGATCCACAACCTGAATTATTTCCGTGCGCGGCTCCGTCCCGGGGTGCGGCTCGTGGCGATGGTCAAGGCGGCCAGCTACGGCGCCGGGGATTTCGAGGTGGCCCAGATGCTCCAGCATCAGGGGGTCAATTACCTGGCCGTAGCTTTCGCCGACGAAGGGGTGCTGCTCCGCGAGCGGGGAATTAGAATGCCGATCGTCGTTCTGAATGCCGACGAGGGCAGTTTCGATCTGATGGTCGCTCACCGGCTGGAGCCCGAAATATACAATTTCCGTTCGCTGGCGTTTTTTTCGAAAGCCGTCGAACGGGTCGGAGAGGAGAGTTACCCGATCCATATCAAGCTCGATACGGGCATGCACCGGTTGGGTTTTATGGAAGGGGAGTTGGATATGCTGACCGAAACGCTGGGCGAAACTCCGTCGGTGAAGGTCGCTACGATCTTTTCGCACCTGAACTGTTCCGATATGCCCCAGGAGGATCGTTATACGCGGGAGCAGATCGCCCGTTTCGACCGTATGAGCGGCCGTCTGGCTGCGGCGCTTCCCTATCCGGTGCTTCGCCATACGGCCAATTCGGCGGCGATCGAGCGTTTCCCCGAGGCGCAGTTCGACATGTGCCGTCTGGGGTTGGGACTTTACGGTTTCGGCTTCGAGCATAACGACGAGCTGAAACCCGTTTCGACGCTCAAAAGCCGTATCGTGCAGCTCAAGCACCTGTCGGCGGGCGAAGCCGTCGGTTACGGCCGGGCGGGGAAGCTGACGCGTGACAGCGTGACGGCCACCGTGCCGATGGGGTATGCCGACGGACTGGACCGTCATCTGGGGTGCGGCCGGTGGTCGATGCTGGTCGCGGGGCGGCCCGCGCCGATCGTGGGCCGCGTCTGCATGGACAGTTGTATGATCGACGTGACCGACATTCCCGGCGTGGAGGAGGGGGACGAGGTGGTGATCTTCTCCGCGGTGCCGGGCAATACGCCCGAAGATATGGCCCGCGTACTCGATACGATCCCTTACGAGGTGATGACCTCCGTGTCGGGCCGTGTGAAACGGATTTACAGCAAAGAGTAAAAAAGAGAATCCCGACGGAGCCGGATGCCGGGGCGGTGGCAGAGGCGGGGTTTTCGATAAATGGAATGAAGATATGTCGCAGGAACGAAAACCGGGACAGCCGGGTACGCTTTACCTGATTCCGTGTCCGATCGCCGAGGATACGCCCGTGTGGGACGTGCTGCCGGCGGCGAACCGGGCCGTGATCGACTCGCTGGATTATTTCATCGTGGAGAATGTCCGCTCGGCGCGGCGTTTTCTGTCGAAGGCGGGCTTCGGCCGTCCGATCGACAGCCTGGAGTTCCGGGAGCTGAACGAGCATACGACCGATGCCCGGGCTGTGGACGAGATGGTGCGTCCGATTCTTGCGGGGCGTTCTGCCGGAGTGATCTCCGAGGCGGGTGTGCCGGGAGTGGCCGATCCCGGGGCCCTGGCGGTGGCCCGGTGTCACCGGCTCGGAATCCGCGTGGTGCCTTTGATCGGTCCTTCGTCGATCATCCTGGCAGTGATGGCGTCGGGGTTGAACGGACAGTCGTTCGCCTTCAACGGCTATCTGCCGGTCAAACCGCCCGAACGGGCCCGGGCGATCCGGACGCTGGAACGGCGTGCGACCGGCGAGAGGCAGTCGCAGGTTTTTATCGAGGCTCCTTACCGGAATGCGAAGCTGCTCGGGCAGTTGCTCGAGGTATGCGCCCCCGATACGCGGCTTACGCTGGCCGTCGATATTACCTCGCCGCAGGAGTATATCCGCACGCTGACGGTTCGTGAGTGGCGCTCGGCCCTGCTGCCGGAAATGGATAAACGGCCTGCAATTTTCATTTTGGGCTGATGCTTCTGCCGGTTGGTATATATTTTGGACAATAGAGGAGTGGAAAATCAAATAATACATCAGATATGGACAAGGAAAAGGTTTATAATGAAGCGGTTGGCGGCGACGAAGGCTTCGCGGCGGGCGATGGGTATCCCTCCTGCGACGGGGAGCCGTGTGCCAATGTGACAGATGAAAGCTCTGCCGATGCTGACACAATGGCAGGGGATAGGAATACACCGAAAGCGGCTTCGGAGGAGTTGCCTTCGCGCGACTGGGAGGCGGAGATTGCGGAGTGGCAGGACAAGTACCTGCGTTTGCAGGCCGAGTTCGACAATTTCCGCAAGCGCACGCTGCGGGAGAAGATGGAGCTGGTGCAGAGCGGAAGCGCCGAGTGCGTGAAGAATTTTCTGCCTCTGATGGACGATTTGCAGCGGGCGCTGGAAGCGATCGAGAAGAGCAATGACCTGGAGGCGCTTCGTGAGGGTGTGAAATTGATCGCACAGAAGTTCAGGGAAACGCTCAAGAAACAGAATGTGAAGGAGATCGAGGCGCTCGGACTGGAGTTGGATACCGATCACCACGAGGCGGTTGCCCGTTTCGATGCCGGGAAGGAGAAGAAGGGCAAGATCGTCGATGTGGTACAGCCCGGTTACAAGATGGGCGACAAGGTGTTGCGTTTTGCGAAAGTGGTCGTCGGAGAGTAACGGGCGTTTTCGTTTAACGGGCGCGGAGTTGCTCCGTCGCGCACTATTGTGCCGAGCGTAGAGTGTGAAAATACGACTATTGAAAAAGAATATTGAGCCGGAATCGAAGTCCGGCATTCGAATACTATGGCAGAAAAGAGAGATTACTACGAAGTGCTTGGCGTGGCGAAGAACGCCAACGCGGATGAGATAAAGAAAGCTTACCGAAAGGCGGCTATCAAGTATCACCCGGACAAGAATCCGGGGGATAAGGAGGCCGAGGAGAAGTTCAAGGAGGCGGCCGAGGCGTACGATGTGCTCTCCAATCCCGAAAAGCGAGCCAGATACGATCAGTTCGGCCATGCCGGAATGAGCGGTGCGGCCGGAGCCGGCGGCGGGTTCGGCGGATTCGGCGGCGGGTTCTCGATGGAGGACATCTTCTCGCAGTTCGGCGATATCTTCGGCGGCCATTTCGGGGGCGGGTTCCGCTCCTCGTCGTCGGGCGGCCGGCGGGTGAACCGCGGCACGGACATCCGTGTCAAGGTGCGGCTCACGCTGCAGGAGGTGGCCAACGGCGTCACGAAGAAGCTCAAGATCACCAAGACGATCGCCTGCGACAAGTGCGGCGGCACGGGCGCCCGCGATGCGAACGCCTATTCGACCTGCTCGACCTGCAACGGGACGGGTTATGTGACGCGTGTCGAGAACACCTTCTTCGGCCGCATGCAGACCCAGGGCGTCTGCCCCACGTGCGGCGGCGCGGGCAAGGTGATCACGGCCCCCTGCGACAAGTGCAAGGGCGAGGGTACGCTGCGCGGCGACGAGGTCGTTGAGATCCAGATCCCGGCCGGAGTGGGCGAGGGTATGGTGCTCACCGTCTCGGGCAAGGGCAATGCGGCGCGCCACGGCGGCGTGAACGGCGACCTGCAGGTGCTCATCGAGGAGGAGCCGAATCCCGAGCTGGTGCGCGACGGCAACGACCTGATCCACAACCTCAACATTACGGTGACGACGGCCCTGCTGGGCGGTACGGTCGAGGTGCCGACCGTGGACGGACGGGCCAAGATCAAGATCGCTCCCGGAACGCACGCCGGCAAGGTCCTGCGTCTGGGCGGCAAGGGACTGCCGGAGGTGAACGGCTACGGCCGCGGCGACGAGCTGGTTGTCGTGGACATCACCATCCCGTCGAAACTCACCGCCGAGGAGAAGCGCCTGGTCGAGCAGCTGGCCCAGCAGCCCGATTTCCAGCACGCCGAGTCGGTCAAGAATCAGAACATCTTCGAACGCATGAAGAGTTTCTTCCGCTGACGGGCCGTGCGGCCCGGCGGAGAGCGTTCCGACGCTGCAGCCCCT
>ENA-OOXF01002345-OOXF01002345.1-human-gut-metagenome-genome-assembly--contig:-NODE-2345-length-10748-cov-2.874310_pt1 | contig 10748 bp, 10 predicted proteins | sample MGYA00241586_ERZ501341 | MGnify/ENA primary metagenome ERZ501341 (study PRJEB25962, sample SAMEA2042985) | human gut metagenome | biome: human gut; feature: human-associated habitat; material: faeces... | reverse complement strand
CCGCTTCTCCTTGCACAGCCTATCACTTTCCACCTAAGCCGCCACACCTTCGCCACGACCGTCTATCTCTGCAACGGCGGCACCATCGAGGCGCTCTCCAAGATACTCGGGCACAAGCACATTTCCACGACCCAGATCTACGCCGAAGTGACCAATAGGATGGTAAGTTCCGATTTCCGGGCGATCTCCGGCAACCTTGCCGCCATGCAGCGGAGCGTGCTGGAGAAGAAGGACAGGAAGCAGGACGGGAAGCGGGTGCGCCGCTCCCTCCGGGAAACGGCTTGACGCCTTCCCCCGGTGCAGAATGCGGCAAAGGCAGGAACTTCCGATGCGGTGTCCCTGCCTTTGCTGCATTTCCCGATGCACACCCCCGTGCGTTTATGTTGGACTTTTCCCCCGTTTGCGCTTTGGGCGCATGTCCACGTAGTTCTCCTCCAGCATACGCAGCAGATCCGACTGGCGGTAGAGCGTCTTGCCCGGCAGCGATATGTACGGGATCAGCCGTTGCGTGCGGTAGTCCTGCAACGTTCTCGGCGTGATGTGCAGCAGCCTGCACACGTCCTCGCCCGTAAGATAGACCTCGCCGTTCATCGCCGGGCGGAAGTGCGCCGTTACCGTGTCAAGGTACCTCATGCCTTCCTCCAGAGCCTCGAAGTACGCCCGTACCTCTTCCGTGTCCCTTGTGATCACTTCCATCTCACTCGTCCTCCGTCATTTCCCGGCTCATGGCTTCCACGAACGCCTCCACGTCCTCTGTCCGGTAGTAAATCTTGTGGTTGATCTGGCTGTACGGCAGCAGCCCCCGGTCACGGTAGGTCTGCAATGTCCGCTTGCTGATGCCCAGTTTCTCGCACACGTCCGCCCCGTCCATCCAGTTCATCTTTTCGGGCGGGCGGTAGCGGGCGCAAAGCTCCCTCACGTGCTGCGAAAAGCAGCCGAACCGTTCCTTCATCTCCTCGAAGGTCTTTCTCTCGATGCTTACTATTTCCATTGTCCCGATACGTTTTTATTGTTATATTTCCCTGCAAATATACCGGTCTGTATATGTCCGTGTATCAAAACCGTACCGCTTGTCCTCGTTTTGCTTCACGTTTGTAGCCTTGTCACGTTCCGGGCGGTGAAAAGCAGGGGGAAGCTCTACATATCCGCACGCCCTTCCGCTTGTATTTGTAACTGACCAAACATCATCTTATGTTGTGTACAACATAAGGACGACATGCTTACTACCGGGACTACATTCATAGGATTGCGGCGCAAGCTGATCAAGCACGGGACGAAGTTCGTCATCGGCATGTCCTTGCCAAGACAATAGCCTTCGAGGACGAACTGAAATAATATCCAAACAATTTTTATATTTTTGATAAATCGCTTATATTTATAGGCAAATAACAAATTAATGACAGATGCCATGATAAGATTTAGAAAAAAAGGAATTGATGCTGTTTATGTTTATCCGTATGCAAATTCTGACAAAAGAGTAACCGTGTATGAATTGCGAGCTGAAGATATTGACAGTGTCGTATCAAAAGAGGTTGTATATGGGAATTACAGGTTAGGCGTATTAGATAGCCAAAAACGATTTTGGGTATTCTATGTCGGACGTTCTGATAATAATCTGAACAAAAGATTACATGACCATATAGATGAAGAACAATTTAAACATATATGGACGGAACAATCTGTTTATTTTGATTTTAACCCAGCCGTGGATGAAAAAGACGCTTTTCAACGAGAATGTATAGATTATCACTCGTTTAAGAGTGACTTCCTCATGAATAAGAAGCATCCAGACTGTCCAAACGGTACGTGTTACCAATGTCCGTGCTGTGGATAATAAGACTAAATCGAATAAGTCCTCTGCTTTCGGGTAGAGGACTTTTTATTTGCTAACCGCTATTGGCGTACATGTTGGTATATCCTCATGCGTCCCTCTTTGCGGGTTATCGTGAATGGTCTAACTCGATGTACCAGCCTTCCTTGACGGGCTTGTACAGCGTGGTGTCGTTATACGTCCTGCGGTAGATTTCGTTCAGATCACCGTGTTCGGTGATACGGATGTTCCGGCGGCTTCTCAATCCGGGATCATAAACGAAACTCTTGGATGTTCCCGCATCCACGATGCCGTGGGAATAGTACGGCATAACGAGGCTCACATATACCGAATCCGCCGTTTCCCATTCCCTGCGGTCAACAAGGACAAGACCGCATCCAATCTCTGACAACAAGGAATCGAGCTGTATTCGGTCTGGCTTCAGCAACCCATATACCGGGAGGTCTTGTTCGTCATTCGTTTCATGGGATGTATCGCTTTGCTCTGTTGAATCAAGTATAATGACCTCTTCAGGAGAAAGCGGCGGGTAGTGGAAACTGCCTTCTGAACTCTCTGCCATGATTTCGTACACCTTGCGGAACGCCGCCTCGTGCGTGGCAAAGTGGCGTATCATTTCCTCGTCGCTCGGCGGTATGGGCGGCTCGCAACTCACGACGGATACAGCCGCCAACAACAGTGCTATGACAGATTTCTTCATTCTATTTATTGGGTATGTTGCTGATTATTCAAAATTCCATATCCTCCGTCCATTCCAGAGAGTCCACCGGACAAAGCCCGGCGTTTCTTACCTCATACCACCCGGTCAGCAGTACCCTTATGCTGTCCGGCGTATATCCCTTGCCCCATGTACATTCGACAAACTTCCGGCTGCCGTCTTGGATTTCATCAAAGGTGGCATGGTTCAATAGCCCTACACGGAACTCTCCTCCCATATCTTCCTCCCTTACCTGCATGACATAGACCGGTTGCCCGTAGCGGGATGTACGACCGTCCTGATTGATCAGATATTGCAAGGCTTCGCTGGGTACTTCCTGACGGGCTCCTACCGTGATATGCAGCGCAAGGTAATCCCTCCACCTTTGCGGGACTTCCGTCCGTGTGTTCTCCACCGGCTCCGCCTTGCGCCCGTCTATCCGCATCAGTGTGCTTGGCAACAGGTACATTTCGGCAATAATCAGAAAGCCGAGGGAGAACAGGAAGAAGTAACATCTGAAGGGGCTGAACCTGCGTCCCTCATAGTGCTGCATGACCGCTTCCCTTCGTGAAAACGGGTATATCCGACCATTCGATAGATAGTGGAGAATTGCGACGATTCCGGCTATCATGGCGACTGTAAACCACTCAAATACCGTGGAGCCGAAAAGGAAATGAGCGGTTGTAAGGAAGATCGGCTCATAGATAAATATCATGATGCAAAGCATCAGCATGGACTCCCCGTCGGGGCGTCTTGGCTCGCCCTTGTAATGCCTCTGTGCCATTTCTCCCAACCAGAACAGGTAGTCGAAGAAATAATAGCGCCGTTGTCGTTCTTGCTCCTTATAGTCCCGTTTCTTCATTCTAAACATATTGCATGGGTAATGTTTGATAGTGCTCCGCTTATTCAGTCAGTTTTCTATTAAACCGCCTACTATTTACTTTTATTTATTATAAAATCAAGGCACTATTTCGTAAACGGTTCGGTCGCTATTCTTGAAAATGGTCTGCTCAATCTGGCTTCCGACCTTTACGATACTGTCTATGTCAGCATGAACTTTCAGGCTGATAACAGGTGCATATTTCAGATGTTCGTAATCGACCGGAGTATTGTTATAGGTCGTTTCGACAACAGGATAATTATGTTCCTTTGCAAACTGTTTCAAGGTATCTATGTAAGGAAGCTGCTCTTTACCCATAGCTTCAAAATCTATGTAAAACTTTCCGTTCTCCAGCACAAAGTAGATGCAGTCCACACCATTGGAACAAATACCAATAAAATCATAATCAGTATTTCCTGCCTGCACGTTTCTCAATACATCCGGCAGTTTGTCTATCGTGATCCGGGCAGCAACCGGGATATTAGAGTTTATACCGTCGTTTTGCGTCACTCGTTTATTCCCATGCCCGCAACTCAATAAACTTAAGATAGAAGTAAATATTCCCATAATTTTTAAGAATCTCATAGTTTTTATGCTTATTATTAAAGATAATGTCTGGCAGCGTTCCGCTTTAAGCGGTTTGTACTGTTTGTAATTGGAGTTATTCCATTTTATACATTTTTTTCTCCCAACTTTTTAATTCTTGAAGAACAGGCTTGGGATTATGTAATATTTGATTAAGAAACTCTGTAAAGGTTGGTTCCAACACTTTAACTTCTTGGTTCTCACAATCAAAGAGAAAAACTCCCCCTTCTTTATTCTCATCATCAGTCAATTTAAGAACAATCACGCCATGATCAGAATACCGTCCTATTGCAAAATACCCTTCATCAAGAATTTCCTCCTGCATTTCTTGGTTTTCCTCAATCAGGATTTTATCCCATGAATGTATTGGCTTCGGATAGAGGAAAACATCTATATCCCAAAATATTTCATAGAAATGTTTATATTTCAAATAGCTTTTATAGGAAAGAGGAAGAATGACATTCAGCTCACCTTCCAACTTATCAATATCTTCGTCTGAAATCTGGCTATCTATCGCTTTCCATATATGATCTTTTTCAGTTATGATATCCACCATATAATTGGTACGTCCCGGTTGAGTCACATATATTTTAGGCGATTTTCCTTCAAGCAGGTTATTGTCCAGAAAATCCTGCATCTCCGGTTCTATGGTTGGTTCATAAGAAGCAACATACATTAGGTATTCTTTATGCTCCTGAACAAGTTCCAGACATTTGTCTATGTAACTCCTTATTGTCGCCTCATTTTTGATGCTTGAAACTTTCCCTGTTTTTAATGTCGGTGTTCTACGAGTATTTTTCCGGCATTCTTCCTGCTCAGTTTTGTTTTCCGGATTCACCAATTTCATAGCGAATTTTTCCTTGATAAGGATATTTTTTAACTTTTCACTGATGAACCATTCGTATGTATCTTTCGTATCTCTTGCTATATAGAAATCTTTCAAACAGCGGTTTGCTATAATGGGTGGAATAGAAAATAGGCTGCTATCATCATTTTGGGCTTGTAGCTCTGTTTGTTGGTGATCTATTACATCCATATAATTAAGAATTTTAGCAGCATAAAAGTCTTTCTTCTGATTTTCGCAGCATATCTCTATGGGATAAAAAATAACTTCGTCTTTTAAAATATGGCTTAGTCTATCTACAAATCTTTGGCTGAAAATGGGAAAACAACAGAAGGTACGTAAAAAATCACATTTGTCTAAATCTTTTTTTGTCAGACCTTCTTGAGCAATACCTTTCAATTTGGTGTATTTCAAAAATTGCCCATCACCATTATTATGATTGAAGTAATTATATATTCTATCATAATTACCTTGAATTATGATTATAGTGTTCGATTTTCTCAGAACCGATTCTATTTTGTATATTCTTTCCATAATGATTTACTCCAATAACATGTAATTCTTTACATTTTCCGCTATTATCTTCGCTCAATTACAAATATATATCATAAGGGCGAAACTTCGGAATATTCGGTCTTCCTTTTTTCTATGGTATGCTCAAAAGCAGTTTTTGCGGGCGGTTGTTTGGGCGTTCCCCTTCGGGTCGGGCTTTCCCCTGCAATCCCTAACGTGGGTGAAAGGGATTTCACTGTCTTGCACTTGCACCTTGGCGCACGGGCTGTCCCGTCCCGGCGTCCGTTTCCGACCACTTCGGCAGGCTGCATGGCCGAAGCCGGACATCGGGCGGAAGGACAAACGGAACACATCCGTCCGTGCCGTCACACGGGGCTTCGGCTGTTCGCCGAAACCTCCCGTGCCCCGTCCCGCCCGAAAGAGTTCCCCGGCGTTTGTCCGGCAGCCGGAACCTGACCGTGCTCCCATATACTTCTCCCGTCCGTATCTCCTTGCCTTGGGAAACGGGCGTTCCCGGCTCTCCGGAAGGCTTCTTTTTCCTGCACCCGGCAAGTAACTTACCATTGGCTGAAATGACTGACAGGGCATTTTTTCCCTAAGCTGATTGGAAAAACATTGACGAAGGTAGGCGGAGGTGAAAGCAAATCCGCAAAAAATGCCAAATCTCCACCCTGCGGGTAGTATTTACCATTTTTTCAGATGGTTGCAATTCACCTTTTCCGCTTTCAATGATGGTCAATGTTCTTCCCAATCAGCCAAGGGAAAAAAATTGGTTGGGGCGACAAGCGATGAAAACAGAGTAATAACGATTAAAATTTGTGAGTTATGGCAACAACGAACAGCACTATCGAAAAGATTGCACCGATGTTCACCGATTTGTTAATCAAGAAAATCGAGTGCTTGAAAACGGATTGGCAAAAACCTTGGATAGCGAGCCTTGAACAAGGTTTGCCCCGCAACATCAGAGGAACGCTCTATAACGGTGGCAATGTCTTGATGTTATTGTTCTACACCGAGTTTATGAAATTCACTTTGCCCGTGTTCCTCACGTTCAACCAAGCGAAGGAAGAGGATTTAAGTGTTTGCAAGGGCGCACGCTCGTTCCCCGTCTATTATTGGTTCAAGTTCGTGGTACACAAGGAAACGAAAAAGACAATCAAGTACGAGGAATACCGCAAGCTGACCGCAGCCGAGCAGGAAAATTACAAGGTCATCCCGCAGATGAAGTATTACAATGTCTTCAATATCGACCAGACCGATTTTGCAGGGAAATACCCCGAACGCTACGAGCGCATGAAAAAGGGAGAGCAGCCCGAAGACTATTCGGACGGGATGATTTACGAGGCGTTGGACGAGCTTGTCTGTCTGCAAAATTGGTATTGCCCTATCAAGGTGCAGTATTCGGACAGTGCCTACTATTCGCCCTCTTCCGACCATATCGTTTGCCCGCAGCGTGAGCAGTTCCCGCAGGGAGCGGAATATTACGGCACGCTTCTGCACGAGATGGCGCACAGCACGGGAAGCCCCCAACGGCTGAACCGCACGTTCGGCAGCTTCTTCGGGGATGCGCTCTACGCCCGTGAGGAACTTGTTGCCGAACTCACTGCCGCCCTTTGCGGTGCGTTCTTCGGCTACGCAGCCGCACCGCAGGAGAACAACGCCGCCTATCTGAAACACTGGCTCACCAAGCTAAAGGAAGAACCCGCCTTTTTGGTGGAGATATTGGGGGACGTGAACAAGGCGGCGAAGATGATTGCCGACAAGGTAACCGAACCGATGAACGAACCCGCAGCAGCCTAAGCGGGACGACAAAGAACAAGAGTATCAACCAACGGGCGGAGCAATCCGCCCCACTAAAGACATAAGACGATGAAAACATTATCGGAAAAGGAATTTAACGGGTTAAACATAAAAGTCATGTTTACCGAGAAGGTGGAACAGGCAAAAAAAGAGCTGTCTCCACTCATGCAGGAGATAAGGAAGTACATGCCCCAAGCGGAATACGGCTACCACGTGGTAAGCGGTGAATACCCCGCATTTTACGGCGTGCGCATAGAGTTCACGTACAACGGCATCCGTTTTCATGTGTACAAGATAAACAAAGAGAACAAGTACAGGATAGCCGCCGACATGGAACACTTTGAATACGTCAACCGCTACGACATCGAAAGGGCGGGCAGCCAATACGAAAAGCCGTGCAATATCGGCGTGTTCACCGCCAAGAAAATAAACGATTGGATAAACTACTGCACACAGATATACAGGCAGGTGGAGCAGGAAAATGCGGAGAACGCCCGAAAGGTAGCCGACTTCTTGAAAAGTATCGAGAACGAACCCGTAAGCTGGGAACGTAGAAACTATGCGAAAGGGACGATAACCCGCAACGGCTTGCGCTTCACTTTCTACATAGAGAAAGGACACCTCTCCTTTGAACTGTCCCTAAGTTATCGGGGAACGGCTGATTACGACACGTTCCGGCTGTTGGCTGATAACCGCTATATCCCGTAAGGGAACTGTTAAAGAACCACGGGCGGAGCAATCCGCCCGACAATACCCAAGAACATGAAAACGGCATTTGTTTACAAACTGATATACCGCCTAATCCTTTGGGCTTCGGTGGCTTATTTCCTTACCACCGCCACAGGGCAGCTTTTCGCCTTGTTGCTTGTCGTGGCTCTGTTTTACTTCGTGGCACGGCTTGTTTTCGCCCTTGCGTGGCGGCTGTTTGTCGGCTTCGTGTTCGTACTGATAATCATTCTTTTAATACTCTAAAATTTACCGATATGGAAACAAGGACATTGACAGAAAACGGAACACCCGTTAGCAAGGAAAAGACGGTAGCCTTTTCGGGACACCGCACCAACCGTATAGCCAAGTTCACGGCAGACCGTGAGAAACTCTTCAGGGAGGTGGCGTTCGACACGTTCGCAGCCATCGAAAGTTATTGTATCAAAAAAGGCTACGACACCTTTTTGTCGGGAATGTGCGAAGGCTTCGACCTTATCGCAGCAGAGGAAGTATTGAACCTCAAAAAGAGATACCCGCATATCCGTCTGAAATGCGTTGTTCCCTTCAAGGGACAAGCCGAATGGTACACCCAAGCCGACAAGCAGCGTTACGACACCATTTTGGCGCAAGCCGATGAAGTGGTAACCTTGCAGGACGGATATACCGAGGGCTGTTTCCTGCGCCGTAACGACTACCTTTTGGAAAACTCCGCTTTTCTGATGGTCTATTACGATACGGTAGCCATAGGCGGCACGTTTTACACCCTCAAACGGGCAGTAGAGCAGAAAAAGAAGTTCGCGAACGTATGCTATAACCGCAGGTAGCCCCGTAAGGGCGGATTTTCCGCCCGCTACTTTCTTTCGTGAGCCGTAGCGAAAAAGAAAGATAGCAAAGAAACCGATTTTTCAACTTTCAAATTTTGATAACAATGAAGCAGGAAATCAGACAGAACGGGAAAACCGTCCTTTACAGCGGGGACGGTCATAGCATCCCCATGATATTCAACAACCTTGTCGGGAAGAACCTCAAAGGCAGGGAGTATTCGGACTATATCGCTTTCGTAGCCATTCCCGACATGGGATTTACCTACGGGAAGATAGCGTATTATTCGGACGGGAATTTAATCGCAACGGGGGAAATCAAGCCATAACATTCCCCCTCTATGTTTCATCGCCGCAGGTCCGGGACGGGTAGCGATCCGCCCGGACTTCTATTTTTACCCGCCCGTGGCAACCCCGACCACCCCGACATTCCGGACGCACTTCTTTTTCTTTCGGTGAGCCGGATGCGGACAAAGACAAAGAAGCAAAAAGAAACCCCTTGACCCACCGGATTTTTTAGCCAAGCTCCACACTCATTTTTTAGCAAATCTACGGGGAAAAACGGACAAGTAGCAAGGCTGAACCTGACGGTTTTGCGCACAATCTCCACACCTTCGGGTCGTATTCCACGCAAAAGCCTTGCATGAAGTCCGCTCTTTCCCCGTGCCCCAAAGCAAAAAATAAATGTTTCACTTTTAATTTTTGCATTATGAATACACTGTCTTTTCCTCAAATCACCGTAAGTTACAAGGACGCTGACGCATCCAAGAGAATTAAAATCCACTCTTCCAAGGAGTCTTACGACATCCTCAAGACCTTCTACGAGGACTGTATGCAGCACCACGAGGAGTGCTGGGCGATGTACCTGAACCGGGCAGGCAAGCTGCTGGGCGTTTCGTGCATCTCACGCAGCGGGATAGACTGTACGGTCGTGGACATACGCATCGTTCTTCAGACGGCTCTCGTTTCCCATGCTTCGGGAATCATCCTCTCGCACAACCACCCGTCCGGCTCGACGGTGGCAAGCACACAGGACAACAACCTGACCAGCCAGTTGAAGAAAGGCTGCGAGGCAATCGGCATCCGCCTTTTGGACCACATCATACTGACCGAGGACACTTACCTCAGCTACACCGACGAGGGGATGCTTTAAGCACCCCCTTTTTTGTTCGCTATCCGTTTTGCACTTCTTTTCTTTCGTGAGCGGGGCGGAAAAAGAACAAGAAGCAAAAGAAACCGGAAGACGATAGGGCGGATATGAAAAAAGCATCCCGAAGGATGCTTTTCATTTCGTCCGGTTCATGCTACATCTTCAATCCCCGTTTCCGCTCCTGCCGGATGTCGGAGAAGGAGAACTTCCCCGTCTCCTTGTCGAACTTCACCGCCTTGTCCTTCTGCACGCCGTCCGGCGTCTCCATCCGTTTCACATTCAGCGGCTTCCCGTTGTAGAAGTCCGTCATTTGCCGGTAGCTGAACCTTTCCCCCGTCAGGCTTTCCATCAGGCTGTTCAGCATATATACGCTGTCTTGGTTATGCACGCTCTCCGGCACGAACTCCGGGTGGTTCCTCACCCAGTCCGGGTACTTCGTTGTCGCCATCAGGCAGACCTCCGGCGAACGTTCCGCCCACGGGATCATCATCAGCGACTCCCGGCTGTGGGCGGCGCACCTGACATACACTTCGGGCGTGAGCAGACTTTTCGGCACTCCGCCACGCCCGACGGCGGACATCCCCGACGTTTCAGCCGCCACCAGCACCCGTTTCTGCGTTTGCAGGTGCACGGGCAGGACGCTGATGCACCTGCCGTCCAGCGGCAGCAGGAAGTCCGCCATTTCGCCGTTCATCACCTCCGGGCGGATGCTTGCCGCCACCCCGTAGAGTTCCTCCGGGCAGACCTTGCTGCACTCCTTCAGCACCTCCATGCACACCTCCGGGGACGGGATATGCTGAACCAGCCGGAAGCGGTCGTTCCCGAACCCCGCTTCCGTTTCCAGCGCCTTCCGGCACAGTTCCGGTGTCTTCACCTCTTCGGGCACGTTCTCCAACTGCCAGCCGTCCTCTTCAACGGCGGC
>ENA-OOXF01002344-OOXF01002344.1-human-gut-metagenome-genome-assembly--contig:-NODE-2344-length-10754-cov-5.278344_pt1 | contig 10754 bp, 9 predicted proteins | sample MGYA00241586_ERZ501341 | MGnify/ENA primary metagenome ERZ501341 (study PRJEB25962, sample SAMEA2042985) | human gut metagenome | biome: human gut; feature: human-associated habitat; material: faeces... | reverse complement strand
GGCGATAGCGGCGATAACGCATGCCATCAAGCATGATCCAGAGGACAAATAATATGATGAGGATCATGATGAACATCACACTGTTGGCCGCCTCGTCCAGCGCCGCCTCGCTCTGCTGATACTGCTGGCTCAGCTCCACATGGAGCGCGGCACAAAGCGAGCACACCGCGGCGTCATAATCGTCCTTCTGCACGTTATCCGCCATGCAGGAGGCAACAAAGCTCTGCGAAAGGCCGCTGAGCAGATCATAGAAATCGCCGCTGGCGACCAGATAATAGTCCTGCTGCTGTTTGGCGATGACAAGAATGGCGTCATTTGAGCCAAGCTGCATCGTGTCCGCATAGTCATACGCCGTATTCTCGAGATTATCCGACGACTGCACCGTCACGACGGCCATGATGCTGCCAAACATCTTATCCCAGTTGGCATTGTAAAGGCCGACGGCCTCCTCAGTCTTGTCGGAAAGGATATCAGCCTCATCGCGCACATACTGCGTAAAGGCCGCCGTGGAAAGCGAGGGATCGAGCTTTTCCCCGCCCTCCGGCGTAGAGACAACGGGCGCTTTGTGCAGCCCCCACGCACTGGATGCGACAATCACCAGAATCAGCACGACGATGGCGACGCCGCGTTTTTGAAAGAATTTCATATGCTTCTCCTATCCGGAGCGTCTCAGCTTCTCAGCTCCATGAGCTTCTGCTTCAGCTCGCCTTCGATGCGGCCGAGCTCGACCTCCGCTTCCTTGCGCTTCTGCGCGCCCTCGCGCTGGATGTTCACGACCTCGTCGAGCGTGGAGACGAGCTGCTCGTTCGTGTGCTGCAGCGTCTCGATATCGACGATGCTGCGCTCGGCCTCCTTGGCCGTGGCGATGGTGCCCATCTTGAGCATGTCGGCGTTCTTCTTGAGAAGCTCGTTCGTCGTCTGCGCCACCGCGCTCTGTGCGGCCGTGGCCTGACGGCTGTGCTCCATGCCGAGCGCGAGCACCATCTGGCTCTTCCAGAGGGGGATGGTATTGACGAGCGAGGACTGGATCTTTTCGACCATCAGCGTGTCGTTGTTCTGGAGAAGTCTCGTCTGCGGGCCCATCTGGAGCGACACCATGCGCGTAAGCTCCAGGTCATGCAGCTTCTTTTCAAAGCGCTCGCACTTCTGCGCGTAGTCGTTGTAGGCCTGCGCATCCTCGGCAAGGCCGCTCGCCTCCGCCTTTTTGCGCAGCTCCTCCAACTCGCCGGAGCGGACCTCGGCAAGGCGCTTTTTGCCCGCGATGATGTACATTGTGAGCTCCTTATAGTACTTGAGGTTCAGCTCATACATCTGGTCGAGCATCGCGATATCCTTCATCAGCGTGACCTGATGCTTTTCAAGCTCGGATACGATGCGGTTCACGCTCGTCTCGGCCTTGCCGTACTGCGCGCGCATCAGCTCGAGCTTATCCTTCTGCTTGCGGAAAAGACCGGCGAGGCCCTTCTTCTCTTCCTCCTGACCGAAGCCCTTGACCTCGACAACGAGGTTCGAGAGCGTCTCGCCCACTTCGCCCAAGTCCTTGTTGCGCACGGAGGAGAGGGCATTTTCAGAGAACGTCGCCACGCTCTTCTGCGCCGCCACGCCATAGTTGAGCACAAGGTTCGTATCCGTAATGTCGATCTTCTTCACAAACTCGTCGACAGCAGCTCTCTCCTGCTCGGTGAGCATGCTCTCGTCGACCTTGACGGGCTCGACCTCTTTTTTCTTCTCCTGCTCGGGCGCGGGCGCGTCCGGGGTGAGCGTCAGCTCGGGGACGGCCTCCTGTGCCGCTGCGGTGGGGTTCAGGGTCAACTCGGGCATCATGTTTTCGCTCATATCAGTTTTCCTCCGTTTTCTGGCTTTCCGCCTGTTCCTTTTCGTGTTTTTTGATGCGCTGGATGCGGCGCAGGCACATCACTGTGGCCATTGCCCAGATCGCCGTGGAATAAAGGAGCGTTTGCTTATGCAGGCGCAGCGCACCCACAAGACTAATGAGGCACATCACGGCAAACACCGCGCAGAAGATGGGGTCGAGCCACACGCCCTTCAGCCGTTTCAAGATCCACGCATTGACTTTGGCGTTGAACGCCATCACTTTCTTTCGCATCGCCTTTCTCCTTTACAGCTCGAGCTTGATATCGTCCTGCCCGGCGGCAGCCGTACCGCCGTCGCTGCTCAGGCCCTCTTGCTTCATCATGTTTTCAAGCACCGTGATATCGGTGGAAATATCCATTGCCTCGCTGCCGAAGAGCATATCGAGCTGCTTTTCAAAGGCGGCGACGATGGTGCTCATCATGCTCTCCACGCGCTGCATGGTGCTGCCGATGTTGCCGCCGTCGATGCCCTGCGCGCCCATGCGGTCGTAGGCGTTCAGGAGCTTGAGCGTGGTGGGCAGGTAGTAGTCCATGAATTTTCTGATCTGCGGCAGCTTTTTGGGGTCTGCCTTGACCTGCGCGAAGATCTTCGCGCTTAAGTCCTCGAGCCGGTCGATGTCGGCGGAGATCTTTTCATCCTTGATGGACGCGTTCAGGCGCTTCATCTCGGAAATGGCAAGATTGCCGTCGCGGATCATCTTGTCAAGCTCCGCGTTCCCGGTGCTCTCCTCTTTTTTCGGCGGGTCGGGAACCGTGACCTCCACCGTGCCGCACACGGCGTTCATGATGAAATACACCGCCGCCGATACGATGGTGATAAAGATGAACTGCGGCACGCGGTAGAGCGGAAAGAGCAGCGCATAGATGACCCACGTTCCCGCCGCCGCGTAATAGGGGACCGTCGATTTGCGTTTGACCGTTGCCAAGGCGATCGCCTCCTGTTTTGAGAAAAAATTTTACTGGTATATGATACCACAACGCTGCATCGCGGTCAAGCAAAGCCCGCGCAAAAACGGAGCGGCATCCTTTGGGATGCCGCTCCGTTTTTATGTTCTTTTTTGTCTTTCTTTATTCGTTTCGGATGGCTTCGAGCGCCGAGATCTTGACCGCCTTGTTCGCGGGCTGATAGCCGGACACCAGTCCGACCAGCACCGAGAACACCAGCGCGAAAATCACGAGCTCCGGCTTGATGACGGACGTGCGCACCACGCCTTCGCCGCCGATGAGCGCCTGCTTGATAAGCTCCCACGTGACGCCCCCGCCGCCGAACGCGCCGAATGAGAACAGATTGATGATGACGGATATGATGAAGCTGAAAATAAGCCCCAAAATGCCGCCGAGAAGGCCGATGCTGCCCGCCTCCATGAGGAACATCGCGCGGATATCGCGCACATAGCAGCCGAGCGCCTTCATAATGCCGATCTCCTTCGTGCGCTCGGAGATGGACATGATCATCGTGTTCGTGATGCCGATGGCCGCGACCAGAAGCGAGATCGCACCGAGGCCGCCGAGCATCAGCTCGATCTGGCGGGTCTGCTTGTTGAGCTCGTCGCGCATGCTCTGCATAGAATACGTACTGTAGCCCAAGTCCTTGATGGACTGCTCCACATCCGACACGGCGTCGAGGCTCTCAGCCTTGACGTTGATGCTTGAATACTCGAACTTCGTGTCGGTCTTGCCGGTCAGGTCCTGAATAAGAGCTTTGAGCGCATTGATGTCCATCATCACGCCGTCGCTCGTCTCGTAGCCCTTGCCCCGATCTTCCTTCATCACACCGACGACCTTGAGCTCGACCTCATAGGGGGTAGGTTCGGTGCCTGTACCGTCGTCATACGGTGTGAGTACCATGGTGATGCTCGTCTTGAGCGGGTCGAAAAACGGGTCGGGGACCTTTTCCGTGTCGATATTGCCGTTTTCATCCCAGATATATCGGTCGACATAATTTCTGCCATCCGGCATCAGCGTATCGAAGAAGTTATAGGCAAAATACTGGCCCACGACCACCTCGTCGCTGCTCTCCGGATACCGCCCGTCCATCAGCTCAAAGCCCATGTCCTCAAGGGCGCTCGAGTCAATGCCGGCAAAATCGACCCAGTTGGCCGTGTAGCGGCCGTTGATGCCCGCTTTGAAGCCTACATTATATCCGTCGAGACTTGCCTTGGGCATGACGGCCTTGACGCCCGCGATCTCGTGGAAGCTCTCGACCGCCTTGTCGTCAAGCTTGCTCTCCGTCTGCGTGCCGGTGCTCTGGTTGTAGCCGCGGTAGACCTCGATGATGGAGAGGTCGCCCATATTTTTGAGCATCTGGTCGTACGACTCCTGCATGCCCGCGCCGATGGAGACCATCACGATGATGGACGTACAGCCGATGAACACGCCCAGCACCGTCAGGATCGTGCGTCCTTTGCGCCGTGACAGGCTGTCAAAGCACATTTTCAGGATGTCTGCGAATCTCATTTTTTCTGCTCCTCAGCACCCGTGGCCGCAGTCTCTTTGCTTTCAGCCGCCGCGGCTTCCGCTGCCTCCTGCTTCTCCTCGGCGAGCTCCTCTTCGTCCCACTTGTCCCAGAGCGCCTGCTCGGCCTTCTGCTTGGCCTTCTTCTTGCGGGCGCGGAGCACGATCAAAAGGACGATGAGCGCGGCGACTACCGCGATGATGACGTACTTCCACGGGAAGGTGTTCGCCGGCTCGGGGTCGATCATGCCGGGGTCGTCCATGCCGGGGTCGGCCGGCTCATAGGCCATGGCTTCGACCGTCGCTTCAAAGACGCGCTCTTTCGTGTTGCCGTTGGAGTCCTCGTAGGTGATGACGATCTTGACCTGATTCTCGCCCTCCAGCTGCGGGGTCACGGCAAAGGCGATGGTGCCGTTCTTGCCGCCGTCGATCGTGCCGACGCGCTGATAAGGCGTGGGGGAATCAATGTCACCGGAGATGGTCGCCTCAACGTTGTTGATGGCGCTCTTGCCCTTGTTGACATAGTCGATCGTCAGGCTCGTCTCCTCGCCGACGTAGCCGGTGTAGGAGGTCTTGGGCTCGCTGAGCTCAAAGCGGTCGGGCTGGTAGAGGGGCACGCTCAGCGACAGCGTGGCGTTTCCCGACTTTCTTGCGTTCTGGTCAACATATTCATAGGTCACGTCGATCTTGACGTCCTGCGCGCTGGCGCTGATGAGCTGCGCGGCCTTCATCGGCACGGTGACGGTCTTGCTGCCGCTCGCGGCGACAGATTCAAAGTAGAACGTGTTCGTCGAGCCGTTGAGCATCAGGTCCTGACCGCCGGTGACGGTGACCATGACGTTTTCGATCTTGATGGTCTTGCTGGTGTTCGTGAACGAGAAGCTCAGGTTCGTGCTTGAGCCCGCCGCAACGGACGAACCGCCGTAGTTGTACTTCGAGAGAATGACGATGGGTGTGGGGCTCGCAATGGTCTCCTCGTCCTTCGTATCCTTGGTAACGGTGGAGAGAACGTTCACGCTGCCGCTGGCGCTGCCGCCGGTGAGCTGCGTGCCGTTGTCATAGTAGAACGACAGGCTCGCGTCGATCGTCTGCATCTGGGACTCGATCTTGTCGGGCGCCTTGACCGTCACAGTGACGGCCGTGTCGCGGCCCGCGCGGATATCGTCGAGCATGTAGTCCTGGCTGCCCATGATGAGAAGCGATCCGGAGGATTTGAGCGTCAGGATGGGGTCGCGCATGGCGGTCGTGCCGGCGTTCTGGATGTAAACGGTGATGGTCTTCGTCTCGCCCGCGGCAATAGACGTGCTCGTGCCGTCGGAGTTGAAGACGGCGCGCGGCTCGGGAATCGTTTCCGGCGTCGGCTCGGGCTCCGGCTTCGGCTCGGTGTAGGGCACGCACTCGCGCACCGGGACGGTGTTGCCGTCCTGATAGCCGCCGCCGTTGCCTTCATAATAAATTGTAAAGGCAAGCTGCTTGCCGCTGTCGCCGGTGTAGGTCAGGCCGGTGAACGTAACGGTATATTCGCCGTTCTGTCCGCTTGCAACAGCGCTCGCCGTGCCGTCCTGAAAGCTGTCAAGGCCGCGCACGACGCGGATCGAATCGTTGCTGCCGTCCGTGCGGGATAAGTAGACCGTGATATCCACCGTATCGCCGGTGTAAATGCTGCTTCTGCTGGCCCGGTAGCCGGTGATCAGAAAGCTGGTTCCCGTCCGTGCCGCCGTGCTTTCGCCCGTCGCTTTGGCGACATTCACAGGCAGCAGCGCTGCGCACAGCACAAGGGCAAGGCAGAGCGAGAGCAGGGATCTTGAGATGCGTTTCATGTTCGATTTCCTCCGTTATTCGATGTAGGGTGCGGCGTCGATCTCCGCCTTGACCTGATTTTCTACGTTGCTGACGATCCTGCCGTCGATGAGCGTGACGATGCGGTCGGCATACTCGGTCATCTCCGGATCGTGGGAGACGAGCACGATCGTCTGGTGGAAGCGCTTGGCAAAGCCGCGGATCATGTGCATGACCTCTTTCGTCGTCTTCGAGTCGAGGTTGCCGGTCGGCTCGTCGGCGAACACGACCTCGGGGCGCGTGACGAACGCGCGTGCAATGCCCACGCGCTGCTGCTGTCCGCCGGACATCTGGTTCGGAAAGTGGTCCATGCGGTCTTTCAGTCCCACGCGGCAGAGCATTTTCTTCGCCTCCAGCAGCCGCACATCCGGGTCGATGCCCTTGAACATCAGCGGCATGGCCACGTTTTCCGCCGCCGTCAGCTCCGGCAGCAGATTGTAGGACTGAAAGACAAAGCCGATGTGCTTCTGCCGGAAGGCCGCGAGCTGATTTTCGTTGAGCTGTGAGATCGGCACGCCGCCGATGCGCACCACGCCGCGCGTGGGCTTTTCGAGTCCCGCCAGCTGGTTGAGCAGCGTCGATTTGCCGCTGCCGGACGTGCCGAAAATACAGCACACCTCGCCCCGCGGGATGTCGAGGTCAATATTGTGCAGTGCGACCACGTGCTCCTGCCCCATCATGTACACCTTTCGGAGCTTTCGCACCGAAATGACGGGCTTCTGGTCATTTGCCATCGCAGTTTCTCCTCAATTTTAATCTTGGGTCCATTATAATCTCATCTTATGAGGAAGTCGTTACAATCAGGCGCGATTTGGTTACAAATTATTTAAGAGTTCCTTAATTCTCGCACCGAGCCTCTTTCCTGTATTATTTAGACGGAATTTATCGAAAAATGTTTCATCCTTTTTGAAAAAAACGGCAGACTTTTTTGAAGTCCGCCGTTTTTTTAAGTTCATGCCGTTTTAGTTCAGCGGCACGTCGGGCACGACGTAGACCGTCATCTCTTCGCCATTTGTGTCGATGGACACAGTGTCGTCGATGGGCTGCGTCAGCTCCGCGTCCGCATAGAGAAGATTGCCGGTGCTGCTCACAAACGTGACATACGTGCCGCGCTTGATGGAGATCTCCTGCGTTTCCTCATCCGCCGCGCCGGGGTTATAGACGAGCGTCAGCGCGCAGACCTCATCGCTGTTGAAGGCCTCGGCCGCCAGCTCCTTGTCCGGCAGATAGGACTCGCCATAGCTCCAATCATAGAGCGTCGTGCCGAGGACGGATGCCTCACCGCTCTCATCCTTGCTGTAATCTGTCACGGACTTGGCAAGCAGCTCCCCCGTCGTGGGGTCGACATAGTAGAGGGTCGTGAAGTAGTAGTCCGGCATGTCGTTGTAGGTCGTGGTGGTCGAGATCACCACCGCGCCGTCCTGCTCGCTCTGATCGTCGATGGTCTCGACCGAGCCGTCGTCCTGCAATTCGCCGCAGGCGGGCAGCATCGCCTGAATGTAGCTCTCATACTCGCCGCTCGGGTAGCAGTTCATATTCAGGCGGCCGTCGCTTTCCATTTTGCTGAGATACACGCCGTTTCCCTCGATCGACAGGCAGGCCTGAGCGAAGAATTCATCCTCGCCCACGGGGCTGTCGGCGGTGTAGCTGTAGTGCGAGGCCAGCAGCAGGTTTCCCTTATCATCGCGCGTATACTGCACCTTGGCTGTGTAGGTCTCTTTGCTGTCCTGGTCGGTGCCCTGAATGCTCACGGTCACCGTGTCGTGATCTTCGAGCAGCTTTTCGGGAATGTTGTCCGCGCGCACCTGCTCGAGCGAAATTTCCTTCGGCTCGTCGGCGTTTTTATCGTTGTTGTTCGTATCTCCGTCCTGCATGCCGCAGCCCGCGAGCAGGCTCACGACGCAAAGCGCGCCAATGCTTGCTTTCTTCCAGTTTTTCACCTTGGTTTCCTCCTTATTTGGGTGCGGACTTACGCCCGCGTTTCAAATTCTTTTTAACGGTTCTCTTCCAGCGGCACGATATAGACCGTTGCACTCTCGCCGCTCGTGTCGACGCCGTCGTAGAAGTCGATGGGCTTGGTCAGCTCCCTGTCCGCATAAAGTGCGAGATCCGCACTGTCGAGGAAGAGGATGCGCGTGCCATGCGCCACGCGGATCTCGCTGACGCTCCAGCCGTTCTCCCAGACGTCCCAGCCCTTCTCCGAGCCCGGTGCGGGATAGAAGTACGTCAGATCGCAGACGTCCTCCTTGCTGTCCGTCGAAAACAGAACCTCGTTCATCACATTGCGCTCTGCCTGATAGGGCTCGTCGTAGCTCCAGCGGTAGAGCGTTGTATGTAGTTTGGATACCTCGCCGCTTTCCTTTTTAATGTAGTCCGTCACTGACGCCTCCAGCACCTCATTCGTCGCAGGGTCAACGCGGTAGTGCACCGTGTAATAATCTCCATCGGAAGCCAGATAACGCGCGGTAACAGAGAGCAGCAGCTCGCCGTCCTGCTCGCTGCAGCTGTCGACCGTCTGCTCCACATCCTCTTCCAAAGCAGGGCATCGGGGGATCATGTCGAGAACGTACTGCTCATACTTTCCCTCAAGGTAAATGCTCAGGCTTAGGTCCTCGGTGCTGTCGCTTTCCATACGCGCAGCATCCATCGTTCCGTTCGCCTCGCTCCACAGTTCGCTCTTGCCGCTGGTGCTGTTTTCGGTGTACCGGCAATGATACCAGGCCAGCACATCCTCCACACCACGGGTGTACTGAAACTTCGCCGTATACGTCACGGCGTCATTCTGGTCACTCTCCTGCACAGTCACGGTCACAGTGTCGTGCTTTTCGAGCAGGGATCGCGGATCATTCGCGGCACGGATCTGCTCGAGCGTGATCTGCGGCTCATCGGCGCTGTCGTCATCACTCAGCCCGCAGTCGCCTCCGCAGCCCACAAGTAAGCTCGCAGCGCATAAAGCGATGGTGGCTTCTCTCTTCCAGCTTTTCATGGTGTGCTCTCCTCTCTCATCTCCCGTCAGTCTTGATCGCCGCTTTTCACATAGACGGTCGTGCTGCCGCCGTCCGGCCACTCGATCTCAGGGGTTTGATACTCCTGCGTCATGGCGGCGTCGTAGTAAGAGCGCAGCTCCTGACTGCCGCTTAAGTAAAGGAGCGAGCTCAGCGGCACGGTGACATTCTGCTCGCGCTCCCGCTCGGTGCCGGGGTCCCACACGATCGTTACCTCGCACCTGGGGCCGCCGTCCGACAGCATCTGCGCGTAGAGGTCTTTCTCCGGCTCGTAGGGGCGGTCATAGTCGAAGGTGTACTGCTCTGTTCCATAGCAGATGTCCTCCCCGTTTGCGTTCTTCGAGCGCAGCTCCATCCGCGCGCTCAGCAGATCGTCGGAGGTTGGGTCGACGCAATACTGCTCCAGCGAATACGCGTTGTCGTCATCGCCGCCGATCAGGCGCGATTTGACCTCGAATACAAGCTTGCCATCCTGCTCATACGGCTCTCCGGCTTCTACGCTCACACCGTCGCCGACAATGGTCAGATATGGCAGCGGGAGGATACTCTTTTCGTACCAATTCCCCGCGGCAAACACCGTCACGTCGATGCGTCCCATAACGCCGCTCTCGTCGTTCCCTGCCGCAATGAGGCTCATTCCGTTTGGAACATCGTCTGAGCAGACATCCATGCTGTAAACATCGCTCTCGCCATACTCATCACTGCTCCATCTGTGCCGCCAGCTCTGCCATCTTTCCTTTTCGTCAAGCGTATACTGATCGGTCGCTTTTTCGGCCAGGCCGCGGTTCCTGCTGTCCACGCTCTCACAAGTGACAGTCACCACCTCGTGCCGCTTGAGCAGCGCAGAGATCGTGTTCCGCTCACAGACGTCTTCATAGGTGATGGGATGCTCTTCCGCCATATCGGTCTGTTTCTCCGTCTCTCTGCAGCCCATGAGCAGCAGCGCGGCGGCAAGTGCGAGGGCACTCATTAGTCCCCAGCGGTTCATTTTGTTTCTCCTTTCATCGTCTTCTTTCCATCTTGATTATGCGGAGCTTTTTTCGTTCCGTACATTCTCTTAGACGAGAAATTTCTCAAAAAGTTTCACCCTTATGATTTTTTTAAGAAACTTTTTTCTCCTGCGAGCGGGCTCTTGCATTTTCCGCCGATGCGGCATACAATGAGGACACATTTCACCCGGGAGGGCGTTTTTATGAACTATATCGGCATCGACCTCGGCGGCACGAACATCAAGGGCGCACTCGTGAGCGCGAAGGGCGAGATCTTAAAGGAGCATTCTATCCCGACGCGCGTCGATCTCGGCCCCGAGGCGGTCGCGGGACGCATCGGTCAGGTCATCGCGCAGCTCTCTATCGGCGAGGACACCGTCGGCGGCGTGGGCGTCGGCTGCCCCGGCACGGTGGACGACGCGAGCGGCATCGTGCGCTTTGCGGCGAACCTGAATTTTGTGAACTTCGACCTGCGAAGCGCGCTGCGCGCGCACACTGCGCTTCCCATCCACCTCGGCAACGACGCAAACGCCGCGGCGCTGGGCGAGGCGCTGTTCGGCTGCGGCCGCGGCGCGGAGAGCACCATCGTCGTC
>ENA-OOXF01002337-OOXF01002337.1-human-gut-metagenome-genome-assembly--contig:-NODE-2337-length-10769-cov-2.244353_pt1 | contig 10769 bp, 9 predicted proteins | sample MGYA00241586_ERZ501341 | MGnify/ENA primary metagenome ERZ501341 (study PRJEB25962, sample SAMEA2042985) | human gut metagenome | biome: human gut; feature: human-associated habitat; material: faeces... | reverse complement strand
CGTAGCCGATGGTATGTGTTTTTGTGTAAAAGGAATGAAGTATACAAAATATAGTTTTTTTGGAAAGTAAGATTGACTAACTATTAAAAATATGGTATCATACAATACTGCTACGCCACTACACTTATGTATTTGTTTGCATGCAAGGAGTGATGAATATGCCACAGCCTGTCAAAATAGGCAAAAAGACGAGAATGAGCTATGCCAAGATCAAAGAAGTAGCTCAGATGCCACATCTTCTGGAAATCCAGAATAATTCCTATAAGTGGTTTATCGAAGAAGGACTGAAAGAAGTAGAGTTTGATTACAACGGACGTACTATCCATGCAGCTGTTGTCAGTGGACTTGGAAATGCAGATGCGCTGATGAAGAAGATCCAGAAGGGCGAGGTACATTACGACTTTGTTGAGGTTATGGCATGCAGGCGCGGATGTATCATGGGTGGCGGACAGCCAGTCCCGGCAGGTCCGAGAAGCAGGATAGCCAGAAGCAAAGGCCTGTATGATACCGATATCAATACGCAGATTAAGAAGTCGAATGAGAATCCGCTGATCCTGTCATTATATGATGAACTTCTGAAAGGAAAGACCCACGAATTACTTCATCGTAATTTTGAGGCAGCGAAAAAATAAAATTGTACGAAAAAGAGTATAAGACAATGCAGTCGTCGATCTGGCGGCTGCATTGTCTTATTTCAGAGTATTTCCATACATTCACTGGCACTTTTTTCTCATTTCGATCCCCTTCGCTTTCTATATATAAATGAAGTAGGTCATGAAATTATGATAAACATATAGTCATTAAGATGTCGATTTTGAAACAAAAACTTCCGGGATTTTTAATGGAGAGTTTGGAAAAAATAGGGAAATAAACCAGGAAAGATGACTCTTGTCAAGAAGAAACATATCTGTTATAGTGAGTAAGAATAAATAAAGAAACTTTTTCAGTGCTAGGCAGAAGAATTTCTGGTCGGCTTAAAAGGGAATCAGGTGAAAGTCCTGAGCGATCCGGTCACTGTAAATGAGGAGCAAAGCGGCGGCAAGCCATTGCATAAAAATGTGAGAAGGTGCAGCTTTGTTAAGATCCATAAGCCAGGAGACCTGCTGAAAGAGAGTAAATTGCTTCCGATGAAAGCGCGTTTACATACACAAAGAAATGATATCTTGCTTCATACTGAGTATGAAAGCAAGATTTTTGTGCTGCCATATATACGGAAAAGAGTTCCGGTGGCAGAGGATGTAGGTGAAGTCTGCTTTCAGGAAAAAGGAAGCAGATTTTTTTTGCATACGATGAGCCAAGTGCAGATTTATGCTTGCACGAGGAACTGAATTTGGCGAATGTACATCATCGAGCTGTCAAGCGACAAAAGATCAGGACATCAGGAGGAAGAGTTGGATTATGAAGAGGAATTCAAAACAGTTTCTTGCACTTTTCATGGCAGTTGCAATGTCGGTTACACCGGTTTCTTATGCTTACGCTGAGGACAGTGCAGTGGCAGGAGTAGAAAATACAGAATCAGGTCAGCAGACCGTAGAAGTAACAGACGGAAAAATCGGTGCGGCAGACGTAGCAGGTCAGCCGGCTGAAGAAGTGACTGGACAGGAAGAAGAAACGACTGCCGGACAGGGAACGGACGAGAATCAGAAGAGTCAGGAAGAGCCGAAAGCAGAAGAAAATGCGGTAACAGGGAATGTAACTGAGGCAGAGAAAAAAGAAGCGGGCGAAGACGGAAAGAGCGAAGAGAAGGCTGCAGAGGAGCAGAAGGTTAAGTCGGAAGAAACGGCGGAAAATGCCGGGGAAGTGAAGACGCAGGAAGCGAAAAATGTTACCAGTGATTTTGCAATGTTTAAGGTTGGATCGTCTTCTGTTGTAAAAGAAAATGATCACCTGAAAGTTTCGATAGAAACAGAGAGTAAAACTTACAATAAAATTTATATTGGAAGTAAAGCTGATACAGTTGAACGGAAAGAAGAAAAGGCGATAGTTGGAACAGGAACAGGCAACGGGTATTTATTTTCATTTGAACTTCCACTGTCAGCAGATGGAACGGATGTTGCCTTTGTACCGCATAGCCAAAAGAAAGGTTGGGTGAGTAAGAAAGAAGACGGAGATTACACGCTTCATATTTCATCGTCAGCAGAAAATAAAAAAGACGACACAGAAAATCCTGAACAGGGGGGTAATTCAGGAGAGAGCAAACCGGGTACCGGAAGTGGCGAAAACCAGAAACCGGAAAATGAGGACAAGAACGTACTGGATACTGGAAAGTATGTAGTAGATGTTGATGCAGCTTCAGCTAGTGGAATGTTTCGTGTAGTAAATTGCGTGCTGACATCTGTTGGTGGCAAGATGCAGGCAGATATTACACTTAGTGGAACGGGATACGATAAGTTATATATGGGAAGTAAGGAAGCTGCGGCAAGTGCTTCGGAAGATCAACTGATTGGGTATTCTGTAAATGCAGAAGGAAAATATGTATTTACAGTGCCAGTAGAAAGTATGGATACCGGAGTCCAGATTGCAGCACATGGATTCAATAGTGGTAACTGGTATGATCGTACATTAATATTCAAGACAGAAGGAATGACCAAATATGTTCAGGTAAGTGATGGCTCTTATAAAGCAAACGTAACTTCAAGTTCATCCATGTTTAAAGTTACGGATTGCATCTTAACATCAAAAAATGGGGAGATGACTGCAAAAATTACACTCAGTGGTACAGGATATGATTATCTGTATGTAGGAACAAGTGCAGAAGCAGCACTTGCAGATAAGTCCAAGTGGATTCCTTATGTTGTGGACAAAAATGGTATGTATACCTATACGATTCCGGTTTCTTTATTAGACACAGGAATTTCAGTGGCAGCATTTTCTCATAAAAAGCAAGTATGGTATGACCGTACCTTGACATTCGCCTCAGCAGGCATGAAGAATCTGAACAATAGCAATTCCACAAATGGAAATACTGGAAATAATGGCAACACCAACCAGGGAAATAACACCAGCCAGAACACCAACTTTGGAACCGGCACCACTTCCGGAGGCACAGGCACAAACCAGACCCCGGACAAAGAATCCAAATATGAGGCAGATTTAAATGGTGGAACTGCCCGTGTAAACAGTGCAACAACACTTGCAGACGGTGTCTATACACCGGATAAATTTTCCTGGTCAGGTGGAACCGGAAAGGTCAGTATCAGTTGTACCAAGATTACCGTGACAGGCGGTCAGGCATATGCTACCATTGTATTTAGCAGTGGTTCTTATGGCTATGTAAAGGCGAATGGAAATACCTATTATCCGACAGCAACCGGAAGTACGTCTACATTTGTCATTCCGGTAGAACTGAACAAGAACAATACGATCATCGGTATGACAACCAAGATGTCAACAGCGCATGAAATCAGCTATTCGATTTTCATTTACCTAAGTGCTGCAGCAAAAGCAGACGGAACTACAGTAAGTGGGGAGACCAATTTAAGTGCAGATACACTGGATGAGAAAGCGCCGGAAATCATGGGACTTTCTTATCAGTCTGAGACAAAGGTAGAGCATGCTAAGTACTTCAAGATCTATCATTATGATCAGGGAATCACTCTTTTAGAAATCGATCAGAGAAAAGATGAGGATACAAAAGAGACCAAGACAAAGGATACAAAAGAAGATACAGATTCCGGGCTGACACCGGCACAGGAAGAAAAGCTTGCGCTTTACAAAGCAAAGATCGTCCGCTATCTGATCATCCCGGAAGACGCAGAAATTCCGGCAGGTCTGGATAAAGAAATGATCGTGATCCAGAAGCCAAAGAAGTCTGCATATGTAGGTTCAGAGGAAGTACTGGAAATCCTGGATAAGCTGAATGCAACAGACCAGATTACATCAGTAGGGGTAAAACAGAAGAACTGTAAGGTAGAAGGCATTGCAAAAGCAATGAAAGCTAAGAAGATCATTTATGCAGGAACCTATAAGAAACCGGAAAATAAAAAACTGATGAAGAGTAAGTGTGATCTTGCAATCCTTTCCAATAAAATTCTTCCGGATGAAAAGAATGAGAAGAAAATGTCGGTAGAAGATCAGCAGAAGAGATACGAAGAGCTGGCAGAAAAATTTGTTCTTCTGGATGTTCCGATGATCGTTGACCGGTCAGCAGATGAGGAAAAGGATGATGCAAAAGCAGAGTGGAGCAAGGTTTACGAGGCAATTTTCGCGCAGACAGACAGTACAGATTCTTCTGCAAAAAACTAGGTAGATTCTTTTTTGGATACAGAGGTAGAAAATGAAAAAGAGAACGATGCGTCTGGGGTGCATTCTTTTGAGTACAGTGCTGCTTGGGACGGCAGCACTGACCGGATGCGGGCAGACGAAAAAGAATACAACAGATACAAAAAAAACAGAAAGCAGCAGTACGAAAGAAAGTGCCAAAGAAAAAAAAGGTCCGGAGATTGACGGACTCACTTATGAATCCGCGATGGATCTGGAATATGCCGAAGGTTTTCAGGTATATTACTACAAAGACGGCTATAAGATGATCGATATCAAAGACGATGCAAAATTTCTGGTCGTCCCGGAAAATCAGGATGTGCCGGATGGAGCCGAGGAGGATTACGTGATCCTTCAGCAGCCGCTGGATCATATTTATCTTGCGGCGACATCTGCAATGGCACTTTTTAATGCGATCGATTCTCTGGATAATATCACAATGACAGGTACCCAGGCTTCCGGATGGTATATTGAAAATGCAGTCAAAGCGATGGATGACGGGAAAATAAAATTTGCAGGGAAATACAGTGAACCGGATTATGAGATGCTGGTGGACGAAGACTGTGATCTTGCCATCGAATCGACCATGATCCTTCACACACCGAAGGTACAGGAGATGATTGAATCTCTGGATATCCCGGTGATGATCGACCGGTCCAGCTATGAATCGCATCCTCTAGGAAGAACTGAATGGATCAAACTTTATGCAGCAATGCTGAATAAAGAAGATGCAGCGGATGCATTTTTTGAAAAGCAGGTGGAAAATGTCGATGCGCTCAAAGATTTTAAGAATACCGAGAAGACAGTTGCATTTTTCTATGTAAGCAGTGACGGAACGGTGGTAGTAAGAAGAAGTGATGATTATATTCCGAAAATGATCGAACTTTCCGGTGGAAGATATGTATTCGATGATCTGACTGGCGATGACAGTAATACTTCAGCAGTAAAACTTACAATGGAAGAATTTTACGCACAGGCGGCGGATGCAGATTATCTGATTTATAATTCAAGTATCGATAATCCAATCAACAGTGTAAAAGATCTGGAAGAAAAAGATGCACTTTTTTCTGATTTCAAAGCAGTCAAAGAAGGAAATGTATGGTGTACCGGTAAATATCTGTATCAGGCAACCGATATCGTTGGGGAACTGATCACGGATATGAATCTGATGCTGACAGGCGGCGATGAAAGCAAGATGACATTTTTATACCATGTAAAATAGAAAACGGAGAAGAAAATGGGACAGGCAGGAATGAAAAATAACTGGAAAAGGAATACAAGATATATGGGAGTCTTTGCGGTGCTGGCAGCAGTTTTTTGCATGATCGTAGTGCTGAACATCAATACCGGAAATGTACAGATCTCGGTTCCTGAGATTTTACGGATCCTGTTTCTGAAAAAAGGAACACAGGTGCAGATGAATATTATCTGGAAAATCCGTCTTCCGCGTGTCCTGATGGCAGGGATTCTGGGAGGGGCACTTGCCCTTTCCGGATTTTTATTGCAGACATTTTTTTCCAACCCGATCGCAGGACCGTATGTACTGGGGATTTCTTCGGGTGCAAAGATGATGGTCGCTCTGGCGATGATCATCTTTTTAAAATATTACACTTTGGTATCATCTTATATACTGATCATTGCAGCATTTATCGGATCTATGCTTTCAATTGGATTTATCCTGCTTCTTGCAAGAAAAATCCGGAATATGGCAACTCTTCTGGTTGGCGGAATCATGATCGGTTATATCTGCTCGGCAGTAACTGATTTTGTAGTGACTTTTGCGGAGGATTCAGATATCGTGAATCTGCATGGCTGGTCACAGGGAAGCTTTTCCGGTATGAGCTGGAGCAATGTAAAGGTAGCAGCGCTTATGGTAGGAATCACACTGATCCTTACCTTTTTCCTGTCAAAGCCGATCGGAGCGTATCAGCTGGGAGAAATGTATGCGCAGAGTATGGGGGTCAATATCCGTGTGTTCCGGGTGCTTCTGATTCTGCTTTCCAGTGTATTTTCCGCATGTGTGACCGCATTTGCAGGACCGATTTCATTCGTTGGAATCGCAGTTCCGTACTTGATCAAGCATCTTCTCGGGACGGCAAAACCGCTGGTTGTGATACCGGCAACATTCCTTGGCGGGGCGGTGTTCTGTATGGGATGTGATCTGATCGCGCGTATGGCATTTGCACCACTGGAGCTGAATATCAGTACCGTGACTTCGATCTTTGGTGCACCGATCGTAATTTTCATGATGATAAAAGGAAGAAAAGGGAAATAAATATGAGTGAGAACTATTTTCAGATGAAAGATCTTTCTGTCGGATATCATGGAAATGTACTGATCCATGATATCTGTACAGAGATTAAAAAAGGTGAGATATTGACACTGATTGGACCAAACGGTTCCGGGAAATCTACGATTTTAAAAAGTATTACCAAACAGCTTACGCTCATTGGAGGTAAGGTGACGATCGGTGAAAAGAATCTGAAAGACTTATCTTACAAAGAGCTTGCAACGAAGATGGCAGTGGTGCTGACACAGCGGGCAAAGCCGGAGCTGATGACCTGCTATGAGGTCGTAGCAGCAGGGCGGTATCCTTATACAGGACGGCTCGGGATATTAACGCGAGAAGATGAGAAAAAGACACAGGAAGCACTGGAAATTGTCCATGCAACAGAATACGCAGAAAAAAGTTTTGAGGCGATCAGTGACGGGCAGAGACAGCGGATCCTTCTGGCAAGAGCGATCTGCCAGGAACCGGAGGTACTGATCCTGGATGAACCCACTTCTTTTCTGGATATCCGTTATAAGCTGGAGTTGCTTACTATTTTGAAAAATATGGCGAAAGAAAAGCAGATCACGGTCATTATGTCACTTCATGAGATCGATCTGGCGCAGAAGATCTCGGATAAGATCCTGTGCGTTAAAGGAGATACAATTTTCGGTTATGGAGAGCCGGAGGCGATTTTTAAAGAAGATTTTATCCAGAAACTTTATGAGATCGACAACGGGCATTTTGATCCTGTGTTCGGAAGTGTGGAGCTTGCAAAGGCGGAGGGAGAGGCAGAAGTATTTGTGATCTCTTCCGGAGGTAGTGGAATCCCTGTTTACCGGAACCTTCAGAAAGCAAAGATTCCATTTTCGGCAGGAATCCTGTATACTAATGATATTGACTATCATCTGGCAGAACATCTGGCGGTTAGCGTAATCGAAGAAGAGCCATTTGAACCGGTAAGCGATCGTGCATTTGAACGGGCAAAGCAGATGATCAGGCAGTGTAAAAAGGTGATAAATGCAGGAATTGTGATTGGGACAACCAACCAGAAGATAAAAGAACTGCTTGTATTTGCAGAAGAAATGGGAAAGCTGGAATCATATGAAAAATAGACTTTTGCACATTTACTGTGGAGATGGAAAAGGAAAGACGACGGCGGCAACGGGGCTTGCAGTTCGCGCAGCTGGAAGTGGTATGCGGGTTCTGTTTGCCCGTTTTTTAAAAAATGAATTTTCGGGAGAATTGAAGATCCTGGATCGGATCCCGGAAATCGAGGTACTTCATCTGGAAAAAAGCTATGGATTTTTTAAGACACTTTCCGAAAAGGAACAGGAAGAAGTCCGAGAGATGTATGGCAGGCTGTGGAATACGATCCGGGGGAAAATCAGTACAGGGGATTATGATATGCTTGTGATTGATGAATTTATGGCGGCATACCGGTATGGACTGATCCCGAATAAAGAGGCGGTGCAGTTCTTAAAAGACAGACCGGACAATCTGGAAGTGGTTCTGACTGGACGGGATCCGTCAGATGAGCTTCTGGAGCTGGCAGATTATATTTCGGAAGTAAAGATGGTACGGCATCCTTTTGAAAAAGGAATCCGGGCAAGGAAAGGCATCGAATACTAAGGAGACGAAATGGAAATGGACAAGATGCAGGTCGTGTGGAAAAATCAAAAAGAACTGCGGTGTGGATATACAACAGGAAGCTGTGCTGCGGCAGCAGCAAAGGCGGCAGCGGCAATGCTCTTTTCCGGGGAGGAAATCCGCCAGGTATCTCTTATGACGCCGAAAGGGATCGAACTGTATCTGGAAGTAGAAAAGATCCAAAGAGAAAATGAATCTGTCAGCTGTGCCATTCAGAAGGACAGCGGAGATGACCCGGATGTGACGAACGGGATCTTCGTTTACGCCAAGGTCACGAAAAAAAGGGAAAAAGGAGTGACCTTAGATGGTGGGATCGGAGTAGGGCGGTTCACCCGGAAGGTGCTGGAGCAGGAAGCCGGGGAAGCGGCGATCAATAAGGTTCCGCGGCAGATGATCCGGGAAGCGGTGCAAAGCCAGATTGAGAAATATGACTGGGATGGGGGCGCGGACGTTCTGATCTATGTTCCGCAGGGCGTGGAGATCGCGAAGAAAACGTTTAATCCAAGACTTGGGATCGAAGGTGGGATTTCGGTACTCGGAACCTCAGGAATCGTAGAACCGATGAGTGAACAGGCACTGACGCAGACTATTTTCCTGGAAATGAAGATGCTTCGTGATGAAGGTCACCGGTATTGTTATCTGACACCGGGAAATTATGGAAATGATTTTTTAAGGCAGACACTTGGGTACGACCAGGAGCTTGCGGTGAAATGCAGCAATTATATCGGGGATGCGATTGATGACGGCGTGCGGCTGAAGATGGACGGACTGCTGCTTGTAGGACATATCGGAAAGCTGGTCAAGATCGCTGCAGGTGTAATGAATACCCATTCCAGACAGGCAGATGCAAGAATGGAAGTGCTTGCCGTCCATGCGGCAATGGCAGGTGCAGACCGTGAGACAGTCTGTGCTCTGATGAAGTGTTTTACGACGAAGGAAGCATTGGACATTTTGGAAAAAAGAGGACTTTTGGAAGAGACGATGCGGACCGTGATGGAGAAGATCGAGTATCATTTGGCGAAGCGTGCCGGCGAGAAGATGAAGGTCGGGGCGCTGATGTTTTCGGATGAACTCGGGGTTCTTGGGAAGACATCTCTTGTGGACAAACTGAGGGAAAAGATTGGATAGTTAGAAAGGTATGACAAAAAATGGCAGGAAGATTTGACCTTGCGGGTGTAGGTCCGGGAGATCCGGAACTGATGACGATAAAGACAATTCGTGCGATTAAGGCGTGTCAGGTATTGGTACTTCCAATTGGCAGTCCGGAGTTAAAGAAACCGGAACTGGAAGAGGGGGAAGAAGAGACATTTGCAAAAGAATGTCTGGCATATCGGATTGCGTGTGAGGCAGAGCCGGAGACGAAAAAGAAGCTGCGGCTGTATCTTCCCATGCCAATGATCAAGGAAAAAAAGCTACTGAAAGAGATACACGATGCAGGTGCAAGAAAGGCGTCAGAGCTTCTGGAGAAAGGAAAGAATCTGGTTTTTCTGACGATTGGAGATCCGACCGTGTATTCGACAGGAATTTATATTTATAAAAGACTGAAAAAGATGGGATATCAGGGGGAGATCTTTTCCGGGATTCCGTCTTTTTGTGCTGCGGCAGCAAGGCTGGAGATCTCGCTTGTGGAGAACCGGCAGGAGCTGCATGTTCTTCCGGTGTCCTATGGAATTGAAGAAAAGTTGAAGCTTCCGGGGACGAAGGTTCTTATGAAGACCGGAAAAAAGATGGCGAAGGTCAAAGCTGTTCTGAAAGAGGAAGGACAGCAGGCGAAAATGGTCATGAACTGCGGAATGGATGGAGAAAAAATTTACTTTGATGAAAGACATTGGGTAAAACTGATGTATGGTTCCTCCGGGCAGCAGGAGGTACTGTGGATTCTGATGCTGGCCTTTATCATTATTCTGGAAAAAAAGAAGAGCTTTGTAATTATAGAAGAACCGGAAGCACATTTATTTCCAATTGCCCAGAAAAATGTTGTAAGCCTGATTTCTTTGATGGTTAACTCCACAGATAGCAGAGCAATTATTACAACACACAGTCCATATATTTTAACATCTTTAAATATCCTGTTGTATTCGGACAAGATTGAAAATGGACCAAAGAGTAAAGGTACGGTAGTTATTGCAAAAAATTTACGTGTTAATTATAAGACATTTGCTGCTTTCAAACTGGAAAATACAAGATCAGGATTAAGCAGCATGGAAAACCTGCTGGATGAAGAAACGGAGGCGCAGTGATGGATACGGTGGTCGACCGCCTGGTGCGGTATGCCAAAATTTACAGCGAGAGCGATTCTTACGGCCAAAGCGGCACCCCCAGTGCCCAACGGGAATTCGACATGGCCAACCTCCTGGTGGAGGAGCTCCACGGCCTTGGCATCGACAATGCCTTCGTGGACCAGCACTGCTATGTCTATGCCTGGGTTCCGGCCACGCCGGGGTATGAGCACCTGCCCGCCATCGGTCTCATTGCCCATATGGACACCTCCCCGGATATGACCGGCAAGGACGTCAAGCCTCAGATCCTCCACTATGAGGGCGGGGATCTGATTCTCAACCGGGAGCAGAACATCATCATGGAGGCTGCC
>ENA-OOXF01002325-OOXF01002325.1-human-gut-metagenome-genome-assembly--contig:-NODE-2325-length-10809-cov-3.091501_pt1 | contig 10809 bp, 8 predicted proteins | sample MGYA00241586_ERZ501341 | MGnify/ENA primary metagenome ERZ501341 (study PRJEB25962, sample SAMEA2042985) | human gut metagenome | biome: human gut; feature: human-associated habitat; material: faeces... | reverse complement strand
GGTACGGGCGGCGTCTTCGCCGACAACCGCGAGGAGCTGGAGGAGCTGATGCGCAACGCGCTGATCCTCTCGCCGGTGCATCAGGTGCTCGTCGAAAAGAGCATCAAGGGGTATAAGGAGATCGAATACGAGGTGATCCGCGACCACAACGATACGGCCATTGCGATCTGCAATATGGAAAACATCGATCCGGTCGGCGTCCATACGGGCGACTCGATCGTGGTGGCTCCGAGCCAGACGCTGACCAACAAGGAGTATCAGTTGCTGCGCGACAGCGCCCTGCGGCTGATCCGTGCCCTGAAGATCGAAGGCGGCTGCAACGTGCAGTTCGCGCTCGATCCCCTCTCGTTCAACTACTACCTGATCGAGGTCAATCCCCGCGTGTCGCGGTCGTCGGCTCTGGCGTCGAAGGCCAGCGGCTATCCGATCGCCCGCGTCAGCGCCAAGATCGCCGTGGGCCTTACGCTCGACGAGATCCGCATCGCCAATACGCCGGCCAGCTTCGAACCGGCTCTCGACTATGTGGTTACCAAGATCGCCCGCTTCCCGTTCGACAAGTTCAGCGACGCTTCGAACCAGCTCGGAACCCAGATGAAGGCGACGGGCGAGGTGATGTCCGTGGGCCGCACGATGGAGGAGAGCCTCCTGAAGGCGGTGCGCTCGCTCGAAACGGGGGTCTGCCATATCTACCATAAGAAATTCGACGACTGGACGGTCGATCGGATGCTCTCCTATATCAAGGAGGGAACGGACGACCGTCTTTACGCCATCGCCGAGCTGATCCGCCGGGGCGTCGAGCTGGCGCTGATCTACAACAGCACCAAAATCGACATGTTCTTCCTCGAGAAGTTTAAGAACATCGTCGAGTTCGAAAAGGTCGTAGCGGCCAATCCCCGCGACATCGAAACGTTGCGCGACGCCAAACGCATGGGTTTTAGCGACAAGTTCATCGGTCAGTTGTGGGGCATGAGCCAGAAGGAGATGTTCCTGCTGCGGCGCGAGCACAATATTTTCCCGGTTTATAAGATGATCGATACCTGCGCGAGCGAGTTCTCCTCCTATGTGCCGTATTTCTATTCCACTTACGAGCAGGAGAACGAGTCGATCGTGAGCGAACGCGAGAAGATCGTGGTGCTCGGGTCGGGACCGATCCGCATCGGGCAGGGCGTCGAGTTCGACTATTCGACCGTGCATGCCATCTGGTCGATCCGCGCCGCCGGGTACGAGGCGATCATCATCAATAACAATCCCGAAACCGTTTCGACGGACTATACCACCAGCGACAAGCTCTATTTCGAGCCGCTGACCGTAGAGGACGTGATGAACGTTATTACGCTCGAAAAACCGAAAGGGATCGTCGTGTCGCTCGGCGGCCAGACGGCGATCAACCTCGCTGAGCCGCTGCACGAACTGGGTGTGCCGATCATCGGTACGGGTGTCGAGGCGATACGGAATGCCGAAGACCGGGGTTGTTTCGAGAAGATCATGGAGGAGTTGGGAATACCCCAGCCTGAGGCCGAGGCCGTGACCGATATCGAAGCCGGTGTGCGAGCCGCCGAACGGATCGGCTACCCGGTGCTGGTGCGCCCGAGCTACGTGCTGGGCGGCCGGGCCATGCAGATCGTTTCGAACGAGGAGCGTTTGCGCCACTATCTCCAGACGGCGGTCGAAGTCAATGAGGACAGCCCTGTGCTGGTCGATCGTTATATTATGGGCCGCGAACTGGAGGTGGACGCCATCTGTGATGGCAAGGATGTCTTCATTCCCGGTATCATGGAGCACGTCGAGAAGACGGGCATCCACTCCGGCGACTCGATCAGCGTCTATCCGACCTTCAGCGTGAGCCAGAAAGCCAAGGACAAGATCATCGATTATACCGTGCGGCTGGGCCGCCGGATCGGTATCGTCGGTCTGTATAATATCCAATTTATCCTCGACGGGGAAGAGGACGTATATGTGATCGAGGTGAATCCCCGTTCGTCGCGCACCGTGCCGTTCCTTTCGAAAGCGACGGGTGTCCCGATGGCTGACATCGCCACACGGGTCATCCTGGGTCATTCGCTTCGGGAGCAGGGCATTACCGAAGTATATGGCAGGGAGCGCTCCCGCTGGTTCGTCAAGGCCCCGGCCTTCTCGTTCGCCAAGATCCGGGGCATGGAGTCCTACCTCTCGCCCGAGATGAAATCCACGGGCGAGGCGATCGGATACGACAACAAGCTCACCCGGGCGCTCTACAAGGCGCTCCAGTCGTCGGGTATGACCGTCGCCAACTACGGTACGATCTTCCTCACGATCGCCGACAAGGACAAGCAGGATGCGCTGCCGCTGGTACGGCGCTTTTATGACCTGGGTTTCAATATCGAGGCGACGAAGGGCACGGCGGAATTCCTGCGTCAGCATGGTATTCGCACCCGTACGCGCCGCAAGTTGAGCGAAGGCAGTACGGAGATCATCGACTCGCTGCGCCAGGGCCATGTGAGCTATGTCATCAATACGATCGACATCAACCAGCACAACACCCGGCTGGATGGTTACGAGATTCGCCGCACGGCCGTCGAGAACAACGTGACGATCTTCACGGCGCTCGAAACGGTAAAGGTCCTGCTGGATGTATTGGAGGAGATAACCCTGGGTGTTTCGACCATTGATGCCGAATAGTTTTCGATTTCATGCGGCAACTGCGTCACATCCCTCTTTGATCCGAATGGAAAAGACGGATAGTGTTCCCCATCCGCTTCAAAGTCACGATGCACCGCATTTGTCGGCCTGAAATCAAAAGCGAGTTTCGTTCAGAGGGCACCTTTCGCACCTTCTCGCAGTCCGCGACAGTCCCATACCAGCGAGTATGCTCTTGCCGTGTCCTGCTTCGGTCGGCGCGAAACCGGCTCCTTTGAAATTGAGACGAAAGCGAAGCACATAGTTTGGAAAAGAAAAATGTATAAAAAAGGCATATATACTGTTACGGCCAACGAACCGCTGACGCCCTCCGTCTGGCGGATGACGCTCGAGGGGGATACGCAATACCTGACCCGTCCCGGGCAGTTCGTCAATATCGAGGTCGAAGGGCTCTACCTGCGCCGTCCGATTTCGGTGTGCGACTACGACGAGCGGACGCTGACACTGATCTATAAGGTCGTCGGCGAAGGCACGGCCCGGTTGAGTGAAATGAAGGCGGGCGTCAAGCTCGACCTGCTGACCGGCCTGGGGAACGGCTTCGATCCGGATGCGGAGTGCCGCAGGCCTCTGTTGGTCGGAGGCGGAGTGGGCGTTCCGCCCCTCTACAACCTGGCCAAAAAACTGATTGACAAGGGTAGAAAAGTGACTGTGGTGTTGGGATTCAATACCGCTTCGGAGGTTTTCTACGAGGAGGAGTTTCGGGCGCTCAGTGCGGAGGTCTTCGTAACGACAGCGGACGGCACGCACGGGACAAAGGGTTTCGTAACGACGGCGATCGCTGAAAAGAAGCCGGATTTTGATTATTTTTACGCCTGCGGCCCGCTGCCGATGCTGCGTGCATTGAGCGATGCGACGGGCGACATCCCGGGCGAATTGAGTTTCGAGGAGCGCATGGGCTGCGGCTTCGGCGGCTGCATGGGTTGTTCCTGTCAGACGAAAAACGGGGCCAAACGTATCTGTAAGGAGGGGCCGGTGTTGAAAAAGGAGGAGATTATATGGTAAACGAATCCAAGAAAAACTTCGATACGTCGGTGACGCTGAGCGGCCTTCGGCTGGATAATCCGGTCGTGCCGGCCAGCGGTACGTTCGGCTACGGCAACGAGTACAAGGATTTTTACGACATCAACATTCTCGGGTCTTTCTCCTTCAAGGGGACGACGCGCGAGGCTCGCTTCGGCAACCCCACGCCCCGCATCGCCGAGTGTACGGCGGGGATGATAAATGCCGTCGGGTTGCAGAATCCTGGCATCGATGCGGTGATCGGCGAAGAGCTGCCCCGGCTGAAGACATTCTTCCGCAAGCCGGTGATCGCCAATATCAGCGGCTTTTCGGTCGAGGAGTATGCCTATTGCTGCGAGCGGATCGACAAGGAGGAACAGGTCGGTTTGATCGAGGTCAATGTAAGCTGTCCCAACGTGCGGCACGGCGGCATGAGCTTCGGCACGTCGCCCGAAGCGGCGGCCGAGGTGACGCGTGCCGTGAAAGCCGTGACCACCAAACCGGTCTATATCAAACTCAGTCCTAACGTGACGGACATCGTGGCGATCGCCCGGGCGTGCGAGGAGGCCGGTGCCGACGGCATCTGCCTGATCAATACGATGCTGGGCATGCGGATCGACGTGAAATGCCGCAAGCCGATCATCGCCAACGTAATGGGCGGATTTTCCGGTGCGGCGATCTTCCCTGTGGCCGTGCGGATGGTTTATCAGGTAGCCCGGGCCTGCCGGATTCCGGTGATGGGGTGCGGCGGCGTGGAGACGGCCCACGACGTTATCGAAATGATGATGGCCGGGGCGACGGCCGTGCAGGTGGGGGCCGCCAACCTGCGGAACCCTTATGCCTGCAAGGAGATCGTCGAGGCACTGCCCTGTGAAATGGAGCGGCTGGGGATCGAACGGCTGTCCGATATTATCGGCATCGTGAAGTAATTTTGTGAAAATTATAAATAAGAGATATGACCAACAGAGACGTAATCATCGCCTGCGATTTCAGCAGCGCCGAAGAGACTTTCCGGTTCCTCGATCTGTTTAAGAACGAGGCCCGCAAACCTTTCCTGAAGATCGGCATGGAGCTTTTCTATGCCGAAGGGCCCGAAATCGTGCGTGAGATCAAGCGCCGGGGGCACCGGATTTTCCTTGATCTGAAACTGCACGACATTCCCAATACGGTCAAGAAGGCGATGGCCGTGCTTTCGCGCCTCGACGTGGACATGTGCAACGTGCATGCGGCCGGCACGATCGAGATGATGAAGGCTGCCCGCGAGGGGCTGACGCGCGAGGACGGCACGCGGCCGCTGCTGATCGCCGTGACGCAGCTGACCTCGACCAGCGAGGAGCGCATGCAGCACGAACTGCTCATCGGCGCCTCGATCAACGAGACGATCGTCAAGTATGCCGCGAATGCCCGCGAGGCGGGGCTGGACGGCGTGGTCTGCTCGCCGCTCGAGGCCGGCATGGTGCACGAGGCGTGCGGCGCCGGTTTCCTGACCGTGACGCCCGGCGTGCGTTTTGCCGACGGCGACGTGGCCGACCAGGTGCGTGTGACGACTCCGGCCCGTGCCCGTGAGATCGGCTCGGACTACATCGTCGTAGGACGTCCGATCACGGCGGCCGCGGATCCCGTGGCTGCCTACCGGCGTTGCGTCGAGGAGTTCGTCGGATAGTCCGGCCGGCTTTTTGAGGCTCTCCGGACGGATCGAAACAAAACGACAGTCATGAAACCCGTAAAACTGTTCTACCTGAAGAACTGCCCCTTCTGCAAGAAGGCGCTGCGCTACATCGAGGAGGCCCGGGCCGCCCATCCGGAACTGGCTGCGGTCGAGATCGAGATGATCGAGGAGTCGGAGCAGCCCGAGGTGGCCGACCGCTTCGACTACTACTATGTGCCGACGTTCTATGTCGGCGGCGAGAAGGTCCACGAGGGCGGCATCTACCCCGCGGAGGTGGAGCAGGTGTTGCGCCGGGCTCTGGACTGAAAGGTGCGGCTTCCGGCTGCGGAAGCCCGAATAAAGCGAACAAACAAACGATAATATGGAAACGAACATGGAAAAATCCATTGCCAAGGATCTGCTCTCGATCGGCGCGGTGTTCCTGCGTCCCGAGCAGCCGTTTACGTGGGCCAGCGGTATCAAGAGCCCGATTTATTGCGACAACCGGCTGACGCTCACGGCTCCCGAGGTGCGCAAGCACGTCGAGGCCGGTCTGGCCGAGATCGTCCGTACGAAATATCCCGAAGCGGAGGTGCTCATGGGGACCTCGACGGCCGGAATCGCCCATGCCGCCATCACGGCGACGATCCTCGACCTGCCGATGGGCTATGTGCGCTCGGGTTCGAAGGACCACGGGCGCGGCAACCAGATCGAAGGCCGGCTCGAGAAGGGGCAGAAGGTGGTGGTCATCGAGGACCTGATCTCGACGGCCGGGTCGTGCATCGAGGTGGTCAATGCCCTGCGCGAGGCCGGTGCCGAGGTGCTCGGCGTGGCTTCGATCTTCACCTACGGCATGAAGAAGGGCCTCGACCGGCTGAAGGAGGCCCATGTCGTGAACTACAGCCTGTCGAACCTCGACGCGCTGGTCGAGGTGGCTGCCGACGAGGGGTACATCCGGCCCGAGGACAAGGTGCGGTTGCTGCAGTTCCGCGACAACCCGTCGGATGAATCGTGGATGAACAAGTAGCTCTTTAATTGATAACGTCTATGCGTCATTTGATCGATCCCACCGATCTGACGGTCGAAGAGACCGAGCAGATCGTGGCTCTCGCGGAGGACATCATCGCCCACCGCGCCAAATACAGCGAGGCCTGCAAGGGCAAGAAACTCGCCACGCTCTTCTACGAACCTTCGACCCGCACGCGCCTGAGCTTTACGGCCGCGATGCTCGAGCTGGGCGGACAGGTGATCGGCTTCTCCGACGCCAACTCCTCGTCCGTGTCGAAGGGCGAGACCGTGGCCGACACGGTGCGCGTGATCCGCTGCTTTGCGGACATCATTGCCATGCGCCACTTCAAGGAGGGTGCGCCGCTCGTCGCCTCGCAGTATGCCGGCATTCCCGTCATCAACGCCGGCGACGGAAGCCACTCCCATCCCACGCAGACGCTCACGGACCTGCTGACCATCAAGCGCGAGAAGGGCCGCTTCGACAACCTGACGATCGGTTTCTGCGGCGACCTGAAGTTCGGCCGCACGGTCCACTCGCTCATCAAGGCGCTGTCGCGCTATTCGGGCATCAAGGTGATCCTCATCTCGCCCGAGGAGCTGCGCCTGCCCGACTACATGCTCAACGAGATGCGGGCCAACTCGCGGCTGGAGTTCCGCGAGGTGCGCACCATGGAGGAGGTGATGCCCGAACTGGACATCCTCTACATGACGCGCGTGCAGAAGGAGCGCTTCCTCGACGAGGAGGAGTTCGACCGCGTGAAGAACAGCTTCGTGCTCGATCCCGGGAAGCTCCGCACGGCCCGCAAGGACATGATCATCCTCCACCCGCTGCCGCGTGTGAACGAGATCACGCGGGCGGTGGACAACGATCCCCGCGCCGCCTATTTCCGCCAGGTCGAGAACGGCAAGTTCGTGCGTATGGCACTCATCTACACGCTGCTGCGCTGGGCCGACGAGAACAAGCCCTTCGCCCGCACGCCCGTCTTCAACGAGCCGTACATGGTCAATGAGCTGACGTGCTCGAACCCGCGCTGCATCTCGGCAACGGAGGATGTCGATCAGCTCTTCCACCGTGCGGCCGACGGCACGTGCCGTTGCGCCTATTGCGAGGCGAAGGCCAGGTAGGGCGATCTTCCGCAAAGGCTCTTTGTGAGCAGATTCCGGTGCGGCCGGCTCCGTTGGTGACGGATGCCGGCCGCACCGTTTGTACAACGACATGTCGAAAGGTGGCTTTTGTCTCTTCGCAAGGGAATATCCCCGGTTTTTTTACTATCTTTGTGCGATATTCCACTTTTGACCGACCTGAAAAACCGGAAAACCGAAAATGCATAAAACTCCGCGCCCCGTCTCACCCCTCGGATGGGTTCCGAGCCTCTATTTCGCCATGGGCCTGCCGTTCGTGGTACTTAACATGGTATCGGCCGTGATGTTCAAGGACCTCGGCATCCCCGATGCGCAGATCGCCTTCTGGACCTCGCTCATCATGTGGCCGTGGACGATCAAGTTCCTGTGGAGCCCCTTTCTGGAGATCTTCCGCACGAAGAAGTTCTTCGTCGTCTCGACGCAGCTCGTCAGCGGCGTGATGTTCGGGCTGGCGGCGCTGGCCCTGCATCTGCCGTCGTTCTTTGCCGTGACGGTGGCCATCTTTGCCGTCATTGCCTTCAGCGGCGCCACGCACGACATCGCGGCCGACGGCGTCTATATGTCGGAGCTCTCGCAGGCCGACCAGGCGAAGTACATCGGCTGGCAGGGGGCCTTCTACAACCTTGCCAAGCTGGTGGCGACGGGCGGACTGGTCTGGTTTGCCGGGTGGCTCTACGAACGCTTCGATGACGGGCGGATGGCCGCGTTCGACGCCTTCGTGCAGTCGTGGACCGTCGTGCTGGCCATCCTCTGCGTCCTGCTGGTCCTGCTCGGTCTCTACCATGCGCGGCGCCTTCCCTCGGGCGGCGCCGCGGCCGGAGGGCATCACACGCTCCGCGAGGGGATGGACGGACTCCGCGAGGTGATCGCCGCCTTCTTCACGAAAAAGCACATCGGCCTCTATATCCTCTTCATCATCCTCTACCGCCTGGGCGAGGGTTTCGTGATGAAGATCGTGCCGCTGTTCCTCAAGGCCGACGTCTCGGTCGGGGGGCTCGGCCTCTCCAACCAGCAGATCGGACTCTACTACGGCACGTTCGGTGCCGGGGCCTTCCTGCTCGGGTCGTTGCTGGCGGGCTACTACATTGCCGCCCGGGGCCTGCGGAGGACGCTCTTCACGCTGGTCTGCATCTTCAACCTCCCGTTCCTGGTCTACGCCCTGCTGGCCGCCTTCCAGCCCCAGTCGATGTGGCTCGTCGGCGGCGGGATCGTGCTGGAGTATTTCGGCTACGGCTTCGGGTTCGTCGGCCTGACGCTCTTCATGATGCAGCAGGTCGCCCCCGGAAAGCACCAGATGGCCCACTACGCCTTCGCATCGGGCATCATGAACCTCTCGGTGATGCTCACCGGCGCCGTGTCGGGCTTCCTGAGCGACCTGTGCGGCTACAAACTCTTCTTCCTGCTGGTGATGGTCGCCACCGTTCCGGTGTTCGTCATGACCCGTTTCCTCCCGTTCACTTACCCCGATGAAAAGAAATAGCACCATGAGACCTCTGCGTTCGCTCTTCCTGTGGGCCGCTGCGGCCCTCTGCCTTGCCGCCTGTGGTACGGCCTCCGACGATGCCGTCATCCCGCATCCCGCCTCCGTCGAGGAACTGCCCGGGAGTTTCCGCATCCATGCCCCGATGGCGCTCTCGGTCGAGGCACCCGTGGAGGCGGCCGAGGCCCTGACCGGCTACCTGAAAACCACGCCGCTGCCGATTGATACGGCAGAGCCCGATGCGGCGAAGAACTACCTCCGCCTGGAACTTTCGGACGACGAGCGGATTCCCGCTTCGGAGGAGGGGTACGTGCTCTCGGTGCGACCGGCCGGAATCACGATCGCGGCGCGCGGCGAGGCCGGGCTCTTCTACGGCCTGCAGACCCTGCTGCAGCTCCACGAGCAGTTCGGCAGCCGGATTCCGGCACAACGCATCGTCGATGCGCCCCGCTTCGCCTACCGGGGGCTGCATCTGGACGTCTCGCGCAATTTTTTCGACAAGGAGTTCGTTAAGAAGCAGCTCCGCATGATGGCGTCGCTGAAGCTCAACCGCCTGCACTGGCACCTGACCGACGGCGCCGGGTGGCGCATTCAGATCGACCGCTACCCGCTGCTGACCGAAGTGGCCGCGTGGCGTCGCGGCGCGACGTGGCAGCAGTGGCGCGACGGCGGAGCGAAATACTGCCGCTTCGACGACCCGGAGGCTTCGGGCGGCTACTATACCAAGGAGGAGATCCGCGAGGTGGTGGCCTATGCCGATTCGCTGCACATCACGGTGATCCCCGAGATCGAGATGCCCGGCCACTCGGAGGAGGTGCTGGCCGTCTATCCCGGGCTCTCGTGCAAGGGTGAACCCTACTCGGGCGGCGATTTCTGCATCGGCAACGACGCGACCTTCGAGTTTCTCGAGAACGTGCTCACGGAGGTGATGGAGCTCTTCCCCTCGGAGTACATCCACATCGGCGGCGACGAGTGCCCCAAGACCCGCTGGGAGAAGTGCCCCGCCTGCCAGGCCCGCATCAAGGCGCTCGGACTGAAGGATGACGACCGCCATTCGGCCGAGCACTACCTCCAGAGTTACGTGACGGCCCGCATCGAGAAGTTCCTCAACGAGCACGGACGACGCATCATCGGCTGGGACGAAATCCTCGAGGGCGAGCTCGCCCCCAACGCCACCGTCATGTCGTGGCGCGGCACCGAGGGCGGCATCTATGCGGCCAAGATGGGCCACGACGCCATCATGACCCCCACGACCTACTGCTATCTGGACTACTGCCAGGCTTCGGACCCCGAGAACGAGCCGCTCAACATCGGCGGATACGTGCCCATCGAGAAGCTCTACTCCTACGAGCCGGTGCCCGACTCGCTGGCAACCGACTACGCCAAGCACATCATCGGCGTACAAGCCAACCTCTGGACCGAGTACATCCCCACCAACGAACAGCTCGAGTACATGCTCCTGCCGCGCGTGGCCGCGCTGAGCGAAGTACAGTGGTGCGACCGCGGCACGCGCGAATGGACGCGCTTCGCCCAGGCTCTGCCCCACATGCTGCAGATCTATGATCGCATGGGTCTCAACTACGCCACGACGGTCTTCGGCGTGACGGGGCTCACCGAAAAGAACGCGGAGACGGGCGTCGAGGAGATCGTACTCTCGACCATCGACCAGACCCCGATCCACTATACGCTCGACGGCAGCGAGCCGACGGCCGAAAGCCCGGTCTACACCGCCCCGATCGCGCTTGACAAGGAGTACTCCGTGAAGGCAGCCGTCTTCCGCGAGGAGATCCCGACGCGCGTCTTCTCCAAGACTTTTACGCCGACCGAGCAGGAGAAAAAATAACAGCGGCGGCCG
>ENA-OOXF01002321-OOXF01002321.1-human-gut-metagenome-genome-assembly--contig:-NODE-2321-length-10829-cov-1.665027_pt1 | contig 10829 bp, 15 predicted proteins | sample MGYA00241586_ERZ501341 | MGnify/ENA primary metagenome ERZ501341 (study PRJEB25962, sample SAMEA2042985) | human gut metagenome | biome: human gut; feature: human-associated habitat; material: faeces... | reverse complement strand
ATGAACTGGAATATATTCTGGAAGGTCACGCCAGCGACAGAGAAAATTTGGAGACGGTTGCCAGTAAGCTTCTTATGGTCCGATTTGTGCCGGATTATGCGTATATCCAGACGGATCCGGAAAAGAAAGCAGAAGCCGAGGCGGCAGCGCTTACATTATGTACGGTGATCGGACTTCCGGAACTGGCAGAGGGTGCCGCGCAGGGAATTTTACTTGCATGGGCTTATGGTGAAGCAATCATGGATATTAGAACGCTGATAAGTGGAGGAAAAGTACCACTTGTAAAGAACGCAGAGGATTGGAAGCTAAGCCTTTCCGGACTGATGCAGCTTGGCAGTGCAGGAGAAAATGTGGCAGCAGATAGTGGTAAAGATATGGAAAGCGGACTTGCTTATCGGGAATACCTTCGCATGCTGTTGTTCCTGAAATCCCAGGATGAAGTTGGGATGCGTACATTAGATATGGTGGAACAAAATTTAAAGATACGATATGGACAGACATTTTTTCGGGCAGATGCCTGCATCAGCAGAGTAGAATTTCACAGCACATGTAATCTGCGTCGTGGAATCATGTACGATTTTCCGACATATTTTGGATACAATTAAAAACGAAATGAATCAATAACGGGTGGGTGCAGATGTCCTTCCGCTCCCCCTACTGGGAGTTATAAAATTTCTGCTAACTGAAAACATAAAAAATGAAAGGAGAAAGATTCGATGAACTCAGATAAAGATATCCCTTTATTATCCAGCATATACAAATCCAAGCATACAGGAAGGGCATCTGCATCCACCCGAAAAAAAGGAAGCATTACCGTGGAGGCTGCCATGGCAGTACCAATCTTCTTTTTTGCGACGCTGGCATTGGTATTACTGCTGGAGTTGTTATCCGTGCAGACGGCTGTGCGAAGCGGACTTCAGGAAGCGGGAAAGAAGCTTGCAGTGCAGGCAGTAGAAGTCCCGGCAGTGATTCCGTCAAATCTGGAACGTGATGTTGTAAATTCTATTGGAGCAGAACGGTTAGAGAGAAGCATTGTAGAAGGTGGCAGCTCAGGAATTAATTGCAATCAATCTTATTTGTCGCCGTTTACGGGAATTGGAGAAATTCAGGCATCTTATCAGGTGCGGATTCCGGTTCCGGGCTTTTCTATAGCGCCGATTTCTTATAAGGAAACTATGAGGATCAAGGCATGGACCGGCTATGAGGCAGGAGGGTTTGGTGAAGAAGATGATCAGATTGTATATGTAACGGATACAGGAGTTGTCTATCACAAAAATCCACATTGCACGCATCTGGACCTGTCGATCCATGCGGCGGCGTCATCGGAACTTAATAGCCTTCGCAATGAAAGTGGCGGAAAGTATCATGCCTGTGAGAAATGTGTTCATGGCAGCAGTATGGGTGGAAGTGTGTATATTACTGATCAGGGTGACCGGTATCATAATTCACTGACATGCAGCGGATTAAAGCGTACCGTATATACAGCGAGAATTTCTGAAGTACCGGGAAAGCGCGCGTGCTCAAAATGTGGTGGAAAGTAGAATGCCAGGAATGATAAGTAGAATGAGAAGAGGTACAAGATGTGGGAAATATAAATAGAATGGTAGATATAGTTGTGCTGTTAATTCTAACCGGGCTGTCTGTGTCAGATATTAGAAATAAAAAAGTTTCCAGAAGAGTTCTGACATTGTGGGGAATATTGACAGTCATCTGGAAAATAGTGGACTTTTATCGGATCAGAGTGTTCCTGGAAAAGATGGAACAGACAAATGTAGAGAATCTTGTTGGAATCTGTGCAGGAATCGGAGTGGGAGTGCTGTTCCTTCTTGTCAGTAAAGTGACAGAAGAAGCAATCGGTTATGGGGACAGCGTGGCAATTATGATTCTTGGAGGATATCTGGGGTTTTGGAAAGTTGTGGGAGTGCTGGCAGCAGCATTTTTTACAAGTGGAGTCTGTTCGGTGATATTGGCATTTCGCGGGCGGGTGAAGACGATGCCATTTTTTCCATTTTTGACTCTTGGATATATTCTGATGCTGGCAGAGCAGGGAGGTGCAGCGTGAGAGGTTATACAGTAGAGATGTCATTCTTAATGCCAATCATTATGTTGCTGGTCATGAGCAGTATCTATGCATTTTTTTATTACCATGACAAGAATATAATTGCGGGAGCAGCTTATGAGACAGCGGTAGTTGGAAGCAATAAGGCGAGAGAAAAACCGGGTTCACAGACCGGAACTGGAGATAAAAGCGGGACAGATGCGGCGGAACTGGAAACACTTTTTCAAAGTCGCGTGAATGGAAAGTGTATCCTATTATCTACAATCCAGGGACAGGTTACGGTGGAAGGAGATGAAGTCTGTGTCCGGGCACAGGGAACATGGAGGAAGATGAAAGTCAGTGTGGAAAAACGTGCGGCAATTACAGAACCGGAGAAAAAGCTTCGGGATATTAAGAAAATAAAGGAGTTCGTCAATGGAACGTAAGATTACGATAGAAGAGTCAGTCCCTTATACAGAGGACTATCAAAATAAAATGCTGGAAGAAAATCAGGTGGAAGGACTGCTGGAAATGCATGGACGGGGAATGGATGACAAAAGCTGTTATGATTATGATGTGAGTGGAAAAGTGTCCATGAAAGCGCTCTATGAAAAGCATACGATGAGTGGAGAAGAAATAAAAATATTGCTAAAATCTATTTTGCGTGTCGTGAAAGAAGTAGAAAGGTATCTTCTAAATGTGAATTGTATTCTGATGGATCCGGAGTATATTTTTTACACAGAAGAAAAGTATTATTTTTGTTATTATCCACCGAAAGAAAAAAGTCTGTGGGAAGGATTTCACCATCTGAGCGAATATCTGGTGAAATGTGCAGATTATCAGGATAAAGAATGTGTCCAGATCGTGTTCCTTTTGCATAAAGAGACTATGAAAGAAAATTACAGTCTGGAACAGATTATAAAAGAGTGTGTAAAAGAAGAGGAAGAAAATGTTTTGGCAGAGGATAAAAATACAGACTTTGGAGCAGAGGAAGAAAAGGAAGGAAGCACATATTTTGACCGGACAGAACATGACTGGATCGCAAGCCAGGAAATGGGAAGTACGATACTCCGTGAGACAGAAAACCTGTGGACACCGATGAAGCGTTTTCTTCACAGACGCAGAAAACCAAAGTGGGGAGACTGGGACGGGCTGTATATTGAAGAAGAAGATCTCTAGTGTTATACTGTACTGACAGGAATGATGCCGGAAAAAAATCCCGGCTGGAATATCAGAGACAGGAGGCGGTTTGTCGTGAGACAGGAACGGTTTAAAATGGAAAGACAGGGGCTGGTGGAAGAAGGCCAGCAGGTGGAAGTAACAGAGAGAAGTCCGAATACGAACCTGTTTACTTATGTAGTGGAACCGGCAGTTGCAATGTCCGGAATTTACAAGACATCCGAGCGTATTCATGAAAAACAGGGCGTGATCAAAGAAATACAACATACGGACAGAGGATACTATCTGATTGTAGAGTTTGAAGAGTAAAATCTTGCAGAATAGCGTTGACATTACAGAAAATTAATGAGAGAATTTTCCTATGAGAAATTACAAGAAATTACCAATTTGTACAATTGCAATCGCAGCAGCGAATGTTCTGATCTTCCTCGGACTGTCTTTTATGGGTATGACTGAGGATTCCGCATTTATGATGGAACACGGAGCAATGTATGTTCCATATCTCATGAACGGAGAACGATATTATACACTGATCACCAGTATGTTTTTGCATTTTGGATTCAGTCATCTAATGAACAATATGGTGATGCTGTTGGTCATCGGTTACAGCCTGGAACCAGAGATTGGAAAGATCCGTTTTCTGCTCATTTATCTTGGAAGCGGACTGATGGGAAATCTCGTATCGGCATGGTTTGATGTGAGTCAGGGAAGCTATGCGGTATCAGCAGGTGCTTCCGGAGCAATCTTTGGAATTGTGGGAGCACTTCTTTATGTTGCAATCCGTAATCATGGACGAGTCGGAGAGATTTCAACAAGAGGACTTGTTCTGATGGCAGGCTTAAGTCTCTATTATGGATTCACCGCACAAGGGGTGGATAACGCAGCCCACATTGGCGGGCTGGTATCCGGGTTTTTACTGGCGGTACTCACATATTGGAAACATAAGCCGAAACATTATTAAAAATATTTTAAGGGATTGGAATTGTAAGGGTGAATGTAGTTTTTAGCTGGCAGTCCGGCAAATCTGGTTCTGAGTGGACAGTCAGTGTTCCGCCATGTGCTTCGATAATTCGGCGAGAAAGTGGTAGGCCTAAGCCTGTTCCGGACGATTTGTACGTGACAAATGGTTCGAAGATTGAAGATAGATGTTCTGGTGCAATACCACAGCCGTTATCGGAGATGGAGATAATCAGATTTGAATGCTCTTTCCATGCGTGAAAGTGAATTTGCGGAGAATAGGTAAGTGCTTTGCCGGTATCCAAAGATCTGTTACTTTCACAATTACAGGCAGAATCAAGATGATTAGAGCATGTAGATTGTTGAATCAGTACTGCATCGCGCGCATTTCCAAGAAGATTCAGAAGAACTTCCCGAAGTTTGATGGAATCTGCAGGCATAACAGGGAGTCCCGGCTCTATCCGGGAGATAAATTCAATATCGGTTTCAATGATGGAGGAAGCAAAGGATAAGGAAATTTTCTTGAGGAAGATGTCGAAATCTGTCGAAGAAGGTGACAGACGTTGACCGTTGTTGTATGCTGATAGCTCTTCCAGTAGTTGTTTCATATATTCGATGTCGCTATGCAAGTCTGACCAGTGCCGGATATTCAGAACTTCCGGATTGGATGCTTCGATCATCTGTAAGGTACTGTATATAAGAGTCAGCGGGTTGCGAATCTCATGGCTGATGGTACTGATATCCATACGGTGGGAGTGAAGAAGTCTAGTGAGAAGCTCTTCTTTCTCAGGACTTTCTGCCATGATCTGGTGTAATTTTTCATAATCAGATTCTGTGAACATAATGATTACCGCCCTTTATGAATTTATTTTTTCATAGTGTAGCATTGGCGGATAAAATAATCAACAATTTTTAAAATGACTTTTTAAAGGAAAGAAGGACATGAAAATGAAAGATGATAACTGCATTTTTTGTAAACTGGCAAATGGAGAAATTCCTACAGCAACATTGTATGAAGATGAAGATTTCCGCGTGATTCTGGATGCCAGCCCGGCTTCGAAAGGACATGCACTGATTATTCCAAAAGAACACTATGCCAATTTGTATGAGTTGGACGATGATAAGGCTGCAAAAGTTATGGTGCTGGCTAAGAAAATGATCACAAAGCTTACAGGCATCTTACACTGTGACGGGTACAATATCGTGCAGAATAATAACGAAGCAGCAGGACAGACTGTATTCCATTTCCATTTACATATGATTCCGCGTTATAAAGGTGACGAAGTTGGACTTGGCTGGAAGATGGGCGAGCTTACCGAAGAGGATAAGCAGGATATTCTGTCTAAATTATAAACTTGAAAGTGATGGAAATTAAATGGTGGAATCTGAAGATGTAAAGAAAGCTGAAATCGACAGGCTTTACAAAGAAAATGTAAGTAAAGTGTACCGAACGGCATTGTACTACGTCGAAGATCACTATGTGGCAGAAGAGATTGTGCAGGAAGTTTTCCTGAAATTATACGACAACCTGGGAGATATATGTATGGAGTCCGTGCCTGCATGGCTGATCACTACCGCAAAGAATATGGCAAAGAACTATCTAAGAGATAGTAAATGGGAGACGCCGATGGAAGAGGTTCCGGAGCAGGAGGTGCCATATTCGTCAGAAGGACTGGATGCTCAACTCATAGAAGTGCTTCGCCAGAAAGAATGCCGCGAGCTACACGATACGATCTTTGCAGATCTATATGAGAAAAATTCAAGATGGTATGAGGCAGTTACCGTTTCATATACTTTGGATAAACCACAAAAAGAAGTTGCAGACAAAATGGGGATATCTGTGGATACGCTGTATAGTACATTATACAGGGCAAAGCAATGGATTAAGAAGCACTACGAAGAACAGTTTCACCAACTGGATGGCAAATAAAAAACAGGTGCCGGATATGACACCTGTTTTCTGCTATCAGATATCTGCGTCAGAATCAGATAGTTTTGTAAGTATCTAAGCAGTTACCGATTCGATCAGATCAATGATGGTATCGATAGAATCCTGCTGGGAAGAATGCTTCATTGCATTGATGTATTTCTCGCGGTTATCATAGAGATCATGAACTGCACTGAGAAGTGTTTCGTTCGTAAGTTCTTCTTCCTCAAGCACTATACTGAATCCTTGACGCTCGAAAGAACGGGCGTTGAGAATCTGATCACCACGGCTTGCATTGGCAGACAGCGGAATCAGAAGATTTGGTTTGTGCAGGGCGAGAAGCTCGCAGATAGCATTGGCTCCGGCTCTGGAGATTACAATGTCGGTCAGTGCGAAGAGGTCACGTAATTCTTCTTTGATATATTCGAACTGTGCGTAGCCTTCCGTTCCGTTCAAAGAAGGATCGAGCTTGCCGCGGCCACATAAGTGAATGACCTGGAAGTTTTTCAGAAGTTCCGGGAGAATCGCACGGATGGCATTGTTCACGGCAACGGCACCGAGGCTTCCGCCGACAACCAGAATGACCGGTTTGTCGGAAGTGAAGTGAAGGAATTCTCTGGCGCGGTACTTATCTCCGCTTAAAAGTTCCTGACGGATCGGAGATCCGGTGAGAACAGCCTTGCCTGCCGGGAGAGAAGATAATGTCTCCGGGAAGTTGCAGCAGACCTTTCGGGCAACCGGGATACAGAGCTTGTTGGCAAGTCCGGGTGTCATATCGGATTCATGGATAACGCATGGAATTTTCAGGGAAGCGGCAGCGCGCACAACCGGGACAGATACGAATCCGCCTTTGGAAAAAACAACGTCTGGCTGCAGCTCTTTTAAAATTTTACGGGCTTCGGAAAATCCCTTGAGTACGCGGAACGGATCTGAGAAGTTTTTCAGGTCAAAATACCGCCGGAATTTGCCGGTAGCGATGCCGTAATAAGGAATGTGGTAATCTGCCATCAGGCGTTTTTCCATTCCGTCATAGGAACCGATATAAAATACCTCGTAGCCGGCTTTTTCGAGTTCGGGAAGAAGGGCAATATTCGGGGTAATATGACCGGCTGTTCCGCCACCGGTAAGTACGATTTTTTTACTCATGATGGGATCTCCTCAAAATTACTTTCTGTCGTAAAAATTACTGCGCCTGCACGATTTCTTCCAGCGCGCGGGCGAGCTGATCAGGACATGACGTGGGCTTGAAGCCGCATTTAATGCCCTTTAAACGTGCGATTGCGTCCTCGGCTTTCATGCCGACTACCAGGCTGGAAATGCCTTTTAAGTTGCCGTTGCAGCCGCCGGTAAAAGCGACAGATTTGATTGTATGCTGATCCGGTTCCATCTCGATATCGATCATGGTAGAGCAGGTACCTTTTGTCTTGTAGGTCATAGAATCCTCCTTGTTTTGCCGTCGAAAATTCGATTTTCTTGTTCCGATAGGGATTATAGCAGTTTTCCTGTGAAAAAGAAAGGCGGAAATTGGAAATCGATTGTGCGCCTGCGAGGATTGCAGCCGGGAATCCAGGGGCCTTATACTAAAGAAAAAGCGGAACCTGCGCGGCATCATGACGCAGGAAAGCAGGATGGAGGAAAGCATGACAAGATATCTTTTGATGGGAACAGCAGCGGCGCTTTTGTTTTTTAGTATTTTATGCAGATTTTTTCCGGGTATGCGGCTGAAACGGCTGCTTGGGGAAACGGCGAATCTTTCTGTTTCACCGAATACAATTCTACGGCAATGCGTGTTGAAATACAGCGAATTAAACGGCGGCAGGATGAACACATCGGTTTATGTGGAAAAATTTCTGCGACAGTTGAAATTCGGACGGTTCAGCCTGCGGTTCTGGGACAGACTTGGCGGGCAGCTTTTGCTTCTGTCTGTTTTTGCAGACGGAATCGGAGCCTGCATGGGGCTGATGGGCGGACAGACGCTTGGGAATGTGATCTGGTTTTATCTGCAGGCGTTTTTGAGTCTGTATCTGTATTTTGCGGTGATTGGGATGATCGATACGGCGTCGACGGCAGAGGAACTGAAAATCACGCTGGCGGATTTTCTGGAAAACCGTATGTCGGAGCGGCTGGCGCAGGGAAAGCGGGGTAACGACTATCTGGATGGGCAGGAGCGGGAGGTGCGTAGAGAGGTCGAGAGCGTGGAGCAAGCCGCTGCTGTCCGCAGAATGCAGGAGCCCAAGGCAGCTGAGTCCGAGTTGACAGAGCTGTTGCGGGAGTTTCTGGCTTGAAGTGCTGTGCGTTTTTTGCTACTCTTATAGGAAAACAGCAGACGGTGCGAATACGCCGGATGAAAAAGAACCCAGGCGGTCGAAGGAACGAGCCGCAGAAATGAGAGGAACACATGAAGATTGTAGTATTAGACAGAAGCAGTGTCGGTGAGGATGTCTCCGTCGAAGCGATAAAGCAGTTTGGCGAGGTGGATTTTTACAATAGCACACCGGATGAGCTGGTGGCGGAACGGATCGCGGACGCAAATATCGTTGTGGCAAACAAAAGTCCGATGAATGAATCCACAATGAAGGATGCAAAGCAGGTGAAGATGATCTGTCAGCTTTCCACCGGCTATGATAACGTAGATATTGAATATTGTAAAAACAGAGGCATCCATGTGGCAAACGCGCGGAATTATTCGACGGCTGCAGTTGCGCAGCATACAGTTGCTCTGGCGCTCTCTGTTCTGGAAAACCTGCCGTATTATGACAATTACGTAAAATCCGGCGCGTATGCATCACAGCCCCGGTTTGCTCATTTTAAACCCTGGTATGAGCTGGAGGGAAAGACCTGGGGCATCGCCGGAATGGGAAATATCGGGAGACGGGTTGCGAAGGCGGCAGAAGCCCTGGGCTGCAAGGTTATTTTTTATGCAACCTCAGGACACAGCGACTGCAGGGACTATGAACGGGTGGATTGGGATACCCTGCTGGCACAGTCAGATATTTTGTCTCTGCACTGTCCGCTGAGCGACAGAACGTTTCACCTGATGAATGCGGACGCCTTTTCCAAAATGAAAAAGAGCGCAGTGTTGATCAATGTGGCGCGCGGTGCGGTTGTGGATACGGATGCGCTGTATGAGGCGTTGGTAAACGGAGAGATCAGAGGAGCGGGCACGGATGTGTTCGAAAAGGAGCCGATCCTTGCAGATAACCCCCTGGCGACGCTGAAAGAAACCGGAAAGCTGCAGCTGACGCCGCATATGGCCTGGGCGAGCATCGAAGCGCGGGAACGCTGCGTGGAGGAGACCTGTAAAAATATTGCGGCATTTATCAGCGGAGAGGGACGCAACCTGGTTGTGTAAACTTTTTACAACACTTTGCCCCTGCCATTCGTTTTCCTAATGAAAGCAGAATTACGAAGCTGCTCCTGTACAGGATGCCGGAAGACGTTCCGGTTAAGGGACGGAATAAGTCCATAATTGTAGTATCTATTAAAATCCTGGACACAGCCGCTTTCCGGCGCTGTCAGATGCGGCAGCAGGGAAGCGGCTGTGAAAATTTTATTACTGTTTTACTTTTTCAATGGAAATAATTTCACCGGTAAAGCTTTCGATTTCGGATAAAATACCGGTATAGGTGACGGTCACGCGGTCGCCGGATTTGATCTGGTCGAGCCCGTCCGGTCGCTTATCGGAATCATAGGAAAATGCGTGGGGTGTCCCGTCATCGGAAACGACGACGAACATAAAGTCCTTCATTTCCTGAATTTTGCCGGTTACGGTGGATGTTTTGCCGGACATCAGACCGTCCTGTGTTTCGGCGGCAGTTCCGTTGGCTGTGCTGTTTCCATTGGAGTTGGAGCCGGACGCCGTTTCGGAAGGAGCGTTTCCGATAAGATCGGTGGCACTGCTCTCCGGCGTGATGGAGTCGGTCTGTCCGTTCATCGAAGTTTCTTCGGAAAAATCAGATTCCGAAGCGATCTGGGTCTGCGGCGGAACGGTTTCGGTCGCAGTGTTTTTGCCGCATGCCGCAGCGAACAGCAAAATCGTGGTTAAAAGAATAGGACCTGCAAAAGAAAGTTTTTTCATAATTTCCCTCATTTCTGCGCACATTTTTTGCGCATGTCGAGTTTGTGTCACGTGCGCACAGACACAAAGCTCGCGATTAAAAAATTTTATTTTTCAATCTTTATACCTCTGTTTTTTTATTATGTGCAGAAAAAAATGAGATATGCGGTATGATTAAAAAAAGGGCTTTTGGGGGTTGGGCTTGAAAAAGCGAGAGGCTTTTGTTACGATGGGAGCAGAAAAAACGTCGGAGAGAGGGGACGACATGACAGCGCTGGAATTTATTCACAAACATCAGAACGACGAGGATAACGGGGAATGTCTGATTCTGCCGGACGGCAGTGTGGAAGAACCGTTGCCTTCGCATATTGGCAGGCTGGTTGAACTGACCGGGATGGATGCCGGCGCTTTGCACGGCAGAATGGAAAAAAATATGGAGCCGCTGTTCTGGCTGGTGGAATACACTGGCTGCATGTCCGTGTGGCAGACGCGGGTAGTAGCGCCGACAGTGCCGACGGGGCAGCAGCAGGCTGCGCTTGAAGAGCTCCATGACGCTGCATTTCTGGCGCCGAAGTATCTGATGCAGACGCCGGGACAGGAATATGTGGAGAGCGTGCACCAGGCGAAAGAGGAGCTTGGGGATAGATAAAAACAGCCGCTGCTGCCGGAAA
>ENA-OOXF01002308-OOXF01002308.1-human-gut-metagenome-genome-assembly--contig:-NODE-2308-length-10860-cov-1.804813_pt1 | contig 10860 bp, 6 predicted proteins | sample MGYA00241586_ERZ501341 | MGnify/ENA primary metagenome ERZ501341 (study PRJEB25962, sample SAMEA2042985) | human gut metagenome | biome: human gut; feature: human-associated habitat; material: faeces... | reverse complement strand
GTGGAGCGGTATGCGAAAGAGCCGGATACGGTGCTGTACGACACAATCCGCCAGGGCGCCTTTTCGTGTTACTTTGATCGGGAAGCCTACAGCCTGTATCTGGTGAAGAAGGTTTACAGCGGCGCAGCGGAGGGAGAACTGATGATGCTCGCCCAGCTGGTGACGGAGGAGGCCGTATCGAAGCGGCTCGAAAGCGAGCGCCCCGGTGTCAAGGGCTTTCGAAGGAGAGCAGCGGAGGAAATACTGGACCACTCTTTTGAAACTCTATCCAGAAATGAGACAGGCCGCCTGAAACTGGAGTATCTGCGCGGAAGAAGAGAAGAGGACGAGGGGAAAAGCCCTTCATACTCGGGAAAAACGCGGGAGTGGATGGAGCTGCTGAAGCACGCATCCGAAACAGCGGATACAATGGAACTAATTCGGGTGACGGACGAGCTGTACAATAAGGTCGTCGATCCCGCATTTGTGAAAAAGCACGGTGATCTTGCCTCGGTTCTTGCGGTAACGATCGAGGAGCTCACCGAGTATTCCTGGAAGGATTTCCTTTCGGAAGAGCTGTATGAGGACGGGCTCGAGACATATCTGGAGCGAGTTTCGCTTGATATGACAAATTTCACATCAAAAGAGGCGGAAGAGAAGAAAGAAAAAACAGCGGGAAGCGATACCAAAAAGGTTGTTGTCGTCGATGAGAAAGCGCTGGCACGGATGTATCAGTACATTCAGCGCAATTACGGAAAAACGTGGCTCTCGGAAAGTGAGGAGAAAAGCCGGAATTACCAGCTCTGCCGCGGCATCCACAGCGACTGCAGCCTCTATTACACGGAGGGTGTGCTGAAAAATCCGGTCGGAAAGTATTATCAGCTCTCCTACGCGCAGAAGCAGAAGGATAAAAACCTTCATGCCTATTACGACCAGCACCGCGCGGTGCGGCAGAACATTTCGCTGCTGTATCAGGAACTGAAAAAAGCGATGCTGCTGCAGGAGGATCAGTCGTTTGCGGATGCAGACCACGGAATTTTACAGCCTGCACGGACTCTCCGAGGCAACATTGGAGAAGCTGATCGATCAGGGCTTTATCCACGAATATGCGGATCTGTTCCGGCTGGAGCAGCGGCGGAATTCGCTGGATTTTGTCGTGGATATTCTCGTGGATGCGAGCGGTTCCCAGCGGCCGCGCCAGGAGAATGTGACACTGCAGACGTACATTCTGGCGGAGACCTTAAGCCGCCTGCACATCCCGTTCCGCGTGATGAGCTTCTGTACGTTCTGGGATTACACGATCCTGCACCGGATGCGCGATTACGACGATCCGCGGGAGAAGAACAGCAATATTTTTGAGTATATTACATCATCAAACAATCGCGACGGGCTTGCTGTCAAGGCTGCGGGGATAGATCTTTTAAAACGCCAGGAGGACCGGAAGCTGCTGATCCTCTTAAGCGACGGAAAGCCGTACGATGTGCTGGTGAACCGGCCGAATGCGAGAAATCCAAAGCCGTACCGGGATGATTATGCGCTGCACGACACGGCAACCGAGGTGCGGCGCCTCAGGCAGCAGGGCGTTTCGGTGCTCGGAGTGTTCGTAGGTGAGGAGACGGAACTTGTGGCGGAGCAGAAGATTTTCGGCAAGGATTTCGCGTATGCGCGCGATATCCGCAACTTTTCCCATATGGTGGGAAGCTATTTAAGAAGAAAAATCGAAGAATAAACGAGCGGAATGCTCCGGGCGGAAAGTGAAAAACTTTTATCCGGAGCATTTTTTTCAAATTTTTTACGCAAACAAGTTGACATTTCCCACAAAACCTCCTAGAATGTTCTATAGCGAACTGTTTAATATGAAACAGTCATCTATAGAACAGTTGCTTATAGAACAGTCCTTATTCAAACAGCTTTATAACGAACAGATGGGGACGGCAGCAAAGGGGAAAGGAGGAAAAAAGCAGCGTGTGTTGTAAAAAAAGAAAAATCGGCCACGAACTGCGGACGCTGGACAATATGATGTCACGGAACCTGATGGCAGCCGCCAGAGAGCGGGGGGTCGATGAACTGACCGCCATGCACGGATGGATTTTAGGGTATCTGTGCCGGAACGAAGACAAAGATATTTTCCAGAAGGATATCGAGGCGGAGTTTAAGATCTGTCGGTCCACCGTGACGAATATTTTAAAGCTCATGGAGAAAAAGGGCTACATCCGACGGGAGTCCGTTCCCTATGATGCACGTCTGAAGAAACTGGTGCTGACCGATACCGGAAGAGAGCTTCACGAGAAGACGAAAGATATGATCGATATTCTGGAAGAACAGACAATTGAAGGAATTGCAAAAGAAGATCTCGATACCTTCTACCGTGTCATCGACCAGCTCAAAAGCAATGTAAAAAATATGTTAGGAGAGACATCATGTTAAAAACACTTGGAGCACAGGTAAAAGAGTTTAAAAAAGCCTCCATTGCCACTCCGCTTTTCATGATTCTGGAAGTTATCATGGAGATGATCATTCCTCTTATGATGGCATCCATTATCGATGATGGTGTAGAAAAAGGCGATCTCCATCACATCTACGTGGTGGGAGCGTTCATGGTGGCAGCAGCAGCCATCGGTCTGTTTGCCGGTATCATGGGCGGAAAATATGGAGCAAAAGCGTCTGCCGGATTTGCAAGAAATCTGCGTCAGGCCATGTTTGAAAACATTCAGGAATATTCATTTTCGAATATCGACAAATTCAGCACCGCAGGTCTTGTCACCCGCCTGACGACAGACGTCACCAACCTGCAGAATGCCTATCAGATGATTCTTCGTATGTGCATGCGTGCACCGTCGAGCATGATTATCGCGATGATTATGTCGTTTTATATCAATGCACGTCTTGCAAGCGTTTATCTGGTAGCCATTCTTATCCTCGGAACGTGTCTGTTTTTGATCATGCGTTCCGCGATGAAATATTTCGATCAGGCATTTCCGAAGTACGATGAGCTGAATGCGAGCGTACAGGAAAACGTATCCGCCATCCGCGTAGTAAAAGCGTATGTGCGTGAGGATCATGAAACAAGTAAGTTCCACAAAGCAGCAGAGAACATCTACAAAATTTTCTGTAAAGCAGAGGAAAACCTTTCCTTCAACGCGCCGCTGATGCAGCTTACCGTTTACAGCTGTATTCTTCTGATCAGCTGGCTCGGTGCGAAGATGATCGTCGGAAGCAGCCTGACAACAGGAGAGCTGATGAGCCTTCTGACCTACTGCATGAACATTTTGATGAGCCTCATGATGCTTTCGATGGTATTCGTTATGATCACGATGAGCCTTGCGAGTGCGCGCCGTATTACCGAGGTTCTGAATGAGAAGAGCGATCTCGACAATCCGGAGAATCCGGACTTTGATATTCCGGACGGAAGCATTACCTTCGATCACGTCTACTTCAACTACAAAAAGGGAGCAGGCGAGCCGGTTCTTTCGGATATCAACCTTTCGATCAAATCCGGTGAGACCATCGGTATCATCGGCGGAACCGGAAGTGCGAAGACGAGTCTTGTCAACCTGATCAGCCGTCTGTACGATGTCACGGAAGGCTCCATCAAAGTCGGCGGAAAGGATGTCCGTTCCTACGATATGGAAACTCTGCGAAATGAAGTAGCCGTTGTTTTACAGAAAAATGTGCTGTTTTCCGGTACCATTCTCGACAATCTTCGCTGGGGTGATAAAAATGCTTCGGAAGAAGAGTGCAAGCGTGTCTGCCGTCTTGCCTGCGCTGATGAATTTATCGACCGGATGCCGGAGGGCTACAACACCTACATCGAGCAGGGCGGATCCAACGTATCCGGCGGCCAGAAACAGCGCCTCTGTATCGCACGAGCGCTGCTGAAAAAACCAAAGGTGCTGATTCTGGATGACAGTACAAGTGCTGTCGATACCGCAACCGATGCAAAAATCCGGAAGGCATTCCTGACCGAGATTCCTGAAACGACAAAGCTGATCATTGCACAGCGTATTTCCAGTGTGCAGGACGCAGACCGTATCATTGTCATGGAGAACGGAAAAGTAAATGGTTTTGGAAGCCATGAGGAATTACTGAAAACCAATGAAATTTACCGGGAAGTATATGAGTCTCAGACCGGTGGCGGCGGAGACTTTGACGAAAAGAGAGGTGAGTAAGGAATGGCAGAGAGAGTACAGCAGGTAAAGGGGCCGGGCGCAAGACCTCCAAGAGGGGTGAAACCGCAGGTCAAGAATCCGATGAAGATCTTTACCAGAATTATGAAATATGCATTAAAGGATTATACCGTACATTGCATCGCTGTTGTCATTGCGATTTTTGTCAACGTCCTGGCAAACGTACAGGGAACGATGTTTATGAAAACGCTGATTGACGGCTATATCACGCCGATGCTGACCCAGCCGGATCCGGATTTTGGCCCGCTGCTCCACGCAATTTTGCGGGTGGCCGGATTTTACGGGATCGGTATTGTGGCTGCGTTCATTCAGAACCGTACCATGATTTATGTGTCCCAGGGAACCCTGCGGAATCTGAGAAATGATCTGTTCGGCAATATGGAAAAGCTGCCAATCAAATATTTTGATACGCATGCGCACGGCGATATTATGTCGATTTATACAAATGATATTGATACTCTGCGCCAGATGATCAGTCAGAGTATCCCGCAGATCATCAACAGTGCAATCACGATTGTCAGTGTCTTTGTCAGTATGCTGATTCTGAACATCCCGCTGACGATTACAACGCTGGTTATGGTATCTATCATGCTGGGAGTGACAAAAAAGGTGGCCGGATTTTCCGGAAATTTCTTTGTAAAACAGCAGAGGGATCTTGGTAAAGTCAACGGCTTTATCGAAGAGATGATGGATGGCCAGAAGGTTGTCAAGGTATTCTGTCATGAAGAGGAGAATATCGAAAAATTCAAAGAAATTAATAACAATCTGTATGAGAGTGCTTACAATGCCAATGCGTTTGCGAATGTCATCGGACCGATCAATGCACAGCTTGGAAATATGAGCTATGTTGTCTGTGCGATTGTCGGCGGTGCACTTGCCCTTGGCAATGTCGGTGGCTTTACGCTCGGTGGTCTGGCAAGCTTTCTGACCTTCAACAAGAGTTTTAACATGCCGATCAACCAGGTCAGCCAGCAGTTGAACGCAATCGTTATGGCACTTGCAGGAGCCGAACGTATTTTCCGCCTGATGGATGAAGAGCCGGAGCTGGACGAGGGGTATGTAACGCTTGTCAATGCGAAGGAAGAAAACGGAAAACTCACCGAGACGAAAGAGCGTACCGGAAAATGGGCATGGAAGCATACGCACCAGGCAGATGGATCTGTGGATTACCGCGAGCTGCAGGGCCGTGTGGTATTCGAACATGTTGATTTCGGCTATAACCCGGATAAAATCGTTCTGCACGATGTATCACTGTTTGCGGAGCCGGGTCAGAAGATCGCGTTTGTCGGTTCCACCGGAGCCGGAAAAACAACCATTACCAATCTGATCAACCGTTTTTATGATATTCAGAAAGGTAAGATCCGTTACGATGAGATCAATATTGGAAAGATCAAAAAAGACGATCTGAGAAGATCGCTTGGCATTGTTTTGCAGGATACACATCTGTTTACGGGAACGGTAAGAGAAAATATTGCCTTCGGAAAGCTCGATGCGACGGAGGATGAGGTTGTAGCAGCAGCAAAACTGGCGAATGCGCACGGGTTCATTATGCGTCTGCCGCAGGGCTATGACACAATGCTGACCGGAGACGGTGCGAATCTGTCCCAGGGTCAGCGGCAGCTTCTTGCGATCGCGCGTGCAGCCATTGCGGATCCGCCGGTACTGATTCTCGATGAGGCGACAAGCTCCATTGATACCCGTACCGAGCGCATTGTTCAGGATGGTATGGATAAGCTGATGAGCGGAAGAACAACCTTTGTTATCGCACATCGTCTGTCTACCGTACGAAACGCCGATTGTATCATGGTTCTTGAGCAGGGACAAATTATTGAGCGCGGTACCCATGATCAGCTGATGGAACAGAAAGGAAAATATTATCAGTTGTATACCGGAAATCAGGTTTCTGCATAGCAGAAAAAACGGAAAAAGTAAGTCCCGCACGACAGAAAATAAAAATCTGTCTGTGCGGGATTTTTTTGTGAAGCAGCGGCTGGTTTTATGTGCGAGTAGCGAAGCGGATTGCGAATATCCGATTCGAAACGATGATTGCGAGTGATACAGTAAGTTCCCACAGGTTTTTGGGTCTTGAAAAAGACAGCGGGATTTTATAAAATAGAAGAAGCGTTTGAATATATGCAAAGGAGAAAAACTATGGAATACCTGAATACAGCGCAGGAGCTGCTCGATTTTATCATGCGGTGCAAAAGCCCGTTTCATGTGGTAAAAGAAGCCGGCGATCTGCTGAACGAAAATGGATATACAAAACTGGAGGAGACAAAAGAATGGAGTCTCGTTCCGGGCGGAAAATATTATGTGACGAGAAATGAATCCTCGGTGATTGCGTTCCAGATCCCGGAGAGCGCATTTTCCAGCTACCAGATCATCGCAAGCCACAGCGACTGTCCGACGTTTAAAGTAAAGGGAGAGGACCCATTCGTGACGGATGGTCATTATACCCGCCTGAACGTGGAGGGCTACGGCGGAATGATCCGTTCCCCATGGTTTGACCGTCCGCTTTCCCTGGCGGGCCGCATGGTGGTACGTGACGGAAACAGCGTGAAATCCGTGCTGGTTGATGCCGGACGAGATCTGGTGACGATCCCGAATTTGCCGATTCATCTGAACCGCGACATCAACAACGGAATCAAATACAGTGTGCAGACCGACATGCTCCCGATTCTCGGTGATGAGACAGCGAAAGATCATTTCTATGAGCTGTTTCTGCCGGATACGGCAAAAGAGGACATCCTCTCGATGGAACTTTATCTGTACAACCGCGTGGAGGGCTCTATCTGGGGCGCCAGCAAAGAATTTCTGTCCAGCGGCCGCCTCGACGATCTGCAGAGCGCATTCGGTTCCTTAAAAGGATTCCTTGCCGCAAAAGCGACAGGTCAGGTTAATGTCTGCGCAATCTTTGACAACGAGGAAGTCGGAAGCCTTACCAAACAGGGCGCAGATTCGTCGTTCCTGACTGAGACCCTGCAGCACATCAACGCAGCGTGCGGAAAAGATACGATCGCTTACCACAGAGATCTTGCGGGAAGCTTTATGGTTTCTGCCGATAATGCACATGCGTTCCATCCGGCGCATGCGGAGAAATACGATCCGAAGAGCCGCGTCTACATGAACGGCGGCGTTGTCATCAAACAGAGTGCAAACCAGAAATACACGACCGATGCTGTTTCGGAAGCCGTAACAAAGATGATTTGCGAGAAGGCCGGCGTACCGTGCCAGGTATTCGCAAACCACGCCGACATTCCGGGCGGAAGCACGCTCGGCGCAATTCTGAACTCTCTTGTCTCGGTGACAAGCGTGGATATCGGAATGGCTCAGCTTGCGATGCATTCCCCGTATGAGACGGCAGGCGCCAAAGATACTGCTTATCTGGTGCAGTTCGCAAAGACCTTCTATGAGACGACACTGGTGCGGACAGAGCATGGATTTTTTCTGGAAGAAAAATAAAAGTTTAAGATAGAAAAAAGCGGCCGGCGGGACTTTTGAAAAGCCTCTGCCGGCCGCTTTTTGCGTACTTGCAAAGTGTGTTTTAAGGATCAGATTATTCTGTCCGGAGTGCCGTAACCGGATCGCTTTTTGCCGCTTTCTTCGACGGAATCAGACCGCCGATCAGGGTCAGAACGACGCTGAGTGCAATCAGAACAAGCGCCGGGACGAGCGGAAGAGAAGCACTGACCTTCGTCGTATCCGCCAGATGGTGGATCAGAAGGTTGCCCGGAATCATCAGAAGCAGCGAGAGCCCGATGCCGATCAGTCCTGCACAGAGTCCGATGATGAAGGTTTCGGCATTGAAGACCTGCGAAATATTGCGTTTCGAAGCACCGATCGCGCGCAGGATACCGATCTCTTTCTTGCGTTCCAGAACACTGATATAGGTGATGACGCCGATCATAATCGAGGAAACCACAAGGGAAATGCCGACAAAAGCGATCAGCACGTAGCTGATGATGTTGACGATATCCGTGACGGAGGACATCAGAGTGCCGACCATATCGGTGTACGAGATTACCTGCTCGTTTTTGCCTTCTTTTTCCATCGTGTCATTGTAACCGTCGAGGATGGAGACAACGTGTTCCTTGCTCTCAAAGTTTTTCGGGTAAATGCTGATCGAAGAAGGTTCGTCAAAATCAGCGTAGCCCAGTTTCTGCAGATTGCCCTCATAGGTGGAAGAGCCGGAAGAACTAAGAGAAGCGAAGAGCTCTTTCATATCATCCTCAGTCATATTCATCCGGAAGGCACTTGCAAAGGCATCGGTGTCAATCTTCATGGCATCGCCCATCGAATCCTGAAGAGAATTACCGACCTGCGTCATGGCGCGCTCCATCTCGGACTGAATTGCAGAGGCCATCTGCGTCATCATCTGTTCCATCGCGGAAGTGATCTGTGTCTGCAGAACCGAGGCGACAGAAGCGGAGTAGCTTCCCATAACGCCTGCCATGTAGTTTGTGAGCGCAGAAGAAACCTGGGACTGCAGTCCGTCGAGATCGACGATTTTTGTGATACCGCTGTTCAGCCGCTGCTGGCCGTCCGCCGTGTTCAGATAGGCGATAAAGTGCTGGCCCATCTCCGTCGGATCCGGCAGGCCGTTCTCCTTCACGTAAGCGAGATAACCGTTGGAAAGCTCCGTCGCAAGCGCAGTGAGCTGGTCGGATGTAATTTCGATATTGCCGTTGTTCTGCATCACCTCGGAAATCCAGTCGTTGATGATCTGAACAGCTTCTTCGGTCTGCAGATACTCCGCAAGATAAGCATCAAACTGTTCCGGGTCGGTGTAGCCCATCTTGATCAGGTATGCCTGATACCCTTTGAAGATCCGCTGAATGAGTTCCTGGATCTGTTCCTGTGTAATGGAAACACCGCCGCCTGCAATGATGGTCTGGATGTGGCGCCGCAGGATTTCCTGTGCTTCCGTGGAATTGATGTAGGAGACGAAATCCTCCTGTAAATGGGAATAATCCGCCTCCGGGTGCTCCGAGGCGTAGCCCTGATAGCCCTCCATGAGGCTGGAAGCCAGTTCCTGCATGCCGTCTTCACTGACATTGAGAGTAAGCCCGGATAAAATCTGGCCAAGATCAAGCTGCGGCAGTCCGTCGAAATTAAGAGAGATCTGACTGAGGTCAATCGCACCCGCGAGATCCATGCTGCTTCCGGCGTCCGCAAAGGCACTGGAAAAATCAAGGTTCATGGAATCACCGGAAAAAGCACCGGAGAGTGCGGAATCGTCGAACTGGAAAGCGTTCTGAAGCTTGTCCTCATCGACAGTGATAAAGGAATCCATATCAAGACCGCTGTTCTGATCCACGGTGCCGAATTCCTGATTCGTAAAGACATCGATGGAGGAGTCCGCCATCTGCTGTTTCACAATCTCGGATTTCTTTGCTTCCTCCACAACGTGGCGGGTCAGCGATGCCGGGTAATTGATGCCGGCGGTCAGGGCAGAGGCGGCAGAGTCAGGGGACGGCTGGACAATACCGGTGATTGTGAGCTTTTCGCCGTTGGCAACGAGCTTTTTCATATAGTCTTCGTTGTCGCTTTTATCTTTCCAGACCTGATACTGACTGTCGTATTCGTAGCAGTCGGCGCTGTTCACAAGACGGAACGTGGTGCCGAGGATATCATCGTAGGAATACGTGCCGATGGAGGAAGGGGTCTCGACGGTTTCTTCATTTAAAAACTGGCGGACCATCTCATCCAGCTCGAGTGCATCGCGGAGCCCCAGGGTGTAGAGCAGAAAATCACTCATTCCGCCGTCGGAAGTGAGGACAAGCACACATTCGTTATAGTTTTCCGGCCAGTGTCCGGCTTTTAAGTCGTACTGGTTCTCGTACAGGGAAGCGGTGTCCGGCATCTCGTAAAAGACGTTGGTGCTCATCATGGATGACATGATGCTGTTGGAGCTTGCGCCAAGGCCGAGCGAGCGGAACGAATGGTCCGGGTGCACCTGGCGGATGGAATCGCCGTCTTCGCGGTAGATCTGCGGCGTGACGGAGTAGGAATATTCGATGGCATTTGTGTAGTCGGAAATGCCGTCCGCACCGCCGTCAAGGTACTTTTTCAGGGAAGCGAGATCGTTGGAGTTCATGGTGGAGAACATGTTGGTCACGACTTCCTGGACTTTGATTTCATTCTTTTTGCCGGAATCTTTTGAGTCTTTGCCGGCATTCTGTGAGCCGACCATCATCGAAGTGAGGTCAAAGCCGGTGCTCTGGATCTGAAGCGGATATTCGGAGAGAGTTTCCTCTTCCATATTCTGAATATACTCGTTGACACCAGAGGAGAGTGCCAGAATCAGTGCAATGCCGATGATGCCGATCGAGCCGGCAAACGAGGTGAGTAAGGTCCGCGCTTTCTTGGTGCGCAGGTTATTAAAACTTAAGGAGAGCGCCGTCAGAAAGGACATCGACGATTTGCCCATGTTTTTGTGTTTGGGAGGAAGCAGGGTTTCGGAATCCGGCTCAAACGGGTTCGTGTCGGAGCAGATCACACCGTCGCGCAGGGTGACGATCCGGTTGGCGTAAAGCTCGGCGAGCTCCGGATTGTGTGTGACCATGACGACAAGGCGTTCTTTGGCAACTTCCTGCAGCAGGTCCATGACCTGAATACTGGTGTCGGAATCGAGCGCGCCGGTCGGCTCATCGGCAAGCAGAATTTCCGGGTCATTGACAAGAGCGCGGGCGAT
>ENA-OOXF01002306-OOXF01002306.1-human-gut-metagenome-genome-assembly--contig:-NODE-2306-length-10865-cov-1.858002_pt1 | contig 10865 bp, 9 predicted proteins | sample MGYA00241586_ERZ501341 | MGnify/ENA primary metagenome ERZ501341 (study PRJEB25962, sample SAMEA2042985) | human gut metagenome | biome: human gut; feature: human-associated habitat; material: faeces... | reverse complement strand
AAAAAGCCGTCCAAACCAATTGGACGGCTTTTCATTCTTTTATTTTACAGATTTTCTTTATACCAGTCAATGGCAAGGCGGATTCCCTTTTCAAAATCATAATCCGGATCGTAGCCAAGCAGCTCTCTTGCTTTGCTGATATCCGCGTTGGAGTCCCGGATATCTCCCTTTCTGGCAGGACCAAAGACCGGCTCAATCTTTTTGCCCAGGGCTTCGCAGAGTTCATAATATAAATCGATCAGATATACTCTGCCGCCGGAACCGATGTTGAACGCTTCTCCTGCTGCTTCGCTCGGAGCCAGGCAGGCTTTTAAGTTCGCTTCGATTACATTGTCGATATAAGTAAAGTCTCTGGACTGACGGCCGTCTCCGTTGATGGTCGGCGCTTCATCCTTTAACAGCAGCTTTAAAAACTTCGGAATAACAGCGGCATACATGCCTTCCGGGTTCTGACGGCGTCCAAATACGTTGAAATAGCGCATGCCGTAAGTATCCAGACCGTACAGCGTCTTATAAAGACGACCGAATTCCTCGTCTGTCTTCTTGGTCAGCGCGTAAGGGGAAAGAACATGGCCTTCAATGCCCTCTTTTTTGGGAAGTCCGGGATGATCGCCGTATACGGAAGAGCTGGACGCGTACACAAATTTCTTTACGCCGTTCTGTCTCGCTGCTTCCATCATGTTCAGCGTGCCGACGATGTTATTCTGCGCATAGAAAATCGGCATTTCGATGCTTCTGGGAACGCTGCCCCATGCCGCCTGATTCAGCACATAATCCACACCCTCGCAGGCTTTCATACAGGTATCCAGATCTTTGATGTCGCCTTTGATAAAGGTATAGTTCGGATTACCTTCAAACATCTCCACATGCTTCGGATTGCCTGTGGAAAGGTCGTCCAGACATCTTACCTTATAACCGAGGTTCAAGATCGCCTCGCACAGGTTGGAACCGATAAAACCGGCGCCGCCTGTTACCAGAAATACACTGTCCTTGTCAAATTTCAAATCCTTATATCCCATGGATTTCCTCTCATTTCTGCCGCAGTCGCGGCACTGTATTTTATTCATGACAATAGAATGCTCGCAGAGCGTGCATTCTATTATTTCGGATAAACGATCCGCGGATTGCGCCATGATCCGGAAGTATTTTTGTCCTTCTGCCCCTGATATCCGATCCAATCAGTTGAAGGAAGCGATATTGTTTCCCGAGATCTGACCCGCTGTTCCGTAGAGCAGGCAGGATGCGATGGTTTTCGCATACAGGCTTCTTCCTTTTTCATTTAAGTGAATGCCGTCTTCCAGATATTCATCTGCATTATAGGCATCCACTCCGAGATTGTCGTAAGCATCCACGCACAGCGTTCCCTGACCGACTGCAACGTCACAGGCAATGCTCGCATAATTGTAGAGTGCCTTTTCTCCCATATTTTTAACCGGGATCGGAAAATAGGACGCATAGTTGGGAGATGTAATCAAAATCTGTGCCTGGGGGAAGATTCCCTTTATTTCCAGTACCCCGCTGTTTAACGCCGTTCCAAAGCCCGTCCAGGGTCTGTCCGAGTTGTTGATCGGAGCCTGTGCCAAGAAGTCATTCATACCATAGGACAAAATTACCACATCGATCTGATCCTTAACATCCATTACTGCCTTGATATCGTCATAGGCTGCTTTTCCCTGCAGCATCTCCACATCCGTATCTCCTCGCAGAATAGAAACCATCTTTCCCAGGGAGCAGTCACTGGCAGGACCAAACTGGTATTCATTATCGTCCGGGCTGATGGTTGCGCGGGTGCCACCGATGGCACCGTTATAGACCGTCGCATTTTTTCCTTCTTGAGCAAGACATGCTGCAAGGCGTGCGGACACACCGGTATCATCCCGATAATTGCCCCAAATGCTGTCTCCAAGCACCAGGATCTTCATTTCGTCCCCGGAGTTATCCGTATTCTCCGCCTGCTGGACGTCGGTTTTCGTCGTCTGGTTTTCAGACACCATCTCCTGAGACTGATTTTCTGTCTCTGCAGCAGTCTGGGTCTCTTCTGTGCTCTGGGTCTCGGTAATGCCCAGCTGAGCCTTTAATTCTTCATTCTCCGCCGCAAGGGATTCCAGCTTGTTCTGATATTCCCTGATCTCTGCTGTATAATCTGTCGTCTGCCCGCATCCTGAAAGCATTACTCCAATCAGCAGGGATGCTGTCAGAAGCAGACCGCATGATACTTTTGATAACCGTTTCATACATTCATTCCTCCTCATGCCTGTTTCCATTAAGACAGCTTCAGTATATCCCCTTTGCAGCCAATCTGCAACGGACTTCATAGAATCTTAATCAATGTTTAAGTTCACCTGCGTTTTTTCCACCCGCCAGTTCGTACAAAAGCATCAGTCCGCTGACATAAAACAGCGGCAATCCATAGATCACATAGCGGGAAAGGCACATGATGATCATGGAGGTAGCAAATACGTTTGCTAACACAGCCAGCAGGGAAAATGCCGCCAGCCAGACCGCGTTGGAATTGTGATTTTTCCTCCATGCAAGGGCAGCCAGCACGATATAGGCGAGGTACGCCGTCAGCGCATACCAGTTTAGCAGCGGGTGTACGACTGCGATGGACCGGATCAGTCCGTAGCAGGCGAGCGCCAGATAGTCATACAGCCATCTGCCCAGAACTGCCGGAAGTAAGGATTTCACGATAATTGCCGCAATCCGGTCGGATTCCACATTTTCAGGAATGTAGTCTATAAAGCCCTCTCTGTCATGCAGCTGTCTCCAGGGCTCTTCGATCATTTCAAACTTGATCGCGTCATGCCATTTTTCCAGATGCGCCGCCCGGTTGAAAAAGCCCTCCGGCGCATCCTGATACGTCGCACCCTGTTCTTTTGCAAGGCGATAGGAAAGCTCAAACATAACTCTTGCGTCCTGATCGGCAATCCTTTCGGCATCCTCTTCGTCCGCCGCATATAAAATGTTTGCGAGTAGTCCGACGCTTCCAAACGTATTATTGATAAAATATCCGTTAAAAACAAGGTTGTAGCTTTTTACGAGAAGCGTCCTTGTGCCAAACGCCAGCGCAGTGCACACGACACAAATCAACAGGCGTTTCGCCAGCTTCTTTTTTTCTACGATCACGACGGCCCCTGCAAACACCAGCCAGAGCAGGATCGTGAACATCATCTGTCCGCGTACCAGAGACAAAAATAAGGATAACAGCAGGGAGGATAAAGCTGCTCCCCGCTGTCTTGTATACACCATCTTCATGCACTGCGCCGTAAACAGATAAAACAGCGGCAATCCCAGTGCTTCGCTGATGACGCCGTTCGACAAAACCAGTCCGCTCGCCGAAAACACCGGCGTGATAATGTGGGGCGCCAGTAAGATCAGGCACACCAGCGCTTCCATCCACTGTCCGAAGTCAAACCGTTTTTTCAGGCTCTCCGCCAGCCAGATCACAGAAAACGCCGCCAGTCCGTTCTGCAGAAATCTCACAATATCAAGATACTTTGTCTCCCCAAACAGGCTGCGGAAAATCCACAAAAAGAAAGAGTACAGCGGCTCCCGGTGAATGTGCATCGCAATATACTGGTTGCTGTCATTATAGATCCCCGTTGTCCCAAGCAGCCACAGGGCTGCAAAAAACAGCACCGGAAGCAGCCAGGAAAACGGGAATTTTTTCCATTTTCGGATCATTTACACCTCTGATTATAATCTCCAGTACAGGCAGTCGTCACGTGTCCATTCCTTGCGATTTAAGATGCCCTTAACATCTACAAGTACTTTTTTGCCGTTTGTCGGATTAAAGAAGCTTTCAATCGCTGCCTGATCCAATCCTTCAAATTCCTTATGGCATACGGCAATAACCAGCGCGTCCACATCTTTTACAGCACTCATATCCTGCAGCTCTACTCCATAGAGACGCTTCGCCTCTGCGCGGTCTGCAGTCTGATCCACCAGCACCGGCTCGATGCCGTACTCACGCAGCTCTTTTACAATATCGATAACCTTTGTATTTCTGGTATCCGGGCAGTTCTCCTTGAAGGTAAAGCCAAGGATCGCAACCTTCGCATGCTTTACCGCGATATCTGCGCGGATCAGGTTTTTCACAATGTTTTCTGCGACATATTTGCCCATGTCGTCGTTGATGCGGCGGCCGGACAGAATGATCTGGGAATGATAGCCCATCTGCTCTGCACGGTAGGTCAGATAATACGGATCAACACCGATGCAGTGTCCGCCCACCAGACCGGGATAAAATTTCAGGAAATTCCATTTGGTTCCTGCTGCCTTTAATACGCTCTGCGTGTCGATGCCCATCTTGTTAAAGATAATAGAAAGTTCATTCATGAACGCAATGTTGATATCTCTCTGGCTGTTCTCGATTACCTTTGCAGCCTCTGCGACCTGAATGGATTCTGCACGGTATACACCGGCTTCTACAACCAGCTCATAAACCTTTGCAACAGTATCCAGCGTTTCCTCATCCATACCGGAAACGATCTTTGTGATGGTTTCCAGACGGTGTACCTTGTCGCCGGGGTTGATCCGTTCAGGAGAATAACCGATCTTGAAATCCTTACCGCATACCAGTCCGGATTCCTTTTCCAGAATCGGCACGCATACCTCTTCGGTTACGCCCGGATATACGGTAGACTCGAATACGACAACGCTGCCCTTTGTCAGGTTTCGTCCCAGAATCCGGCTTGCACCCTCTACCGGGGTCAGATCCGGCGTATGGTCATCGTTTACAGGAGTAGGAACTGCTACGATATGGAATTTTGCTTCCCGCAGCTTTGTCTCATCTGCAGTGAACTCCACTTCCGTCTGGCGGATCACATCATTTCCAACCTCGTTGGTCGGATCAATGCCGGACTGATAGAGTTTGATCTTTTCTGCGTTTAAGTCGTAGCCGATTACCTTGATCTTTCTGGCGAATGCGACTGCGATCGGCATGCCTACATAACCAAGACCTACCAGCGACAGTTTTTCCTCGCCTGCCAAAATCTTTTCATATAAATCCATTTTCATATCCTCGCTTTCCTGCGCTTTTCTATATGGTTTTTCTTTTTTAACATCTGGTTGCCCCAATCAGGCTCCCCAGCGTTTCGAGATACGCTGTTACGACCTGTCTGCGGTCAAAATGCGCCTCCACATAGGCTCTCGCCTGACGTCCCATTTCGGCCCGTTCCTCCGGAGCCAGCAAAAGGAATCTCTCGATGGTCTCTGTCAGGCTGTCCGCATTCTGGGGTAAAAATGCAAGCCCCGAAACACCGTTTTCAAAAATCTCCCGGCAACCGTTTATATCGCTGGCAATCACTGGTCTTGCGGTCGCTGCCGCCTCCTGCAGGACATTCGACATGCCCTCGTGATAGGACGGATGGATTACCGCCTGACAATGCCGGTAAAACTCCGGCATATCGTCCCGGTAACCATAATAACGCACAATCCCTTTGGATTGCAAGTCCTCAATCATCGGCTCATAGCGCGCCCGCGTTTCTTCCTCGTAGGCGCCCAGCAGCTCGAACACCGTTTCCGGGTACTTTTCATGGATCCGTCTTGCCGCTTCCAGCAGTTCCTCGATTCCCTTATCCTTCATAATCCGCATAACCGATACAAAACGGACGGTATCTTCCTTCGGATAGGGCATCGGCGGATGCTCCTCCAGGTTGACACCGGAGCCGGAGATCACCCGGGTTTTCGTCCTTTTTTTCAGACAGCCCTTCTGCCGCATGAATGCCAGATTCTGCTCATTCTGGAAAAAGACGCAGCCCGCGCCGGACATTCCTGTCCGATACAGTAAAACGATCAGCTTCTGTAACGGTCCATCATGCTCCAGTGTCGTTCCAAGGCCTGTAATGTTGACCAGATAAGGTACCTTTGCAAGCCGACACGCCACACCGCCATAAATATTCGGTTTAATCGTATAGGTCAGCACCGCCGCCGGATGGATGGTCTTTAACAGCTTTCTGTAAAACAAAAGCAGCTTTCCGTCCTTCAACGGATTCATACCGCGGCGCTCCATCACCGTCTCATGACAGATACAGCCCAGTTTTTTGATTTTTTCCAAATACCCGGTATCCGGCACCGACACATGGACCTCATAGCCCTCCTGCATCAGCGCCGTCAGCACTTCTTTTCGGAAATCATACAGCCCGGAATCGCTGTTTCCAAGCACCAGTACGCTTTGTTTCATCCTTCCTCGTTTCTGCTGCAGCTTTTGTCAGCGAACCATAATCTCATTGTATTTCATCATGATCTTCCCAACCGGATAATTTCCGATTTCCGGAACATTTGTCTGTCCTTCCAGATTTCTGACAATCATTTCCGGCACGCGCACGCCGCAGGCCCATGCATGGGGATAACCACCGCCAAATCTCGGATTAACCTCGGAAATGTACCAGTTTCCGTCGATTTCAAACAGATCGATATCGATAATACCGCGAAAGCCCATTTTCTTTACAAAATCTGTAATCAGGGAGAACAGCTTTTCCTCCTGGAAGGATTCCGCCTTATCGGTTTCTCCTGCGCGCATTTTCAACTTTTTCTTAACGAAAATAGAAACCACTTCGCCGCTGAGCATGTCGATGTAGACGTCTGCACCGTATTCCTGTCCGTTCATGAACTCCTGAATCATCAGTCCGTCCTCACGGCCGCAGAGAAATTCCACTGTCTCCTGATCCTGAGCCATATGAATGTCCAGACTCGCGCTTCCGCTTTCCGGCTTGACAAAAACCGGATAGGTCAGCTCGCCGTTTTCCACCGCATGATAGAATTCCTTCCGATCCAGAAAGCAGCGTCCCGTCGCAAAGCCGAGTGCTTTGCAGGCTTCATACATCGCATATTTATGGAAGCAGATATCCACCTGCTTTGCGTCCGGCACGATGGGTACGGTTCCGACCTCCAGAAAACGCTCCTTATTGTCTGCAAGAAGAGACAGCTCCGGGTCGATCAGGGAAAGTACGCCCGTGATCTGTTTTTCCCGGCAGATCTCAAGAATTTTGTCCAGATAACCGGGCTCTGTGATCCTGGGCACCAGCACATATTCGTCCGCTTCATAAATGGCGGGTGCGTAGGGGCTGCAGTCCGTTGCGATTACCTTTCCTTTTCCGGCAAGGGCTTCTTTAAAATACTGCACGACCTTGTCTCTCGTGCCGGCGCTTAAAATCAGGATATTGATCATACGAATCCTCTTTCCGAGCAGATTATGCTCTGTCTTCTTCAGGCCTCCAGCCTTCCGGTTCTGTCAAGCCGCTCCTGCCTGATCTTGGCAAAATTGCCCTCCGCCTGGCTGGTATCCTCTGCGACGTCCGAGCGGTCGAAGACTACCTTGACGGTCAAAAATAAAACCTTCAAATCCATTTGGAAGGAAAGTCCCTTTACATACTCCACATCCTTCGCAAGCCGTCTGTCCCAGTCCAGAAAATTTCGTCCCGACACCTGTGCAAGACCTGTCAGGCCGGGACGCACTGTATGGCGCAGAGCCTCTGTTTCCGTATAATACGGCAGATACGAAACCAGGAGCGGACGCGGACCGATAAAGCTCATGTCCCCTTTTAAAATATTGAAAAACTCCGGCAGCTCGTCCAGACTCGTTGCCCGCAGAAGCTTTCCGAATTTGGTAAGCCTGTCCTTATCCGGCAGAAGATTTCCCTCGGCGTCGCGTTTGTCCGTCATCGTGCGGAATTTATACATTGTAAAAATTTTCTCATGCAGTCCCGGGCGCTCCTGCTTAAAGAAAATCGGACTGCCCAGCTTGCTGCGCACCAGAATACACAGCACCAGAAGAAGTGGACTCAGCACTACGAGGATCGTCAGCGACAGTAGGATATCCAGCAGCCGTTTCATATACTTTGCATACATATTCTTTTCCTATTTTTCAAATACCTTACGGATAAGGGAGATAATCAGCTCCATATCCTCCGGTGTATTTTTGATATCGCTGGGCAGGCAGACACCGCGATTGAAAATATCCTCCGAAACGCTCCTGCCTTCCTTAACCTGAATGAAATCGCAGTCTGCAAAAACAGGCTGTAAATGCATTGGCTTCCAGATGGGGCGCGTCTCGATATTGTACTCTGCCAGGACATCCATCACCTGATCGGGCGTCACGCTGCAGTCCGGTGCGATCGTCATGCAGGACAACCAGTTGTTTGCGTCTCCGTCTGGATTCATCGGATTCATCGTGATCGCTTCGATATCCGCAAATGCCTCTTTATACTGTCTGTAAATCTCATTTTTCCTTGCTTTATGCTCTTCCAGGTGTAACAGCTGTCCTCTGCCCACTCCGGCCGTGATGTTGGACATGCGGTAGTTGAAGCCCAGCTGGGAATGCTGATAATAGCGGGCGGGATCCCTTGCCTGGGTTGCCAGAAAACGGGCGCGCTTAATCTTTGCTTCATCGCTGCACAGCAGCATACCGCCGCCGGAGGAGGTGATGATTTTGTTGCCGTTAAAAGAAAGAATGCCATAATCCCCAAAGGTACCAAGCTTCTGACCCTGGAAGGAGCTCCCCAGCGCTTCCGCAGCATCCTCGATCAGCGGAACCTGATGCTTTTTGCAGATGTCGCGGATGCGGTCGATTTTGGAAGGTGTTCCGTACAGATGCACAGCGATGACAGCTGCCGGATGCGGATATTTTTCAAAGGCTTTTTCCAAAGCGACAGGATCCATATTCCAGGTGTCGGGTTCTGAATCGATAAAGACAGGCTTTGCCTTTTCATAGCAGGCAGGATTTACGCTTGCAGCAAACGTCAGGGACTGTGCAAACACAACATCCCCTTCTTTTACGCCCGCCAGGATCACTGCCAGATGGATCGCTGCGGTTCCTGCAGACAGAGCCGCCGCATAACCGCCGCCAATATAGTCTGCCATCTCCTTTTCAAAGGCATCCACGTTGGGACCAAGGGGCGCTACCCAGTTCGTATCAAATGCACTCTGTACAAAGGCCTGCTCTTCTCCGTGCATTGTGGGGGAGGACAGATAAATCCGTTTTCTTTCCATCTCGTTACCTCTTTCTTATTTCAAGCTTACTTTTCTTCCAAAAGCTCCAGCATACCTGCCGCCGGGTGCATGAGAAATACTACTCTGCGTCCGCCGATGGCCGGAGCAGGCGTCGGCTCGTCGATTCGGATGTAGCCGTTTCCTTCCAGCTCTGCCAGCTCTTTTTCAAAATTCTCTGCTTCGTAGCAAAGATGATAGGGGGCATTTTTGTAGGTCCTGATCAGCCCGGAAACCACGGAATCCGGCGCATACGGACTCACCAGTTCGATCCGGTAGCCGTCCTTTTGCAAAAACAGGATGTCCACCTTGCGGATTTCGTCATGCGTCCATTCGCCCTCTGCAATATATCCAAGCGCTTCAAATGCCGCCTGTGCTTTCGGACCTTTTTTTACCAGATACCCAATATGATGTATGTTCATCGCTTCTCCTGATAATGATACGTCGGCACAACCTCATGAATCAGCGGCCGGATATCTTTATTTTCTTCTTTAGATGCCTCTTCCAGCTGCTTTAACTGCTGAAAGAACAGCCGCTCGTCCAGCTCGATCGGTCTGCCGATATGAATCAGCTTATTGTCCGTATCCTGCAGTCCTTCTTCCTTCATCAGAAGCTCTTCATAAAGCTTCTCTCCCGGGCGCAGACCGGTAAAGACGATTTTGATATCTTCACCGACACGATAACCGGACAGACGGATCAGGTTCTTTGCAAGATCCAGGATTTTGACCGGCTCGCCCATATCCAGCACATAGATGCTGCCGCCCTCGGCCAGCGCGCCCGCCTGCAGCACCAGCTGGGCCGCCTCGGGAATGGTCATAAAGTAGCGCTCGATGTTGGGGTCGGTGAGGGTGACAGGGCCGCCCTTCTTGATCTGAGCCTCGAACAGCGGGATCACGCTGCCGTGGCTGCCCAGCACGTTGCCAAAGCGGACCGCCACGCACTTCATGTCGGTGTTGCCCGCAAAGGTCTGGATCAGCATCTCGCAGATGCGCTTGGTGCAGCCCATGACGCTGGTGGGGTTGACGGCCTTGTCGGTGGACAGCTGCACGAACCGCTCCACCTCGTGCTCACTGGCGCTCACCAGCAGGTTCTTGGTGCCCAGCACGTTGTTCTTGACCGCCTCGGCGGGGCTGACCTCCATCAGCGGCACATGCTTGTGGGCCGCCGCGTGGAACACCACCGTGGGGTGGTAGGTCTCAAATACCTCGTCCAGCCGCTTTTTATCCCGGATGGAGCCGATCAGCACGGTCACGGGGATATCGCGGCCGTACTTCTGCTGCAGTTCCATCAGCAGCTCGTAGGCGCAGTTCTCGTAGATATCAAAGATCAGCAGCTTGCCGGGCCGGAAGCGCATCACCTGGCGGCAGAGCTCGCTGCCAATGGAGCCGCCGCCGCCCGTCACCAGCACGGTCTTGCCGGTGAGGTAGCCGGAGATTTTCTCGTTGTCCAGCGTGACCTCATCACGGGAGAGGAAATCGGCGGTATTCAGCTCACGGAACGCGCCCTGCTGGGGGCCGTTGCTGCCCACCAGCTGGGGGTCGCTCAGGATCTGCACCGGGCAGTGGGTGGAAACGCAGAGGTCGATGACATGGTTCAGCCTGCTGCCCCGCAGGGTGGGGATGGCAATGATGATGCTGTGGATGTTGTACTGGGTGCAGAGCTGGGGGATCTGCTCCAGCGTGCCCTTGACCGGCACGCCGTGGATGGTCTGGTGGAGCTTGGCGGGGTCATCGTCCACGGCCAGCACCGGGCGGCCATACTGCTTGTTGGTCTTGCACACGTTGATGGCCCAGGCCCCGGCCTCGCCCGCGCCCACGATCATCACGGGGCGGTTAGGGTCGCGGCTGGCCACGCCGCGCAGGCGCTCGCCCAGCGGG
>ENA-OOXF01002299-OOXF01002299.1-human-gut-metagenome-genome-assembly--contig:-NODE-2299-length-10908-cov-4.924261_pt1 | contig 10908 bp, 6 predicted proteins | sample MGYA00241586_ERZ501341 | MGnify/ENA primary metagenome ERZ501341 (study PRJEB25962, sample SAMEA2042985) | human gut metagenome | biome: human gut; feature: human-associated habitat; material: faeces... | reverse complement strand
CACGGCGTTTCTGTCCCCATCCATCCAATCCTGCGCACAGAAGTGGTATGCCGGGCGCAAGGGCCTTGCCACCGGCGTGATCGGCGGGGCGGTGGGCCTTTCCGGTGCGTTCCTCACCGTGTTCGTGCGCACGGCGGTCAGCGGCTTTGGGATCGTGCAGGGCATCCGGGGCGCGTTCTGGGCGCTAGGGGCCATAACGCTGCCCGTCTGCCTTGCGGGCAGTCTGCTGCTGCAGGACCCGCCGGAAAGCAGACAAAACCAGCAGGGGAGCGGCAAAAATGAGATCGACCTTTCCCCGTGGCAGATGCTGAAAACAAAGCAGTACTGGCTGTGCGCAGGCGCGGTGTGTTTTTCCACCCCGGCGGTGCTTCTGTTCAGCCCCATCATCCTGAAGCTGGGCGTGGAGCGGGGGCTGGACGAAAGCGCTGCTCTGTGGAGCGTGGTGCTGGGCAGCGTGGGCAGTGCGGCGGGCCGCCTGCTGATGCCCATGCTCAGCGATAAAATTGGCCGCAGGCCCACCGATCTGCTGCTGTTTGCGGTGTCGCTGGGGCTTTCGGCAGGGTTTGCGTTTGCGCAGGGCTGGTGGGTGATCGCCTGTTACGCGGGGCTTACCTTCTGCTATTCCGGCCTTGCAGCAGTGCTGCCCGCCCTTTCCACCGATCTGTTCGGCCTGCCGCACGCAGGGGTGAACTACGGTTTTCTGGCACTGGGGCAGAGCGTGGGCAGTCTGGCCTTTCCGTTTGCAGCAAATCTCTGGGGGTTGGAAGCCGGGCGGCACTGGCTTGCCGTGGGCGGCGCAGCGGTGGGCTTTGCGGCCATGTGGATACTGAAGCCTGCCGGGCAGACACCGCGCAGGCAGGACACAGGAGCGTGAAATTTGTCCTCTTGACATAGTTGACAAAAACTTGACGAATGAAATGACAAAAGCATCCGAATTGACAGTTAGCGGAAGGCAACTGCAAATAGTTTTGATGTTTTTTACCGGAAATGTATTGCAAAATCCGTCAGCTTTCTCTATAATAAAATCATGCGTGGTAGTACCGGTTAAGGCGCTGAAAGAGAGCGGCGCGCCCGGTCAGATGCAAGCAGCAAAGGGCAGCGGCTGTGCCGGCAGGGCGCGGCGGCGGCTTTGTGCTGCAAAGCAACATTTGTCAAAAGGAGAGTATGATTATGACCTATTCGCAGCAAGTACAGAATATGTGCCCGATCACCAAAGGTCCTAAGCATGGTCCGGCTCCCATCCCCGAAGAGGGCGCATGGGTCAAGGCCTACGAGATCAAGGACATCAGCGGCTACACCCACGGTGTGGGCTGGTGTGCACCTCAGCAGGGCACCTGCAAGCTGTCTCTGAACATCAAGAACGGCGTCATCGAAGAGGCTCTGGTGGAGACCATCGGCTGCTCCGGCATGACCCACTCTGCTGCTATGGCAGGCGAGATCCTGCCCGGCAAGACCATTCTGGAAGCTCTGAACACCGACCTGGTGTGCGACGCCATCAACGTGGCTATGCGTGAGCTGTTCCTGCAGATCGTCTACGGCCGCAGCCAGACCGCTTTCTCTGAGGACGGTCTGCCCATCGGCGCAGGTCTGGATGACCTGGGCAAGGGCCTGCGCTCCATGACCGGCACCATCTTCTCCACCAAGGAAAAGGGCGTCCGTTACCTGGAGCTGACCGAGGGCTACATCAACAAGCTGGCTCTGGATGCCAACGATGAGGTCATCGGCTATCAGTTCGTCAAGCTGGGCAAGATGATGGAGGATATCCGTCACGGCAAGACCCCCAACGAGGCTTACGAGAAGAACGTGGGTACTTACGGCCGCTTCAGCAAGGAGCAGGGCGCTGTCAAGTACATTGACCCGCGTGAGGAATAAGAGAGGAGGAACAACTCATGGCAACTTTTGAATCTATGGATCGCCGCATGCCGAAAATCGAGGCATGCCTGAAGGCTAACGGCCTGGAGTCTCTGGACGCTTGCAACGAGATGCTCCTCGCTAAGGGCATCGACTGCGACAAGATCGTGCGCGGCGTTCAGCCCATCTGCTTTGATAACGCTGTCTGGGCATACACCCTGGGCACCGCTATCGCTGTCAAGCGCGGCCTGACCGATGCTGCCGAGTGCGCTGCTGCCATCGGCGAAGGTCTGGAAGCTTTCACCATCCCCGGCTCTGTTGCTGAGCAGCGTCAGGTCGGTCTGGGCCACGGCAACCTGGGCGCTCGTCTGCTGAGCGAGGACACCACCTGCTTCGCTTTCCTGGCAGGCCACGAGTCCTTTGCTGCTGCTGAGGGTGCTATCGGCATCGCCCGCACCGCAAACAAGGTCCGCAAGACCCCCCTGCGTGTCATCCTGAACGGCCTGGGCAAGGACGCAGCTTACATCATTTCCCGTATCAACGGCTTCACCTATGTGCAGACCGAGTACGACATCCCCACCCAGACCCTGACCGTCGTCAAGGAGATCCCCTTCTCCGAGGGTGAGCGCGCAGCCGTCAAGTGCTACGGTGCTAACGACGTTATGGAAGGCGTTGCCATCATGAAGAAGGAGGACGTTCAGTGCTCCATCACCGGCAACTCCACCAACCCCGTCCGCTTCCAGCACCTGGTTGCAGGCACCTATAAGAAGTGGGCCATCGAGAACGGCAAGAAGTACTTCTCCGTTGCTTCCGGCGGCGGCACGGGCCGTACCCTGCACCCCGATAACGTGGCAGCAGGCCCCGCAAGCTACGGTCTGACCGACTCTCTGGGCCGTGTGCACGGTGATGCTCAGTTCGCTGGCTCTTCCTCCGTGCCCGCTCACGTTGAGATGATGGGTCTGATCGGCATGGGCAACAACCCCATGGTCGGCGCTACCGTTGCATGCGCTGTTGCTGCAGCTCAGGCTAACGCCTAAGTCTTTCCTAAGTTTCAGCGAGGGGGAGCTGCTTTCCGAATGAGCAGCTCCCCTTTTTTTGCTGATAGATATCCGAATACAAGCAACCCAAAATAAGAAGGAAGAAACAATGAAAAAGAATCAGATTCGCAAGAGAGTGGCTGCGCTTGCGCTGGCATCCGTCATGGCCCTGAGCCTGTTCGGCTGCGGCAGCAAGTCTGCCTCCTCCACCGCAGGCGTGTCCGGCGAGTTCACCGGTACAGCCAAGGGTATGGGCGGCGATGTTACCGTCACTCTGACTTTGACCGACGGCAAGATCACCGGCTGCACCGCTGAGGGCAAGGATGAGACCCCCGGCATCGGCACCATGGCTCTGGAACAGCTGCCTGGCGCAATTGCCGAGAGCGGCAGCATTGCCGTGGACGGCGTGGCCACTGCAACCATCACCTCCGACGCCATCAAGGAGGCTGCAGCTGCCGCTCTGACCGCTGCCGGCCTGAACGCTGACGACTACAAGACCGCTGTCGAGGCCGACACCACCAAGGCAGAGGACTCCACCATTGACGCAGATGTTGCCATTGTGGGCGCAGGCGGCGCAGGTATGACTGCTGCCATCACCGCTGCTGCTGAGGGCAAGAGCGTTGTCATCCTGGAGAGCCAGCCCATGGTGGGCGGCAACTCCGTGCGCGCTACCGGCGGCATGAACGCCGGCAAGACCGTGTATCAGGATGAGAACGAGTTCGGCGAGTCTGCCGGTGTCGAAAAGACCCTGAAGACCGCTGCTGAAAAGTACGCTGACAACGAGACCATCACCGCTCTGGCAAAGACCGTCTCTGAGCAGTGGGCAGAGTACCAGAAGAACCCCACCGGCTACTTCGACTCTGTTGAGCTGATGGAGCTGGACACCATGATCGGCGGCAAGGGCATCAACGACCCTGCTCTGGTGGAGACCCTGTGCTCCAACTCTGCTGATGCCATCGACTGGCTGGACGAGCACGGCATCACCCTGCACAGCGTTTCCAGCTTTGGCGGTGCATCCGTCAAGCGCATCCATCGCCCTGTGGACGCAGAGGGCAAGACCGTTTCTGTCGGTTCCTACATGATCCCCCTGCTGGAGGAGAACTGTGAGAAGGCTGGCGTTCAGATCCTGCTGAACACCACCGCCAACGAGATCCTGACCGATGCGAACGGCGCTGCTGTGGGCATCAAGGCCACCGGTTCTACCGGCGAGACCGTCACTGTGAACGCCAAGGCTGTGGTGCTGACCACCGGCGGCTTCGGCGCAAATCTGGACATGGTTGTCGAGTACAAGCCTGAGCTGAAGGGCTTCATGACCACCAACGCTGCCGGCGCTCAGGGCCAGGGCATTGAGATGGCAACCGCCATCGGTGCCGACACCGTGGATATGGATCAGATCCAGATCCACCCCACCGTGGAAGCCAACACCGCTGCCCTGATCACCGAGGGCCTGCGCGGCGACGGCGCTGTGCTGATCAACGCCGAGGGCAAGCGCTTCATCGACGAAGTGGGCACCCGTGACGTGGTCTCTGCTGCAGAGATCGCACAGACCGGCAGCTACAGCTGGCTGGTGGTCGATCAGGCTATGGTCGATGCTTCCAGCGTCATTCAGGGCTACATCAAGAAGGGCTACACCGTGACCGGCGAGACCTACGAGGAGCTGGGCAAGGCAATGGGCGTTGATGAGGCTGCTTTTGCCGAGACCATGAAGACTTGGAACGGCTATGTTGAGGCCAAGAATGACCCCGACTTTGGCCGTACCAGCTTTGCAAACCCGCTGGATACTGCTCCGTACTATGCAATCAAGGTCACTGCCGGTGTGCACCACACCATGGGCGGCCTGACCATCAACACCAACACCGAAGTCCTCAAGGAGGACGGCACTGTGATCCCGGGCCTGTTTGCAGCAGGTGAGGTCACTGGCGGTGTGCACGGTGCAAACCGTCTGGGCGGCAACGCTGTTGCAGACTTCACCGTGTTTGGCCGCATTGCAGGTAAGGCTGCCAGCGACTACGCTGCATGAGTACCCGCGAAGCACCTGAAAACGCTTCCGGCTCCAAAGGCCTGAAGACATGGATGAAGAACCTGATCTTTGCTGCAGTGATCCTTGTGCTGGCAGCAGCGCTGTATTTCGGCGTGCGCGCAGCACACAGCAGCAAGGGCAGCGGCCTGCGGGCCACCGTCGATTTTGGCGATGGCATCACCGAGACTCTGCCGCTGGATACAGACCACGATTACCTGTATGATGTGGGCAATTATGTCGTGCATCTGCAGGTAAAGGATGGTGCCATCGCGTTCTTGGACAGTCAGTGCCCGGACCATGTGTGCGAGCAATTCGGCTGGCTGGACAAGGACGGCGCATGGGCTGCATGCGTCCCTGCCGGGGTGTATGTGGTAGTGAAAACTACAGCTGAATAAAGATCGTGCTTCAAAAAAGAGGCAGTACCCTGCAAGAGCGGGGCACTGTCTCTTTTGTTTTGTCTGGAAAGCAAAAGAGGGCACGGTGTGAAAGTTGGGTAAAACTTTGACACAAATGCGTCAAAACAAAATTTAGACGCTTGTGTAATAGACGAAAATGCGATAAACTAACAATAAACTCTTTATCGCGCGCTTTTGCAAAGCCTGCGCCCGATACCGAAACCAGGGCATGCCCTGAAAGATACAGGAGGAAACAGCAAGCATGATCTTTAAAAAGAAGCAGGATGCTGCGGTACAGCAGACGGCTGCGGGTGAGGCAAAGCCCGCAGCGAAGGGCGGCAAAGCAGCAGCCTTTTTCCGCAAGAACTGGAAATGGATGGTGCCGGTGGTGTGCGTGGCCGTGCTGGGCGGATGGTTCATCCTGCGCCCGGACAAGGCACAGAACGCCAATACGGACATCAACTATGTGCAGGTCTCGCCGTCCAAGCGGGATGTGTCCAACACCCTCAGCGGAACCGGCACGCTGAACCCTGCCAATACGTATAATGTTAAGTCGCTGGTAGCGGGCAAGGTGTTGACCAGCAGCTTTGAGGAAGGGGACATCGTGGAGGAAGGCACCGTGCTGTACACGGTGGACTCCTCCGATGCTACCACCAAGGTGGAGCAGGCGTCCATTGCTCTGCAGCAGGCACAGCGCAGCTACGACAAGACGGCAGACCGCCAGTATGTCCGCGCCGAGGTGGCAGGTGTTGTGAGTGCCCTCAAGGTGGCCAAGGGCGACGAAGTGACCAGCGGTCAGGAAGTGGCGGTCATCCGTGACAGCTCCAAAATGGTGCTGCGGCTGGAGTTCCCGGCAGCAGATGCCGCCACCTTCTCGGTGGGCCAGAGCGCAGAGGTGACGCTGGACGGCACCTTTGAAATGCTGACCGGCACCGTGACCGCTGTGACCGGCACCGATGCCCTGAGCACCGGCAACCTGCTCACCCGCACCGTGACCATCTCGGTGCGCAATGCGGGCGGCCTGACCACCGCCCAGGCGGCCACCGCTACTGTGAACGGCGTGAGCGCCATCGGCGCGGCCACCTTCCAGTATCAGGCCGAGCGCACCCTGACGACGCTGGCCGCCGGTACGGTCACCGCCATCCATGCACGCGAGGGCGACAGCGTGAACAAGGACGACATCGTGCTGCAGATCAGCGGTGACGACCTGAGCGAGTCCATCCAGTCCGCTTCTGAGACCCTGCGCGGTGCGGAGCTGTCCATGCAGAGCACCCAGGACACCATGAACAACTACACCATCACCTCGCCCATCAGCGGCACCATCATCGAAAAGGCCGCCAAGGTGGGCGATGCCCTGAGCACGGGCAGCGACCTGTGCACCATCTACGATCTGAGCTACCTGGAAATGACCATCAATGTGGATGAGCTGCAGGTCAGCAGCCTGTCGGTGGGTCAGAGCGTGCAGGTCACGGCGGATGCCGTGCCGGACAAGACCTATACCGGCGTTGTGACCCGTGTTTCCTTGAAGGGCACCTCCAACGGCGGCACCACCACCTACCCGGTCAAGGTGCGCATTGATGAGACCGATGGCCTGCGCCCGGGCATGAACGCCAATGCTGAGATCGTGGTGGCACAGGCAAAGAATACCCTTACCGTGCCCAACGCTGCCATCGTGCGCGGCGGCTATGTGCTGGTCACGCAGGACTCCCCCAGCGCAGTCAACGCAGACCCGGGCATGATCGCGCCGGACGGCTATGTGTATGTGCCGGTCAAGACCGGCGTCAGCGATGACAACTACACCCAGATCGTCAGCGGGCTGACCGGCAATGACACGGTGGCTTACGACTCTGCCGCAGCAAGTACCGATACGTACTATGACGACGGCGGCTATTACGAGGCGGATGCAGAGGGCACCGAGGGCGAGGAAGGCGCCGATGCTGCGAACAGCATGGTCGATGAAGAAGAAACGGAAAACGGGACCGTACCGGCGGAAGAGCCTGCGGAAGCCGAGGAAAAGCAGGGCTCCGCAGAGGATGCCGTGAATCCGTCTCAGGCAGACGGCGTGGTCTATCTGGGCTGACACAGGAGGAATGCATGAGCGCTCTGATCGAGTTTGATGAGGTGTGCAAGTATTACCAGATGGGTGACACCACGGTAAAGGCTGCAGACCACATCACCATGAAAATCGAAAAAGGCGAGTTCGTGGCCATCGTGGGCCAGTCCGGCTCCGGCAAATCCACCTGCATGAACATCATCGGATGTCTGGATGTGCCCACCCACGGAACCTACCGCCTGAACGGAAAAGACGTTGGCAGGATGAGCCGCAATGAGCTGGCATCCGTCCGCAACGAGATGCTGGGTTTCATCTTCCAGCAGTACAACCTTTTGCCAAGGCTCAACCTGATGGAGAACGTGGAGGTGCCGCTGGTGTATGCGGGCATCGGCCGCGCCGAGCGCCACGCCCGGGCCAAAGAGGTGCTGGAGCAGGTGGGTCTGGGCGATAAGCTCAGGAACCGCCCCAACCAGCTTTCCGGCGGCCAGCAGCAGCGTGTTTCCATCGCTCGGGCGCTGGTGCGGAACCCGGCGGTCATTCTGGCCGACGAGCCTACCGGCGCACTGGACAGCCACACCGGCCGCGAAGTGCTGGGAATGCTGCAGCAGATGCACGATGAGGGCCACACCGTGGTGCTCATCACCCACGATAATTCCATTGCGGTGCAGGCAGACCGCATCATCCGTCTGGAGGACGGGCGGGTGGTCTACGATGGCGATGCCCATGCACCGGAAGCCGTGGTGCAGCCCACGCTGCTGCCGGAAACGCCGGATGAGGAGGAGAAAGCATGATTATTGAAACCTTCCGTCAGGCCATCCAGAACGTGTGGAGCAACAAACTGCGCACCTTCCTTACCATGCTGGGCATCATCATCGGTGTTATGGCAGTCATCGTCATCGTGGGCTTGGGCAACGGCATGACCAAAAGCATGCGCGACAGCTTTTCGGCACTGGGTACCAACACCCTTTCGGTGCAGGTGTGGGGCAACGGCTCCCGCACCGTTTCGGTGGAGGAAATGTACAAGCTGCCCACGGAGTACCCGGAGCTGATCCAGTCCATTTCGCCGCAGATCGATTTCAGCGGCAGCGGCACGCTGAAGATCGGCACTACCAGCTACCGCTGGTCCAACATCAGCGGTGTGGACGAGAACTATTCCGCCATGAAAAATTACCAGATCGCGCAGGGACGCGGCCTGCAGTACATGGATATGAAGGATAACAAGCATGTGTGTGTCATCGGCGATTACCTCAACCGTGTGGCCTTTGGCGGCAACGGCCTTGGACAGACGCTCAAGATCGGTGCCAACAAGTTCCGCATCGTGGGCGTGCTGGCGGCCAAAGTCAGCGATCCGGACATGCAGCAGGGCAGCGATGACGATTGCGTTTACCTGCCCTATACCACGGCCATGCGTCTTTCCAGCCAGAGCACGGTGAACAACTATGCCGCGGTCATGGAGGATGAGGGCCGCGCCAACGAAGCAAAGTCTGCGGTGGAAAGCGAACTGCAGCGCCTGCTTGGCTCGGATAACGGCTACTATGTCTATAGCGCCAGCGAGTGGCTGGAGGAAATGAACAACATGATCAACATGGTCATTGTGATCCTGACCGGCATTGCCAGCATTTCGCTGCTGGTGGGCGGCATTGGCATCATGAACATCATGCTGGTGTCGGTGACTGAGCGCACCCGCGAGATCGGCATTCGCAAGGCACTGGGTGCCAAGGAACACACCATTCTGTCGCAGTTCGTGGTGGAAGCAGCCACCACCTCGGCCCTCGGCGGCGCACTGGGCATTGCACTGGGCTACATCGTATCCATGGGAGCAAACAAGGTGCTGCCCATGTTCACCAGCGGCACAACGGTGACGGTCAGCCCGTCCTTCAATTCCATCGCAGTGGCCTTTGGCATCTCGGTGGGGATTGGCGTGCTGTTCGGCTACCTGCCCGCAAAGCGCGCAGCGCGGCTCAACCCCATTGAAGCATTGCGCTATGACTGAACTCTTCTCAGCCGGCGTTGCGCCGGACTGCAAAACACCAAGGAAGGGGAATATACCTATGAAAAAACGTCTTTTCGCATGTCTGCTTGCAGCATGCCTGGCTGTATCCGTGCTGGTGCTTCCGGCATCGGCGGCCAGCCTGAACAACTCGGCCATTCAGACGGCCATCACGCTGGGCGCTATGGATACCAGCCAGACCGGCAGTCTGGATGCTGCCGTCACCCGCGGTGCATTTGCCAAGATGCTGGTCTCCTTTTCGGCCTACCGCGAAAGCGCCAGCCAGCAGGGCAATCTGGGCACACTGTATAAGGATGTGCCCGGCAGCTCTCAGTGGGCACCCTATGTGCGCATTGCGGTGCAGCAGGGCTGGATGAACGGCTATACTGATGGTACATTCCGCCCGGATAATACGGTCACGCTGGAAGAAGCCTGCACCGCAGCGCTCAAGCTACTGGGCTATAAAATGACCGACCTCAACGGCGTGTTCCCGACTGCACAGCTGAACAAGGCGCAGGAACTGGGCCTGCGTAACCAGCTGAACCGCAGCCAGAGCGAGGCCATGAACTATGAGGATTGTGCTTTGCTGTTGTATAACACCCTCACGGCAAACACCGCCTCTGGCAGCGCCTATGGTACCAGCCTGGGCTTTACGGTTTCGAACGGTCAGGTGGACACCTCCACGGTAATGCTCAAGAGCCTGAAGGGACCCTTTGTGGCAGCGGAAGGCACCCAGCTGCCTTTTACGCCGGTGAGCATCTACCGCAACGATAAGGTCTCGGCTTCTGCAGAACTGAACCGTTACGATGTGTATTATTACAGCGAAAGTCTGCAGACTGTATGGATCTACACCCGCAAAGCAGCAGGCCGCATCACTGCCGTTTCGCCCAGCGCCAGCGCACCCACGGCCGTTACCGTGGCGGGCACCAGCTATCAGCTGGGCAGCACAGCAGTGGCTTCCAAGGTGTCCAGCCTGAACGGCGGCGGCGTGGGCGAAGTGGTCACTCTGCTGCTGGGCATGAACAATGAGGCGGCGGATGTTATTACCGGCGCAGAGGCCGACGAGGTGTTCTACGGCGTGGTGCAGGGCGCAGCCCGCAGCCTTGTGGAAGATAACGGCGCGGATGTGCTGCAGCGCGTGGCTGTCATGTGCACCGATGGTGTTCAGCGCACTGTGAATGTGGACAAAAGCCTGAACTACCCCGCCGGCTGGATGGTGCGCATCGACGTGACGCCGGAAGGTGAGAATGTGACCGCTATTGAAAACCGGACCATCAGCGGCACGGTGAGCGCAGACGCCACCATGCTGGGCGACCATAAACTGGCAGACGACGTGCAGATCTTGGATACGACTACGGAGGGTGTGGCTGGGACGGTTCGTCCCAGCCGCCTATCCGGGACGAAACTGAACATGCTGAATGTCCGCTACTATACGCTTAACGACAACGGCGAGATCGACCGGCTGATCCTCAACGATGTCACCGGCGACCTGTGGAAGTACGGCGTGCTGGACGATATCCGCAACATTGCGGCCAACCTGCCCTCCACCAAGACCCCTGCCA
>ENA-OOXF01002286-OOXF01002286.1-human-gut-metagenome-genome-assembly--contig:-NODE-2286-length-10972-cov-1.977375_pt1 | contig 10972 bp, 8 predicted proteins | sample MGYA00241586_ERZ501341 | MGnify/ENA primary metagenome ERZ501341 (study PRJEB25962, sample SAMEA2042985) | human gut metagenome | biome: human gut; feature: human-associated habitat; material: faeces... | reverse complement strand
CAAATCCTTTGCCATTTCAACTATTAAATCTGCTGCCTTTTCTACTCCGACTTTATCACTATTTATGCAAATATCATAATTAGAAAAGTCCTTCCATTTTTTGTCTGTATAGTATTTATAATGATTTTCTCTTAGTTTGTCTATTCTAATAATTTCTTTTTCTGCTTTCTTTTTATCCATTCCATAATATTTTACAGCTCTATCTATTTTGTTTTTCATATCACTATATATAAATACCTTTAAAACATTTTTGTTGTCTTTTAATATTTGATCTGCACATCTTCCTACTATTATACAAGGTTCTCTATCTGATACCTCTTTTATTAGTTGTGATTCTTTTACAAATAGTTCATCTGAATTACTTAAGTCTGAATAATATCCATTATTCAATATATCCAATGAATTTCTTTGCTCATTTTCCTTAATATATTGTTCTGATAGCCCAGTTTTTTCTGCAACTTCTATTATAAATTCTTTATCATATAATTTTATTCCTAATTTCTGAGCAACTAATTTACCAATGTATCTTCCACCTGAACCATATTCTCTCGTTAAAGTTATGACTATATTTGAAGAACTTGGCTGTGTTATTTCTAATGGATTTGTAATCAATGGTTTATTAGAATTTTCAACATTTTTTAACTTTCTTACTTGTAATATTAAAAGTACACTTGCTACAACAAATGCTAATCCATCTGCTAAAGGTCCTGCATATAATATTCCATGAATTCCAAATGTAGCACCAAATATAACCATTGCTGGTATTAAAAATAAAATCTGTCTTGATAAAGAAATTACCGCACTTTTTACACCTTTTCCTATTGCTTGGAAGAAAATTCCTGCAGGTATTTGAATTCCATTACAAATGCATAACATTAAATATGTTCTAAACGCATAACATGCAAATTCAATATATAATTCATTTCCACTACCAAATATTAGAATTAGTTTATCTGGTATTAATTGGAATAATAAAAATGCTATTGTACTAACTATTAAGCTAAGACCTAATACATATTTTAGAGCTTTTCTAACCCTATCATAATTTTGTGCTCCATAATTATATCCTAATATTGGTTGCGCACCTACTGCTATTCCTATTATTATACTATTTAATATTTGGCTAATTTTCATAACTATACCTAATACTGTAATAGGTATTTCTGAACCAAACTCTGACTCTGCACCATACTTTCCTAATAAGTTATTTTCAAAAGCAATAACCAAAACTATACTCATTTGAGTAATAAAACTACTTATTCCTAGCATTGAAACTTTAAGAACTACCGATGGTTTTAGTCTTATATCTTTCTTTGTAATCTTTATTGTTTTTAATCTTCTTAAATATGCAACATTCATTGCAAATGTAACAAATTGGCTTATAGTAGTTGCAATAGCAGCTCCTTCCACTCCCATCTTAAAAACAAATATAAATATTGGGTCTAATATAATATTTAAAATTGCACCTGTTACCATTGAAGCCATAGAATATTTAGGACTACCATCTGCTCTAATAATAGAATTTAATGTAGTTCCTATCATCATAAATGGTAAACCTAGTGCTACAAAGAATCCATATCCCATAGCATCATTTCTTAATGCCTCAGTACATCCAAATAAATTTAAAATTTGTGGCAAAAAGCCTATAATAATTGCACAAAGTAAAACTGCAACAATTACAGAAATTAAAATTCCATTTAATACACCTTTACTTGCCTCTTTTTTATTTTTCTCTCCAAGTTTAAGGCTTAAATATGCAGAACTACCATCTCCAAACATTAAAGCAAAAGCTAAACATAACATTGTAATTGGAAATACTACATTTGTAGCTCCATTACCTATGTAACCTACTCCCCATCCTATAAATATTTGGTCAACTATATTATATAAAGAGTTAACCAATAGAGAGATTATACATGGTATAGAAAATTTTTTAATTAATTTTCCTATTTTTTCATAACCTAAAATGTTTTCTTCTTTTTCCAAAATAATTCCTCCTTTTATTTTTAATTGTTAAAATATAATCTTTTATTGGCTATTTGCTAACTTAAAATGTATTTTTAAGCACAAAAAGACAACACTCTTTAGGTGTTGTACGTTTATTAATACAAAATATAACAAACAGATGCCTTCCCTTAAAATATAAAATTAACATATTATATTTTATAAAATTTATTTAAAATTGTCAAATATTAAATACAAAATTCTATGACTTTATTATTCTATTTTGCATATACTCTAATATAATGTATTTTGAAAGAGGTTTTATATGTGTGGAATTTGTGGTTTTATTAATCTAAAGAAAAAAATTGATAATTATAAAGATGAACTAGTAAGTATGACAAATGCTATTGCTAGACGTGGTCCAGATGAAAAAGGCTATAGCTGTTTTGAAAATGCTATGTTAGGTCAAAGAAGATTAATTGTTATTGACCCTGATGGCGGTAAACAACCAATGACATTTAAGTTTAATGGCAATACTTATACTATAGTGTACAATGGTCAAATTTATAATGCTAATGAATTACGTAATATTTTGAAAGAAAACGGATTTTCTTTTGAAAGTCACTCAGATACAGAAGTATTATTAAAAGCTTTTGTGCATTTTGGAAAAGATGTTGTAAATAATTTAAATGGGGTTTTTGCATTTGCAATATGGAACGAAAATAAAAAAGAATTATTTATGGCAAGAGACCATTTTGGTGTAAAGCCATTGTTTTATACTATAAAAGATGATTGCTTTATATTTAGCTCAGAAATAAAAGCAATTGCTTGTTATCCATCTATAGAATTAACAATAAATAAGGAAGGAATTGGAGAATTATTTGGAATTGGTCCTGCCCATACCTCTGGATTAACAGTTTTTAAAAACATTTTTGAGGTAAAACCTGCTAGCTTTTTAGTTTATAATAATGATGGTGTTCATACATCTAAGTATTGGAAATTGATAAATAAGCCTCATACAGACAGTTTAGGTAAAACTTGTGATAAAATTAGTTTTTTATTGGAAGATGCTATTAAAAGACAGCTTGTATCTGATGTTCCTATTTGTACTTTTCTTTCAGGTGGTCTTGACTCAAGCATAATAACTTTATATGCCTCAAATTATTGTAAGGATAATGGATTACCGCCTTTAGATACGTACTCAATAGATTATGTTGATAATGATAAAAATTTTGTTAAAAGTGATTTCCAGCCTAATACGGATAACCATTATATAGATGTAATGGCTAACTTTCTTCATACAAATCACCATAAAATAATTATAGACACTCCTGAACTTGCAGAAAATTTAGAAAGTGCTATGTTAGCCAGAGATTGTCCAGGCATGGCAGATGTTGACTCTTCTTTATTACTTTTCTGTAAAAATGTAAAACAAGATATGGTAGTAGCTTTAACAGGAGAATGTGCAGATGAAATATTTGGAGGATATCCTTGGTTTTTTAGAGAAGATGCCCTAAAAAGTGGAACATTTCCTTGGTCTATTGCTATAGAAGAAAGGCAAAAATTACTTAATCCAGATATATCTTTAAAATTTAATTTAAAATCTTATATAGACTATAGATATAATGAAAGCTTAGATGAAATTGAATTTTTAGATGAAGATACTACAGAAACAAGAGAAAAAAGAAAAATAACACATTTAACACAAAATTGGTTTATGCAAACATTATTAGATCGCTCGGATAGAATGGGTATGTTTAATGGTTTTGAATTAAGAGTACCTTTTTGTGATTATAGATTAGTCCAATATGTTTGGAATATACCATGGGAACTAAAAGCACTTAATGGCCGTGAAAAAGGACTTCTTAGGTATGTAATGAAAGATAAATTACCAGCAGAAATTATAGACAGAAAGAAAAGTCCATACCCTAAAACTCAAAATCCAACTTACTTAAAAAAAGTAAAAGAAATGCTTACTGAAATAATGAAAAAACCTAATGCCCCTATAAAAAATCTTCTAAATGAAACATATATATGGGAAATAATTAATACAAACGGAAGCGCTTTTACCAGACCTTGGTTTGGTCAATTAATGACTGGTCCTCAACTTATGGCATATCTTTGTCAGGTTAATATATGGCTCGAGAGATATGAGCCTAAGATTGAGTTATAAAAAGGAACAGAGGCCGCACTGCGACCTCTATTTAATTTATTTTTTATCAATAGTACCATTTACTTTTATTTCATAATTTCTATTAAACATTACATTTATTGAAATAAGTTGATATATGGAAGAACATACTTGTCCTAATCCAGTGCAAAATGGTGTTTTTATAAATGACATTATCATTCTTAAACCATTTGATACTATTTTATTTGTTGTTGCTTTTATTGCCGAATATTCCAATTGTAAATAACAAGTTTTTATTTTGTAAATTGGATATATAATAAAATTAATCAATTCAAAACTTAAAAATATTAATGTAATATATAAATTCAATTCATATGCTCCATATAAAGCAATAAACATCAATAATATAGTGGTTAAAAGTATTCCTAATAATATATAAGCATTTTTTCTATGTTTTTTATAGTTAAAATTATTTTGACTAATATCAATTTTAGCTACTGTTGATATAGATTCAAAAGCATCCCATTGAGTGTCTGTAATTAATGCTACAAAGTTTAATGCTATCATATATTTTTCTCCATATTCTGATGCATTACTCAATCCAAATAAATATATAATAAAAAATGCCAAACTATTAAATATTTCAACTGAATCATATTTTATAAAATTTAAAACATTACACCTGAATTTGAATTTTTTATATTGTTTCATTGTTACTACTAATACATAAATAAATATTATTAATAATGTAGTTATTACAATACTCATTTTATTATCAAAAATTAAAGCTGAAACTATTAAAATAATAAAATTTAAAATATTTAATATAATGCAGTATTTATTTGCTAATTTATTTTTGTTTTCAAAATATAATTTTTCTAAAACATAAGAAAATATTAATATAGAAAGGAACGAAGAAACGCTGTGAAGGGAAAAAGTACTTTGATACTAATTTTATTTATATTATGTGGAATAGTATTAGGAGGGTTAATAGGAGAATTAGCAGCAAGTGTAGATTGGCTATCATGGTTATCATATGGACAAGAATTTGGACTTTCAACTCCAGTAAATTTAGATTTACAAGTAATAAATATAACATTTGGATTAATGTTTAAAATAAATATTGCAAGTATACTAGGAATAGTTATAGCAATATTTTTATACAGATTTATGCGCTAATAAATTATGTATTAAGTATAAAAATTAAATTAGGTCAAATACTATTGGGGGCTATTTATTTAAGAAAGGATTGATTTTATTGTCAATAAAAATGAAAGAGCTTCCAATATCTGAAAGACCATACGAAAAGTTAGAAATGTATGGTTCAAATTCATTATCTAATGCAGAATTATTAGCAATAATAATAAAAACTGGTACTAGAGAAGAAAGTTCAGTAACTATTGCTCAAAAAATTTTAAAATTAAATAAAGAACAAAAAGATAATTTAAAATTCTTACAAAATATTTCAATAAATGAATTAACTAAAATTAAAGGAATAGGAAAAATAAAAGCTATACAACTAAAAGCAGTAGCAGAATTAAACAAGAGAATGTCAAGGCCAATTTTGGACAACAAAGTAAAGATAACATGTCCACAAGATGTAGCAAATTTGTTAATAGATGAATTAAAAAATGAAAAACGAGAGATAGTAAAAGTATTAATTTTAAATACTAAAAATATAGTAGATAAAATTTTAGATGTTTCTTACGGAACTGCAAACTTAGCAATTGTAACACCAAAAGATGTACTAGCAGAAGCTGTAAAAATGGAAGCACCTAAAATTATTTTAGTACATAACCATCCTAGTGGTGATCCAATGCCTAGTAAGGCAGACATGGAGTTTACAGACAGATTAATAGCTGCATCAAAGTTACTTGGAGTAGAATTGTTAGACCATATAGTTATTGGACATGATAGTTATGAAAGTATTTTTTATAGGAAAGGACTTGAAAATTAATATGAATTTATTTCAATTAGGCTCAAAAGATATTGGTATAGATTTAGGAACTGCAAATGTATTAGTAACAATAAAAGATAAAGGGATAGTTTTAAAAGAACCATCAGTTGTAGCGATAGATTTAAAAACAAATAGTTTACTTGCTATTGGGAAAGAAGCTAAAGAAATGCTAGGAAAAACGCCAGAACAAATAAAGGCAATTAGACCATTAAAAGATGGAGTAATTGCAGATTTTACGGCGACTCAATTAATGTTAAAAGAAGTTTTAAGAAGGATTAGCAAAAAATATAATGTAGGAAGACCAAGAATTGTAGTAGGTGTTCCATCAGGAATAACAGAAGTAGAAGAAAGAGCAGTAGAAGAAGCGCTTATACAAGCAGGTGCAAGAGAAGTATTTTTAATAGAAGAACCAATGGCAGCAGCAATCGGATCTAATATAGAAATTGCTGAACCAAGTGGAAATCTTATTGTAGATATAGGTGGAGGAACTACAGAAGTCGCTGTAGTATCACTTGGAGGTATAGTAGTTAGCAATTCACTAAGAGTTGCAGGAGATGAATTAAATGAAGATATAATAAACTATATAAAAAGAGAAGATAACTTGGCAATAGGGGCTTCTACAGCGGAGCAAATAAAACTTAACTTAGGTTGTGCAATACCACCAACAGCACAGCAAGATATGGAAGTAAGAGGGAGAGACTTAGGAACAGGTCTTCCAAAAACAATTCATGTAACATCAAATGAAATAGGACAAGCTATGTCAGAGTCTATAAATAAAATGGTAGATATAGTTAGAGTAACATTAGAAAAAACACCACCAGAACTTGCCTCAGATATTATGGCAAAAGGTATTGTGCTTGCAGGTGGAGGAGCTTTAATAAAAGATATAGATAAATTAATATCTATGAAAACAGAAATACCTGTATATGTGGCAGAAGAACCATTGGATTGTGTAGTAAGAGGAACAGCAAAAACATTAGAGAATTTACAAGATTTAAAAACTGTATTAACAAGTTCAAGGAGAAGATAAAATAGAACAAATAATATAATATATAAAAGATAAATAATAAAAAGTAAAAATAAACAATAAATAATTGATAATTAAGAGTAAAAAATAACAAAAAAATAAAAATTAATATAAAATTTAAAGAAGATTATTACAAACAATGTGTATCTAAATATTAAAAAGAGATAGGAGATTAATAAATGTATAAAAAGAAAAAAACAGGACTAATAGGTATTATAATAACAATCATAGTATTAATTTTATTAGTTGTATTGTCAAATATGGATACACAAAAATTATCTTCTGCGGAAAATGTTTTTAGCTATTTAGTTATGCCTATTCAAAATGGGCTTACATATTTAAAAAATAAAATAACTGGAAATAATAGCTTTTTCTCAGATGTAGAACACTTAAAAGCAGAGAATGAAGACTTAAAAAAGAAAAATAGTGAATTAGAACAATCTTTAAGAGAATATGAAATTTTAAAAGCAGAAAATGAAACATTAAAAGAATATGTTAATTTAAAAGATAAATACAAAGAATATAGTACAGTTCCAGGATATGTAATAAATCGTGATATAAGTAATTACTCAAATACAATAATAATAAATGTTGGAAAAAATGATGGAATAGAACCAAATATGACAGTAATATCTGACAGAGGATTAGTGGGACATATACTTTCAGTTACAGATACAACTGCTAAAGTACAAACAATAATAGATACGGCAAGTTCTGTTAGTAGTACAATGAGTACAACTAGAGATACAATAATAGTAAGTGGAACATTGGATGACAAATCTATGTTAAAAGCCACATACATACCAACAGAAGCAACATTAGTACAAGGGGATAATGTGGAAACCTCAGGGCTTGGTGGAATATATCCAAAAGGAATTCATATAGGAACAATTTCACAAATAGTAAATACTAAAAATATTACAGATAGATATGCTATGATAAATCCAGCAGTAGATTTTTCTAAATTAGAAACAGTTTTAGTAATTACAAATAAGTAATAATATTTTACAAATAAAAGGAGAATAGGAAGTAAAATGAAAAAAGCCGGAATAATTGCATTAATAATATTAGCTTTTTTTATAATTTATTTTTTACAAGCTGACTTTTTTAGTTGGTTTAATATATTTGGAATAATGCCTAATTTATTTGTAATTCTTATACTATTTGTAGGATTATTTGCAGGCAAGAAGATAGGATTAATATTAGGGTTAATTTTTGGTATATTAATAGACTTACTTATAGGTAAATCTATAGGGATTTCAGGAATATTACTTGGAGCAATTGGATTAATTGCAGAATATTGTGACAAGAACTTTTCAAAAGATAGCAAATTAACAATTATATTAATGGTTATAATATCAACATTTATATATGAAGTTGGAATATATGCTTTTACAATAATAAAAGGTGGAATTGAAATAGAGTTATGGTCATTTTCTAAAATAATGTTAATAGAAATGCTATATAACTCGCTATTAATTATAATTTTATATCCATTGATACATAAATTAGGCTATGCTATGGAAAATGTATTTAAATCTAAAACAATTATGACGAGATATTTCTAAAATAAATTTAAAACATGCAATTAATACACATAAAACAATTATTGTAAACAGATAAAGAAAGAAGGTGAAAAGTTGGGCAAAAATGATAATAATAAAATAAGATACAATATAGTAACAATTTTTATATATATTGTTGGGATAATATTAATACTTCAACTTTTCAATCTTCAAATTGTACATGGACAAGAATATAGAGAAACCTCTAATACAAGGCTTACAAGAGAATCCGTGCTAAAAGCAGCAAGAGGTAATATTTTAGACAGTACAGGAAATAAACTAGTTACATCTGAGACATCATTTTCTCTAGAATTATACAAAACGAAAATAGAAGATAGTGTATTAAATAATACTATACTAAAAACAATAAACATACTAAAGTCTAATAAAGACGAATACATAGATAACTTGCCAATAGCTGTAAATCCAGTAAGATATACACTTCCTGAAGAAAACCTAAAAAGTTGGAAATTAAGTTTAGAAATAGATGAAAATGCAAATGCGCAAGAAGCATTTGATAGTTTAAAGAAAAAATACAATATTACAAATAATGATGAAGAAGCAATAAAAATAATGGCAGTGAGGTACGAAATAACAAGAACAGGTTATAGTAATATAAAACCTGTAGAAATAGCAAAAGACATTAGTAGACAAAGTGCCATACAAATAAGAGAACAAAGTAATGATCTTCCTGGGATGACAATAGCTACAGGATCAAAAGTAAAATATACATCTGGAAATTTAGCATCACACATTTTAGGACAAGTGGGACCAATATCAGAAGAAGAGCTAAAAGGGAAAGAAGATAGATATAGTTTAAATGATATAGTTGGTAAAACAGGTGTAGAATATATTTTTGAAGATTATTTAAAAGGTACAGATGGAATAAAACAAATAGATATGGCAGTAGATGGAACAGTTACAGAAGAATATGTTACAGAAGAGGCAGTAGCAGGTTCGGATGTAGTTCTTACAATAGATGCAAACTTACAAAAAGTAGCAGAAGAAGCATTAAAGAAAAACATAGATAAAATTGCAAATGGTGGATTTTATAAAACAAGCCCTGCTAATGCTGGAGCAGTAATAGTAATGAATGTTAAAACTGGGGAAGTTCTTGCAATGGCAAGCTATCCAGATTATAATCCACAACTGTTTATAGATGGAATAAGTCAAGAACAGTATGATTCCTATAAAGAGGGAAAAAATTTAGTAAATAGAGCTATTAGTGGAGTTTACTCTCCTGGTTCTATATATAAAATGGTTACAGCAACAGCAGGTTTAGAAACAGGTGCAATCACTACAAAAACTAAAATAAATGATACTGGTGTTTATCCCAAATTTGGAAATCCAGTTTGTTGGTATTGGAGATCATATCGTAGAGGTCATGGATATTTAAATGTTACACAAGCTATACAAAAATCTTGTAACTATTTCTTTTATGAGACAGGGTATAGAGCAGGAATAGAGAATATTGTTAAATATGCAGAATATTATGGATTGGGAATGAAAACAGGAATAGAATTATTAGGAGAAGAAACAGGAACAATTTCAAGACCAGAAATAGTAGAAGCACGTGGAGAAGTATGGACACCAGGATATACACTTTCAGCAGCTATTGGACAAGGAGATAATGGATTTACTCCTATTCAAATGGCAAGATACATTAGTTCTCTAGCAAATGGCGGGAATAGAGTAGATGTTACATTAATAAAAAATATAATGAAACCAGATGGAACAGAAGTAGATAAAAAAGAACTAGAAAACTATGTTAATGAAAGACTTGGATATACTCCGACAGAGGTAGAAGACTTGAATATAAAAGAAGAAAACATAGATGCAATATTAGAAGGAATGAAAGGGGTTACAGAAGATGGAGGAACAGCATATTCTACATTTGCAGGATTCGATATAGAAGTTGCAGGAAAAACAGGTTCTGCGGAAACAGGTGATCCAGATAAAGTAAATGGATGGTTTGTTGGATTTGCTCCATTTGATGATCCAGAAATATCAGTTACTGTACTAATTGAAAATGCAGGTTCAGGAGGTTTTACTGCAGAAACAGCAAGAGATATAATGGCAGAATATTTTGGAATGAATGCAAATGAAGTAAAAGAAGACATGACAGCAATTCCAAGTACTCAAGTACAGAGATAAAGTTTATAAAATATAAATGTAAAATCAATAAAATACAAATGTAAAATTAATACAGTTAAATAATAAATATATAATAATATAAAGAAGGGTTTGGTAGTAATGGAGAGTTGTATTAGTATTAACACAAGGCAAGGAAGAGTTATTGTAAAAATAGCAGAAGACGCAACCCAAGAAGAAATTTTAATAGATTTAAA
>ENA-OOXF01002280-OOXF01002280.1-human-gut-metagenome-genome-assembly--contig:-NODE-2280-length-11015-cov-3.851551_pt1 | contig 11015 bp, 9 predicted proteins | sample MGYA00241586_ERZ501341 | MGnify/ENA primary metagenome ERZ501341 (study PRJEB25962, sample SAMEA2042985) | human gut metagenome | biome: human gut; feature: human-associated habitat; material: faeces... | reverse complement strand
CCGCCAGCGGCTCTTGTCGATCTCGAATTCACGGCCGACGTTGATCATGATGAAGCCCAGACAGACGTACAGCAACGTGTCGGTCGTGGCCTTGAACGAGGAGTATCCCGGGCCGAGAAGCCCCGGGAGCAGCTGGGACGCGACGAGTCCCAGCATCAGGAAAAGGGAAAACGAGAGTACTTTTCGCATAGGTCATGCCGGTTGTTTGCTCGGTGCGGCAACGGGCCGCGGGGCAAAGATACGACTTTTGCACAAATCCCGAAACGGAGGCCGCAGCCGCCGGTGCGGGACGCGTGAAAAATTTAACAACAAACGAACCGCAATTCGCGATTTATTTGTAACTTTGCGGTGCAAAATGGGTTATTAGCGATTAATTCCATAAAATTCAAACCATTACAACTATGCAGATTGTAGAGATTCACGCAAGGGAGATCCTCGATTCGCGAGGCAATCCGACCGTTGAGGTCGAAGTTCGTACCGTATCCGGTGCATTCGGTCGTGCAGCCGTTCCGAGCGGCGCATCGACGGGTGAGAACGAGGCTCTCGAGCTCCGCGACGGCGACAAGAGCCGCTACCTGGGCAAGGGCGTGCTGAACGCCGTGAAGAACGTCAATGAGGTGATCGCCCCGGCCATCATCGGCATGAACGTCGCCGATCAGGTCGGCATCGACAAGGCCATGATCGCCCTCGACGGCACGAAGACCAAGTCGAAGCTCGGCGCCAACGCCATCCTCGGCGTTTCGCTGGCCGTAGCCCGCGCCGCTGCCGACTACTTCGGCATGCCGCTCTACCGCTATATCGGTGGTGCCAACGCCAAGACGCTGCCCGTTCCGATGATGAACGTTGTGAACGGCGGCGCTCATGCCAACAACAACCTCGACATCCAGGAATTCATGATTATCCCGGCCGGTCTGCCGACTTTCAGCGAAGCGCTTCGCTGCGGCGCCGAGATCTTTCATGCTCTGAAAAAGATTATGAATGCTCACGGCATGTCTACTGCTGTCGGTGACGAAGGAGGTTTCGCTCCGAATATTGACAGCCATGAAGCTGCTATCGAATTCATTATCGACGCCATCAAGGCGGCCGGCTACACACCGGGAGAGCAGGTTTTTATCGGTCTGGACTGCGCTGCCAGCGAATTCTATGAAGACGGCGTTTACAACCAGAAGGGTCAGGGCCTGAAACTTACCGCTGACGAATGGATCGCCAAGATGACCGAATGGGTTGACCATTATCCGATCATCTCCATCGAAGACGGTATGGCCGAAGGTGACTGGGAAGGCTGGGCCAAACTTACCGAAGCCTTGGGTGACCGCGTGCAGCTTGTCGGCGACGACCTCTACGTGACCAACACATCCATCCTTAAGGAAGGCATTGAAAAGGGCATCGCTAACTCCATCCTGATCAAGATCAACCAGATCGGCACGCTGACAGAAACTTTCGAAGCTATTGAAATGGCCAAGAAAGCTCGCTATACAGCCGTGATTTCTCACCGTTCCGGCGAAACCGAAGATTCGACTATTGCCGATATCGCCGTCGGTACGAACGCCGGTCAGATCAAGACCGGTTCTTTGAGCCGCAGCGATCGTATGGCTAAATACAACCAGCTTCTTCGTATTGAAGAAGAACTCGGCGACATCGCGGTTTACCCGGGCCTGGATGCTTTCTACAACATCCGCAAGTAATTTATGGCGCGTCTGACGAAAAAGGTAAAGCTCGGAGTACCTCGATTTCTAGTCCTGGTACTCGTCGCTGCCGTTTGCGGCATTCAATATCCTTTGTGGGTCGGAAAGGGCAGCAATGCCACGCTTCTGGATTTACAAGATCAGCTGAAGACTCAGAAAGAGAAGAATGCCGCGCTGGAGCTCGAAATCTCCAGACTTGAAGGGGAGGCAGACAGCCTTCGCCAAGGAAGTGAAGCCTTAGAGAGCAGGGCCCGTGAAAAACTGAACATGATTCGCGAGAACGAATACCTAATTCGAATTGCGCCGTAATTGATTACTCAAGAATCAAGAAAATGCCGGAACTAAAAACTCCGGCTTTTTTGTGTCCGTGTCAGGCAGAAAAGACGCTTCACTTACGCGAACGAGAGTAGTCTCGATTTCAAAATTAGGAATTGAGACTTACAACAATGACGAAGTCGGATCTTTTTGTTAGGAGTGAACATGAGTAAGCCGATGACGGTGGCACGCTATGCAAAGGAGCATCGGGGTTGGTTTTACGGATGTCTGCTCCTGTTTGCACTCGTCGCTTTCTTCTGTCTGAAAGCGATTTACGATATGACGGTGTATGGCGCAAAGGCACCGCTATACGCCTTCACCGCCGGTATGGTCGGTTTCGGAGCGACGGCTCTGGGATCGCTGCCGGGCTTTTATTTTCATAAACTTTCCGATAAAGCGGAAGACTGGATGCTCGGGAGTTCGGCCGGCATGATGCTTGCTGCGGCCATCTTCTCCCTTTTACTTCCCAGTATAGATGCCAGTGAAAAGCTTTTTACTTCTGAGTTGGCAGCAACTCTTTGGGTTCTCTTCGGTGTTTTTCTGGGAGTTGTTTTTCTCCTCATCATTAATGCGTTGACTCCGCATGAGCATGCGGATCAGACCTATGAAGGTCCCGAGATCGAAGTTAAGAGCGGCATCTGGCTTTTTGTTCTTGCCATCATCATTCATAACATTCCCGAAGGCTTAGCGATGGGTATTTCCTTTTCCGCAGAAGATATGCAGATCGGTGTGCCTCTGACGATCGCTATTGCGCTGCAAGATTTTCCGGAAGGGCTGGCCGTGGTGCTTGCACTTTGCACGACCAATATTTCTCGAGGGAAAGCCGTCGCGATCGGAGTATTTTCCGGTTTGATGGAGCCGGTCGGCGCTTTATTCGGCGTGAGTTTAGCGGGCGGCCTGGGATATGTCTATCCGCTGGGTTTGGCCTTGTCGGCAGGAGCCATGATGTTTGTGGTTTTCCATGAAGTGATTCCGGAAACGCATCGACGAGGCCACCACAGCACCGCAACAATCGGATTGATGTGCGGTTTCGGGCTGATGATGATTCTGGAGAAAATTTTCAGTTAGAAAAATCTTTTCCACGACTCCTGTCGGTTTGTAGTTCACTCTAAAATATCGCAATAGTCTTCAGCGACATGGAAAAAAGAATGACAAGACCGATTAGAGCCCTCATTGACACATACGCACTTGAAAAGAATTTGTCCTTGCTTCGTGCAAAAAGCGGTAATCGATTTTTGTGGGGCGTTGTTAAAGCCAACGCTTACGGGCACGGTTTGATCGGTCTGCTTCCAATCTTTGATAACTGGGTCGACGGACTGGCGCTTCTTGATCCGAAAGAGGGTGTGGATATCCGCAAGGCCGGCTGGGCGAAAGCGGTATTGTTAATTGAAGGCGTCTTTGCAGCCTCCGATATCGACATCGCGGATGAATACGGATTTGAAACCGTCATTCACAACGAAAGACAGATTGAATGGCTGGAAAAAGCCGAACTCAAGAACACGCTTCGTGTTCACTTGAAGTGCAATACCGGTATGAACCGTTTGGGTTTCAGACCGGATGCCATCCCGCAGGTTTTATTCCGCTTGAACCATATTCCTAAAGTTGAAGTCGTCGACCTTTTGGCGCACTTTGCCAACGCTGAAGTGACCTATGGACAGGACAAACCGGTTACCGTCCAAAATCAGCTTTCTGCGCTGACTCAGCTTCGCGGTCTGTTGCCGATGTGTTTATCCAACACAGGCGGCATTTTGTGGCATGAAGCCGGAGATGATGCGGTGCGCGCAGGTATTGCGATGTACGGTGTAAGCCCCGACGGCAATATTTCTTCTGCTTCTTTAGGCATCGATCCCGTGATGATGCTGGAGAGCGAAATCATTGCCTTCCAGGATCTGCAGCCGGGCGAGGCCTGCGGTTACGGCTCCAAGTTTATTGCGCATCGGCCGACAAGACTGGCTGTCGTTGCCTGCGGATATGCAGACGGTTATCCCCGTAAAGACAACCCGCACCGAGAGGTCGTGGTAGAGGGCAAGAAAGTTCCTGTTATCGGCAACGTTTCTATGGACATGCTGACGATTGACGTCACCGACCAGCCGAATGCCCGGCTAGGCTCTAAAGTGGAAATTTGGGGTAAGAACCTGCCGGTCAATGAAGTCGCAAAGGGATTCGGCACGATCGGATACGAGCTTCTTTGCGACGTGAACCAGCGTGTTCCCCGCGTCTTGATTAAATAACAAAGCGAGTTATCAGCGAGAGCAGCAGCATGACTAAAACAAAGTAGAGCATGCTGCGAACGAGCGTCGGACCGATTTTGACGGCATAGATTGCGCCTAAGCGGTTGCCCAAGATGCTGGCAACCGCGCAGGGGAGAGCCAACGAGTAATAAAGCGTTCCTGCGGAAGCAAACGTTGTGACCGCACCTAAATTGGCGGCGATATTAAATGATTTTGCCGTACCGGAAGCTTTAACCAAACCGGCCTTGAGTAAGAGGTGAATGCCGATCAAAAAGAAACTTCCGGCGCCCGGACCGAAAAAGCCTTCATAGAAACCGACGGACAAACCGATTACCGAGACTCTCCACCACAACCCTTTCTTCGGAAGGTCTTCTTCCGTCAGTTTGAGAGTTCCGCAAAAAAGCGAAAGGAGAATCGCAACTGGCAGAAGAAAAATCATGATGATTGTCATCTTCTCATTGGAAATGAGAAGTGTCGTCGCAGAGGCGATTACTGCGCCGAAGTAGGAAGTAATCACGCCCAACAGGACGACTTCTTTGATGACGGCGCCTCTTTTCCAGAAGGTAATCAACGCTGTAATTGAACCGAGGCTGGAAGCGAGCTTTCCGGTTCCGAGCGTGTAGTGAGCGGGAACGCCTAAGAGCAAAAGGACCGGCATTGTGATGAGACCGCCTCCGCCCGCAATAGCATCGATAAAGCCTGCAATAAAGAAAACAACGAAGCAGACGAGTATGACGGTAAGAGTGATGTCCATGATTCGGATCGAGGCAGTGTTTTAATAATGAAGAAATTATGCTCGTCCGAAATTGTCAAAAGCCAAAATGTTCTTAAGTAAAAATCCTCAGAGAGTCCCTGAGTTTCTCGGGGGATAATTTCTAAAGATTATTTCTCTGAACTTCCCATGCGTTTCCGGACTCTATTATTTTTTATCTCGGCTGCGGCCGTAACCATTCCCTGTTTGGTCATGGGATGGTTTCAATATACTGCGGTCGAAAGAGAGTTCGCCGAAGATGATAGGACGCGGGCTGAGATCTCATTATTGGTTTCTGAGCGTCTTGAGGCGAAAGTCGACAATGCTGTTTCCTTGGTAACCGCCGCTGCAGAAATCTTGAAATCCGAAGAAGGAGTGCCCACTGAAAAACTGAATCAGATATTAGAAGAGCTGCGCAAGGCTTCCCCGGATATTCTGAATATGCATTTCGACAATCCGTCGGCGGTAAGCATGGCGTTCTCTCCTCAGAAAAATAAACACGGGGAATCGAATATCGGCGTCTCTCATAAAGAGCGATCTCACTGGCAGAACCCTCATGTCTTGGATGGACTGTCGGTTTCCAGCCTTGTTCAAGCGGTCGGCGCATCTGACAGAAAGATTGTGAATATTACTAAGCCTGTTTATTCGAACGGGCGCTTCGTCGGTTTGGCTGTTGCCGCGCTCGATCTTGAGCAGATTGCCGCACAGGTTCTAAAGGGTTTTGCGACAGATGCTTATCAAATCGGTATTTTCGGCAGGAACGGAGAAGTCATCTTTTCTTCCGGAAAGTCGGTTCCGCTTCACAATCTCACGATTGAAGAAAGAACCCATCGCAGCTTTACTTTCTCGAATGCGGAGTACTACGGTTATGTCCGACCTCTGGCTGTCACGGATTGGTCTGTAGGTGTGTTTTCTCGAACCGTTGATAGAAAGGCCGTTCTGGTCCAGCTTTTTATACGCAACGTATTCGTTTGGCTCGCCACGTTCCTGACGGCGATTGTGATCGGCTTTTTGGCTTCTATCTCTGTCGTTCGAGCCGTTGAAAAACTGACGCGCCAAATGACAGCCGCAAGAATTCTTCCGGACAAAAGCGAAAGAATTAAGTCGCCGAGAGAGCTTGTTCAGCTGCAGCGCACATACGGCCGAATGCAGGAAAGACTGATTACGGCGCAAAACCGCCTGAAGGAACTGAATTTTTCTCTTGAAGAGAAGGTCAAAAAGCAAGTTCAAACAATCCAGCGTCATGAGGCGCTTCTAACTTCTTTGTTTTCAGATATGAAGGAGGGCATTGTTCTCTTTAATGAGAAACTTGAAATGCGTTTCTGTAATCCCTCGGCCGTTCGGCTTCTCAATCTTTCTGAGGAAGAAGCGAAAAAACGCTTTTTGGCTTTGGTCAAAGAAATGCATCAGAGCAGGGATAAACATCTCTTTATTCAGTCACAGGGTTTTGATCTTGAGCTTCGAATGTTTGAGAGCGGAGCCAAAGACGTTTTCTGTGTGTTTGTGCGGGATGCGACATCCGAATTGCAGATCGATCGACTGAAAGATGAATTAATCGGAATCGCCGCCCATGAACTTAAAACGCCGCTTGCCGGAGTGCGCATGGCGGCAGAATGCCTGAGCAAAACGGTTCAGGATCCGGAAAGCAAAGAGACGGCGGCCGAGCTGCTGGAAAGCGCCGACGAAATGAAAAGCATGATCTCCCGCTGGCTGGATGTTGCCAAACTCCAGACAGGCTCTTATGAAATTCACCCGGAATTCTGTTTGATTAAGCCCATGATACGAAAGGCGCTCAAACATTTTTCCGGCTTTAAAGATTTTGAGTGTTCTTTGGAAATTTCACCTGATGCTGCTGCGGCGAACGTCGATAAACAGGCCTTTATGCAGATCGTTCAGAATCTTCTTTCCAATGCTTATAAATATCGAAAAGAGGGCGGTGTCTGCCGAGTGAAAATTCAAACCAGGAAGTCAGGAGATTTTTTGGAGCTCAAGGTAGAAGATGAAGGAATAGGGCTCCCTGAATCTGCTATTGATAAGATCTTCGATCGGTTCTATCAGGTCCGAATGGACCCGGCCAGAAAAATCGGCGGAACAGGTTTGGGTTTATACATTACAAAAGAATTGGTGCTGCTGCATAAAGGAAAGATTACGGTTGCCAGTACCTTGGGCGAGGGAACTGTCTTTACGCTCGAACTGCCGGCGCTTCCGACAGAGACCGAAAAAGGGAAAGACGAATGACGGAAAGAACGACGATTTTGATAGTTGATGATGAAAGCAAGATCCGCAGACTGCTTTCCCGCTCTCTGGAAACAGAAGGATTTGATGTTGCTGTTGCCGATTCGGCAATGAGCGCTTCTGAGTTCTTAAAGAACGGTCATTGTGATCTTATTATCCTCCCGTTTTCAATACCAGAATGATAAAGCGGAGGCCTTGAGCCCCCGCCAGATCTAGAGTCTTCTATTTTTTAATTTCTTAACTCGTTGTAGTAGAGCCGAACAAGTCTCGGACAGAGCGATACAGCCTCATCTTCTTCTTTAACGATCCTGCCTCCTCATAAGTTAGAGGAGGCGTTAGGCCTACGACACTCATAATGTCCTTGACTACGGTATTAAATCCGCTCGTGCCGTAAAGCTCTATACCTTTGGCCGGACTGATCAGTGCAATCAGAGCATTGTTCAAGCCGTCGATGATTTGGTCGGTGGTAGCTTTCTTGTTTTCCCTCTTTAGCCTGTATTCCAAGAAGCGATGCAGACACAGAGCAAGGAAGCAAATTAAGAAGTGACCTCGGACGTGATTTTCCAGCCGAACGTAGACAGGACGAGCTCTGAAGCTGCTCTTCAGATGTCTGAAGCTGTCTTCAATCTTCCATAAATTTTTGTAGATTTTCACCACTTCTAATGCCGGAGCATCCAGTGAAGTTTCAACAACGTGAATGCCGTCGAACTTGGATTGCTCTGCAATTAGAGCATCGTCTATTCGGGCAGACTCGGGGTCCATATCTACAACAACGTAGCTTCTGCCGCCTCTTTTAAAGCCGGCCTTGATGTCGCTCGGGCTATCAACCAGGGCCTTGGCTTTTCTGATTAATCGCTCCCTGTCTTTCTTGTCTTTCCTAGCCCGGGATGCGGTCCAAGTAATGATGTATCGACGTTTCAGCTTGCTCTTTACGGTTTTGCCTGAGGCTGTTTTCACATGCTTCAGCTTGGCTTCCAGATCTTTTGTCTTCTCCTCGTTAGCCTCTTCAAAGGCGTACTCCGGAGTATCGTATTTGATCGGGCCGTCGGTATGGATTTCCTTGTACCAGCCGTAATCTATGATTTCACCATCGTCCGTGACTTTATTCATAGAAATTCTTCCTTCCTCAGAAAGCACCTGAGCTTTGATGTCATCGCTCGCTCCTCGGATCTTGGAAGATAAAACGTAGTTGTCCCCCAGCTTCACTAAGGAATCGATGTTTCCTTTGCTGTTGAGGCCGCGGTCGGCAACGACAGTAAAACTTTTAATGTTAAATTTTTTCTTTAACTCATCGACAAAGGGCACCATTGTCGCGCCTTCGCCCTGATTACCCTTGTATAAACCGTAGTCCAAAGGAAGTCCGTCTTTGTCAGTGGCTAAAGCCATGACCACTTGGACTTCATTAAATTTTTTGTCTTTGGAGTAGCCGAAGTCTCTGAGATCATCGGCGTTCGTACTTTCAAAGGCATAAGTCGTGATGTCATAGAGACAAACTGAGGTGTCCCGCTCAGGGACTTCTTTACCGATTTGCCGATTCCAATAGCGAATGATGTCGGTCTTGTGTTTACTCAGTACATCCAGCGATTTGTAAATATGATCAAGATTATTCAGCTCGACTCCGAGATAGTGACGAGGTCCTTCGATAGAGGAACGGCGTTTGGAAGCCGGATTTAGGATTCTGAGCAGGATCAAGTCTTTCGCAATCTTTGCCAGATCGTACTGGAACTCGGAACACTTTTTGATGTAGTCAAACTTCGCATCGAATTTCAATTGGTCATACAGACGCTGAAGAATGAGGCAGCCGGCACTTCGGGTTTCAAAAACGGCCTGTTTATCTAAACTTTGCCTTTCTAATAGCGTGGATAAATCGGAACTAAGGCTTTCCAGAGATGCTGGGGACGAGACCAGCTGTCTGCCTTTGCAGTTTCGATTCATTTCATCGACTTCCCGCTGAATCTTCTCAAGAGCAAGAGGATCTTGAGCCAAGAGATCCTTCTTTTTGCCAAACCGCTTAACGATCTCACGGATAGGATGATTGACTCCGGGTTTCCGAACGGAGCACTCAATGTAGACGCTGGAGTTTTCCAGTTTTGAACTAAATCCAAGTCTGTAGCGCATAGCTCCTCCTAGGCTAATCACAGACTCATTATACTACAAATAATACATAAGTTAAGAAAATATTTTTTTGGCAAAAAAGAGAGCCCACGGGGGCTCGCGAGGTTTTTTAAACTAGCTCAGGTATTGAAAACGGGAGAATGTGTTATTCCACGCGCGGTACGGTGAGAGAGCCTTCCGGCATCACGATAACGGATTCCACTTTACCGATTTCTTTTTCCGCAGCGGCCAATGCTTCTTCGATGGTGTCATAGGCGCCAGAGAAAAGCATGTCGCGGGCCATCTTACGATCCAGAGCAGTCACCAAGTAGTACTTGGCCTTTTCCATTAAGCGCGTTACCGCATAAGCCTTGTTTGCGCCGATACGAAAATCTTTCTCGAGTTCGGCTTTAATGGCTTGCGGGGAGCCGAGGCGGCGACAAGCTTCTTCCAGAACCGCAGATCCGCTTCCTTCAACGCATTCGGCCACCATGATGACGGCGCCGCCCTTGCGCACGGCACAGGCTGCATTGTCCATTGTCTTTTGCATCTGATAAACGTTGATATCTTTCGGATATCCGCCGCAGGAGGCGATCACTAGATCGGCTTCTTTCGGAATCACGCTTCCGTAGACTTCATCTACAAACTTGCAGGCTTCTTTGTGAGCCTTGATGTAATCACCGGCAAACATCTTGAGGAACTGATGCTTCGCATTCAGGATGGCGTTAAACAAGAAGAGAGAGCGTCCTTTTGCGAAGAGTGCGACACCTTCCATCTGGTCTTCATAGCAGGGGTTGCCGGTGGTCTTGCCGAGGCCGGCTGCAGGATCGAGCATGAAGCTGTGGTTGACGCGAACCGTTTCCATGGCTGCGCAGCCCGGAAGAATGGCTTTACGGCCGCCGTATCCGCTGAAGTAATGGTGAACGATCGTACCTGTCAGGATAACGTGGTCGACGTCGCAGAGATGCTTATTGATCCAAACCGGTGTTCCGCGGGAAGTCGTACCGAAGTACTTAAAGTCTTCCTGTTCATTGCAGAGACTGTTGTACATCTTGAGGCGAGAAGCGACATCTTTGCCTACGGCTTTGACCATTTCCTCATCGGTCATCGGACGATGAGTGCCGAGCGCAAAGACGATATGCATATCTTCGTCCTTGACGCCGAGCTTGTTCATCTCATTGACAAGAACCGGCATGAAGTCGAAGCTGTTGGCGACACGCGTCGGGTCATTGCAGATGAAGGCAATCTTCTGACCCGGCTTGATGATCTCGTTGATCGGAGGGCATCCGATCGGGTGGTAGATCGCCTCAAGAATTTCGTAGGGGATGTTTTTCATCGGCTCGAACTCTTTGGTGCGGACTTCCTTCAGCACCAGTGTCTCATCGAGTTCGATTTCTTTTGAGCCTTGCCCGTAGGGCAAAACGTACTTCTTCATGGAACCTCCTAATGTGGAACGTTAGAACCCGCCTGCCGGCTGCGTTAATAAAGATTTGTCTTGGGCGAGCTGATGATCAAATGAATTTGGCCCTCATCAGATCTTCAGGGCTAAATATTAATACGTGTTACTAGTCTTGTCTCTCCTTCATTTTTTCTATCTCCGAACAGAAAATTTCACTACTGTCCAAAATAAATTTGAACGATTGACATAGCCCCAATGCAAACATGCTGGCGATCCGATAAAGTTGATTTTTGCGAAATAAACAA
>ENA-OOXF01002276-OOXF01002276.1-human-gut-metagenome-genome-assembly--contig:-NODE-2276-length-11052-cov-2.655451_pt1 | contig 11052 bp, 3 predicted proteins | sample MGYA00241586_ERZ501341 | MGnify/ENA primary metagenome ERZ501341 (study PRJEB25962, sample SAMEA2042985) | human gut metagenome | biome: human gut; feature: human-associated habitat; material: faeces... | reverse complement strand
GATTCTCAGTCGATACCGTGCCGAGGAATTGGGATTGTTGAAATATGACTCTGCTGGTTCGGTCGTATTCCGCAGCAGTAAGGCACACAAGTTCGCCCGCTTCTATTTCCGTCCTTGTACTCCTACGCAGTATTACAACGAAGCGTTGGGTGCTGATTCACAATTGGGTTATTATAACTGGAGAGGTGAATGGAAAAGTAAATATCCCAAAGCTGTCGGGTTAGGACTGCCTAAATGCCCCGTACCTGTATTCTTCAAGTTCGATATGGATGAGGTCTTGGCAAAGATGCCTAAGCAATGTTATTACAGCGACAGGAATATGCAATCGGACAATCCAAATGTGTACCAAATCATTGATAGACCTGGGGCGTTAGGAATTGAATATCTATACAGCACAATGGAAGACGCTTACAGAGCAGCCAAACCTGACAGATACAGCAGGTATAATCGTGAGGTTCATTTGAACGAGATGAGTAAAGTAATGAGATACTCTCAGCAAGAATTCCTTGTTATGTCGGAATTTGACTTTAGCGAAATCAAGTCTCTCCAAATTATTTGCTACGACAATTCTTATGCGGAGCTATTGAAACAAATCTTTGCAGATGATCCAATCTCTGAGAAGATTGTGGCATACGGCGATGAGAGTCTTTTTGAGAGAGAAAACCGCAGACTTAATCTTTCGTCATCAGAAGACAACGTTCGTCTGTCAACCGACTTCGAGGATGAATACTATTTCAACATCACAGGTGAGGAAATGTCTGAAGTGGAGTTCGACTTGTCTGCTTGCGAAGTTATCTATGACACAACAAACGAACTACGCTTAAAGGGAACTATAGCATGGAAGAAGACAGACATTCCGTTCAATATCTCTTTCGTTGACCCGAAAGCAAGGACAAAAGAATGGCTCGTATATCAAAACATTTAGCATAAACGACATGAACAACATAACGATAGTAAGAGGAAACATCTTCAATACGAAAGCACAGACCGTTGTCAACACGGTCAATTGCGTGGGCGTGATGGGGAAAGGCATTGCGCTGGTTTACAAACTGCGTTATCCGCAGATGTTTGACATTTACCATGATTATTGCAAGCGGCATCTTATCGGTATTGGTAAACTGTGGCTTTATAAAGGTGATGAAACCGACCCGTGGGTGCTGAATTTCCCAACAAAATTCCATTGGAAATATCCCAGCAAAATGGAATATCTTGAAGCAGGATTGCAAAAGTTCGTAGATTCTTACAAGGAGAAAGGTATCACTTCGATTGCCTTTCCCCTTCTCGGAACCCACAATGGCGGACTTGATAAAATTGAAGTCCTTGACCTTATGCATAAATATCTCGAACAATGTGATATTCCTATTGAAATATATGAATATGATCCGTTAGCACCGGATGATATGTTTGAGGATTTTATGCTTAAATGGATTGATATTTCGCATTCAGAGAAAATCAAGATATTAGGTAGTCGTTCTTCAAAGCAGATTGAAATCATAGATAAAGCAATCCATGAGGACAATATAAAATCCATGATTGCTTTAATAGAGTATCAAGGGATTGGATTTACGACAATGCAGAAGTGTTTCAATTTTGCAATGAGCTATAAAAAAGAATCTACATTAGAGTTATAAAATATGTTACCACTACAACAAGCACGCGAAGTACGTGACTCAGTCATCGAATATATAAAAGCTACATACCAATTCAAAGAAAAGGATGTAAGCGATGCGTTCTATCGCTTTATAGAAGATAAGAATGATGGATTGTTCAAAGGGCCTTTCGTATCTTTGAAACCTCCTTTTGTGTCGGCTACAGAAGAGGAATGTGCCAATATTCCATTAGATATAACTCCTTCATTCCCTCCTTATAAGCATCAGTTACAGGCTTTTCGGCAACTTAGCATGAAGAACGGTCATAGGCCGGAACCCACACTTCTTACAACAGGTACGGGCTCTGGTAAGACAGAGTGCTTCTTGTATCCTATTCTGGATTACTGTTACCATTGTAATCAGTATGAACGCCAAACAGGTGTAAAGGTTATTATCATGTATCCGATGAATGCACTTGCCAGCGATCAGGCCAAACGTTTGGCCGAGACAATATGGAATGACCCTCGCCTCAAGGATAAAGTAACTGCCGGTCTTTTTGTGGGTGAAGGAATTGATGCGAAAGAATATCCACGCACAATGGGTTCTGACCATATTATTGAAAATCGGGATGCTATCCTCGATACGGTTCCGGATATTCTTCTCACTAACTTCAAAATGTTGGATTACGGACTTATGCGACAAAAATTCATGTCGTTATGGAAAGGGAATATCGAAACGGAACAGAAGGCTCTCCGATTCATTGTGCTCGATGAACTACATACATATGATGGAGCACAAGGTACTGATGTGGCGAATCTGATAAGAAGATTGAAATTAAAGCTCCATATTCCTAAAGGCTTATTATGCCCCATCGGTACATCTGCAACAATCGGCAGTGGTTCCGACAGCAAGGCACGTTTATGCGAGTACGCTACGAATGTGTTTGGAGAAACATTCCTTGAAGAAAATGTAATTGAGGAACATCGTATTGCCGTGGATGATTATGTAGATGTTGTTTCAAATGGCATTCCAGACGGAAAACTGATAAAAGAATGCGTATTCCAAAACGATGATACGGTCGACACTTATATCAGGCGTATATGTAAATACTGGTTGAAGAATAGTGAAGCCTCTCCTATTGAGGCTGGTATATCTCTTCGCAGAATGGGTATAGTACGGGATCTTCTTTTTGCTCTTAAAGACGGAATCCTGTCTATTGATGAAATTCAAAATAAACTTGAAGATAATACTGAGTTTCGCAGACTTAGACAGCAACATAATGAAAAGACCTGCAAAATAGCGATAGAAAATCTTTTGGCTTTAATTGCCTATTCTAAACGTCTGTTGGCTAATGGGAAAACTATACCCTTAATGTATCTTCAAGTCCAGTTATGGCAACGTGAACTGAGTGGAATACTACGCTACGTACAAAAAGAACCGGAATTCGTTTGGAGAGGAAATCTGAATAAAGATGATGGGAGGATTGCTCTTCCAATGTATTTTTGCAGAGATTGTGGTGCAAGTGGCTGGATAAGTCGCAGGCTTGCTACCGATGACAGATATTGTTCTGATGTAAAAACCGTCAATACGGCTTTTGCAGAACGGGAAAAAGAGGTTTATCTGCTCAATACTGAGATGAAAAGACATGAGGCTGTGGATGACTATATTAGTGAGAATGCAGTTAATATTACAAAATATGTTAAACTAAAAGATCTTACTGAAGTAAGTCTCAGCGACAGTGACACCATACGGTTAAGAGTATGCAGCAAGACCACATCCAACAAAAACGGGAATCAAAAATTCACCCGAAATTGTCCCGAATGTAATGGCAGTGACACGATTTGTCAAATAGGTGGTAGAACATCAACCCTGTCCAGTGTGGCAATAAGTCAAGTTTTGTCAAGTGATTTTGATAATGCAAATGCCCAAGAACGTAAAATATTGGTATTTACCAATAGTGTACAGGATGCAGCATACCAGGCTGGTTTCTATGAAGCACGTACTTACCGTTTTCTGTTCCGGCAGTCTATGCAGAAATATATTAATACGCTCGAAAAGCCTGTAAATTTGATTGAGTTACAAAAAGGTTTTAAATCGTATTGGCATGACCGATTAACAGATGACGAGTATTACAATCGTTTCTTACCGGCTGATTTGGCTAACCATATAGACCTTCGGAAGAACTATAGAACTGGAGGAGAAGGTAGTCCTTTTATGGATAGCTTCAAGAAAGAGTTTGATTTGCGTGTGGACTGGGAGATTCTTAGTGAGTTTGGGTTGACAGCTCAATTGGGCAGAACGCTTGAAAAAACAGGAACTTCTGCGACTTATTTCAAGACTGAGATTTTGCGACATGTTTATCAGGCTATGGAGCATTGGCTAAAGGATAATAGCATGGAAAATATCTGGAGCAATGAATCCGGATTCATCCATTTCGTATATGGCGTATTGCAGAGAATGAGGATGCATGGTGCAGTTGACCATCTTTTCCTTGAAAAATACCGCAAGGAAAACCTTACACAATGGGCCTTGAACTGGAATAGCGACGGTCGTCATTTCCTGAACAAGCCTCTTGGTGGAAGTATGCAGTTTCCGAAACTTGTAGGAGTTGTGCATACTGGCAAAAACCACGAGATGCTTGATATGGCAGTAATGCGTTCTGACAACAAAAATACCTGGTACAGCAATTATTTTTTCGAAGTCTTTAATGATCCATGGATAGCAAAAAACTCCTCTCTATTCAATGATTTTATGCGCAGATTGTTTGATGTCATGAGTGAAGTTGGTTTGCTCAACAAAGAGGAACAAGGTGGAGGTAATTATGCTATAAATCCGGAGCATATATGGGTCAGTAAAAATGTGAAACATATACAATGCGACCTGTGTCAGTCCAGACTTTGCGTCGCTACTGAGGATGAATGGGCAGAAGGGACACATTGTCTGGATTATAAATGTAAGGGAACATATTCTGAGGAGATCAAACCTGAATTGAACTATTATCAGCAGGTCTATAATAGAAATATTTCACCACGTGTTCATGCACACGAACATACGGGATTGCTTGACCGACATGACAGAGAGGCTTTAGAAAAGGATTTCAAAGAACATCCGCACAGTAATTCGGTAAATGTCCTTTCTGCAACATCCACACTTGAAATGGGTATAGATATTGGTGATTTGAATGTATTGGGCAATACGAACGTGCCACCTAAACCAAGTAATTTTTTACAACGTGTCGGCCGAGCCGGACGTAAGGAAGGAGCTGCATTAGTATTGAATTATTGTCATGCATCCGAACCACATGATATGTATTATTATACCTATCCATTGGAGATGATGCAAGGAGAAATTAATACGCCTGGATGTTTTCTCGAAGCAAAAGATATTCTTAGAAGACATTTCTTAGCATACTGCATTGATACGTGGACTTCAGCAGATGTAAACAATACTTTGCCACAAAGTATTCGTGAACTTAATTTGCTGAATGATAACATTTTCAATGATCCTGCATTTGTAATAAATAGAATCATAGAATTTATTAAAAATCATAAGGCCACATTACGTTCTGAATTCAGTTTCCAATATGAAGATAAAACTCAGGATGTACTTAAGAAATTGTTTGAGACATTGGATGATGGTACTTTCTATAATCGTATTATTTCTGATTTTGCTCTGTTATCAAACAAGCTTCATTTCCTTGGAAAAGAGCTTGAACAGTACAGGGAACAAGAAAAACATATTCAGGCAAATGACCCACAATTGATGCAGATTAAAGAATTGATTTCTGCTTCAAAAAAACAGTATCGTCTGCTAATGAACGATAGTGTCATTGAGTTCATGACAAATATCGGTCTTCTGCCCAATTATGCTTTTCCTGAAACTGGAGTCAAGTTACAGGCAAACGTATATGCTTCGAGGGAGAAATGTGATAAAGAAGGGAATATAGCTGAGCCAAAGGCTTTTGAACTGACACGATCTGCATCTCAAGGTATTAAAGAACTGGCGCCAGGTAATCATTTTTATACTCAAAGATTTAAACTGAATGTCAGCGGGCTCAATACATTTGATTGGAAGGATTCTCTGACAGAAATGAAATTCTGTTCCAAATGTGACTGTATTTCACTGAAAGGAGAAGACGGATTTAATCAGGTCGCCTGTCCTAAGTGCGGTGATCCTTCGTGGGGTATAAACAAACATAATATATTGAAATTTACCGGCGCACGAAGTGTAATGTATAGCAATGATGCGGCATTGGATGATTCGAAGGAAGAAAGAGAAAGTGAAAACTACATTATAAAGCGTCATTATATATTCCATCATTTGGGAGCTACCACCTCCTATGCTATTAAAGGAGTTGGATTTGGTATTGAGTTCTGCAATAATATGGAACTCTATGAAGTGAATTATGGAATGAAGATGCAATCGGGAAGTAAAGTGGAAGTCAATAATGATGCCAATGTCTCTCAGAATGGCTTTATAACTTGCCGGTACTGTGGTAAATCTACGCCATTGATTAGTGGGACGTCAAATGATGAGCAACATTACAGATTCTGTACGCATAAAGACATTTCTTTTGCCGATGATACAAAAAGCGAGTTTTTTGAAACTCTTTATCTTTATCGTCACATGCAAACTGAGGCCATCAAGATTCTGCTACCTATCCAGATAATGGATGCATCATCGGCTGTGGAGATGTTTAAGTCAGGTATTCAATTAGGGTTGAAAGCTTACTATAAATCGTCGCCTGAACATATCCGGATAGATTCATATTCAGAAATGAATCTGGCTACCATGAAGAAGGATTACTATCTGGTCATGTATGACACAATACCCGGTGGTACCGGTTACCTTTCAACGCTTTATAATACAGAAGAATTTTCTAAATTGTTACAGTATGCATACGATAAGATTCATGATTGTCAATGCCAATATGAAGGCAAAGACGGTTGCTATCATTGTATTCTTACATACGGAAACCAATACAATAGAGAGTTGTTCAGCAGAGAACAGGCTGAAGCTTTGTTTGAAAAACTCATAGAACATACAAAATCATGGGAAACGCTGCCGGGTTCTGTAGGAACCATATCACAGACTGGCGTGGCTGAAGACAGTGAATTGGAATTGAAATTTATTGATTCCATTAAGACTGTAGCCCGCACCAATAAATGGGATTTTGAGAAAGTACCAGACGCGGACTCTTATCGCTATGAATTAAGAATTATGGATGGAGAAAATGATATTAGATATTATATCATTCCTCAGTTTGCACTTGGTGGTCACTATGGAGTAAAACATTATACCGTTGCAGATTTTCAGATTATTTGTATGTTTGCAAGAATTAACGGTAATGATTTTAAGGAGATTGATAAATTGCCTATGTGGGCTATATTTCTTGATGGTTACACCTATCATGCTCAGGCTCCGAACATGAGATTCTATGGCGATAAAGAAAAACGCGATGGAATACGTGATTCTAAAACGCATAGGATATTTTCATGGACGATGACATGGGAAGATATTCAGCTATTTGAAAATGACAAGGAGGATTCTTTGGGACTTAATTCAATTACCCGTTTAATTGAGTTCTTAAAAAATCCTCAGATGGGATATATCAGAGAAACCGCTTTTGGATGTATCGCCGATGCAGAAAACTTTATGGGACATGGAGGTGCACTTTATCAAGGTGAAATAACGATAGATGAAAGTTGCTATGACGAACTTACCGATTTCTCAACAGACGAGGACGTTGCTGAAGAAATTGATAAGGGTATATCATATAACTGGAATCTGCAACAGATTTATCCGGATATTGATAAAGATGAATGGATCGGATTTTGGAGACGATATAATTTACTGCAATTCTTCTCTAATACAACAAAGGCTGAATCTATTACAGACACGGATATGGTTGCTGTCGACCGGGATGAGATAAAGATGTACTATCCTGGACTGGAACATATAGTAGATGTTCTATTAGACCATAATATTCCATTCGGACCAGACGGTGATGTGGATTTAACCGATTCTGACGGAATCGTTTTAGCTTCGGCCGGAATGATTATCCGTGATTTAAAGGTTGTAATTGACCCCGTTGATGACAACTCTGAATCGATCTTTGAAACTGCTGGTTTTAAAATATTTACAGCAGAAAACTTTGATATTAATGAAATAACAAACATATAAAATTATGAGACTGTTTTTATCAGACACTTGTTATGAATCACTTTTTGATTTGCCTAAAAGAATACAGACAAAGGTGGTCAATTTCCAGAAAAAATTCCGTGAATGCACAACTTCCAATGGTATGCACTTAGAGCCAATAGCACAGTTTAATGACAGCTCAATGCGAACAGCTCGTATTGATGACAATTACCGTGCTGTAATTGGAATTATTGATAATAATGCATATCTCTTGTTTATTGGTACACATGAAGTTGCCTACAATTGGGGTATTAGAAAACGTCTGATATGGAATGATCATACTCAGGCGTGTCAATTGGTTACTGTTCAGCAAACAACTGAACTTGTTGCAAAAAAGGTTGAAACAGAACCTATGACATCATCTGATTCTGTATTTAAAGATGTTTCGAAAGAACAAATATTAAAAATTGGAGTTCCCGAGGATTTAATTCCTACGGTAATGAAGATAACCTCTCTTGATGATTTGGATCCATTGGAAGATTGTTTACCATCTGATGCATACGAGAATATTTTTAATTTGCTGGATGGGGTATCTATTAATGATATAATAGCTGAGATAGAAGAAGGCCAGGCCAAAGAGAACGAAGACCAACTTCTCAGCAATAATAACAAACGTAGATTTGTCGAACTCACAGATGATGAAGCCCTTCAACGTATTCTTGATAATGATACGGAAAAATGGCAAATTTTCCTACACCCAAGTCAACAGAAATTGGTGAATGCCGATTATAAAGGAACTATAAAAGTTAGCGGTGGCGCAGGAACAGGAAAAACCGTTGCAGCATTGCATCGACTTAAATTTTTGAGTACAAATCCTAATGCAAAAATCCTTTTTACCACTTACACAAGAACACTTAAAGAAAACCTTGAGGACCTGATAAAAAAGATGGACATCAATCAGAATAGATGTACATTGAGTAATATTGACCAGGTTTTAATTGAAATAGCCAAACAATACAAAATAAAGGACGGATATAAGGTTCTGGATTATTCCGGTAATGAAGAATCCATAAAATTATGGCGTGAGGTTCTTGAAACAGAAGTGACAGAATTTGATGAACAATTCTTGTATGATGAGTATATAGACGTTATTATCTATTTTGGAAATACTGATGCTAAGTCATATATGATGCAACAGCGTGTAGGACGTACTAAAGCATTAAGTCGTAAACAAAGAATTGATATTTGGAAATTGGTTGAAAAGTATGTGGCACTAAAAAATGAAAGAAAAGTAGTTGACAGACTTGAGCTATTTAATGAAACTACGAAATATCTTAACGACAATAATATTCGTCCCTATACGAATATTATTGCAGATGAGTTCCAGGATTTCTCAAATCCAGAACTTAAATTCTTACGTTCATTGGTAGCAGAAGGAAAAAATGACCTTTTCCTTACAGGTGATCCTATGCAACGAATATACAGTGGACGAAAGATCAATTTCAGTGCAGCCGGTATTAACGTAAGAGGTGTCAGAAGCCGAAGACTTAAGATTAATTATAGAACTACAGAACCTATAAAACGTGTCGCTGTAGGAGTGATAAAAGGCCAAGTATATGATGATATGGATGGTGGAACAGAGTCAATAAAAGGATATGTCTCTCTCATCCATGGAGGAGAAACGCCATTATATAAAATTGTTGACAATGCAAACGATGAAGTCATGCAAATTGTAGAATGGGTGAACCAATGTACTCAGAATAATATTCTTTTAAAAGACATATGTATCGCTTCTCCAAGCATGGGATTGATGAAGGACTTACAATCACACTTGCATGTTAATGGTATTGCATATAAGGTCTTAAAAGGAACATCGAAAGTTGGATCTAACAATGGCATTTCACTTTGTACATTCCATTCACTTAAAGGACTTGAGTTTAAAGTTGTTATTTTAATGGGAGTAAATGAACGGAATATTCCATCAAAGGCGACAGACAGCTATCCTTTTAATGGAATGGATGTACTTGAGAAAAAAGAGTTTCTTTCATCTAAACGTTCATTATTATATGTAGCAATAACGAGAGCAAGACAACTCGTCTATATGGTTGGTTATGGTGAACCATGTGGTTTATTGGATGATATTGTTGAAAAGAGCGGTTATGTTTCATAATGTTTCTATTTTTATGTGTATGTTCTAGGTTGCAAGATACTATATATGCTTTTCATGAAGATATAGATTTAGACAAGTAAAAAGAAAAGTTCGACATGGGTTAAAACCAAGTCGAACTCTTCTTATTTTACAGAACTCATTGCTATTTCAACGAAATCTTATTCGCCGTCTCTCGCTTCTTGGAATTTACCAAATCAGCATAAATCTGTGTGGTGGTGACATTCTTATGCGTCAGCATCTTCGACACTGTGTAAATGTCTGTGCCTAAAGAGATTTGGATGACGGCGTATGAATGACGAAAGCAGTGGAAGGTTATGTGCTTTCTGATTCCGGCTTCGGCAATCCATTGTTTCAAGGGGTGATGGGTCATGGAGCGGGTTAAGCCTTTGAAGACTTTTCCGGTGCCCCATTCGCCACACAACTCCAGTGCTTCCTGACTGATGGGAAGGGTGGCCTCGGTTTCTGTCTTTTCGGTACAGATACGAATATAGTAGCCTTGATCCGGCCCGACTTCAAAATCACGCCAGTCCAGCTTCAGAATATCACTGATACGGAGACCGGTCATGCAGGCAAACAAGGAGGCTTGTTTCAAGACTGGAATTTTGCAGGGTGTAGCTGCCAGTTTCTTGACTTCATCAAGTGTCAGATACTCTTTCTTGACCTCTTTCCATTCTATCTTTTCCAGAAAGTCGTTCAAGTTCTCGCGCAACATCTTTTCTTTATAGGCTATTTTCAACAGAGCACGAAAGGTAGAATAATAGCCAGCGGCCGAATTGCGTGAGATATAAGCATTGGGGTGATTAATCTGTTTGCATTTGAGCAGGTAATCCCTGAACTTCTCGCACAGTTCCACGGTGACATCACCAAAGGTGCATTTGCCACCGACAAATTTCTCGAAGTGGTTGTAAACGCAATCCCATTTCTCATACTTTTCTCGTGCTTTAGTCCGGAAATAGGCGAGGAAATCTACCTTTTGTTTGTTCTTATCCAGGAACCCGAATTCTTCATTGATAAGCGACTGGACACGGATGCAGCGGATTGCCTCTGCCTTGTTCAGCATATCCTGATTGAACATTCTTTGCTGCTCGTTCTTGGGCTTGGCATAGATGTAGATACCGAGGAATTCCCGGCGACTCATCTTCATCGTATAAG
>ENA-OOXF01002274-OOXF01002274.1-human-gut-metagenome-genome-assembly--contig:-NODE-2274-length-11074-cov-2.284690_pt1 | contig 11074 bp, 8 predicted proteins | sample MGYA00241586_ERZ501341 | MGnify/ENA primary metagenome ERZ501341 (study PRJEB25962, sample SAMEA2042985) | human gut metagenome | biome: human gut; feature: human-associated habitat; material: faeces... | reverse complement strand
CAGTAGTACAGGAAATATAGATGTAGAATTTATGAAAGGGTTAACAAATGAAACAAGTACAGGAAGAAAGAGCTTTGATAACGTAAGTGGGCAAGGAAAATGGAATATCCATCCAGCATTTAACTATGGAACAGCAGTAAGTGGTCTATGGGTAGCAAAATTTGAAGCAAGTAATGGTAGTGGAAAAATAAAAGTAGAGCCAGGAGTACAAAGTTGGAGAAGTGTAACAGTAAATAATATATATACAAGCTGCTTAAATTACAATAAAACATTAAATAGCCATATGATGAAAAACGACGAATGGGGAGCAGTAGCATACTTGAGCAAGAGTAAGTATGGAAAGCAAAATGAAGAAGTATGGATAAATAATAGTAGTAGTTATATAACAGGATCAGCAGGAAATAGTGCGAGTGCAAGTGGTAACACAGGAACAACGACAGATTATACAAGTACGCAAGGAGTAAAAGCAAGTACAACAGGAACAGTGTATGGAGTATATGATATGAGTGGAGGAGCACATGAATATGTAGCAGCATATGTAAACAATGGAGATAGTAACTTAGCAAGTTATGGAAGCAGCTTAGTAAATGGAGATGCAAAGACAAAGAATGTGTATGTAAAAGGAAGTACAGATGATAGACCAAATAATTATGATGCAAATTCTAGTAAATATGGAGATGCAGTTTACGAAACGGGTGAAAATGGAAGTGATATAGGTTCATGGTACTACGATTTTTCTTACTTTCCTTACACGTGGAGTCCTTTCTTTTACCGCGGGGGTAATTTAAGTGACGGTAAGATAGCAGGTGTATTTAATTTTGTATATATCTCTGGTGATAGCAGCAGCAGTGTTTCGTTCCGTCCGGTCTTGGCAGTACTTTAAAGTAAAAGGGGGAATGTCCAAAATTTTGTGTAATTTGAAAAAAATATTGATTTTGGAAAGCTTGTCAAGATTGATTTGATTTCAAGTTTGTCAATTTCAATGTGTAAATTAAAAAATATATTTTGACGATTTAATCAATAATTAATGGTGTAATAAAAATAATGGGACATATAAAACTAGTGTAAAAAATGAGTTTTGTTATGAGAATATAATTTAATATTTGATTTCATTTAGATTACGCTTTCAATAAATGAAATTTGGGAGGAAAAGATATGTTGCGAAAAAAATATGATAAAAAAGGAATAACGCTAATAGCGCTGGTAGTAACAATTGTAGTACTATTAATATTGGCAGGAATAACAATAAGTCTAGTGTTTGGGTCAAATGGAGTGATACAAAAAGCCCAAGACAGTAAAGAACAAACAAAAATAGGAGAAATGAGAGAAAAGCTAGAAATGGCGAAAGTGCCAGTATATGCAGATGGGAATGGCTCATATAAAGTACAGGATTACTGGGGTAGAATAGAAAGTGAAGGGTTAATAGCAGATAAAACAGTGGACATAATAGACAATGGAGATGGAACATATGAAGTAACAACAACACCAGGATATGTATTTGAAATAACAGTAGAACCAAATAAAGAAATAGCAGAAAATATAATAATAGGAGAGTGCATAGGAAAAGGTGAAAACTTAAGTATAGGAATAAGAGTAGTAAAAAAGACAACAAACAGTATAGAGATAGAAGTAGTGAGAGCAGAAGGAGCAAGTAACTTTAAATACTCAATAAAAAAACAAGGAGAAGAATACGGAGCAGCAGAAGAAAAAAGCGAAACAAGACATGTATTTAGTGGATTAACCCAAGGAGGAATATACACAATAAAAGTAGAAGCAACGAAAGATGGAGAGCAACAAATAGTAGAAAAAACAGTACAAGTAGGAGAAATACCATTAGCGATAGACGGAGACGTAATATGGACAGGAAATGGCCAAGCAGAAGTAAGAATATATACAAATGAAACAGGATACCAACTAGAATGGCAAAAGAATGGAATAAGTGAAGGAAGTTGGACAAGAGAAGCATCAGGAGTAAAAGAAAAAACAATAACAGGACTAGTAAATGGAGACATAATATATGCAAGACTATATGATGGAATAAGTAGTGGAAAATATGCAAATATAGAAGTAATGGATAAAATAGCTCCAGAAATAACAAAATTTGAGATTGTAGAAGTTACGCAGAGTTCAGTATTTGTAAAAGTTGAAGCTAATGATTTTGAAAGTGGATTAGCAACTACTGGAGCATATAAATATTATTTGGAAAATGAATTAAAAGAAATTAGTAATAATATTAACTATAATTATATAAATTTAAACACTAAACATACATATAATTTAACAGTAGAAGTAGTAGATAATGTAGGAAATAAAGCACGAAAAGTACAAAAAGTGACTACATTAGGAGAACAATTGGCAGATGATGTTCTATTAGAAGGAAAATATGTGAACTATGAAGATGGTACAGGAGTAACAAGAAAATGTGCAGTCCTATATGATTCAAAATCTGAATATGGATTACAAATTATAACATTGGATACTGTTGAAAATGTAACTTTGGGAGATAGAGAAAATGTATCACAATACAATAATGCAGTAAATGATTTAAATAAAATTACGGAAAAATATATAAATTTTAAATATGTTAAGGATTCAAGATGCGTAGGAAGTAATCCAATTGATAAAAATATTCAGGGAAATTATTATACAGTAGATTCTACAAAATATAATTTTAATGGACAACTTAGAGAAGCAGATGAAAATTATTTATATGATTTTAATAAAATGAAAGAATTAGATATATGTGAATTAGATAATGATAGACTTAACGGAAGAGAATATTGGTTAGCTTCGAGGTATATATTAGATATATCTAATATGGGGTCTGCTTATGGATACTTAACTCATGATTTGTATGCAATTAATAATAGTGGATATTTAGATAATAATGCATTAAGAGGAATACTTAATGTACATAAAAAGGGATATATGGGTATAGAAGGATCAATAGAGTCATTTGGACTTAGACCAGTATTTATATTGAAAGAAAATATAAAAATAGTTAAAGGAAGTGGGAGCAAGGTAGATCCTTATGTATTAGGGATATAACATTATTGAAATTGAATATACACAAGGATATGTTATATATTATTTACATGTTTTACTGAGCGATTTAGCAGGGAATAAAAAGGAAATAATTTCAGAGGGAGTTAATATTATACAGCCTGCTACAGAAATTACTATTAATCAAACAAGTATTTCAATACCTCAAGGAGAGAGTAAAACTTTAATAGCTACAGTATTACCAGATAGTATTTCTAACAGAAAAGTACAATGGACAAGTAGTAACAATAATATAGCTACATTAGCAAATATTACGCTAGGAAGAACAGGTAAAGATATGGCTAGTTTAGAAGCTACAAGGAATGATTATAATAATGTAATTCAGACATTACATTCAAAGGCACAAACATACTTAAATACAGATTATGCTTCAGCAGCAAGATGTATTGGAAGTGTTCCAAGTAATCCTACGTCAGAAGCAAGTGGATATTTTACAAGTACAGAACCTTATATGAGTAAATATAATGGAACTTTCAAAGAACAAGACTGGAACTTTAATGAGGATTGGAATCAAATGGTTAAACTAGGAATTAATTATTATTCAGGAATAAACCATTGGGTGGCATCAAGATATTGGATAAGCAGTTCAACACAAACAAGTTTTGCTATGAGAAGTGTAAATTCTGAAAATGTATGGAATGGTGGAGGCGTGACCATAAGGTCAGATGGAACTATAAATTGTGTGGCAATTACAAGTGGATTTAAACCAGTATTTACATTGAAATCAGAAATAAAGGTAACTGGAGGAGATGGAACTAGATATAATCCTTGGCAACTTAGTATTTAATATAATTTATATAAGATAATTGCTGTGACCAAAATATTCATAAATCCACGCTAACACCTTGTAATTACCTACACAAATGTGATATAGTATAGCTATAAAAAGCTATACTATATTTTTTAGTTTTATATTTTTAGGAGGAATAAAATGAGTAGAGGAAGACGATATAGTGGAGAAGGCAAATTAAATATAAAAAAAGTTATTGCTGTTATAATAGCATTTTTAGTAATAATAATGTTTGTAGCAGTTTTTATAAAATTAATGCAGCCAAAAGCTGAAACAACTGAAAAGAAAGTCGCAATGGCATACTATTCTGCATTTACAAACAATAAATGGGGCATAATTGATTCATCTGGAAACACAGTAATTACACCAAGTTATGATGAAATGGTTGTTGTTCCAAACAAGGACAAGGCTGTATTTATAGTAACATATGATGTAGATTACACAAATGGAACATACAAAACAAAGGCAGTAAATGAAAAAAACGAGCAACTATTTAGCACATACGACCAGGTTGAAGCAATTCAAAATTATGATCAGCAAAATAATATCTGGTATGAAAAAAGTTGTTTAAGAGTAAAAAAAGATAATAAATATGGATTGATTGACCTTTCAGGGAAAGTACTTCTAGACTGTAATTACGAGAGCATAGAGCCACTTATTGGGATTAGCAATAGTTTAATTACAACGAAAGATGGCAAGAAAGGGCTGGTAAGCTCGACAGGTTCTGTAATAATAGATAACGAATATGCAGATATCAAATCATTAACGAACGAATATGAAAATGGATATATTGTAAAAAATTCTGAAGGAAAACTTGGAGTAATTGGAACAAGTAAAAAAATATTACTTCCAATCGAATATGATGAAATTAAGAATGTATATGCCGAAAGCACTTATATAGCAAAACAAAGTGGTTCTTGGAAGATTGTAAATGTAAAAGATAATACATCAACCGACTTAAACTATGATGATGTAAATTCAATGGATAGTAGCAACATGGTAGTTGTAAAAGGTGGAAAATATGGAATTGCAACATTAACAGGAGAAGAAAAAGTTGCACCACAATTTGATTCTTTGAAAAACATTTATCAAAATTATTACATTGCTCAAAAAGACGGAAAACAAGGTGTAATAGATGATGATAACAATATAAAAATTGATTACAATTATAAATTTATAACATATGTAAAAACGGCAAATATCATAGAAGCTGAATCTGAAAAAGTTGAAACAGATTTATATGATAAGAGCTTTAATTTAAAATTATCTGGAATAGTATCTGAAATTAATACAGATCAAGGCTACATGAAAGTTAGAATAAATTCAGATTATAAATATTATAATTTTAAATTTGAAGAAAAGAAAAATACAGAAATTTTAACAAATAATACATTATTCTTGGCAAAGAAAGATGGAAAATACGGTTATGTAGACAAAAATAATGTTGTAGTTGTAAACTATATTTACGATGATGCAACAGAGCAAAATAATTCTGGATATGTGGCAGTAAAAAAAGATGGAAAATGGGGAGCAATTAATTCAAAAGGCGAAACAACGGTAGCCCCAACACTTACACTAGAAAATAATCCAGTAATAGACTTTATTGGAACATGGCACTTGGCAGAAGATGCTAATGCAAATTATTATACGAAATAAAAAGTTGAAAAATTAAAATTTTGGCAATGTCAAGTTTATTTAAAATGCAATTACAAAACATGTAAAGTTGCCTTTTAAATGTATTTACACTGCCAAAATTTAGCGTTTTCAGTTAGAAGAACTTAAAAAGGAGAAATACAAATGGAACTAAAGACTAAGTATCAATACACATATTTTATATACCCATATATAATAAAACAAAAAAATTTAAACAGGTACTTTCTAAGCTTGTTAAAAAATCCAAGCTTTGAGATGAAAACTTTCGACAAGGAAAAAGACGAAGATTTATATTCATATTTCTTGCCAAAGGTTAGAAATACAATGTTTTGGACTATGGGGTTGAACAGAAGTAAACTTACAAAGTTCTATGATTTAGACGTAGCAACTCAAGCCACACTCTTAACAGAATACCCATGTACGATGTTTGAATATTCGTTAAATGAAGATATACAAGGCAAAGCTGGAAAAAGAGATGGAATATTTTTTGATATAACAAATATAACACTAGTTTGTCTTAATACTGGCATATGCTTTATGCTTATGAAAACAATGCTAGAAGGTGAAAACAGCCTTGCCAACATATGTAATTTCAATTATAAATTTAGAGACATAAAATCGGAAGCTTATGATTATAGAGGGTATGAAAATATAAAAATTCAAACAGACAGATTTAACACTATAAAAGAAATTACAGATTTAATTACAGAAATTACAGGCGAAAATAAAGAAGCTGCAAAAATGAATATAGATACAAACAGATTTATTACATATTCATATGCTTGTATAGGGCAAGAAGACTGGAATGATAATACAAATATAGAATTATTACAAAAGGAATTTTATAAATTTGTAAATGTCGAAAAGGCAGACTATATAGTTGATAGCTGTAATGAAAGCCTTACTAATAAAGTTGGAATTGTAGAAAAATCTAAAAACGAAATCTATGGCTGTAGTAATGTTGGAACAGTTTTACTAACATCAGACATAAATCTAGAAAATTGTACTAAAAGACAAAGTGAATTCGAAAGACAATATTTATATCAGTATATATATAATTTGTACAAAAAAATAAGCTTGAAAAAATTAAACTATGATTTTGAGAAAAAATCGAAAAGTGCAAAAGAAGAATTCATAAAATTTGCACAAACAACATGGATAGAAGAAATTACAAACGACAATTTGGGCAGTTTGTTACAAAATGAATGGACAAAAACACTAAAAATGGATGCAATTTTTAAGCAAGTAAAAAACAAATACGATTTATTATATAAAAACTTAAACATAGAGAAAACAGCTAGCACAAATAAAATAATTGTAGCAATACTTGCAATATTGCTAATTATGAATATAATTAGTATTTTTAAAATATTTTAAAAATGAAAAATCACAATTGTGGCTATTTTAAATTTCATTCATAATGATTATATAATATATATGAAAGTCCACTAAATTTACTTGACAATGTTTAACTTTTTTCAAGTAAAATAGCACTCTATGAAAAGGAGAAAAATAAACATGCAGATAAAATCTGGAATAGATATAATTGAAGTTGAAAGAATAAAAAGTTCTATAGACGAAATTGGAGATAATTTTCTGGATAGGGTTTATACAGAAAACGAAATACAATACTGTGAAAGCAAGAAAAAAAACAAATATCAAAGTTATGCTGCAAGGTTTGCCGTAAAAGAGGCTGCCTTTAAGGCAATATCAACATTTATAAAAGATAAATATTCTATATCATGGAAAAACATAGAGACTACAAATGACGAAAATGGAAGACCAAGTGTGAAATTTATTTCACTAACAAAAGAGGTTGAAAAAGAACTTGCAAAAATAGAAAGTATAGATGTGAGCATATCACATTTAGAAAAATATGCGGTTGCAACTGTAAATATTCTGTTTTAATGAGAATGCTGAAAAATAATTATAAATTTGTCTAGAGTTAGGTGTGTCTACAATGTTGAAAAATATAAAAAATTTGTGTCCATGCTTTGTAAATAATGCCTATTATGATAGAATTTAATTATTTTAGCAAGTTTTGAGTGGAAGGAAGATTAAAAGTGGAGTTTTTTGATTCACATGCTCATTATGATGATGAGAAATTTAATGAAGATAGAGAAGAAATAATCGAAAAAATTTATAATGCAGACATTACAAAATTTATTAGTGCAGGGTATAGTCTAGAATCTTCTAAAAATGGGATAGAACTTGCTGAAAAATACGATTATATTTATACAACATCTGGAATTTCTCCAAATGATGTTAAAGAAAGTATCGAAGAAACGCAAAAAGAAATAGATGAATTAAGAAAATTAATAATAGAGTATAAGAGAGGAAAGAAAGAAAAAGATAAGCTAGTTGGAATTGGTGAAATTGGTCTAGATTATTACTGGAATAAAGAGAACAAAGAAATTCAAAAATATGCATTTATAGAGCAAATAAAACTTGCAAATGAGATGAATTTGCCAATAGCAATTCATACTAGAGAAGCTGTAATGGATACACTAGAAATACTAAAACAAAATCCAGTAAATAAAAAAGGTGTATTCCATTGTTGCCCATTTAATAGAGAACTAGTAAAAGAAGCCTTAAAACTGGGTTTTTATATATCAATAGCCGGACCTGTAACATTTAAAAATTCAAAAAATGCACCAGAAATAATAGACATGATACCGATTGACAGAATGTTAATAGAAACAGATAGCCCATATTTAGCGCCAGAACCTGTAAGAGGTACTAGAAATGATTCGAGAAATGTAAAATATACAGCACAAAAAATTGCCGAATTAAAAGGACTTACACTAGAAGAAGTTGCAGAAGCAACATATAGAAATGCAGAAAAATTATATAACATTGAAGAATAATACAATAAAAATACCTTATTGATAAATAAATTCAATAAGGTGTTTTTATATTAGTATTATTTTCCAAAATCTACTTTTACATTTTTACGAGCTTCTGCATTGTCTACTTCGAATAAAGCTTCAGGTTTAAATCCAAATAAGCTAGCAGCAATATTTGAAGGGAAAACTTCTAATTGTGTGTTATATTTTGTAACAGTATCATTGTAAAATTGTCTTGAATAAGAAAGTTTATCTTCTGTTTTAGATAATTCATCTTGTAAATTCATGAAATTTGTATTGGCTTTCAAATCTGGATAATTTTCAGAAAGAGCCATAATTGTTTTTAATGTACTTGAAAGAGAACTATCAATACTTGCTTTATCTTCAACTGTTTTAGCATTTGTCCACGAAGAACGTAAGCTTGTAACTTTTTCTAAAACATCGGACTCATGTGCCATGTAGCCTTTTACTGTTTCAACAAGATTTGGGATTAAATCAAATCTTCTTTGAAGTTGTACATCAATCTGGCTCCAAGCATTTTTTACTCTTTGTCTTGCTACCACCAAATTGTTGCGCATAACAATTAATGCAATAACAATAGCAACCAAAACAACAATTATAATTAGTGCTACCATAGTGATTACCTCCTATAATAAATTTGATTATACTATATCATATATAAAATATGTTTACAACAAAAAAATATTAAAAAAGTAGTAATATTTTTTCAAAGTCGGTCATATTATATAATAGGACAATCTGGTAAAATTGGACAAAATTTCCAGTGGCTGCGCCTCTAAGAATAGCACGGATAGTGCCAAATTTGACATGTTAAGAAAAAAATGGTATAATAAAGACGTTGTTTCAAAAGGAGGAACTAAAAATATATGAAGAAAGCAAAAAAAGCAGAAAATCCAATACGTAAAATAATTGGTATTTGCTTAATACTACTATTCGTAATGGGCGTTGGAGTTATGGCGTCAAATGCTAAACTTTACAACGTTAAAATAATTCTTTCAAATGGTTATATAATGAATGTAACAACATCTAAAACAAAAGTATCAGAAATATTAGATGAAAACCACATAATATTATTACCAGAGGAAAGTGTTATACCAAATGAAGATAGCGAATTATCAGACAATAAAACAATAAAAATATCTAAAGATGAACAACAAACAGTTGAAGTTGCTGAAAATGCAGAAACATCAGAGAATGTTACAGTAGAAACTTTATTAAAAACTTACGATTCAATCGTAGAAAAATTAGAAACAGTACAAGTAACAATTCCATACGAAACAATTACAAAAGATGTTTCAAACAATGACTCAAATAAAAGAGAAACCGTTGTACAAAAAGGTAAAGACGGGTTAAAAGAAGTAACTTACAAAGTAAAATATCAAAATGATGTTGAAATTGAAAGAACAGAAATTTCTTCTAACATAATAGAAGAACCAGTTGACAAAATTATAGAAATTAGAAAAACTATAACAAACAGAAGCACAAGAAGCTCATCAGTTTCTTATAGTAATGGTGTATGGACATATTCAAGTGAGGAATTCGACTTATTATGTGCCATAACAGCACAAGAATGTAGCTCAAGCTACCAGGGTGCTTTAGCTGTTATAACAACAGCATGTAACAGAGCAGAGAGCTCAAGATGGGCAAAAAATGGTTCAGATCCATTAAGCCAATACAAGGCTCCGGGACAGTTCTGTTATTCAATAGATAGTTATTGGAAAAGGAGATTAAACGGTAACTATTCATCTGTAGTTGCACAAGCAGTTACAGACGCATTAAAAGGAAAAAGAAACCACAATTACTTATCATTTAGATCAGCAGGATATGCTTCAGGTGAGTACATTGGCGGAAACGTATATTTCAATGCAAAATAATCAATTGCGCTTAGGATAAGAAAACTTATTTTAAGCGCAATTATTGTATTCGGCTTGCTATTTGAACTTACATATAGTAAAATGTAGCTAGTTGAAAAATAATTAGAATTTTGTCTACGTTAGATCTTGTCTAAAACGTGGTTACATATACAAAGTATACGTCCTTGCCTTTTTAGATTTCGTTTTCTTCGTCAAAATTTAATTCTTTTCCAACTTTGAGTTTTGAGGAGGATAGAACATGAAGTTAATATCTTGGAACGTAAATGGATTAAGAGCAGTTATGAATAAAGGGTTTAACGACTTTTTTGAAAGCATAGATGCGGATATATTTTGTATTCAAGAAACAAAATTACAAGAAGGTCAAATTGATTATAAGCCAGATGGATATTTCATATATTGGAATAGTGCTGTGAAAAAAGGCTATTCTGGTACAGCAGTATTCTCTAAAATAAAGCCTAAAAAAGTAACTTACGGAATTAATATAGAAGAACATGACCAAGAAGGACGTGTGATAACATTAGAATTTGAAAAATTTTATCTTGTAAATTGTTATACTCCAAATTCACAAAGAGAACTCACAAGACTAGAATATAGAATGAAGTGGGAAAACGATTTCAGAGAATATTTAAAGAAATTAAACACAAAAAAACCAGTAATTCTATGTGGGGATTTGAATGTTGCACATAACGAAATAGATTTAAAAAATCCAACGTCCAATAGACATAATGCAGGATTTACAGATGAAGAAAGAGGGCAGATGACAAATCTTTTAAATGCAGGTTTTGTGGATTCATTTAGATATTTGTATCCAGACAAAGCAGGAGTTT